>Ga0207806_1000404_pt1 | contig 10752 bp, 8 predicted proteins | sample LuqExpMetageno72_FD_187829 | JGI IMG/M metagenome (GOLD analysis project Ga0207806, IMG submission 187829) | Tropical forest soil microbial communities from Luquillo Experimental Forest, Puerto Rico - Sample 72 (SPAdes) | ecosystem: Environmental > Terrestrial > Soil > Tropical forest ...
TCTGTCTTAATCACCCAAAGACCGGGCTCAATCACCTCTCGTTCGAGGTGCAGGACATCGACGACGTGGCCATGGGTCACGATTACCTCGCTTCATTCGGTAAGTATGAGCACATGTGGGGGCTCGGCCGGCACGTGCTCGGCAGCCAGGTCTACGACTACTGGGCCGATCCTTGGGGGCGCGTGCATGAGCATTGGGCCGACAGCGACCGTTTGAACCTTACCAACGGTTCCAATCTCGTGCCGGCCGAGGAAGCGCTCACCTCGCAATGGGGCGAAGCGCCGCCGGAAAAATTCATCAATCACGCGAGCGTGTAAGGCAGCAGCGAGATGCAAGATATTCCAGGCAATTTCCGCTCCAGCGTCCTTTCCGCCGCGCCTGCGGCCAGCGCGGCCAGCGCCTGCGCCGCCGGCAAGGGCGCCACCGCTACCGGCCCCGCCGCTTCCCCCGCCTGCGCCGGCGCGCGCGCCCATTCGCGCCAGCCATAGAGGATGGCCAGGCCAAACAACGCCTGCAGCACCATATCGGCATAGAGCCGCACATCGAGGAACAGCTTGAAATAAAGCGCGCAGGCCAGCACGTTGAGCGGCCAGCACAGCATGTGGCGGCGCGCCGTCAGCCAGATCGCCAGCGCGGTTACGGCCACCGCCACCATTTCCAGCCCGCTCATGTCGCAGCGCCCCTTGTGGCGGCCAGCAGCGCCTGCCCGCCCGCCCCGGCAAACCAGCGTGCATGGCCCAGAAGATAGGTATGCCAGGCCAGATCGGTATCGGCCCGCAGGGCCAGGATGCCCTCGAAATAGACCATTTCGGACAAGGCAAATTCCACATGCACCAGCGGCAGCAGGCGGGCGAGCAGGGCCCGGTCCTCCCCGGTCAGCGGCGCGGCGCTGGCATAGCCGGCCAGCAGCGCATCGGCGCAAGGCAGATCGGCCAGCGCCGCATCCTCGCCCTTGCCCAGCTGCAGCCAGGCCACCACGCTGCGCTCCAGCGCGATGGCGAGGTCAAACAGCGCGCAGGTGCGATCGGCCAGGCCAAAATCCATGATGCCGGCCACGCCCCCCGCCCCATCCCACAGGAGGTTGGAGGGGTGCCAGTCGCCATGGCCCCAAAGGGTGGGCCGCTGGCCCAGCGCGCGGGAGAGGCCAGCGGCATCGGCCGCGGCCAACAGCGCGGCCAGTTCCGCCCGCCAGCCAGTGCCGGCAAAATAGGCGCCCAGCGCCGGCCAGCGCGCCACGAAGGCTTCCGCCGCCGCCTGTGGATCGCCGCCGGCAAACAGCGTGTTGCCCGCTACCAGCGGCGCCGGCGCGCGAGCGGGGGCGGCAAAACCGGCGGCGGCGCGGTGCAGCCGGCCCAGCATGGCGCCCGCCGCATGGGCATGGGCCGGGCAGAGGAAGCCGGTCCACGAGGGGCGCTCGCGGTAAAGATCCTCGCCCGCCGATTTGCGGTGCACTTCCCAGCTCCACCCGCCCAGCGCAAAGGCGCTGGCGCCGGCCGCATCGGCCAGCACATCGGCCACCGGCAGGCCCGCCTGGCGCAGATGGGCGATGAAGGCATGTTCCTCGGCAAGGCCGGCGGGGCTGCGCAGGGCGGGGCTGTGGCGCTTCAGGAACAGCTCGCCCTGGCTGGTGCGGGCCAGCGCGGCGGCGGAAAACGGGCGCGGCGAGTGCCATTCCAGCGCCTCCAGCACGCCGGCGCCCGGCACCCGCGCCAGCACGGCGGCCGCCTCGGCAGGCGTGACCGGCGGCCAGGCGGGCGCGGCCAGCCCGGTGCCCAGCCCATGCACCAGATGCCCTTCGGCCACCGGCCCGCCCTAGAACTGGCGCGAGAGGCTGGCGACCACCGCCGCCCCCCCGCCGATGTAGTAAGTGGGCGCGCTGCCGGCAATCACCGTGCCGTTCAGCCCGGTGGTATCCCTGGCATTGGTGCTGAGCCCGGCCACGCCCGACAGCACATGCGGATTGGTGACATTGAGGAAATTGAGCCTGAGATCGGTATGCGGCGCCTCGCCGGTGCCATGGCCGGCCAGATGCACGCCGACAGACAGATCCAGCGTGGCATAGGCGGCAATATGCTCGTCGTTCATGAAGGTGGCATATTGCTTGCCCACATATTTGAGCGCGAAGCTGCCGAACAGCCGGCCCCTGTCATAGGTGCCGCCCAGCGCTGCCTGCACCGCCGGGCTGGAGACCGCCTGCTTGCCGCGCGTGGGCAGGTAATCGCCATCCACCGGCAGGTTGTCGTCCAGCCGGGCATGCAGCCATTCGCCCGAGGCATAGAAGCTGAGGCCGGCAATGGGGCGCCAGTCGATCTCGCCATCCAGGCCATAGCTGGTCTGCGCGCCGCCGTTCATCGTGGTGTTGATCAGCGCGCCATCGACATCGGCCAGCGTTGCCAGCTGGCGGTTGCGGAAGTGATAGTGGAAAGCCGTGAGGCTGGCCGACAGCACCGCGCCTGTATAACGCCAGCCCAGTTCCTCGGAGATCGCATATTCGTTCTTCAGCGCCGTGGTGCCGCGCTGGGTCACATCGCCATAGCCGTCATAGCCGTCGTAGAGCGTATATTCGTCGGGCGCGCGGAAATGGGTGGAGAGGTTGGCGAAGAACTGATGCGCATCGCTGGCCCGCCAGCTGAGCGCGGCGCGCGGCAGGGCGGCGAAACTGTCCGTGTGCACCGCGCTCTGGTCGCCCGGCAGATAATTATGGCCATTGTGCAGCACATCCACGCCCTTGAAGCCGATATCGGCGCCAAGCCGGCCGGTGAGCGCGATGTGATCGGCGAGGAAGAAGCCCTTCACCACGGTGGTGGTGCGGATGTTCTCGATCGCCAGCAGGCGGCCATCGGCGGTGTGGATCGCATTGGCGTCATAGCCCCATGCGTCCAGCGGATTGCCATTGCCATCAAGGGCTGTGAAAGATTCGACATCGCGGTCGGTACCATAATCGAACCACAGGCCGGCGGTGAGGCGATGGGCGCCCAGCGTCACTGTTAATTTCGACACATCGCCGGTGCGCAGCTGGTCGCCCAGCCAGTTGCCCAGCACGGTGGCGCTGCTGGCCCCGCCCGGCAGGCTGATGGCGCCCAGCGCTTCTGTGCCCAGATAATTGCCGGTGCTATCCAGCTGGGTGCCATAGGGCGAATTGCCGTAGCCGCGCTGGAAATAGAAAGTGCTGTCGAAAGCCGCGCCCTCGCCCAGTTGCAGATGCAGCGGGGCAGACAGATAGGTGTTGCGGAAGGGCTGGCGATAGAGCCGCCAGTAAGCCGTGTCGCCGGCGGTGTAGGTGGCATCGTAGTTATAGCCGCGGCCATAGGCCTGCCAATCGGCCAGCGTGGGGTTGGGATAGGTGGAATTGCGGGCATCGTTGAAGGAAACGGCGATGGCAGCGCTGTTGCCCTCGCCCCAGTGCTTGGTGATCTTGCCATCGATATGGCGGCGCACATCATAGCCGGCGCCGCGCCAGTTATCGGCATAGGTGTTCGAATAGGAGACGAAGGCGGCAATGCCGCTGTTACCGATCTCGCCGGTATCCAGCCGCACGAAGAAGCGGCGCATGTTGTAGGAACCGGCCGAGATGGTGGCCGCCAGCCCCATGCGCCTGTGCGGATCATCAAGGCTGAGCGACAGCAGCCCGCCCGCCCCGTTCACCACCGGCGCATCCAGATCCACAGCGCCCGGCGCCAGCGCCACGCTGCGCAAATTCTCCGCATCGGCAAATTGCGAGGGATAGGCATCGTAATAGCCGATGTCGTTCTGCGGCGCGCCTTCCATCAGCACGCCGATCTCGTCCTGCGTCAGGCCGCGCAGGGTGAGGCTGTTGCTGGTGGACAGGCCATAGGGATCGCTCATCGCCACATTGGCGCCGGGCAGCAGGTTGACCAGCTGGAAGGCATTGAGCGTGGGCGCCTGCTTGGCGATGAAGGCGCTGCCAATGGCCGAGACGGCAACCGGCACCGTTTGCGCCGGCAGCAGCCCTTCGGGGTCGGGGTGGCCTTCCACGCGGATGGGGGTGTGATCGGTGCCCTCCTCGCCCTCGGCCAGCGCCGCGCCCGGCAGGCCCAAGCCCATCAGCGCCAGCAGCGCGGTGGCCTGCAGCAAGTGGCGGCGCAAATGGCGGCCCGTGGCCGATGGCTTGCCCGACATGGCGATGGTTGGCTGGCCCGACATGGCTTTTTCATCCCTGATTGCAATCGGCCCTGTGGCCGACGCGGCAATAAGAGGACCCCGGCCGCGTCGCTGTGGCCGTGGGGCGCCCCTTAGGCCGGCAAGGCGCCCCAAGGCAAGAGCCCGGCCGGATCAGCAGGCGGCGGGCGCTGCGGCCTGATGCGCGCGATAGGCATTGGCGGCGCGGCGGATGTGGTTGGCGGCAATGGCGGCGGCCCATTCGCCATCATGGGCGGCAAAGGCGCGGATAAGGTCCAGATGGTCGGCCTGGCTGCGCACCATGTCCTCGTGGGTATAGCGCTCGGCGGTGCGATGGACGATCACCTGGCTGACCACCAGCCGCATCAGCTGGGCCAGCCGGTCAGACCGGGCGGCGGCCATCATAGCGGCGTGAAACAGCCGGTTGCCCTCGACAAAGGCCGGCACATCAATGGCCTGCGGATCGGCAATGGCGGCATCGATGCGGGCGGCATGGCCGCGCAGTTCCTCGATCTCGGCCGGCGTGATGAGGCTGGCGGTGCGGCGCGCGCAATGGGCCTCCAGCCCCGCGCGCAGGGCAAACAGCTCCTCGATCTCGTCGTCCGACCAGCTGGGCACGAACAGGCGCTTGGTATCGGTGCGTTGCAGCAGCAATTCGCTGACCAGCCGGGCAATCGCCTCGCGCACGGGGGTGCGCGACATGCCGCACAGCTGGGCAAATTCCTCCTCGGGCACGAACTGGCCCGGCTCGAAACGGCCGGCGAGAATGGCGCTGCGGATCTGCCGGTAGGCCTGCATGGCCGAGGTGGAGGCCGCGCGTTCGGCCCCGGCCCGCGCCGGTTCCTGCCGCGCGGACATGTCTGAAGATTGCGCCAAACCCTGCCCTTTGTGCTGGCGCGGCCGATCGGCCGGGCCGGGTGCAAACTAGCCGCGCGCGCGCCGGCTTGTCGAGAGCCGAAAGGCGCGCGGGGTGGGCGGCCTAGGGCGCCGGGGTGGGCGCTGGCGTGGGCGCCGGAGAAGGCGCTGGCGTGGGCGCCGGCGTTGCTGGCGCAAGCGCAGGGGCCGCCGGAGCCGGAGCCGGAGCCGGAGCCGGAGCCGGAGCCGGAGCCGGAGCCGCAGGGGCGGATGGCTTGTGCTTGTGGGTGTGCAAGGCGGCAATCTCGGCCTCGCGCTCGCGCAGATAGATGGCGCGTTTGGCGCGATAGGGGTTGGGGGCCTTTTCCCAGTCGCGCCCGCCATTGCGGTCCTGCGTCATGCGGTCGTCCAGCCCGTTGACGACGGTGATCGTCGCATCCACCCAGATGGTGTTGAGCGCCCCGCCGATGATCGTGGGCAGCATCAGCCGATCAGCCGTGGTGCCCACCAGATCGCGCAGGGTGGTGGAACCCATCAGCGGCACGAACATGTAAGGGCCCGGCTTCACGCCATAAAAGCCCATCGTGTCGGCCAGGCCATTCTCGCGGTAGGGCAGGCGAAAGGGCTTGCGCCGGGCGATATCGAACAGGCCGCCCAGCCCCAGCGTGGAATTGAGCACCAGCCGGCCCAGCGTCTCGCCGGTCTTGCCGATGCGGTGCTGCATCAGGAAGGCCACGGCAATCGCCGGCTCGCGGGCGTTGTAGAGCACGTTGTGGAAACCATCGCGCAAGGGTTTGGGCACCCCGCGCTTGTAGAGCCGGCCCGCCGGGCCAATGAAGGCGCGATCGGTGGCCTGCACCGCCTGGAAGGAGGTTTCGTTCAGCTTGCGGGCGGGATCCTGCCGGTCTGCCCAGGTCTTGCCGCTGACGACGATGGGCTTGGGCGCCCCTGCGACAGCCGGTTCGGCCGGGGCGGCAGGCGGAAGCGCCGGGCTGGCCGTTACCGGGCTGGTGGCAGGCGCCGGGCTGGCGGCGGGCGCCGGGCTGGCCGGTTCGGTGGTCTGGGCGGGGGTGGGCTCGGTGGCCTGGGCCAGCGAGGCGCTGCCCAGCAGCGGCAGCGCCATCAGCGCGCCTGCGGCCCAGGCCGGCATCCGTCGCACAGGGGTTGCATCATCATCCAGTCGGTGGCCGGCCGCTTCGTGTGAGGGTACTGTCATCCTGCCTTCTTCTCATGGCTTGTGTCGCACAGCCGGGTGCCCGGCCGGCTCCTGCACCAACCGCACGCCCGGGGCATGGCACCCGCGCTGCCCCCCCGGCCATCGCGCGCGGCCACCATGCCGAACTGCCGTTCCCCCTTTGCAGCATAATTTCACAAACCATAGTCAAAACTGGATGAGCCGGCGCAAAAATCCTGCGGCCGGCTCAATGGCCACACCTGCGCGCCGGCCGCGTTCAGGCGGCCGCCACTTCCTCCTCGCCATGGGCGGCCAGCAGCGCCAGCAGGCGCTTGCGCATGATGAGGCCGGGATGATCGGATGGCATGTGCATCTCGGCCTTGCGGGCCAGATCGAGCACGGCATCGGGGTCGGTCGATTCCAGCATGGTGCGGTCTTCCAGCAGCACTTCGGCATCCCAGTCGATCAGCTCCTGCTCGGGGCAATCGGCTTCGGTGTCGTTGCGGAACAACAGCTGGGTCACCTGGATGGCGCCATCGTCGATCGGCGTGGCGCAGTTGAAGATGATGTGGCGCCGGCCAGACGGATAGGTGATGTCGAGCCGGCGGCAGAAGGGCATGTACCAGGCGTTGCGCATGGTGCGCACCGTCCATTCGCCGGTATCGCCCGTTACCCGGTGGGCGCGGGGCGGATTGGCCACGCGCACCTCGGTTTCCGCCCAGAAGCCCTCGTCGGTCTCCTCGATGGCATAGCGGGTGGGGCGCGGCCGGTCGATCTCGCCGAAGGTGCCCTTGTGGACGAAGGCGATATGGGCCTGATCGAAGCTGTTTTCCATCAGCCGCAGTGCGCTGCATTCCCAGCGGCCATAATGCTGGTAGATGCGGCGAAAGGCGGGGTCCTCGTCCTCGGGCACGGCGGGGATATCGGCCAGCGGCTGCTCCAGCGCCACCCACACATAGCCATAGCGGGCCTGGGCGTGGAACTTGCGGATCTGCGCATTGGGCAGCGCCTGGCCCTCGGTGAATTGCGGAATGCGGGCCAGGTGGCCCTCGCTGTCAAATTCCCAGCCGTGATAGCCACAGATCACCCGCCCCTTGTCGCACCAGCCCAGCGACAGGCGCGCGGTGCGGTGCGGGCAGCGATCCTCCAAAGCGGCCGGCTGGCCATCGGCGCCCAGAAACAGCACGATCCTCTCGCCCAGCAGGGTGAAAGGGCGCGGCCCCGCGGCCAGATCGTCCAGCCGCACGGTGGCATACCAGAAGCGGCGCAGCACATTCTGTTTGGTGGCAAGCATGGTCGGTTCCCTGAATGCGGCTCGGCCCCTGTGCCGCCGCGCATGCACTCTTGTGCATTGCGGCAAGACTATCGCTATGCGCGCTGCAAAAAAGCGCCGAATTGCGGATAGGGTGATGCCTTTTGAGCACCAAAGCGCGAGCAAAGGCGGATGCTGCGGCGCACAACATATCATCAAAAAGGCAACGCCACGTGCCATTAAAAGTGCTTTTCAGGCATCACCGCTCATGATCATCTGGCGCTTCCTCCACCCCCAAGGGAACCTCCACTTCAGCCCATGCGTATCAAGGAAGCCTGTCTGGTTCTGCTGGCGATGGCAGCGCTGGCTGTGGCGCTCAGCCTGTGGCTGGCGCGCGGTGGCCCCGCGCCCTCGGTCCACAAGCGCTTCGTGCTGCAGCTGAGCTGGCGCGCCCAGCCGGAAGTGGGCGGCTATGTGGAAGCGGGGGCGCGCGGCTATTATCAGGCCTGCGGGCTGGATGTGGAGCTGCGCCAGGGCGGCGCCGGCATCGATCCGGCGCAGCTGCTGGTGGCGGGCGCTGTGGATGCAGCGCTGCTGCCCCAGGCCGATGGCATCATCCACATGAACGCCGCCGGCTTTCCCGCCCGCGCGCTGTTTGCCGCCATGCAGCATTCGGCGATGGCGCTGGATGTGCACGCCGACAGCCCGATCCGCGCCATCCCCGACATGGTGGGCCACCCGATCATGCTCTCGGCCAGCTCGCGGGCCAGCTGGTGGCCGTTCCTCAAGCGGCGCTTCGGCTTTGCCGATGCCCAGCTGCGCAATTTCACCGGGCAATTCGCCCCCTTCGTCGCCGATCCCGATGCGGTGACGCAGGACATGATCAGCAACGGCCCCTATCAGCTGGAAACCAAGAGCCATCTGCAGGTGCGCACCTTCAGCCTCGCGCCCTGGGGCTATGATCCCTATGGCGCCATCCTCACCGTCTCGCAGCAGACGATCACGCGGGATCCGGCGGCCATGCGCTGCCTCGTCTCGGCCTCGCAGCGCGGCTGGCAAAGCTATCTGGCCGATCCTGGGCATGCCTATGGCGCGATCCACGCGATGTCGCCCGAATATACCGACGGGGCCAGCCGCTATGCCTACAAGGTGCTGATGGAAAACCACATCTTCTCCACGCCCGAGACCGACCGGCAGGGCCTGGGGATCATGAGCGCGGCGCGCTGGCGGGCCCATTATGCGCTGCTGCGCGATCTGGGCGTGGCGCCGGCGGGCCTCGATCCCGACAGCCTCTTCACCAACGCCTTCCTGCCCGGCGCCGCCCCTGCGCCCCACTCCTGACCCAGGACCCGAGCCGATGAACACGCCCCCGCTTTCCACCTGCCCCTATCCGATCGCCGAGATCAGCGCGGCGCTGGGCGATATCGAGCATACGACCGACCCGATCCTGATCCGCCGCAAGAGCCAGGACCGCAACGCCGTGAGCCCCCTGCTGCGCCAGATGATGGCCGACAAGCGCGCCGACATGATCGTCACCCCCAAAACGCTGGAGGAGATCCGCCGCACCGTGCAGGCCGCCGTGCGCCACCAAACGCCGATCACCGTGCGCGCCGGGGGCACGGCCAATTATGGCCAGTCGGTGCCGCTGAAGGGCGGCATCGTGCTCGACATGACCGCCTATGCCGGCATCACCCGGCTGGAGCCGGGCCTGCTGCGCGCCAGATCCGGCACGCTCACTGCCGATATCGACACAGAAGCGCGCAAGATCGGCTGGGAAATGCGCTTTCCCCCCACCACCAAGCAGGGCGCCACGATTGGCGGCCATGTGGCGGGCGGACAGGGCGGGCCGGGCTCGGTCGTCTATGGCACCTGGCGCGATCGCGGCAATCTGGTGGGCGCCAGCGTGCTGACGGTGGAGGAAGAGCCCAGGGTGATCGAGCTGACCGGGCGCGATGCCCAGTTCATCCACCACACCTATGGTGCCACCGGCATCATCCTCGAGATCGAGATCCCGCTGGCCCCCGCCTTCCCGTGGATCGAGGCGGTGGTGGCCTTCCCGGACTATATGCAGGCGGTGCGTTTTGGCATCGATCTGGCCAATGCGGCGGGCATCATCCGCAAGGTGGTTTCGGTGCAGGGCTGGCCCACGCCCTGGCTGTTCAAGCCCTTCCGCGCCTTCGTGCCGGAAGGCCATGCCATCGTCTCCACCATGATCGGCCAGCAGACATGGGCGGATTTTGCCCAGATGGTGGCAGAGATGGGCGGGCAGATCGTCGCCGAGGCGCCCGAGGGGCAGGGCCCCTACAAGGCGCCGCTGACCGAATTCGTCTTCGGCCACGCGCTGGTGCAGATCCAGAAGACCGAGCCCAAACGCGCCGTGCTGGAAGGTTTCTTCCGCGATACGGCCGATCTGGCCGGGCTGATCGAGCGGGTGTACCACAAGGTTGGCCACCACGGCCCGCTGCGGGTGGAGCTGATCCGCATCTCGGGCGAGCTGGTGGGCACGGGCGCCCCCTATTTCCTTTATGAAAGCCCCGAGCAGATGGCCGGGATCGTGCGCGAGATGCAGGAGGCCGGCGCGCTCGTCTCCAATTCGCACACTTCCAACGTGCGGGCGGTGGGCAAGAAGGAGATCACCGCGCGTGATCTCGCCTTCAAGCGCGCGGTCGATCCCCATGGCCTGCTCAACCCCGGCCGCTTCGAGGTGGAGGAAAGCGCCGATGCGAGCTTTGCCCTGGCTCTGCCCACCGACAGCTGGGACCGCCGGCTGGGCTGATGGACAGCGCCGCCCCCTTCCCCCTGCCGCCGCTGCGCGCGCCCCTGCCGGTGCGCGAGGTGGAAGTCTGCACGCAGTTGCTGGCCGATGGCACCCGGCTCGATGCCGATGTCTATCGGCCGGATGCACCCGGCGATTATCCCATGCTGCTGCAACGGCAGGCCTATGGGCGGCGGATCGGTTGCACCCTCTGCTATGCCCATCCGGCGTGGTATGCCGCGCAGGGCTATGTGGTGGTGGTGCAGGATGTGCGCGGACGCGGCAGCTCAACCGGCGTGTTCCACCCCGGCCTGCATGAGGCCGCAGATGGCGCCGCCGCCGTGGAATGGGCCGCCCGGCTGCCCGGCGCCAATGGCCGGGTGGGCAGTTTCGGCTTTTCCTATCAGGCCTATAACCAGCTGCTGGCGGCCACGGGCAATTGCCCCTCGCTGGTGGCCATGGTGCCGGCGATGGGGCCATGGGATGCCGCCCGCCACTGGATGTTCGAGAATGGCGCGCTGCGGCTGAAGCAGGCGGTGGGCTGGGGCGTGCAGATCACCGCCGAGGGCGCCCGCC
>Ga0207806_1000405_pt1 | contig 10736 bp, 9 predicted proteins | sample LuqExpMetageno72_FD_187829 | JGI IMG/M metagenome (GOLD analysis project Ga0207806, IMG submission 187829) | Tropical forest soil microbial communities from Luquillo Experimental Forest, Puerto Rico - Sample 72 (SPAdes) | ecosystem: Environmental > Terrestrial > Soil > Tropical forest ...
TCCTCTTCCACCGGCTGGGCCAGGAACATATGGGGCCGATCGTCGAGATCCAGGTGAACCGGGTGCAGAAGCTGCTGAAAGATCGCAAGATCACCCTGTCGCTGACCCATGCCGCCGAGCGCTGGCTGGGCCGGGTGGGCTATGATCCGGTCTATGGCGCAAGGCCGTTGAAGCGGGCCGTGCAGCGCTATCTGCAGGATCCGCTGGCCGAAAAGCTGCTGGGCGGCGAGATCCCCGATGGCAGCACGGTGGCGATCGACGAGGGCGACGGGGCGCTGTCCATCGCCGTCTCGTGAAGGGATGCAAGGGCCGGGGGCAGGGCGTGCCTGCCTCCGGCCTGGCGTACTGAACATTAGTGCTAGGTATGGGCGTGGTGCCTTGACCGGCCTTTCGCAGCCTCTTAGCTGGACGGTTAAACCGGCGGAAGGGGCTGAAACGGGCATGAAGGCAGGCGCAATCGATCAGAACGGGGCTGTTTTGCCCCTTGCGCGCAGGGGCTGGCTGAGATGACCGGCCAGCCTTCCCTTGCCGCGCCAACCCCTGTGCCCGCCGCCGCGCGCGAGCAACTGCTGGATACCGCCAGCGCGATCATGCGCGAGAGCGATACGGTGGATGTCTCGCTGTCGGAACTGGCGGCGCAATCGGGCCTCAATTCGGCGTTGGTGAAATATTACTTCGGCAACAAGGCCGGCCTGATGCGGGCCCTGCTGCAGCGTGATTTCGATGCGATCCTGCAGGCGGTGGACACGCTGATGTCGCGCGATATGGATCCGGAGGCGAAGTTTCGCCGCCATCTCACCGCCGTGGTCGACACGTTTTTCGCCACGCCCTATATCCACCGCCTGCTGATGCGCCTGATCCGCGAGGAACCGCCCGAGGAAGCCCAGCGTCTGGCCGATACCTACCTGAAGCCGCTGCTCAACGCCTATGAGAAGCTGATCAGCGATGGCGTGGCGGCCGGCGTGTTCCGCCCGGTGGATCCGCAGCTGTTCTATTTCACCGTGATTGGCGCGGCCGACAGGTTCTTCTCTGCCCGGCTGGTGCTGCGCTATTCCTCCGACACCGATGTGCTGGATGAGGCGCTGCGCGATCGCTATCGTGCGCATCTGAACGATTTCGTGGTGGCCGGCATCCTTGTGCCGCGGTGAAGGTTGGGTGGGGGAGAGGGCCGGGGCCGCAAACAAAACAACTGTAACAATCTGCTGGCAGGCCTATGTCTTTGCGCCCCTCAAGCGAAAGGCAAGGCACAGGTGAGCACGACAGGCTGGCATATTGGCATTATCGGCGGCAGCGGCCTTGCCGCGGGGCTGGATCTGGATGATGCGCGCGAGGTGATCGTGGAAAGCCCCTTCGGCGCGCCCAGCGCGGCGATCGTGCAGGGCAGCCTCAATGGCATCCGCTTCTCCTTCCTGCCGCGCCATGGCAAGGGGCATGCAACGCCGCCCTCGCTGGTCAATTTCCGCGCCAATATCGATAGTCTGAAGCGCGTGGGCGTGACCGATCTGGTGGCCCTGTCGGCGATCGGTTCGCTGCGCGAGGAATATGCGCCGGGCCATTTCGTTACCGTTGACCAGCTGATCGATCGCACCCATGGCCGCCCGTCGAGCTTCTTTGGCGAGGGGCTGGTGGCGCATGTCAGCCTGGCCGATCCCACCTGCCCGCGCCTGTCTGGCCTGATGGCGCTGGCGGTGCAGCATGCTGGCGGCATCGTTCACCCGCGCGGCACCTATGTGGCGATCGAGGGGCCGCAGTTTTCCACCCGGGCGGAAAGCCGCATGTATCGCCACTGGGGCGCCGATGTGATCGGCATGACGGCCTTCCCCGAGGCGCGCCTCGCCCGCGAGGCGGAGCTGCCCTATGCGCTGGTGGGCATGGTGACCGATTATGACGCCTGGCGCGAGGAGGAAGCCGGCGTGGAAGCGGCCGAGGTGTTCGCGGTGATGCAGGCCAATGCGGCGCTGGCGCGCGCGGCGGTGCGCGAACTGGCACAGGTGCTGCCGCCAGAGCGCGCGGCCAGCCCGTTTGACACGGCGCTGGAACATGCCTTTGCAACGCCGGCTGCCGCGCGGGACCCGGCGCTGGTGGCCAGGCTGGATGCCGTGGCCGGGCGGGTGCTGCGCCAGGGCTGAAGCAAGGGGGCAGCGCGGGGTTGGCCCTCGCGCTGCCGCTCAGCTCTTGTGCGAGAAAGCGTCGGCGATCGAGCAGGCGGCCGGGCCGAGGATGACGACGAACAGCGTCGGCAGGATGAACAGGATCAGCGGCACGGTCATGATCGCGGGCAGGCGGGCGGCTTTTTCCTCGGCGCGCATCATGCGCTCGTTGCGAAATTCGGCCGACAGCACCCGCAGCGCCGAGGCCAGCGGCGTGCCATAGCGTTCGGTCTGGATCATCGTGGTCACCACGCCGCGCACATGATCGAGCTTCACCCGGTAGGCCAGGTTCTCGAAAGCCTGGCGCCGTTCGGCGAGGAACGACAGCTCGATCGCCGTCAGCGCGAATTCATCGCCCAGTTCCGGATAGGCCCGGCCCAGCTCGCGTGCCACGCGGCCAAAGGCGGCATCCACGGTCAGCCCCGCCTCGGCGCAGATCACCAGGAGGTCCAGCGCATCGGGCAGGCCCTTGCGGACAGCGGTGGTGCGCTTGGAGACGAGATTGTCGATATAAAGATCGGGGCCCTTGTAGCCGCCGGCAGTGGCCACGGCAAAGATGATGAAGCGCTTGAACGGGCTCCACTCGGGCCACAGGTTCAGCCAGTAGACGCAGATCACCACCAGCAGGCCCAGCACGATCGGCACCACCATGCGGCCGAAGATGATGGCAACGCCCCATTCCTTGTTGCGGATGCCGGCCTGGGCCAGCTTCTGCTGCACTTCGGCCAGCTGGCTGTCCTGCAGCACCTTCAGCTTGTTGAGGATGTCGCGGATGGTATCGGTGGTGTCGGAGCGGCGGACGATCTGGGCGCGCTTCTTGGGGCCAGACGACATGATGCCGGCCTTCAGTTCCTCGCGCCGCTCGTTCAGCGCCTTCACGCGCTTGGCCATGGGGTCGCGCACGGTGAGCGCGGCATAGATCGCCACCAGCACGGCGCCGGCCGCCACCATGGCCAGCAGCGTGCCAACCCAGAAGACATCGACGCCGAACAGATGGGGCGCGGCGGGGTGTTGGATCATGGCGCGCCTCTCCTCAGATCTCGAAACTGACCATCTTGGCCATGATGAAGGCGCCCGTGCCCATCCACACAAAGGCCCCCAGGCCCACCACGATCAGCCGCTGATCGGTGAAGAAGCCGCCCAGATATTCCGGGTTGATCCAGTAGATCATGCCGAAGACGAGAAAGGGCAGCGAGCCGACGATATAGGCAGAGGCCTTGGATTCAGAGCTCATCGCCTTGATCTTCAGCTTCATCTGGGCGCGCTTGCGCAGCACATCGGCCAGGTTCGCCAGCGTTTCGGCCAGGTTGCCGCCGGTTTCGCGCTGGATGGCCAGCGTGATGCAGAAGAAGTTGAACTCGGCCATGCTCAGCCGGTCGGCGGTTTCCTGCAGCGCTTCTTCCATGGTGCGGCCGATGCGGATGCGCTCTGTCACCAGCTTGAATTCCTGGGCCACGGGCCCGCGCACCTCGCGCGAGACGATGCCCAGCGTTTCTGTCACCGGCAGGCCCGAGCGCAGGCCGCGCACCAGCAGCTCGATCGCATCGGGGAACTTGGAAATGAAGGCATTGGCGCGCCGCTGGATGAGATGGCCCACTACCATATGCGGCACGCCTGCGCCCACCGCCACGCCCACCGCCAGCGCCAGCAGGGGCACGCCGCTGCGCATGTAGACGAGGAGGCCGATGACCGCGGTGATGCCGGCGCAGGTGTAGAGATATTGCTCCACCGTCCAGTGCTTGCCGGTCTGGTGCAGGCGCAGGGCAAGCGCTGCCCAGCGCGATATTTGCGCAGCGGCGGTGGTGTAGGCGGGCTTGCGCGAGGCCAGTGCCTTGCGCAGCTGGGCCTCCATCTTGTCGGCCGCGCTGTCGGAATGGCGGAAGCGCACAGCCTGCAGCCGGCGCGCGCCCTGCTTGCCGGCATCCGGGCCGAGGAAGGCAAAGCCCACCAGCCCCAGCACCAGCATGCCGCCCACCGCCAGCATCAGGATCTGCATCATGTTCATGGCGCGCCCTGCCTTTCTTCCTGCCTCAGCGCCCGGCGGCCTTGTCCTTGCGGGCCAGCAGGCTCTTGAAATCGATGAGGCCGAGCAGCGACTTGGCCTCGGGCACTTCCACCGGCGCTGTGCTGTCAGAGGCGTTGGCGCGCACGGCCTGGGCCAGCTCGCGCAGCACGGCGGTGGCCTTGCTGGCCTTGTTGGCCTCGGTGAAGGTTTGCCCCAGCTTGGCGGCATGGATCGCCGCCTTGGCATCGAAGGGCACGACATAGTTGATCTTGCGCTCGATCGAGGCTTCGAAATCGGCGCGGCCAATCTCCGACAGGCCCGAATAGACCTTGTTGGCCACCACCAGCACCAGCGCATGGCCGGCATTGGCGCGCAGCCAGGAAAGGATGCGGATGCAATCGCGCGCGCCGGCCAGGGTCAGCTCGGTCACCAGCACGATCACGTTCACATCGGCCAGCACATGCGGGAAGTTGACCAGCATCGAGCGCGGCAGGTCCACCACCGTCATCTCGAAGCTCTGGCGAAATTCCTCCTCCAGCTGGATGAAGGCGCTGCCATCGGTCATCAGGGGCGCTGAAATCGGCGCCTCGGCCGAAAGGATCGAGAGGTTGTCGGCCGCCTTGATCATCGCGCGTTCGAGGAACAGGCCGTCGATGCGGCTGGGGTTCTCGATGGCATCGGTCAGGCCCCGGCCCGGCTCCAGATCGAGTGCCAGCGCGCCGGTGCCGAAATGGATGTCGAGGTCGAACAGGGCGGTGGGCAGCTGGTGATCGCTGGCAAACAGCCAGGCCATGGCGGTGGCGATGGTGGAGGCGCCCACCCCGCCGCGCGTGCCGATCACCGCGGTGGAGACATGGGCATGGGCGGCCGAGGGATCCTGGTTGCGGGGCGCGGCAAACACCGCCTGGGCGTGCTGCAGCGTCTCGCGCACATGGCTGGCCACCAGCGGCTTCAGCAGATAATCATGGATGCCGCTGGTCAGCAGTTCGCGGTAGAGGCGCACATCGTTCACCTGGCCCACGGCGATCACCACCGTGCCAGGCTCGCACACTTCGGCCAGGTGGTTGATCTCGGAGAGCGGATCGCCGCTTTCCGACAGGTCGACCATCAGGATCGACGGGCTGGAAGAGACCGACAGCGTCTGGATGGCGTTCCTGAGGCCACCTTTCACGCAGCGTTCCGGCGGCCAGCCCATTTCCGCGCTCAGCGGGCGCAGCACATCGAGCGAGGCATCGTCGCACAGGAAGGCGGCAAAGGTGTCGCGGGCGGAATGGCTGGTGCCGCCGGCTTTCCAGGGTGCGTTCATGTCAGCTGCCTCCGCCTGAAGTGGCACTTGCCTTCACATTCTTGCCGCCGCCGCCGCTGGGGGCAGAGGTGCGATAGGCGTTGATCGCCTTGTCGCCGCTCACCTGGGTGGTCTCGCCGGCATTGCTGGCGCCGTGCAGCAGGTCGTCGGGGTTGGCCACCATGGCGGCCAGATTGCCGTTCACCGCGCAGCCATAGTTGCTGGAGGTGGCATTCTTGAAATTGGTTTCCGAATTGGCCGACCAGTCGGGGCAGTGGGGCACTTCGGCCTCGGCGCGGGTGATCACCACGCGCACGCTGCCGGTGGGCACATAGCCTTCGGTGACCGGCGCCTTCTCGGCCAGCGGCAGGCCATAGCGGGTGAGCACGCTGGTGATGCTGGCGCGGGTGGCATGGTTGGCCACCGGATCGTCCACCGCCACGGTGTCGCCATAGCGCAGCTTGAGCGCGGCAAACCAGCCCGACAGGCGCTGCAGCTCGGCCATGCCCAGGCCATTGGGGCCGCTTTGCAGGTCCAGCGTGTAGACGGTGTGGTGCACCACCGGCTGGTGGATGCTGTCGAGCAGGCGGTTGCGGGGCTGGCCGCCAATGCAGGCCGACAGCGCCAGAGACAGCGACAAGGGCAGCACCAGCGCCAGCGCGCGCCGGCTGTGGCGGGAGAAGGGGAGGGCGGGCGTTGCGGGCATGGCGGCGGCCTCGTTCAGTTGAGGGAGAAGCCGGGCTGGCCTGGGGCGGCCGCCGGGGGCGTGGATGTGGCCGGGGCGGCATCGCCGGTGCGGGCAGCAGGCGGGGCCGGGGATTTGGCCGAGGACTGGGGCGCGGGCGCGGCGATGGCCGGCTTGCCGCCGCTTTCGGCAGCGGTGGCGCCGGGGCGCTTGGCATCCTTGGGGTCCTTGGGCCGGTCGGCCAGCATGTTGCCGAACACGCGCTGGATGTCGTCGGGGCTCTGCATGCCGTCGGTCGGCAGCTTGATGTCGCCATCGTTGACGGGCTTGACCAGATAGGGCGTGACGACGATTACCAGCTCGGTGTCGCCGCGGGCAAAGCTGGTGGATTTGAACAGCGCGCCCAGTACCGGCACATCGCCCGCGCCGGGGATCTTGGAGATCGAATTGGTGGCGCTGTTGCTGAGGAGGCCTGCGATCATGAAGCTCTGGCCCGAGCCCAGCTCCACCGTGGTTTCGGCCCGGCGGATGGTGAGGGCGGGCACCGAGGTGCCGTTCATCGTCACCGCGTTGGAGGTGTCGAGCTGCGAGACTTCGGGGCGCACGCGCAGCGAGATGCGGCCATCGGCCAGCACCGTGGGCGTGTAGGACAGCGAGACGCCATAGTTCTTGTATTCGATGCTGGTGGTGCCAAGCCCGCTGGAAATGGGGATGGGATATTGCCCGCCGGCCAGGAAATCGGCCGTCTCGCCGGAAAGGGCGGTGAGGTTGGGCTGGGCCAGCGTGGTTACCAGGCCCACCGTTTCGGCCGCATCCAGTGCGGAAAGCAGGGTCATGCCGCCAAAGCTGGTGAGATAGCCCAGCGTGTTGCTGCTGGCCAGGCCATTGAGCGTGACCGAGGTGCCCCCGGAGCTGGCCGAGGCCGAGGAGGTGCTGCTGCTGCTGCTCGAGGAGGTGCTGGAGGTGCCGGTGCTATACAGGCCCGAGCGGCCGGTGAGGAAGGCAAAGCCGTTGCTGGAAGAGACCGTCTGCAGGTTCACGCCCAGCGCGCGGGTGAGCTTGCGCGAGACTTCGGCAATGCGCACCTGCAGGTTCACCTGCAGCGGGGTGGCGGTGTGCAGGCGGCTGATCACATTGGTGCCGCTGCCCATATAGGCCTGCACCAGGCGCTGGGCCTCGGCGCTGTCTTCGGGGGCGTTGATGGTGCCGGTCAGCAGCACGGTGTTGCTGCTCATGGTGGAAACGGTGATGCGGGCATCGGGCATCGCCACTTTCAGCATCTGGTCGACGCTGTCGATGTTGCTGCCCACGCGCAGGGTGGAGGACCAGACGATCTGCCCGCCCGGCGCGCTGGCATAGATGGTCGTCTCGCCGGCGCCCTTGCCGAAGATGTAGAGCTGGCGGTTCGATTTCACCTGCACATCGGCGATCTTGTCATCGGCGATGAACACATCGCTGACCGTGCCGCCCAGATTGACCAACTGGCCGCGCCCGATCGACAGCAGGATCTCGCTGGCCGGCCGGGTGATGGAGGCAGCGCCCAGCGGCGCCGTGCGGCCTGCCACCAGGCGCACGCCGGCATGCGGGGCCGGGCGATGGGCCAGCGGGCGGCGGGCGGGCTGATGGGCGCCGGGGCGATGCGCGGGCGCATTGCGGGCCAGCAGCACGCCGGCGCCCTCTTCTTGCGCCAGCGCTGTGGTTGGCAGCAGGCCGATCGCGGCGATGGTGCAGGCCAGCAGGCGGTGGGCGCAGGCGATGCGGGGCAGGCGGCGGATCATTGCATGGCTCCTGCAGGCAGGGCATTGCCGGCCGCGTTGCCGGCATTGCCAACGCCCATGCCGATGGTGGCGGTGGGCGTGTAGGGCCCGGCATTGCCGCCATAAAGGCCGGCGCGGCCGGTCTGCACCTCGGTGGTGTCGCGCCCGCGGGTCACGGTCACGCCATTGCCGCGGCGCATCATGCCGGCGGCCTGGCCCTGGGGGGTGCTGCTCGACATCGTCTTGCCGGTGTTGGGGCCGGCGTGGCGCTGGAAGCGCGAGACATCGCCGCCGGTGGAAAAGCTGGTGGCGCCCTGGCTGGGGCGGTTCATGGCGGCGGTGATCAGGCGGCTTTCCTCCTGCGGGCTGGCGCCATCCTTCAGCTTTACCTGGCCCGAGGCGACGGCATGATCGAGATCGGACTGGTTATCGGCGATGGAGCGCAGCACCAGGCTGATCGTGCCGACCGACTGGGCCACCTCGATCTTCTCGGCGAGCTTGGGGGTTACTTCCAGCGTGACGTTATGGAAGGGGTGAACCACCGTCTTGCCATTGGCGGATTCGGTTTCGGTGGCCTGGTCGGTGGCCAGCACGCGCAGGTTGCGCAGGATCGTCTCGGTGGCATAGACCGGCCGGTCGTCGCTGACAGAGACATTGGCCGCGGTCATCTGCACGCTGTCCTTCACCGAGGAAGTGAGCATCAGGTCCACATGGTCGCCCGGGAAGATGAAGCCGGCCACCGAGGTCTTGTCGGACACCGGGATGGTGATCGCCCGCATGCCCGGCCCCAGCGCCGCTGCCAGAAAACCGCGATCGCCGGGGGCCACCAGCGCGCCTTGCGTCAGCGGCTGGCCGGCGGTGATGGGAAAGCGCACCACCGTGCCCACCAGCTTGTTCATCGCCACCGAACCTTCAACGAAATAGGCATCGCGCACCATGTCCTTGGGCCATTCCTGAAAGGAGACGGCATCGGCGGTGATGATCGTGCCCACCGGCAGCGCGCGCTGCGCCACCAGCACCTTGGGCCCCTTGGGCGCCACGGCCGCGGGCAGGGCAGCGGCCACTTGCGGCGCGGCGCTGCCCGAGAGGAGGCTGCGCGCGGCAAGCGCAGTGCCGATCGCGATTACCATCGCGCCCAGCAGCAGCATCAGCTTTCTTTGATCCATGGCGCAATCAGCCTCTTTTTCCGATTCCGCGAGCCGCCTTGCGCCCCGTCTTCATTCGTTAATGCGACTATAATGGTTAACATCCGGTCACTGCCGGGCGGGCCTGCCGGGGCTCAGCCCAGCGCGGCGCCGGCGCGCAGCAGCGGCAGATAGGCAATCGCCAGTATCCACAGGCCAGCGGCCGAAATGGCGATGCCATAGGGCACTTCCAGCTTCTCTGTGCGGGCGCCGAGGCGGTGGCGGATCAGCATGGCCAGCGTCAGCACGCCGCCGGCCAGCGCCATCGCTACCAGCAGGTTGAGGAAGCGATCGGGCCGGATCCACAGCGCCAGCGCCGCCAGCAGCTTCACATCGCCGCCGCCCATATAGCCGCGCGCGAACATCAGGCCGAAAAACAGCAGGGTGGCCGCGCTGGCGCCCAGCTGCCAGCCGATTGCCGGCCAGCCAAGGCCAGCGGCCCACCAATAGAGCGGGGCGGCCAGGGCAATGGCGCCGTTCAGCTTGTTGTCGATCTGGCGGCGGCGGATATCGGTGATGCTGGCCACCACCAGCGCCAGCGCCAGCGCCGCCAGCAAACCGCCCGCGATTGCCCCAACCTGCATAAAACCCCCTGCAAACATCGCCCCAAGGGGTAAAGCGCAGGGCTTACGAAATAGTAACCAAGGGCGCGCGCGGGGAAAGGCGCCGGCGGGCCCCTTGCGCCTGCGGGCGGGCGCAAAAGCACAGCGCGGCCTGCCGAATCGGGCTTGACCGCAAGGCCCATGCAGGCTTGGGAGAGGCGATGAACAGGCCCACCCTCCCGGCCGGGGACAGCGCCGGGCTTTTGCAACCTTACGATATCGCGCTGATCGGCGCCGGCATGGCCGGGGCCTCGCTGGCTGCCGCGCTGCTAGCCCGCGCGCCGGCCCTCAGGGTGGTGCTGGCCGAGGCGGAGGCGCGGCCGGGCCTCCATGCCACGGGCCGTTCCGCCGCCTTCTGGACGGAAAGCTATGGCGGGCCGGGGGTGGTGCCGTTAACCTTGGCCTCGCATGCCGCGCTGGAGGGGCTGGGCGTGTTGCGTCGGCGCGGCGCGTTAACGCTGGCGCGGGCCGGGCAGGAAGCGCAGCTGGAGGCCTTTGCCGCGCGCTATCGGGCGCTGGGCGTCAGCACCGGGGTGCTGGGCCGGGCGCAGGCGGCGGCTTTGGTGCCGGGCCTCAAGCCGGGCTGGATCGGCGGCGTGATGGAGCCTGATTGCTGCGACATCGATGTCGCCCGGCTGCATCAGCATTATCTGGCCGAGGCGCGGCGGGCGGGCGCCGATCTCCTCTGCGGCGCCGGGCTGGCATCGGCCGAGCCGGCGGGCGCGGGCTGGCAGCTGCATCTGGCCGATGGGCGGCGCTTGCGTGCGGGCGTGCTGGTCAATGCGGCGGGGGCCTGGGCTGATGAGGTGGCGCGCCGGGCGGGGGCGGTGCCGCTGGGCATTCAGCCCTATCGGCGCACCATGGCGCAATTGCGCGTGGCGCCCCAGCCCGATGCCGACCTGCCGCTGGTGCTGGACCTTGACGAAAGCTTCTATTTCAAGCCGCAATCGGGCCGCCTCTGGCTGACCCCGCATGACGAGACGCCGAGCGCCGCCTGCGATGCCGCGCCCGAGGAGATCGACGTGGCCAGCGCCATCGCCCGGCTGGAGCAGGTGGTGGACTGGCAGG
>Ga0207806_1000408_pt1 | contig 10678 bp, 11 predicted proteins | sample LuqExpMetageno72_FD_187829 | JGI IMG/M metagenome (GOLD analysis project Ga0207806, IMG submission 187829) | Tropical forest soil microbial communities from Luquillo Experimental Forest, Puerto Rico - Sample 72 (SPAdes) | ecosystem: Environmental > Terrestrial > Soil > Tropical forest ...
GACCTTCAACTTCGTGCTCAACAACGAGCTGACCTATTCCGACAAGCGCCTGCGCGGGCTGGTGCCGGTGCTGCGCGGCTGGGGCAAATTTGCGCTCACCTGCTCGTTCGGCCTGCTCACCAATGTGGCCACCGCCGCTGCCCTCAAGCGCATGCATTTCCACGATGTCGTCGCCGTGCTCGTCGGCATCGTCCTCGGCTCGGTCTGGAACTTCGCCCTCAGCTCCAAATTCGTCTGGGGCAAATACGGCAATTGAACGCAGGCAAAGGGGATCTTTGTTGGGCAAGCTGATGAACCTGCCTGCCGGCCAGGGCGGCAGGCTGCCGCACTGGCTGTTTGCCGCCCTGGTGGTGGCCATCTGCCTGCCTTTCGCGCTGGTCACGGTGCCGCCTCTGCTCGACATGCCGGGCCATATGGCCGCCTCGGCGATCGAGGCGGCGCCTGCCAACAGCTCGCTCTGGCGTTTTTACAGCTGGCATTGGGCGCTCATCCGAACATGGGCGGAGAGGTGCTGCTGCATCTGCTGATCCCGCTCATGGGGCCGGTGCGGGCGGGCTGGCTGGCCGCAGGGCTGGTGTTGGCCGCGCGGCTGTTGAACCCTGTGGGCTGGCAGGGCATTGGCCTTGCCCTGTGCTTTGTCTACAGCCAGCCTTGGCTCTACGGTTTCCTCAATTTCACGCTGGCAAGCGGGCTGGCGCTGCTGGTTTTTGCCCTGTGGCTGGGCCGGGCCGGGCATCATTGGCAGCAGGCGGCGCTGCTGCTGCTGGCGCAGCCGGTGCTGCTGCTTTGCCATGCCATGCGATGGGTGGGCTGGTGCTGGCCGCGGCGGTGGCGGGCCATGTGCTGGGCGCCCGCATCGAGGATGTGCGGGCCGGCGGGGCCTGGCCCACGGCGGCGGCGCGCGCGCTGGGCGAAGGCTGGCCGCTGCTGGGCACGGTGGCGATGCTGGGGCTGCTGAAGGGGCTGGGGCCGCATGCCGGCGGCCCAGGCCGCGGGCGGCGGCGTATCGTGGATGTGGGTGATGAAGCCCTGGGCGGCGCTGGTGGTGCTGCAGGATCAGTCGCAGCTGTTCGATCTGCTGGGCGAGGGGCTGTGCTATGGCGTGCTGGCGGCCGGCTGGCTGCTGGGCGCCCGCTGGCGTTGGCGGCAGGCGGGGCCGGCGCTGGTGCTGGGGCTGCTGTTTCTCGTCTTGCCCCACCGGATCGCCGGCAGCGCTGGGGTGGATACCCGCTTTCTGCCGCTGGCGCTGGGGCTGGCGCTGGCCACGCAGGACTGGAGCGCGGCGCGGCCCGCCATCGCGCGGGTGGTGCTGGCCGGCGGGCTGCTGCTGCTGCTGGCGCGGCTGGCGGTGCTGGGGGCGGGTTTTGCCGCCTATGCTCGCAGCTATGACGCCAATCTGGCCGCGCTGGCGCAGGTGCCGCTGGCCGGCATGGATTACCTGTGGCTGGTCGATACCGGCGCGCCCGCGCAGCCGGTGCCTGGCCTACAACCGGTGTGGCAACAGGGGCGCAGCAGCCTCTACCGCCTGCGCCGCTAACAAAACTGTAACTAACGCAGAACAAACAACAAGGCCGCGCCCCGAATCAAGAGGGGCGCGGCCCTCGCCTGACGGCCGCGCGCCCTGTGGCTGCGTTATGGGGCAGGGTTAGAAGGCCTTGTCGTGGGCCACCACCCGCACCGTGGCGATGAGGATCCAGACATCGCGCCACAAGGACCAGCCACGCAGATATTCCAGATCGGCGTTGATGCGCCCGATCAGGTCTTCCTCGCGATCGGTGGCGCCGCGCCAGCCGCGCACCTGGGCAAGGCCGGTCAGGCCCGGCTTCAGCGCATGGCGCTGCCAGTAGCGCGAATCGACTTCCCAGAACAGCTTGTCGCCCGCCAGCGAGCCGATGGCATGCGGGCGCGGGCCCACCACGCTCATGTCGCCGCGCAGCACGTTGAGCAGCTGGGGCAGCTCGTCGATGCTGGTGGCGCGGATGATGCGGCCGATGCGGGTGATGCGGTTATCCCCGCGCGAGGCCGAGACATCGCCGTTGCGGCCCGCGCGGGTGGGGCGCATGCTGCGGAACTTGAAGATGCGGAAGAAGCGGTTGTCGCGGCCCACGCGCCGCTGCACGAAGAGCACCGGGCCGCCATCTTCCAGCTTGATCGCCGCGGCCACAGCCAGCAGGAGCGGCGCCAGCAGCACCAGCGCCGAGCCCGCCGCGATAATGTCGAACAGGCGCTTGGAAATGCGCGCGCGCATGCCCAGCGGCCCCACCGATACCTGCAGCACGCCCTGATTGCCCAGCATGCGTGCGCCGCGCGCCGACAGTTCGGCCACCGCCTCGTCGATCACTTCGCCATCAACGCTGGCGCTCTTGAGGATGAAGGCCCACAGCTGGCGCCGTTCGGGCGGGGTGGTCACGATCACGCGGTCGGCGTTGCGCATCACCATGCCGATGCGATCGAGCGCATGGGGATCGTTCAGCGAGGGGTTCAGGCCAAAGCTTTCGGCGTTGACATGAAAGGCGCCGGACAGCTGGATGGCCGGGCCGCCATCGTCGATCACCAGCTGGTTGATCGCGCTGGCCCCGCAGCGCAGGCGCACCAGCGGGCGCATCAGCACCCGGCCGGTGGGCAGCATGATCGCCGCGATCACCGCATCCAGCGTGAGCGGCAGGCGCCCCAGCCCGTGCACTGGCCGGGCATAGAAGGCCAGCACCATCACCACCACAATGGCCGCGCCCAGCGCCGCCAGCACGCGCGACATGCCGTGTTCGGTGCTTTGCAGCGCACTGACTGAATACGCATTATTACTTAGTGCAACAGTCAGGAAAATGGGCAGAATCACTTGTGCGGCAAACAGGGATTCCGCCATGCCGTGCACGCCATCGGCCATCTGGCCGGCAATGGCGAAGCTGATGAACAGCATCGCGATGTCGGCCAGAACAAGCGCCAGATAGCATTGCAGCCGGCGGCGGTGCAAAGAGGGCATAAGCGGTGCGCGAATAGCGCGTGCGCGCTGTTTGGCGCGTTTGCGCAAGGAGCCGTCAAGCCGAGCGGTCTGTGCGTTCATGCCAAGCTACCTCGGGTCCTTCAAGTGTGGCCGCGGTTGGAGATTCAACCGCGGATACGCATATGTATCTAGGTATATACACTTGGAAATGTTGCAGCGCAATGTAAACGTCGGCGTAATTCGACGAACAGAATACGCGCGAATACTAGGTTTTCGTTTGCATGGCGGAGTATGCAAACTGCGCCGGGCCCACCTGCGGCCAGGGTGAAGCGTTTTCGGCGGGGCTTGCCAGGCAGGCCGCAGGCGCATTAGCAGAGCGCCACCAGGCGCAGCGGGCGATTCTGGCCTTTGTCGAGTGTGAGAGGAATGAAGCCTATGCGTCGGATCGTGCTGGCGGTGATCGTGGCGGCCATGGCAGGATCGCCGGCCCTGGCAATGCATCGCCATCATCATGCGGCCCAGGCCAAGCCGGCCCATGGCAAGGCCCATCATGGCAAGGCCCATCATGATAAGGGGCATCACGGCAAGGCCAAGCCTGCCCATACCAAGCCCGCCCATACCAAGGCTGGCCATAAGGCCGGGGCGCATGGCCATCATGCCACGGCCCGGCAGCGCCACGCCGAAGCAGCGGCGCATCAGGCGGCAGACAAGCCGCATGGCACCAGGCATCACGGCCATCAGGGCGCGGGCGTGGCGCGGCACCATGGCGCTGCTGCTGCCCGCCATGGCAAGCACGCGGCCAGCGAGGCCGGCAAGCCGCACACGCATAAAACGCATGCCGGCAAGGCCCACGCCGGGAAAGTCCACGCCGGCAAGGCCCACGCTGGCAAAGCCCAGGCGCACGCCCACGCCCACAAGGGCCATGCCCACAAGGCCCATACTGGCAAGGCGGCAAAGGCGGTTGGCGGGCGGCATCATGCGGCCGGCGCGGCGCATCGCCACCATGCCGGCCATGCGGCCAGCCACCGCCATGGCGCGGCGGCCCCGCAATACCGCACCCCGCATTACGAGGCGCCGGCCGATAGCGGCAGCGGCTTCAACGCCAGCTTCAAGGATCTGCGCCCCAACGGCCAGTGATCTGCCCGGCGGGCGCCGGCGCAGAAGGGATGCCCGGCGCTTGCTGACAGGCGGGCCCCGGCATGGCGCCAGGCGCTGGCCAAGGGCAGGGCGCCTCAGCGCCGGGCATCAGGAAAAAGGAACAGGCTTGCGGCATGCTCCTTCGGGTCGCGGCGGGATTTTGGCAGATCCGCCAGGGGCTGGCCATGGCATTGCGTCTCAATCAGCGGCCCATCGCTTCCGAAATGGACAGGAGGGCGCATCCGGCATTCATATAATTTGATGCAATTATGAACGGTGTCTGTGGCGGCCTGTCCTCAATCGTTCATCCTGAAGCGCCTAAAGCTGTTTGTGACGACGGGAGGGAGCCCCCCATGCCCCGCTCGGATCAAGGAGCAAGGCCATGACCAGCATTTTTCACAAAGCCCGCATTGCCGCCGTTTTCGGCCTGATTGCCCTGGCGGTGCCGGGCGCGGCCTCGGCACAAACCGCCTGGCAGCACCATCATCCGGCCCGCGCCGAGATCAACCACCGCGTGCGCCATCAGGAACATCAGATCACCCGCGAGCGGCGCGAAGGCAAGATCACCGCCGGCCAGGCCCATGCCCTGCGCGCCCAGGATCGCGCCATCCGCAAGGAAGAGCGCGCCGATGCCCGCGCCAACCACGCCCATGGCCACCTCACCCGCGGCCAGGCCCATGCGCTGAACGGCCAGCTGAACGCCAACCACCGCGCCATCGAGCAGAACCGCTGATCCAGCGGGGGGCGGCCGGGCGAGGGGATCAGGGCAAACCCCTGCACCTTCGTCCGGCCGTATTCAGCATAGTGCAATGAGAATCGGCTAAAGCAGCCCTGTCGCCCCGAATCGAGAGCCATGGAACCGGCTGTTGCCCTCTCCATCCCTCTCAACTGGGGCGGCGCCCCTTGCCTGCCCGCCGCGCCTTCTTTTGCCGCGCCGGTGCTGTCGCGCCTCTTCCATACGTTTGCGCAGAACTTGCCTTGGCGGCCATCGCCGGGCATCCGCGCAGCCAAGCGTTTAGCGGCAGGCCAAAGCAGGCCGCCGGCAAAGGGAGAGTGCAGCCATGGCCATTTCCACCCCCGTTCAGCCGGCAGGCGCCGATGCGGCCGGCCATGTGGATGCGCCCGAGCTGCGCCTTTTCGTGATGGCGCTGTTCTTCGTCTTTGGCGGCATCACCAGCCTCAACGATGTCATCATCCCCAAGCTGAAAGAGCTGTTCACGCTGGATTACACCCAGGCGATGCTGGTGCAGACGGCCTTCTTCGCCGCCTATGCCATCATTGGCCTGCCGGGCGCGGCGCTGGTGAAGCGGCTGGGCTATATGCGCGGCGCCACCGTGGGCCTGCTGACGATGATGGCCGGCTGCCTGCTGTTCATCCCCGCCTCGCAGAGCGCGCGCTTTGGCGTGTTCCTGTTTGCGCTGTTCGTGCTGGCGGCGGGCGTCACCATTGTGCAGGTGGTCACCAATCCGCTGATTTCGCTGCTGGGCCCGGCGCGTTCGGCCCACAGCCGGCTGACCTTTGCGCAAGGGTTCAACAGCCTGGGCACGGTGATCTTCCCCAAGGTGGGCGCAGCGCTGATCCTGGGGGGCCTGGCGGCGGTTTCGGCGAGGGACCTGACCGGCGCCGCGCTCGATGCCTATCGCGTGGCTGAAACGCGCACGGTGGTGCACACCTATCTGGGGCTGGCGGCGGCGCTGGCGCTGGTGGCCGGCGTGGTGTGGATGAACCGCAACCGCCTGCGGGGCGAACGCCATGCCGAGGGCAGCGTGTTTGCCGGTTTCAGCCTGCTGCGCCGCTTGCGCTTTGGCTGGGGGGCGGCCTCGATCTTCCTCTATGTGGGCGCAGAAGTCGCCACCGGCTCGCTCATCGTCAGCTATATGGAGCAGCCGCGCGTGCTGGGCCTGTCGGCGCTGGCCGCTGGCGGGCTTATCCCCTATTACTGGGGCGGCGCGCTGATCGGGCGGTTTGCCGGCTCGGCGGTGCTGGCGCGCTTCAGCCCGGGCAAGGTGCTGGCGTGCAATGCGGCGGGCGCGATTGCCCTGCTGGCGCTTTCGGCCAACAGCAGCGGGCTGCTGGCGGCGGGCAGCCTCCTGGCAGTGGGGCTGATGAATTCGATCATGTTCCCCACCATCTTCTCGCTGGCCAGCGAAGGGCTGGGTGCGCGCGCGGCCGATGGTTCGGGGGTGATTTGCGTGGCGATCGTGGGCGGGGCGGTGATGCCGCCGCTGGCCGGCGCGCTGGCCGATGCCACCGGCAATCTGGCCCTGGCGCTGGTGGTGCCGGCGCTGTGCTATGCGGTGATCGGCGCCTTTGGCCTCTATGCCCGGCGCCCGGCGGCGGGCTGAGGCTCCGGCTTAGGCCCAATTGCTCAAGCCGCGTCGATCACCAGCCCGTCGATCTCGTTGGCGATATCCTCGAAGCCATCGACCACCAGTTCCAGCTGGCGATACAGCTCGCGGGTGATGAAATAGGCCATCGGCTGCTCTGCCCCCAGGGCCAGATAGGCCTTCTTCAGCCCCTGCATGTGGATGCCATCGGCCTGGTTTTCCATGCGCACCAGCCGCTCGGTCAGCGCATGCAGCCGGTCGGCGTGGATGTGGATCTGGCGCAGCAGCGGCAGGGCTTCGGCCACCAGCCGGGCTGAATCGAGGATGATCGCGGCCATGTCGCGCATTTCGGGCGCGAAGCTGGCGATCTCGTAGATGCCGATGAGGTTGGCGATGCCCTGCATCTGGTCCACCACATCGTCGAGCGCGCTGATCAGCCGCACCGTGGCGCGCTTGCCAAACGGCGGAAACCAGCGCCGGCGCGCATCGATCAGCACATCGCGGGTGATCGCATCGGCCTCATCCTCGCGCTCGATGATGTCGGCGATGTGGGTGGCCATGTCGGGCCCGCCCTGCACCAGCCGCGCCAGCGATTCGGCGGCGGAATGGACGATCTGCCCATGCGCCTCGAACATCAGGAAGAAGCCGCGCTGGCCGGGCATCATCGCGCGCCACTGCATCGCCCGCCTCAGGCCCAGCAGCATCTGCCACAGCTCGCTGGCAGAGGCTGGGCCGTTGCTGGCGGGCGGCGCGAAATCGGCCTCGCGGAAGTTGCGCATCAGCGTGCGCAGCTGGTCCTCTTCCACCGCTTCCACCGCCTCGGCAATGGGAAACCAGCGGCGGTTGCGCTGGCTGGCCTCGGGCCAGTCGGTCAGCTCCTCGGTCACCGCCAGCGGGTAGACGCGGATGTTGAGCGGCAGCGCCTCGCCCGTTTTCAACAGCTTGCGCGCGCTGTAATCGCCCAGCGGGGTGGGGCAGATCAGCCCGTGCACGCCCGCTTCCTCCCATGCCTCCTGTTCGGCCGCGGCATGGGGCGGCAGGCCCTTCATGCGGTTGCCCTTGGGCAGAACCCAGCGGTTCCCTCCGCGCGAGGTGATCAGCATCACTTCGGTGGGGCTGTCGGCGGCATCACTGCGGCGACGGTAGGGCAGGGCGGCAATCTGGCGGATGGCGGGAAATCCTCATCGGCAAGGGAACAGGAAAGCGGATACATGGCCCTGTTGGCGCCAAGGTCAATCGGCAATCGCAAATAAACGCCGGTTTCTGGCCGGCCGGCTGCCGCTGCGCTCAGCCCTGCTTCTCCAGCGGGGCGAGGCGCAGCTGGGCAGACAGCGCCTGCCAATCATGCCCCTGGCGCAGCGTGCCGGCGGCCGCCACCAGCGCCAGATAGGTTGCCAGCACCGCCTTGCCCGCCGGGGTCAGCCGGGCGCCGCTGCCGCCGGCGCGGCCCGGGGCGGTGGCCACCAGCGGCTCTGCCCAGCAGCGGTTCATCACATCCACCAGCAGCCAGGCCCGGCGATAGCTCATGCCCATCGCCTTGCCCGCCGCGGTGATCGAGCCATGGGCGGCGATCGCCTGCAGCAGATCGGCCTTGCCCGGCCCCATCGCAATTTCCTCGCCGCAATAGATCTGCAGCTTGATTTTCAGTTGTGCGGCTTGGTGCTCCATTGGGCCTGATTAGGCGATTGTTGCGCATCTCACCAGAGATTGACGACCTTGCCGGCCAGCGCCTGGGTGGCGGCGCGGCCTTGCGCGGCCTTGTCGCGCCGGCGGGCCACATCGCCCTGCGAGGGGCTGCGGCCGCCATCGCGCGGTTCTATGCGGCGTTCCAGCTGGAACTGGCCGACGATGCGGGCCATGGTGGCGGCCTGTTCCTTCAGCCCGTGGGCGGCCGCGTTCGATTCCTCCACCATGGCGGCGTTCTGCTGGGTGTTGAGGTCCATCTGCTGGATCTCGGCGCTGATCTGCTGCATCGCCTCGGCCTGGGTTTCGGCATAATGGGCGATATCGTGGGCCTGATCAGTGGTTTGCGACACCTGCTGGATGATTTGTTCCAGCGCGCTGCCGGTGCGCGCCACCAGATCCACGCCCTGGTTCACGTCTTCCGCCGATTTGCCGATCAGCTCCTTGATGTTCTTGGCCGATTCGGTGGTGCGATGGGCCAGCGCGCGCACTTCGCTGGCCACCACCGCAAAGCCCTTGCCGGCATCGCCGGCGCGCGCCGCTTCCACGCCGGCGTTCAGCGCCAGCAGGTTGGTCTGGAAGGCGATGGCCTCGATGACATCGGTGATCGAGGCGATTTCCTGGCTGGAATGCTTGATCTTGTCCATGGCAACCACGGCCGCCTCGACGATCTCGCCGCCATGCTTGGCCTGGCTGTCTACCGCGGCGATCGAGTTGTTCACTTCCTGGGCAGAGCGGGCGGTAGTGCCGATGCCATCGGCCACTTCGCGCAGCACTTCGGCGGTGCGGGCAAGGGTGGCGGCCTGCCGCTCGGTGCGGTGGGCCAGGTCATGCGCGGCGGCGGAAATCTCGCGCGCGCCCACTTCCACATTTTCCGATGCGTCTTTCATCTGCACCACCATGCTGCTCACCTGGTAACGCATGTTGTGGAAATCCTTGGCGATCTGCTCGTAGGTCTTGGGGATGTCGGTCAGCGAGGCGCGCAGGTCGCCCTTGGCGATGGCCTTCAGCGCCTCGCCCATCTGGTCCACCACTTCCACGCGGGCCCTGGCATCGGCGGTGAAATAGGCCGACAGGGCGATTTCCATGTCGAGCAGGGCGGTTTTCACCAGCGTGGCCACGGTTTGCCCGCGCTGCTTCTGGCCGGGCACATGGCCCAGCGCGCCCTCGCTCATCATCGCGTTGATCAGCTCTTCCAGCATCAGCGCATAGCCGCTGACGTAATAGGCCGGCGTCAGCCCGATGCGGGCGTGCACATCGCCGATCTTTTCCGAACGGGCGATGGCGGCATCGTCGAGCCGGCCGGCGAACAATTGCTGCCAGTGGTTGAACTGGGCATTGGCGGCGCGGGTGCGGCCTTCGTCGGTGGGCAGCAGCGCGGCGGTAACGGGATCTGCGGCAATGCGCCCGTAGAGCCTGTCGAGCGCCTTGCGGGCGTGGCGGGAAAGCGCGGCCTTGATGCGGGGAAAGGCACGGTAGTTCGTCTCGTCGAGCGGCGCCAGCTTGGCGCGGGCATCAGCGTTGGAAAGCATGGCCTTGGGGATCCGGTGGCAAGAGGACAAGCGCGGTTGCGCCCACACCCCGCCACCGGCCCAAACCGCCACAGGGCGCCGGGAGGAAGCAGGACATGGGCAACGCTAGCCCATGCTTGGTTGACGGCTGTTATGCCCGGGCCCCGGTAGTTTGCCGGAAGCACTGTGCTTCTCAATCGGCCAGCCAGCCCTTTTCATGGGCGATGGGGTCGTAAAGGAAGCAGGTCGTCGGGTCGGGCTGGCCCAGCCCCTCGTCATTCTCGCCGCAGCGGGCCAGCAGGTCGCGGATCACGGCTGCGCGCGCGCTTGGCTTGTGGTCTGCCCGCACGATCGTCCAGGGGGCGAACACGCTGTGGGTGCGCGCCAGCATCTCGTCGCGCGCGCGGGTGTAGGCCTTCCACTTCTTCTGCGCGGCCTCGTCCACCGCCGATGTCTTCCATTGCTTGAGCGGATCGGCCAGCCTTTCGGCCAGGCGCTTCTTCTGCTCCTTGCGGCTGATATCGAGGTAGTATTTCACCACCTTGATGCCGGAATGGACCAGCAACTGCTCGAAGATCGGCACGGTGGCGAGGAATTCCTCATGCTCGGCCGCCGTGCAAAAGCCCATCACCGGTTCAACGCCTGCGCGGTTGTACCAGCTGCGGTTGAACAGCGCCACTTCGCCCGCCACCGGCAGATGCGCGCACCAGCGCTGGAAATACCACGCCCGCCGGTCATGTTCGGATGGCACGCCCAGCGCCACCACGCGGGTATCGCGCGGGCTCATATGTTCAACGATGCGCTTGATCGTGCCATCCTTGCCGGCGGCATCGCGCCCCTCGAAGATGACCAGCAGCCGCGTGCCCTCGGCGATCAGCCGGCGCTGCATGGCCGAAAGGCTGATCTGCAGCTTTTCCAGATCCACGGGATGATGTTCCTGCCGGGCGTTGCTGGCATGCTTCTTCTTGCCCAAGGGCGCTCACTCCTTCTGCGCCTGCCACCAGCAGGCGATTCGCTTCTCTTCGGCCAGCAGCCGGCGGGCCTCTTCCAGCAGGGCCTTGCGGCGGGGGGCCTCGGCG
>Ga0207806_1000411_pt1 | contig 10648 bp, 10 predicted proteins | sample LuqExpMetageno72_FD_187829 | JGI IMG/M metagenome (GOLD analysis project Ga0207806, IMG submission 187829) | Tropical forest soil microbial communities from Luquillo Experimental Forest, Puerto Rico - Sample 72 (SPAdes) | ecosystem: Environmental > Terrestrial > Soil > Tropical forest ...
AAGCGAGCCGCTCCGCCCCCCCCTCTCCGAAGGTGGACGTGGTCATTTTCGGCATCCCCATATTATTTTCATGGCCCGCCAGGCGCACGCCCCGTTCCGGCCCTGAACCCGGCCGGAACCCCCGGAATGCCTGCGTCTGTCGCGCAAGGAACAAGCTGCATCAAAACGTCTGTGATGACAATCAAAATACATGGACAAAATGTCCAATTCTAACGCGGGTTCCACGCGCCTACGCGCGGGCGTCATGCAAAGGTCATCCCCATCCCCCCTTCGCCGCGTCGCACGGCTTGGCGCCATCGCCAGCCTTGCCGCGCTTTCTGCCTGCCACCCGGTCGTGCTCGATCCGGCGGGCGACATTGCCAAGCAGCAGGCGCATCTGGTGGTTGTGGCAACCGTCCTGATGCTCATCATCATCATTCCGGTGATGGCGCTCACGGTGTTCTTCGCCTGGAAGTACCGTTCGGCCAACAAGGATGCGACCTACGATCCTGAATGGCACCACTCGACCCAGCTCGAGCTGGTCATCTGGTCGGCGCCGCTGCTCATCATCATCGCGCTTGGCTCGGTCACCTGGGTGAGCACGCATCTGCTCGACCCCTATCGCCCGCTCGACCGCATTGCCGAGGGCAAGCCGGTGACGGCCGATGTCAAGCCGCTCGAGATCGACGTTGTCGCGCTCGACTGGAAGTGGCTGTTCATCTATCCCGAGCAGAAGATCGCCACGGTGAACGAACTGGCCCTGCCGGTCGACCGTCCGGTCACCTTCCGTATCACCTCCTCGAGCGTGATGAACTCGTTCTATGTGCCCGCGCTTGCCGGCCAGATCTACGCCATGCCGGGCATGACCTCGCAGCTGCATGCCGTGCTGAACGAACCGGGCAAGTACATTGGCTTCTCGGCCAACTACTCGGGCCAGGGCTTCTCGCAGATGCGCTTTGAAACGCTGGGCCTTTCGGCCGGTGATTTCGACAAGTGGGCCGATGGCGTGCGCAAGGGCGGCGAGGCCGGTCTTGATGCGGCCGGTTACCTCAAGTTGGAAGAGCCCACCGTCAAGGAGCCTGTCCACCACTTCGCCAGCGTGCAGGGCGACCTGTTCAGCAAGATCGCCAACCTGTGCGTGCGCCCCGGCAAGATGTGCCTGAGCGACATGATGGCGATCGATGCCAAGGGTGGCCTGGGCAAGGCCGGCGCCTATAATGTTGCCGCGCTGACCTACGACAAGAACGGCCGCGAGAGCGTCAGCCCGATGATCGCCGGCCGCGATGCACAGGGCAAGACCTATGTGCGCGAACTGTGCGCCCCCAAGACGCTGGCCGCGCCCGCTGGTACGCCTGCTGCCGCCACGGCCGCCGGCAAGCTGAGCCTGGCTCAGCCTGCCCGTTCCCCTCTTTCCTGATTGCGACCCCACCCCATGATATCAACACACCAACATTGGACCCCGCTTCTGGGCCGATTGGGCCTGGATGCGATCCCGACCGAACCGATCGTTATCGCCACCTTTGCTGCCGTTTCGCTTGGCGGCATCGCGCTGGTGGCGGCGCTCACCTATTTCCGGCTGTGGGGCTATCTCTGGAAAGAGTGGTTCACCAGCGTCGACCACAAGAAGATCGGGATCATGTACATGATCCTGGGCCTGATCATGTTCCTGCGCGGCTTTGCCGACGCGCTGATGATCCGCTCGCAGCAGGCGCTCGCCTTCAACGGGCATGACGGCTACCTCAACTCGCACCACTTCGATCAGGTGTTCACCGCCCACGGAGTCATCATGATCTTCTTCGTGGCGATGCCCTTCGTCACGGGCCTGATGAACTATGTGGTGCCGCTCCAGATCGGCGCGCGCGACGTGTCCTTCCCCTTCCTGAACAACTTCTCGTTCTGGATGACGGTTGGCGGCGCGGTGCTGGTCATGGCCTCGCTGTTCATCGGCGAGTTCGCGCGCACTGGCTGGCTGGCCTATCCGCCGCTCTCGGGGCTGGCGTACAGTCCTGACGTGGGTGTCGACTATTACGTGTGGTCGCTGCAGGTGGCAGGCGTTGGCACGACGCTTTCGGGCGTCAACCTGATCGCCACGATCATCAAGCTGCGCGCCCCCGGCATGTCGATGATGAAGATGCCGGTGTTCAGCTGGACCGCTCTTGTCACCAACGTCCTGATCGTTGCCTCCTTCCCCGTGCTGACCGTCGTTCTGGCCCTGCTGGGTCTGGACCGCACGCTGCACACCAACTTCTTCACCAACGACTTTGGCGGCAGCGCCATGCTGTACGTCAACCTGATCTGGATCTGGGGCCACCCCGAGGTCTACATCCTCGTCCTGCCGATCTTCGGCGTTTTCTCGGAAATCACCTCCACCTTCTGCGGCAAGCGCCTGTTCGGCTACTCGTCGATGGTCTACGCCACGGTCGTCATCGGCATTCTCTCGTACATCGTGTGGCTGCACCACTTCTTCACGATGGGTTCGGGCGCCTCGGTCAACTCGTTCTTCGGCATCACCACCATGGTGATCTCGATCCCGACCGGCGCCAAGATGTTCAACTGGCTCTTCACCATGTACAAGGGCCGCATCCGGTATGACCTGCCGATGATGTGGACCGTCGCCTTCATGCTCACCTTCGTCATCGGCGGCATGACCGGCGTGATGATGGCCGTTCCCCCGGCCGACTTCGTGCTGCACAACTCGGTGTTCCTGATCGCCCACTTCCACAACGTCATCATCGGCGGCGTGGTGTTCGGCGTGTTTGCCGCGATCAACTACTGGTGGCCCAAGGCCTTCGGCTTCAAGCTCAACGTGTTCTGGGGCAAGGTCTCGTTCTGGTGCTGGCAGATCGGCTTCTGGCTGGCTTTCGGCCCGCTCTACATCCTGGGCCTGATGGGCGTGACGCGTCGTATGCGCGTGTTCGACGACCCCTCGATCCAGGGCTTCTACATCGTCGCCTTCCTGGGCGCGCTGTTCGTGGCGGCCGGCATTGGCGCCATGCTGCTCCAGTTCGGCATCTCGATCTGGAAGCGTGAAGAGTACAAGGACGAGAGCGGCGACCCGTGGGGCGGCCGTACCCTCGAGTGGGCGACCAGCTCGCCCCCGCCCGAGTACAACTTCGCCTTCACCCCGAAGGTCCACGATCTGGACGCCTGGGCTGACATCAAGAAGAACAACGTCGCCCGCCCGACCGAAGGTTTCCGCGCCATCCTGATGCCGCGCAACACCTGGGCCGGCATCGTGCTGGCCGGCATGGCCACGCTTTGCGGCTTCTGCCTGATCTGGCAGATCTGGTGGCTGGCGGCCCTGTCGCTGGTCTCGCTGATCGGCACGGCGATCGTCTACACCTTCACCTATGACCGCACGTTCCACATCCCGGCCGATCACATCGCCGCGGTGGAAAATGCCCGCACCGCGCAGCTTGCCGAGCTGGAAAAGGGAGCCGCCGCATGAGCACGGCCGACACCACCCTGACAGGTCAGTATTACGACCTGCACGAGCACGACCACCCGGAAGGCGGCAGCACCATGCTGGGCTTCTGGCTGTACCTGATGAGCGACTGCCTCATCTTCGCCATGCTGTTCGCCACCTTCGCGGTGCTGGGCGGCAACTATGCGGCAGGCCCCGGTCCCAAGGACCTGTTTGACCTGCCGCTGGTGGCGGTCAACACCTCGATGCTGCTGTTCAGCTCGATCACCTATGGCTTTGCCATGATCGCCATGCAAAACGGCAAGGTCGGCCAGACCCAGCTGTGGCTGGTCATCACCGGCCTGTTCGGCCTGGCCTTCCTCGGCATCGAAATGACCGAGTTCCACCACATGATCGGCGAAGGCGCCGGCCCGCAGCGCAGCGCGTTCCTCTCGGCGTTCTTCACGCTGGTGGGCACGCACGGCTGCCACGTGACCTTCGGCATCATCTGGCTGGTCACGCTGCTGGTGCAGCTGGGCAAGCACGGCCTGACCGCCGCCAACCAGCGTCGCCTGATGTGCCTGTCGCTGTTCTGGCACTTCCTCGACGTCGTGTGGATCGGCGTCTTCACCTTTGTCTATCTGATGGGAGCGCTGCGCTGATGGCCGACCATTCGCATGCTCACGGCCATGACGATCATGGCCCGGCCTTCCACGCCTCGCTGCGCGACTATGTGGTTGGCTTCATCCTCTCGGTCATCCTGACCGCCATTCCGTTCTGGCTGGTGATGAGCGGCGCGATCGCCGATCACCAGACGGCAGGGCTCGTCATCACCGCCTTTGCCGCGGTGCAGATCGTGGTCCACATGGTCTACTTCCTGCACATGTCGGGCAAGGTCGAGGGCGGCTGGAACCTGCTGGCGCTGATCTTCACCGGCATTCTGGTGATGATCCTGCTCTCGGGCACGCTGTGGGTGATGTTCCACCTCAACCACAACATGATGCCGGTCAAAATGGACGGCATGGGCTGATGAGCCGGCCTGCCAACCGGCCCGCCACGCGCGGGCCAGAAGGCGGCAAGCAAGAGGGGCGGCGACGGATCATACCCGTCGCCGCTCTTTTGCTGTGCGCGGCCGTTTTCGCCAGCCTTGGCACCTGGCAGGTCAAGCGCCTGTTCTGGAAAGAGGCGCTGATCGCGCATGTCGAGGCGGTCATTCACGCACCGCCCGCCGATGGCGCAGCCCTGCCCGCCAGCCCCCCCGAGCAGGCCATGGCCGATCTGGAATACCGCCGCCTGCAACTGGCGGGCCGCTACGAGACTGGCGCCACCACGCTGGTCACGGCGCTCACCGACGAGGGGGCAGGCTATTGGGCCATGACCCCCTTGCGTCTGGCCAACGGGCGCGCGGTGTGGGTCAATCGCGGCTTCGTGCCCACCGGCACGCGCCGCGATGCCGTCGCTGCCCCCACCGGGCCGGTCACGGTCGTGGGCCTCGTGCGCCGGGCCGAGCCGGGCAGCACATGGCTGCGCGCCAATCACCCCGAGGCGCGCCGCTGGTATTACCGCGATCTTGCCGGCCTTTCGGCGGCCAATGCTGTGCGCGACGCCGGCCCGGCATGGTTCCTCGACGCCCAATCGGAAACGCCTGCCACGCCAAAAGCACCTATGGCCGGATTGACAGTGGTGCAATTTCCCAACAACCACCTGTCCTATGCGATCACGTGGTTTCTCCTGTGCGGGCTCAGCCTTTTTGGCATCGCTCTGGTGCTGCGCAACCGGGCCTGACGGTTCGGCCGGTCGGGCGCGCGCGGCATGAACGATACGCTGCCCGCCCCCCTTGCCGGCTCGCCCTCGATCGATCTGGCACCGGCCAGCGTTGGCAACATGGCGCTGCTGGTGCAATTGCGCTGGGTGGCGGTGATTGGCCAGCTGTTCGCCATCTGGCTGACCGCCTCGGTGCTGAAGGTGACATTGCCCATGGCGCCGCTGGTGGCGGTGCCCATCCTGCTGGCGCTGGTCAATCTGGCCACCATGGTGCTGGGCCGCTCGCGCCGGGGCTATTCCTATCTCGAGCTGCTGGGCGCGCTGATGCTCGATGTGCAGGCGCTCAGCTGGCAGCTCTATTTCACGGGCGGCGCGACCAATCCGTTCATCTTCCTGTTCCTTGTGCAGATCGTGATTGCCGCCATCCTGCTGCATCCGCGCTGGAGCTGGATTGTCGGGCTGGTGGCCTGCGCCGACGTTGCCTTCCTCACGTTCAATTTCCACCCGCTGATCCTGCCCGATCAGATCGCAGGGTGGCATTTCCAGCTCTATATGCTGGGCAATCTGGTGTGCTTCGTGATGATCGCGGCGCTGCTGGTGGTCTTTGTCGTGCGGATGGATGCCAACCACCGCGCCAGCAGCGCCGCCCTTGCCGCCCTGCGCCAACAGGCCGCCGAAGAGCACCACATCATCCGCATGGGCCTGCTGGCCAGCGGCGCGGCGCATGAGCTGGGCACGCCCATGGCCTCGATGTCGGTGATACTGGGCGACTGGGCGCGCCACCCGACCATTCTGGCCGACGCCGAAATGGCAGAGGACGTGAGCGTGATGCAGACCGAGCTCAAACGCTGCAAAGGCATCGTCTCGGGCATCCTGATGTCGGCCGGCGAAGTGCGCGGCGAGAACCCGGAGGTGACCAGCGTGCGCCGCTTCCTGCGCGCCATTGTAGCCGACTGGCAGGCGCGCACCAGCGCCCCCATCTGCCTGATCGACGAGTTCGGGCAGGATGTCGACATCGTGTCGGACCCGGCGCTGCGGCAGGTTATCGGCAATGTGGTGGACAACGCGCTCGAGGTCTCGCCCGGCGGGATCGAGGTGGCCGCGCAGCGCCGGCAGGACAGCCTGATCCTGGATGTGGGCGACACCGGCCCCGGCTTCACCCCCGAGATGATCGCCGGTTTTGGCCGCCCCTATACCAGCACCAAGGGGCGTGATGGCGGCGGGCTGGGCCTGTTCCTGGTGGTCAATGTGCTGCGCAAGCTGGGCGGGCGGGTCGATGTGGCCAACCTGCCCGAGGGCGGCGCGCTGGTACGCCTCACCATCCCATTGTCGGCGCTGGTTTTTCAGGGCAATGGCAAGGCATGATTACCCCGCTGCCCCCCTTGCCGCATCTGGTCATCGTCGAGGACGACCCTGCCTTTGGCCGCACCCTGCGCCGCTCGTTCGAGAGGCGCGGCTATGAGGTGATGCTGGTCACCAGCCCGGACGAGCTGGCCGCGATGATCGAGACGACCGCGTTCCAATATGCGGTGGTGGATCTGAAACTGGGCACGGCCTCGGGCCTGACCTGCGTGCAGATGCTGCACGAGACGAACCCGGACACCTGCATCGTGGTGCTCACCGGCTTTGCCAGCATTGCCACCGCAGTCGAGGCGATCAAGCTGGGGGCGGCGCATTATCTGGCAAAGCCTGCCAACACCGACGACATCGAGGAAGCCTTCGGCAAGCGCGAGGGCAACCCGGAAGTGCCGGTCGAGGGGCGCAAGACCTCGATCAAGACGGTGGAATGGGAATATATCCACACCACGCTGGCCGAGTGCAATTTCAACATATCCGAGGCCGCGCGCCGGCTGGGGATGCACCGGCGCACGCTGGCCCGCAAGCTGGAAAAGCAGCAGGTGAAATAGGGCGCGCTCGAGGGCTATCCCCCGGCGCGCCCCCTGTTCAGGCGGCCACCTGGGCCAGCTGATCCTTCACCACCGCAAGCGCCTTCGCGTTGATGGCAGCAGCGGTTTCAGCATCGTCCGTCTCGGAATAGCAGCGCAGTTCGGGCGCATTGCCCGAGCGACGCAGGTGCAGGATCGCGCCCGAAGCGGTGGTCATGCGAATGCCATCGGTCAGGTCCAGCCCGGTGATGGTGCCGGCAATCGCCCCGAAATAGCAGTTGAGATGGGCCAACTGCGCCACCTCGTCGCCCTCGAGCAGCAAAGCGAAGATGGCCTCGCTGCGCTGTGTCGGAAACTCCTGAATGCGGTCCGAGCAGGTCACACGCGGCGGCAACTGCCCCAGCAGATCGCGCACCCGGCCCGAGGCCGTGCCCGCCCGCGCCGCCGCAATCACCGCCACCACCGGCAGCACCGCATCGCGCGTGGGCAGCGCCGAGAGCGGCTGCCCGTTCAGTTCGATATCGCTGGCCAGCAGGAAGCCACCGTTGGCCTCGTAGCCGCACACCTTGTCCTGCCCGGCGGCCAGCGCCTCGTTCATGGCGGCAATCACGAAGGGCGAGCCGATGCGCGTGCGCATAGTGTGCGCAAACACCCCCGAACGCTCGAGCACCGTGTTGCTGCTGACGGGCGTGACCACCGTGCCGGCGCCAATGGCCCGCGCGCACAGCACGCCCAGCACATCGCCGCGCAGCCATTCGCCGGTGTGATCGGCCAGCAGCGGCCGGTCCGAATCGCCATCGGTCGAAATGATCGCGTCAAAGCCCTCTTCGGCAGCCCAGCGCTTTGCCAATTCGACATCCTCGGGGCGGATGGCCTCGGTGTCGACCGGAATGAAGCGGGTGGCGCGGCCAATGGGCACAGCATCAGCGCCAAGCGCGGCGACGATGGCCAGCACGATGTCGCGCCCCACCGCCGAATGCTGATAGATGCCGATCCGCAAACCCGCCAGCGCGTCGGCGCCGAACACGGCCTTGTAACGCTCGACATAAGGCGTAGCGGCATCGGCCGTCACCTCGAGCGGGGTTTGCGCGACCAGCATGTCGCCGCCATCAAAGGCCGCCGGGTCAAAGGTGATGGGCTGGCGCTTCATGCCCGCCTCGTCGCTTTTCAGCACTTCGCCGGCGGGGCGGTAGAATTTGATGCCGTTGCGGTCGTCGGGAATGTGGCTGCCGGTGACCATGAGCGAGGGAATGCCCTGCGCGAAGGCATAGAGCGCCAGGGCCGGCGTGGGGATATAGCCACAGAACACCGGCTCGGCGCCAAGGTCGCGGATGGCCTGCGCGCAAGCAGCCAGAATGCGCGGCGTGCTGGGCCGCAAATCACCCGCCAAAGCCACGCGGCCACCGGCAAACTCGCCAATTTCGCCCAGATATTTCAGGAAACCCTGCGTATAACCATAGCAAACCAGATCGGTCATCGCGACGACTTCACCGCGCGCGCCGCTGGTGCCAAATTGCACCCCGGAACGGTTCATCAATGTCTCGACGGTCAGGGGTTCGGGATGGGTGGCTGGCTGATCCACACGAAAATCCTTCTCTGGCAATCGTTTTGCAACTGGAACGGCAAGAATGGTGTGCTTTGCCGCTTGTTGCGCTGTTCATACAGGCTTGAACTCGCGAAGCCAGCCTTTCGCTCCATCAGGGCAGCAGGGCAGCGCAAAAATACCGAGGCGAGGGGTGGCCAATGCCTCGGGATTAACTTGCAAATGCGATACAATCGCAATAACAGGCCGGCACGCCCCCTCTCGCAACAGGCCACGACACAACCGACCGGCCTGTCTTTTCACATCTTCGGCCAGAGGTTATCAGTACCCATGCTCATCACCATTCCCGGCGTCCTGCCCCGTCACGAAGCCCTCTCGCTGGGGCGCGAATTGGCCGAAGAGGCGTGGGTCGACGGCAATGTCACCAGCGGGCCGGGCGCGGCTTTGGCCAAGCACAACCGCCAGTTGCCCGAGGAAAGCGACGAGGCTGCCCGCGCGCGCCGCATTGTGATGAGCGCCTTGTCGACCAACGCCACCTTCCTTTCGGCGGCGCTGCCCCAGGCCATCTATCCGCCGTTGTTCAACATGTATGGCCCGGGCGACGGCTTTGGCGCTCATGTCGACAACGCCATCCGCCTCGATCCGCAGACCGGGCGGCACCTGCGCACCGATCTGTCGGCCACGCTGTTCCTCTCGGAGGATTATGACGGGGGCGAGCTGACGATCGAGAGCGATTTTGGCACGGTGGCGTACAAATTGCCCGCCGGCGACATGCTGCTCTACCCCTCGACCAGCCTGCACCATGTTACGCCGGTCACGCGCGGGCACCGCATTGCCAGCTTTTTCTGGATGCAGTCGCTGGTGCGCGACACCGGCGCGCGCGAAACCTTGTTCGACATCGACCAGTCGGTGCAGCAGCTGACCATGCGCCACGGCGCCGACGACCCGCAGGTGTTGCGCCTGACCAAGGCCTATCACAATCTGGTGCGCATGTGGTCGATGTGAGCGGGCAGGTCAGCCGCCCGCCGGCACCCAGACCGCGCCCTTGATGTGCCGGATCAACCCTTCGCGGTTCAGTTCGTAAAGGATGAGGAATTCGAGCGAGACGCGCGAGTCTTTGGCCACCGGCGTCATGCCCGGATAGCCATAGCGGTCGAGCACTTCGGCGGTCAGGTCCTCGATGCCCTCGAAGGTGATGACGACATGGGCGACAAAGCCGTTTTCGCCCGAATAGAAGCCTTTGTACGCCACGCTTTCGCGGCAATAGGCGTGGAAGAACCGATAGAATTCGCGGAACGCAGGCTTGCCGGCCACCTGAAAGCCTGCGTTCTCCAGCACGAAATCGTCGGCAAAGAAGGTTTCCAGGGTCGCATAGTCGCGCGCGTTGAACGCGGCCACATAGCGCAGGTAATCATGCTCGGTGAAATGCGTCATCGCCAGCTCCTCTCGGGCGCGGGCTGTATTCCCCAGCCCTTCGCCTCGCCGCTTACAGCGTAGAGGCAGCCACCTTGCGGGTCAACGGGCGCCGGCCTGTGCCAAAACTGGCGCATCGGCGCCGTATTGCCCAAAATCCCGGATTGCCAGCCCCCGCGCCGATGCCTAGGCACAGGTGACCATGACCACCAGCCAACCCCTTTCGCCCGACCGCATCGTTGCCGAAGCCCTCGCCCTGCTGCAGGAGCATGGCATCGAGGCCGTATCGCTGCGCCGCCTTGCCGCGCGGCTGGGGGTGCAGGCCATGTCGATCTACTGGCACATCAGCGGCAAGGACGAATTGCTGCGCCGCATGAGCCAGGCGGTGTTCAACGATTGCCTTGCGGCCGTGCCCGAGTGCCCGACATGGCAGGCATGGGCCAATGCCTTCGGGCTGGAGATGTGGCGCGTGCAGCACCGGGTGCGCGACGCGGCGCGGCTCATCTTCACCGCCCGCTATGCCGAGGAAGACTTCCGCCAGATCGGCGAGGGCATCGCCCGCCCGCTGGTGGCGCTGGGGCTAAGCCACCCGCAGGCCATGGCGCTGCATTCCTCGATCCAGGCGCTGGTCATCGGCTGGAACGGCTTCGACCAGATCTT
>Ga0207806_1000412_pt1 | contig 10641 bp, 10 predicted proteins | sample LuqExpMetageno72_FD_187829 | JGI IMG/M metagenome (GOLD analysis project Ga0207806, IMG submission 187829) | Tropical forest soil microbial communities from Luquillo Experimental Forest, Puerto Rico - Sample 72 (SPAdes) | ecosystem: Environmental > Terrestrial > Soil > Tropical forest ...
ATCCGCGGTGACCTCGTTTCACCATCAGCCTGAAGCGCAGCACCCAAATTTCTTCGCGTATCCACAACAACGCCGGCCGAGTACCCCATCTAAGGGCCAATAGCGGACTTGGGTTGGTTTATCCGATCACCTGGTCGGCGCGCTTTGCGTGTGCTTTTGGACCTTGGGGTCCATGTGATCCCAAGGCTGCGCGCTTGAGGTAAATACGTCCATCATGGGTCGGTACATCGAGGGGTCGTCCAAGCTTCCCGCCTGCAATGCGAGTACATTGGGCAGCCGTTCCAATTTGTCGGTCACGTGGCTGCCGCAGGTCGGGCAAAAACCGCGTTCGATCGCTCTGCCGGCGCCGCCAACGATTTTGTGATACCGCGGCTCCCCACGCATCTGCACCGCAGCTTTCGGAACGACGACGATTGCTGCGTAGGCGGTGCCACTTGCCCGTTGGCAGTCCCGACAGTGACAATTGAACATAATAACTGGATCGGCACTGCAGTCGTAATGGATGGCGCCGCACGCGCACCCACCGGATAGTTTCTGGGTCATGGCATGACTCCGAAGCGCTAGGCTAAACCAACGTGCGCTGATCTCGGGGCGCTTACTTATCTTATCCCCCAGAGCGGTTATCCGCATAGTGCGGCGCCCAGCAGCATTGATACCAGCATATACGGTTTCGTCGCCAACACGCTCCCCGTACGGGCAAAATCCGCAGACTTCCGCTTTATCCCCGAAAGCAGACATTTGCAGCGCAATGACGCATGCTTGCCATAGACAAAACCGGCTTTGTCCCGGCCCTCGAGGTCCGCTTTAGCTCCGACAGCGGACACTGCTATCGCGGCCGCCACGTTACTTGTCGGTTGGAACGCGAGAGACAGGCGTCGTGATTTCTCGCTCCCAGGCCACAAAGTTGCTCATCATTTTGAGGACCGCGATCAGGAAGACCAACGGAAGTCCACCGCCGACGATCCCAACGGCAATCTTGATCGAAAGCGGGTCTGTGATGCGGATGGCGTGGCAAAAAATGTCGATCAGTTTTTCCATTGTCATTCACCGCAAGGCCAGCGTTGAAGCGGGCCTAGTTTACAACCTTCGCCAAGTACGTGCCACGAGTACCGCCGCGGAGGGCAGGAGGTGAGAGGCATTAGATGTCAGCCGGGATGCATGTAAAGGTGCTCTTAGCCGAGCGATCCCCGTCGCTCGGTTAGATCGGCGGTTGGCATACAAAAAACCGCGATCTGACCGTCATTTGCAACGTGAACAGTCGTCCAACGAAGAAAACGTCGCACTAACAGCACACTCGAATTATTTTATTTTTCCCACGTCCCAAGCCCCGGCGTTCCAGGAGGCCAACAGCGCCCTAAAAACGGGCAGATCCAAAATCCGCCCTCATGCCTAGTAGTTAATTCACTCTCATGCTCAGAGCTTGAAATGATCGAGTTTGGAAGGCGAGATGCTGCAATGAAAAACAGTGCCCCCGAAGCAAACAGCAAGAAATATCTTGCCCAATCTTCAACCAGCCTTACTCTGAAACTAGATCTATTAATTTCAGATGCCGCGATTGACCAGACAATTACGGGGAGTAGAGCGCCAAAAATAAACATTTGGAGAGAATATTTGACTGCTCGGACAATCCATATTGCAACGTCAGGCACCTGATGGCTAACCGTTGCAATTAAGATTAGGCATCCTAAAAATCCGACCGCGTTGAGAAATATTAGGGCGGCTGTTATTCGATTTCCCAACGCTAGCTCCTTTGGTTGAACACACTGACAAATTTCAACCCGACACGCATGACTCGATAAAACCGATGGGACAGAGGGTACGCTCACGTAACAACGTATTGGCCCTAGTATCGGGAATTCCTAGATGGATCCCGAGCCTGTTAGCGCGCGGACCGCACCATAGCATATCGTTGGGGAGAGCGAAGTTGTGCATCCCAGCAAAATGGGCCGGTCAATGTCGGTTCAGGGTCAAAAAGCGACATTGCAGGGTGATCGGCACATGTCCACTCTATTTGCCGAGCCGTAAAATCCTCAGCCGTCACAGAGGCCGCCAACTAAGCGTCCTCACGACTGACTTGCAGAGGCGCACTCTGAACCGCTGCGGTTTCAAAGCTAATCCTATTGCCGGCAGACCCACCGGGTGTGAAATAGGCGTTCGGGTCTGTCCGAACATGCCCGACCGGCGCTTAAAGAATCTATGAAAGGCATAGAGCATGAGCATTGCGGAAATTAGTGGTTACGCGGCGGCTGCCCTCGTATTCTTCACCTTCTACACCAAGACAATGATCCCACTGCGCATACTCGGGATCTGTAGTAACTGCACCTTTATCTTCTACGGGTATCTAGGGCACCTTTATCCGGTTTTGATTTTGCATTTAATTCTTCTGCCATTGAACGGTATGCGATTACGCCAGATGCTGGCGCTTACGAGGCAAGTGCGCGAGGCAACGCGCGGTGACTCGAATATGAATTGGCTAAAGCCCTTCACAACAAAGCTAGCCGTGAAAGCAGGAGAACTGGTATTCCGTAAGGGAGACTTTGCCGACCATATGTTTGTTGTCATCTCTGGCCGCTTCCGTCTCACTGAGAGTGGCATTGAGATTTTGCCAGCCGCCGTGCTTGGCGAGTTCGCATTGTTCACACCCGAACGGACCCGTTCGCAAACATTAGAATGCATTGAAGGGGGTGTCCTGCTTAAGATAAGCTACTCCCAGGTTGAGCAGCTTTTCTTCCAGAGCCCGAAGTTCGCGTTCTATTTTTTGCAATTAATCACGCAGCGTCTTTTACAGAACAACGCGCGGCTCGAAATTGAGTTGGCGCGATGTAGAGGCGCATCAGCGTGAGAGGCACACGCAAGCTGCCCGCCCAAGCGCGAATGTTCGCGCAGGCGCACAGGGGAGCGGCTACCTGCGAACCTGTTTGCCAGTTCTAAAGGCAGGCATCCGCAGCACCACTTTGCGCACTGGGCGCGAGCCCGATTGACCTTCGTTAACACGCGCGACTTCGGGTGTTGGCAAAGGCTCACCACGCTTCTCGCACCAAGGAACCACCGGCACATGTATCTCATCGAGGAACATCAGCGTCGGCGTAAGCAACACCTGCATACCCTCAGTCGTAATCCGGCGTTCGAAACAATTAAAAAAGAGATTGAGACAGAGATCGAGACAGGAACCTTACGGGCCCGGTATGTAGGCATGGGCCAGCGGGACGCGCGGTCTACATCGCCCTTGGGCTTGGAATGGCGGCTGCAGGCGCTCAACCGAGACCCAATCCGCTCCTGAATGTTCTTGCGTTGGCAGTCGGGGAGCGGCGGTGCCCTTTGCGGTTTACGCGTCGACCAACGATGTCCGGTTGTGGTCCAACCCCGACATGAACGGCCGCCGATCCAAGTTCTGCTTTTAGGAGTAGAGCGGACCTACAGGCGACATCGCCTTTCGCCAGCTCATCACGCATTCACGACGCCGAGCGCCAGTGACCGGGGTTCTTCTTGTCATTCAAGTGGCGGACGCGTGCGACTAACGGGTGATGACCTTGCTGCTTTGCCCAGTCGATGGCTTCATGCTGGGTTCTCGCCACAGCGAGAACGTGGTCGGCATGATCTTCAACAACATAATCGTTGACATGTGATCCTTCCGGTCGTCCTTTCGGACGCGGTTCGATATAAACATTTGCCATAGCGTTCTCCAAGTCATCTTGTCGGGTTCAGTGTGTCCGCCCCGTGCGCAATGTTCGCCGCTAGAGCCGCAGGTTTTCGGGGGCGCCCTGTTCGCCGACAAGATGACCTCGTCCAACCGGTTCCCGTCGTCGATGCTTGCTCTTTCAACCACTACCGAACCTGCATCTTGCCGTGCGACGCGAGCCACTGCTGGTAGCTCCGGAATTTCATGCCGAGCTTCTTGTAATGCACGCGCAGATAACCGTCGCTGTCCCGCTCGACCGCGTCCGGCCTGACTTGCTGCACTTCCTGCGCAATCACGCCGACGTAAGGCTTCGTGCTTCCGTTGTAGCTGAATCGGTAGACGTTCAGCCCGTTGTCGAGGTGCGAGAGCAGAACGATATCATGCTTGAGCATGAGGTCGGAGCGCCGTCCGCCGCCGCGCCCGCCACCACCGCGCCTACCTCCGCCCGCCCTCATTCCTCCGCCGCCGGCACGCAAACCGCCGCTGGGCCTGCCGCCCATGCCGACAGTGCCGCGCGAACGCAACCCGCCGCCGCGAGAGAATCCACCGCGGTTACCCGCACTGCGTACATTGCCGCGACGTCCGCGCACATTCGTCGCCGCCTGACGTCCGCGCGAGGTCTTCGCGCTTCGCGCAGCCGTGCGGTTTTTGCCGCTGCCTGCGCGCTGCGAGACACGCGATCCTTGCCCGGCCCGGTCGCGTGTGGCCGCCCTGTTCCTCGCGCTGTCGCGGGAGCCCAGCTTGTTGTTTGGATTGAGCACTTGCTGGCCCCGCGAACCGCGGAAATCCCGCTGTACCGGCCGCCCGCCGCGATCGCCCAGCGCCTGCCGGTGGTCGACCCGCGGCTGCCAGCGATTACCCCCGCCCGCGATCGGATGCGTCGACCGCCCGCCGGGACGGTTGATGACGATGTTGTTGCCGCCGCCGCTCCAGTTGACGCCTCCGCCCCACCAACCGCCCCAGTTGCCGATGGCGTATCCGGCGCCAAAGGCAAGGCCTGCGGCGAGCAGGCCAGCGCCGATATAATAAGGCGGCTCGAAATAGTACGGCGGATAGTCCGCGTAGGCCCAATCGCCATAGACGACGGCCGGGTTATAATAAGGCACATACATCTCGTCCGGCACAGCCGGCTCGACGACGATCACCGATCGCCCTTCCACCTGATCGACCCTCACGGTCTGTTGCCTCGTCGTCTTCAGCTTGTCGGTCGATTGCGCGCGCGCGCGGAGCCGCTGGACCGAATCCATGACGTCGGGCTGCTGATTGACCACAGCGTCGCCGAGCTTTTGCATCCAGTCGAGCTGTTTGCTCATCATTTCGAGCACGGACGGTGTCGCGGTCAGCGCTTTGATGCTGTCGTCCCAATCCTGCTTGTCCACAGCCGCTTTTCGAGCATCGCCCTTGAGCTGCTTGTTTTTTTCCAGCCAGCGTTCCGCCTCGACAACGTCGAGAGGGTAGACCGACGCAATCAGGATTTCGGCAAGGAGCGGATCGGGATAGAGCGCGATCGGCGCCACCAGCTGGTCAAGCTGGGCCGACGTGAGTTTGTCTTGCGAAGGCGCCCGTTGCTGCATCTCCTGCGTGGGCGTTTGTTGTGGGGTGTTCTGCGGGGATGGCTGCGGCGGCGTGTCTTGCGCAAGAGCATTTTGCGCGGCGGCCTGCCAAGGTTCTGCATAGTACGGCAAGACGAGCAGAACCGAGAGAAGCAACCTGCCGGCCAACTTGAGGGAAAATCGCGTCATTGCACGCCTCGCCTGCCACTCGTAAACCAAAAATACGGTGACATAAGCTATTCGCCGGCGCAGATGTCTTACGCTGCGCGCGCACCTTTGCAGCTTTATCGTTGAACGCGCACAATAAATATTGCCCTTTGGGGCAGGCCTGCCGCTCGCTTATTCCAATTGCCGCGAATAACCTAGACAACTCTCCGCTCGACTGGATTGCGACCAATGCCGTCGTAGTCAACTGCCCCCGATTGGATTGCGGGTGCCTATCAAGTGAAGAATTCGATCAGCTGGCTGCCAGGGCTCGAAACCCTCCGTCGATATGAAGCGGCATGGCTCCCGCACGATATTTTCGCTGGGCTTGTCCTGGCGACGATGCTGGTCCCGGTCGGAATTGCCTACGCGGCGGCATCGGGCTTGCCGGGCATTTATGGCCTTTACGCAACGATCGTCCCGCTGATGGCCTACGCGTTGTTCGGCCCGAGCCGCATCTTTGTTTTAGGACCGGACTCGGCTTTGGCGGGCGTCATCCTTGGCGTCGTTCTCCCTTTGTCGGATGGCGATCCCGTCCGCGCCGCAACTTTGGCCGGGATGATGGCAATCGTTTCAGGGACGGTTTGCATTCTGGCGGGCATCGTGCGGCTGGGTTTCGTGACTGAGCTTCTCTCCAAGCCTATACGCTATGGCTACATGAACGGAATTGCATTGACCGTATTGATCAGCCAACTGCCAAAGCTCTTCGGCTTCTCTATTGAGAGTAAGGGGCCGCTGAGGAGCCTATGGGCCATCGTGGACTCGATCCTTGATGGAAAGATAAACTGGGCAGCATTCGCGATCGGCTTCGGCACCTTGCTGACGATCCTGCTGTTGCAGATCAAAAAGCGGGTGCCCGGCATCCTGATTGCTGTTGTCGGAGCGACGGTGATCGTCAATGCGCTGGATCTTGGGACTGTCCACGGGGTGGCGACGTTGGGTCCTCTTCCCCAAGGCTTGCCGGCTTTCATCATTCCTTCGATCGGCTATGGCGACATCGTCCCGGTGCTGATTGGTGGCTGTGCCATCGCGCTCGTGTCATTTGCCGACACCAGCGTGCTTTCACGGGCCTACGCTGCGCGTCTGGGGACCCATGTCGATCCCAACCAGGAAATGATTGGACTCGGTGCTGCCAATCTGGCAACCGGTTTTTTTCAGGGATTTCCAATCAGCAGCAGCAGTTCGCGGACTCCTGTCGCGGAAGCGGCCGGCGCCCGCACTCAACTGACGAGCGTGGTTGGCGCGCTTGCCATTGCCGTGCTTCTGCTGTTGGCGCCAAATCTACTGCGGCATTTGCCCACTGCCGCATTAGCCGCTGTCGTGATCGCTTCCGCGATCGGCTTGATTGAGTTCCTTGACCTCAAACGGATCTATCGCATCCAGCAGTGGGAATTCTGGCTGTCAATCACCTGCTTTGTCGGGGTGGCCGTGTTTGGAGTGGTCCCGGGAATAGGTCTCGCGATCGCAATCGCCATCATCGAGTTTTTATGGGACGGCTGGCGCCCGCACTTCGCCGTACTGGCTCGCGCCCACGGCGTCAAAGGTTATCATGATATTACGCGATATCCGGACGCGCGCCGGATTCCCGGACTGGTCCTGTTCCGGTGGGATGCACCGCTATTTTTCGCCAACGCTGAATTTTTCAAGGAGAGCGTTCTCGACGCCGTGGCAACATCGCCGACGCCCGTGCGCTGGCTGGTCGTTGCGGCCGAGCCAGTGACCAGTGTGGACGTGACCGCCGGCGATACAATCGCCGAACTGGACCAAGTGTTGGACGCGCGGGGTATCGAGCTTCGTTTTGCCGAACTCAAGGACCCCGTAAAGGATAAGTTGAAGAGGTTTGGATTGCTCGCACAGCTTGGCGAGAATTGCTTTTTCCCGACCCTTGGCGCGGCCGTTTCCCGTTACCTGGAAGTCAACGATGATGTCGACTGGGAGGACTGGGAGGAGCAAGCTAAACGGTAAGAGGTAGTTCCAATTATGCGCGCCTCATGGTCGTAAAAAGCTGCACCATTGTTGATGAAAAATCGAATAAGTCCGTGGCGACTTTTCGCGCGAACAATCCAACACGGAACATCCGTGGCGACATCTCGCCATCGCTGGACGTTAGCAGGGTACAGCGCGTGGCGCGGTGGCGCATTTTCCCAAGAAATTGGCTTCAAATAACAAGCAATCACAAGGGTTGAGTCACCACATCCGGCGGGTCGGCCGTGAGTGCGATCGGAGTTTGCTGCAATGAAAAAGATGCTGTTAGCCGGGGTTGTCCTGCTCGGTCTCGTCGGCGCGGCCCATGCGGCCGAGGACTATCCTAACGGGACAGAGGTCCTGTCCTGCTCAGGCCATTTGGCGGCGGCGACGCAGGGGTATTTCGCAATTCAAGGCTGCGAGGTGCCGAAGGGGCAGGAGACTTACAACTTTGACATGAGCGACATTGCCCCTAGCGACCGCAGCTGGATCATTAAGGTCTGCGGCGAAGTACAGAAAGGGGCCGGTGGGCCATCCTGCGGGGTGCAGGCAATGGTCGTCGAGAGCAGCACGCATGATGACACCTTCAAGGTGCTGAAGGTGTTGCACGTGACCAACGGGTCCTAGTTCTCGTGGAAGTGACCAATGCGCAGTGTCTGATTGCAGCACTGGCTTTGCCGATGAGGGGGTTCGCCGCAAACAGAATGTAGTGTGCTGCGAAGCACGAGTCCTTAGCTGGCCCTTTCAACCAACCCTTACAGAGAGATGTGTGATGGAATATTTACTGCTAATACCGGTCGTACTCCCTATTTTCGCCGTTCTGTTGGCGATGTTTATTGGCGACTAGCCGAGTACGGCAATCTAAATCTCAAAAATGCATCGAGACTTCGCGCCTGCTCAGAAGTCTGTCCTGCTTGCGGCCGTGACATGAAATTTGCGCGGCTGGTCGAACAGGACCGCGAAGTCGGCCTGACGACCTTCGAGTGCAGCCCTTGTCGTGTGTCATACACGGCGGCAGCCGAAAGTTAGGCCCGAGGAAAATGTCTCTTAGCTCCCCACGCGCGGCCTAGTGGCCGTGGCGGCTTACAAGTCCGTCCGCTCCATGCAGGAGCTGGATCAAGGTCCGTAATCCGAAGTCGCCAGCATACATGCGGATCGCGGACGTGACATTCTGACGCGTGGCTCCGCCCTTTAGGACGTGTAGAGGGTAGAGCGGACATATGCCGATCACCCTGCAATGTTGCTTTTTGACCCGAAGCGGCCATTGGATAGTGCAGCACCGCACCTCATCCTGCTAGGGCACGGTGCCCAGTATTTTTTCCATTTCGGGGGCAGTGAAAGCACGCAAAGTCTCGGTGCGAATGTTGCCCAGCATATCTGCAGCTAATAACACGGCGGCGACTGTCTCGTCGTCCGGGGCTTCGAAGACGCACACTTGGTCATAATGGCCCAGTGTCCAATACATCTGCTTAATGCTGACCCCCCTCGACTTCACCTTCGCGGCCCGTTCGGCGAGCCGGTGGGTGGTGTCTTTTGCAGCCCGGATACCTTGATCGGTGAATTGAACCAAACTGATATATGTCGGCATGATCTTCCTCCTTCAGGCATTCCCCTGGGTGGGTTTTCGATTGAAAGAAACATCCTACCTCTCGACAGCGCGATTGGCCCCACAAGGTCCTGGCCGCTTTTGGGCCGTAGCGGACATGCTCTCGCGCTTCTGCGATGTCTTCTTCTGACAAAGCCGAGAGCCAGGCCGATTCTGGGATCACGCCCCCTTGGGCCAGTTTACGCCGGGGGCGTACGGATCGGGCCAGTTTACGCCGGGGGCCTGCGGATTATCGCGGCCATAAGGGTGTGGACCGTGGCTATAAGGGTGCGGACCGCGGCTATACTGCTTTTTTAGAACTTTCGTGACGGCGAAGCTTGAGTCCGAAATTGCAAGCAATAACACAGCGGCAAGTGCCGCGACGTGAATTTTTGCCATCGCGCTCCTCATCGCTCATGCCGCGTTTTCGAGCAAAACGAAATAAACGTTTGTTCCTGTGTTTGACTCGTGTCGAATCATTTGTACGTTACCGGCTGCATACGCATTCGTATTTTGTGCGGATGTCGCTTAATGTCCCTTGTCTGCTTCTGAGGGTAAGGCGGATATCGCCTACGCCAGCAGGTACCCAGCGGCAATGCGCGGCGATGTTGAAGGTGCGCGGCCGGTTCGACGACCATGATGTCGTTCAAATCGCATTACTCGGGCTCACCGGCTTGCTGCACCAGCACGAACTGGCGGCTTAAAATTGGCCTCGTCGGCGCCGTTCGACGAGTTGTCCTTTGTTTCCACAGCGCCCTGCAGCCCTCCCCAAAGGCCAATGTTCGCTTCGCGGCACTACTGGTTTGAAGGTGGTGGCGCGCCGAACTGCTAAGGGGAGGCTTAACGTGCCGACCAAGATTGCTCGTATCTATCGTCGCTATCTTCTCGCGAATGCTCGCGGCAATGGGGCCTGGTCCTACCGCTGGTTTGCGCTGTTAGAGCGGGTGGTTCGCGCTGGGCCTGACCCAGCAATTTCGTTAGCCCGCCATTAGCCCGGCGATGCGCCGAGAGCTATCCGGGGCTAGAGGGAATCGATCTGACTTGAGGGCGAATAACAGGCTTCTCCTCTTCTGCACCTTTGTACAATTTCCAACCTGTCTTCCACCCTGTAATAAGGCAAGGCTGGCTAATGGCAGCACCGAGGCCGCTCGTCCCCCTTCCCCCCGAAGAGAGCGGTCGAAGTGGGAACTAAACTTGCCAAGATAGCGTGCGGGGAAGTTTGCAGATGGGGGCAGAGATGCGCAGGCATAACTTCGGCGTACCCGCAAAAGGCAAGGTGAGGCGTACCCGCAAATGGCCGGGTGAGAACGCTCGAAACAGCACCCGCCGCGCAAGAGCCTCAAGCTTCAATAATCGGTGGGCGAAGCAATGGGTATTCCCAAGCAATCCTCCAGGTCGCCAACCGAGATACAAATTGCAAAGAGACAGCACGGCCGCATCTACGGGTGATCTGAAAACCAATTTTTCTTGTTTCGTTGGCGTCGCCAACGCGTTCGGCTTTGAAGCCATTGTGTTCATCACAATTTTGGTCGTTTGGCTGGCGTGGAGGGCGTCGCCGTGAGTTGGCTGATTCTGGTCTGATAGGAATTGACCGGCAAGCCTGCATCATGCTGCGGCGACGCACGCGCAACCCGAAGTCGCGCCTACCTGCGGAT
>Ga0207806_1000414_pt1 | contig 10616 bp, 8 predicted proteins | sample LuqExpMetageno72_FD_187829 | JGI IMG/M metagenome (GOLD analysis project Ga0207806, IMG submission 187829) | Tropical forest soil microbial communities from Luquillo Experimental Forest, Puerto Rico - Sample 72 (SPAdes) | ecosystem: Environmental > Terrestrial > Soil > Tropical forest ...
CCGCTTTTCAGCCCCAATAGATCGCGGATGCCGTGCACGGCAGCGTCGGCATAGGCTTCCGGGTTTTCCGACAGAAGCTTGTGTGCCACCAGCGAACCGTCCGGCTTCCGGCCGACGATGTCGGTGAATGTGCCGCCGCGGTCGATCCAGAAATCCCAACGCTTCGAAGTCTTCGCTCGTGACATTCGCCGCCCCGTCGTGAATGCGGCGCACTATGTCCGGCCTGTCGGGCCTTAGACAAGCCTGCTATCGTCGCGCACAAAATGAGCGCCGAAGGCGTGTAGACGTGTGACTGTGTGCAGAGGGGGCGATGGTGCGGGCTGCTCTTGACCGGCTTTATCTTTGGGCGGGCATCGCCGCCGGCGGCTTTCTGGTCCTGATCTTCCTGTTGATGATGGGCCTCTCGCTCGGGCGGCAGATCGGGGTCAACATACCGGCCGGCGATGATTTCGCCTCCTGGTGCATGGCGGCGATGGCCTTTCTCGGCCTTGCGCACACCTTTCGCAAAGGCGAGATGATCCGCGTCGGCCTTTTGCTCGAGCGTCTCACTGGCCAGAGGCGCTGGCTGATGGAAATCGTCTCGCTGGGCATAGCAACCGCCTTCGTTCTGTATTTCGCCTGGTACGCGGCGGCGATGACGTGGGACTCCTACCGCTTCAACGACATGGCGCAGGGCGTGATGGCGATTCCATTGTGGATTCCTCAACTCGGCTACAGCGGCGGGCTCGTCATCCTGGCGATCGCGCTGGTCGATGAGATGATCTTCGTCCTGCAGGGCAACCGGCCGCGCTACGAGAAGGAGCCGCCGTCGACGCCTGATGAGTTCGTCGAACGCGTCGCGGCCGGTGGAGCCGGCTGATGTTCGCCGACCTCGGGCTCGTCAATCTTTCCATCATTCTGCTCATTGCGCTGATCGTCATTCTCGGCAGCGGCGTCTGGATCGCCGTCGGGCTCGCCCTGATCGGTTTCATCGCTATGCTGCTTACTACGCCGGTGCCGATCGGCTCGGTGCTAGCGACGACGGTGTGGAGTGCGAGTGCGTCGTGGACGCTCGCCGCGCTGCCGCTGTTCATCTGGATGGGCGAGATCCTTTTTCGCACGCGCTTGTCGGAAGAGATGTTTCGCGGCCTTTCGCCTTGGCTGCAATGGCTGCCCGGACGGCTCGTGCATGTGAATGTGATCGGCTGCGGCATCTTTGCTGCTGTCTCCGGTTCGTCCGCTGCGACTTGCGCAACCATCGGGAAGATCGCGCTGCCGGAATTGGACAAACGCGGCTACGACAAGAATTTGAGCCTCGGCTCGCTCGCCGGCTCCGGCACCCTGGGCCTGCTCATTCCGCCGTCAATCCCGATGGTGGTCTACGCGGTGACGGCGAACGTCTCCGTTCTGCAGGTCTTCCTCGGCGGATTCCTGCCCGGCTTTCTCGTGATGGCCCTCTATTCGGGCTACATCATTGGCTGGTCGCAGTTGCATCCCGACCGCATCCCGCCGCGCGATCCGCCAATGCCGTTCCGCGCGAAACTGAAGGAATCGACCAAGCTCATTCCGTGCCTTTTGTTAATACTGGCTGTGTTTCTCTCGTTGGTCCTCGGCCTCGCGACCGCGACCGAATGCGCGGCTTGGGGCGTCACCGGCGCACTATTGCTCGCGTGGTGGAGCGGCACGCTTAACCGCAAGACATTCTTCGAAAGCGTGATGAGCGCGACGCGGCTCACTTGCATGATCATGCTGATCCTGGCCGGCGCTGCGTATACGACCGCCGCGATGGCCTACACGGGCATTCCGGCCGCGCTCGCCGAATGGGTGAAGGGGCAGGACCTCACGCCCGGCATGCTCGCGCTGTACTTGAGCATCATGTACATCATCCTGGGCTGCCTGATCGATGGCATCTCGATGATCGTGCTGACCATGGTCATCGTGCTGCCGATGATCAAACAGGCGGGGCTCGATCTCGTCTGGTTCGGCGTCTATCTCGTCATCCATGTGGAAATGGCGCAAGTCACGCCGCCCGTCGGCTTCAATTTGTTCGTGCTGCAGAACATGAGCGGACGCGACACCTTCACGGTTGCGCGCGCGGCGTTTCCGTTCTTCCTACTGTTGATCGCGGCCGTTTTCATCATCACCGAGTTTCCGCAGATCGTGCTGGTGCTGCCACAACTCGCTTTCCCGCCGAGTTAGGCAGTGCGCATCTTTCTGTTACGTTTGCCTTAGACCTGTGTGCAAAGGGGAGTGAAATGAGAAAGACGATCTTCTGCGCCGCACTGGCGATCGCCGCGGCGCTGACGAGCCTGCAGCCCGCATCGGCACAGACAAAATGGCAATTGCCCGCCGCCTATCCCGCCGACAATCCGCACAGCGTCAACCTGATCCAGTTCGCCAAGGACGTCTCCGATGCGACCGGCGGAAACTTGCAGATCACCGTGCATCCGGCGGCGTCCCTGTTCAAGGCGCCGGACATCAAGCGTGCGGTGCAAACCGGGCAGGTGCAGATCGGCGAGGTTCTGATCTCGCTGCACGAAAACGAGGATCCAATGTTCGGCGTCGACGTCGTGCCCTTCCTTGCGACCAGCTTCGATGAGTCGCACAAGCTGTGGGACGCCTCGAAGCCTTACATCGCGAAGAAGCTCGAGTCGCAGGGCATGATGGTTCTCTTCGCGGTGCCGTGGGCGCCGCAGGGCGTCTACGCCAAGAAGGACATTAACACCGTCGACGACATGAAGGGTCTGAAGTGGCGCGCCTATAACGTCGGCACCGCCCGCATCGGTGAACTGGTCGGCGCGCAGGTTGTGACCGTCCAGGCGGCCGAGCTTGCGCAGGCCCTGGCGACAGGTGTGGTCAATTCCTTCATCACCTCCGCCGCCACTGGCTACGACAGCAAGGCGTGGGAGTCGGTCGACCACTACTACGACACGCAGGCCTGGATCCCGAAGAACATCACTTTCGTGAACAAGGCGGCGTTCAATGCGCTCGACAAGCCGACGCAGGACGCGCTGCTCAAAGCAGCGGCCACGGCCGAAACGCGCGGCTGGAAGATGTGGCAGGTGAAGAGTGACTGGTATCTCGACCAGCTTAAGTCGCACGGCATGAAGGTGCTGCCGCCGAGTCCAGAACTGAAAGCGGGCCTGAAAAAGATCGGCGATCAGCTTACCACCGACTGGGTGAAGAAAGCAGGTAAGGACGGCGAGGCCGTTCTGGGGGCGTATAAGAAGTAAATGCTTGTCATGGTCGGGCATAGCCGGTCGAAGAAAAGCGTTCTTACAGAACGCCTATGTCCCGGCCATGTACGCCTTCTTCGCTGATTCGCGTAGAAAACGTGGATGCCCGGCATAAAGCCGGGCATGACGTGTTAGCGCCTACCGCGCCGCCATGCGGTCGATCAGCGGTGTGATGCGGCGCACCGCGACGCGCCGGTTTTCGCGCGACGGTCCCATCGTCGGCACTTTCAATTCCTGCTCGCCATAGCCCTGCGTGATCAGGTTCTCCGGCGGGACGCCGAACTCCTGCGTCAGCGCGACGGCGACCGATTCCGCGCGCCGGTCGGAGAGCGAGAGATTGTCGTCGTCGGCGCCGAGCGCGTCGGTGTGACCTTCGATCAGGAACACCTCGCGCGGATTGCGGTCGATCGCACGGTTGAGCGCCCGCGCGATCACGTCCAATTTGCCCATCTGGTCGGGCGTGATCTGCCATGACCCGGTCTCGAAATTGATATCGAGATCGACGCGCGGCAGCATCATGCGCAGGCCGGGGCTGTAACGCACCTCGTCGATCGTATAGACTTGTTCGATCGGCTCGAACGGCGCTGCGATCAGCGTGTCGTAAATGCGCTCCGGCGGCGCACGGTCGATATCCACGTAGTACCGGTCCGGCGGCAACCTATAGCGCGGCGGCGGCACAACGACGAAGTAAGTGTCGCGGCGTGGAATGCCGCTTTGGTCGATGATGACGATCTCGCGGCCGTTCGGCTCGCGGCGCACACGCCGGAGCAGGCGGCCCCCCTCGTCGGTGATTGTGATGATGTGATCGCCGTTCGGCCGCTCGATGATTGAATAGGTCTCGTTGCCACGCCTCTCGACGCGCACGTCGCGCGCGCCGACCGCGAAGCGGTCCGACTCGCTGTGGCGAATGATGGTGCTCTGGCCTTCGCGCACGAGGGTACGGTCGCCCTCGCGAATGATCGTGGCGTTGCCCTCGCGCGTCTGCTGGCGCTCGCGGCGCAGGTCCTGGATGGTCGGCGCGGGCGCCTGCTGGCCGGGCTGCCGAATGAACTGGTTGGTGTCGCGCGGCTGCAGTCCGCTGGGCGCGGTTGGAGCGGTTTGGCTCTGCGGCGAGGGCGCAGCGGGCGCCCTCTGCGGAGTCTGATTCTGTTGCGGAGCTGGTTGCGGCGGCGGGACGTGCGGCTGCTGGACCTGCGGAGCAGACTGCGGTGGCCGATGCTGCTCAATCGTCGAAGGCGGCGGGACCGGCCGACGCTGCTCGACCGGCGGCGGGACCGGCCGGCGCTGCTCCGGGGGCGGCGCGGTAGGCCGAGGCGGCTGCGCGACCGGAGGCGGTGCGGGATGAGGTGCTTGCGGCGGAGGCGCGGCCGGCCGGGGCGGCTGGGCCGGCGGCGCAGGGTGCGGCGGTTGCGCTTGCGGCGGCGCGGCGGGCTGTTTGGCAGGAGGAGCCTGATGCTGCTGGGGCCTCTGCTTCTGTTCTTTTTCCTTGTCCGACTGCGCGGCCTGCACGACGTCAAAACGGTTGGTTTGGGCGTGCAGTGGCAGCGCGGACGCGCTCGACAACAGCGCGGCACTCGCAAGCAGCAACGATTTTGCGGACCTCATGCTCAATCTCCAATGATGAAACGGATTTTGCGGTAAGGCGGGAAGGGTCGGCGCGGGAATCGCTTGCGCCATCATGAAAGTGTAGAATGGGAACAAGGCAAAGGCTTGGCTGACTGGGCGCACCTTCGAGGCGTCATGTGGGGCGTCGCGTGTGCGTGGAACGAACCGACGCCTCCCGCACTAAATCGGGTGTCTCGCCAATCGGATCGCTATGCCCTCTACACAACGCAACAGCGGCATCCCCCTAATCGATGAGGTTCCGTGGGGGACGCATCTCTGCCTGTTCTACGAAGCAGAGGACGATCTGTTCGACGCCGTGTCTGGATACTTCGAAGCCGGACTGGAGGCGAATGAGATTTGTGTCTGGCGGACGCCGCCAGACGTCGGCCTCGAACGGGCGATGTCAAAGCTGCGCGCACGAGTGGACGACTACGACCTGCATTCTGTCGCCGGTCACCTCCAGCTTTTTGCGGTGGAAAAAGGAAGCGCCTTCGACCCGCAAGCGGTCGCGCGGTTCTGGCTCACAATGCTCGACCGGGCGATCGCTAGCGGATTCGATGGAATTCGCGGCTGCGGTGACGGCAGCGCGCAAGCAAATACGGAGCAGGCCGCCGAATACGAATCCGCTCTTCCCGCTCTGCTGGAGGGGCAGCCTGCGCTCGCGCTGTGCACGTATTCTTTGTCAAGCGCCAGCGCGATGGACGTGTTCGACATCGTGCGCGCACACAATCTCACGGTTGCACGCCGCGATGGCGAGTGGCAGTTCATGGAAACACCAGAACTGCAGCGCGCGAACGCGGCTATCCGCAACCTTGACGATGCGCTCGCCATCCTCTCGACACCTTTCCCCGGCAACGACCTCTTGACCGATCGCGAGCGCAAAGTGCTCGCGTATCTGGTTAAAGGCGCATCGAGCAAAGAAGCGGGGCGCGAGCTCGGCATCAGTCCGCGCACGGTGGATTTCCACCGTGCCAACATCATCGAGAAATTGGGTGCGAGAAATATGGCGGATGCGATTCGCCGCGTCCTAAGCGGCTAAGGAGCTATACGTATATCGCAACTCCGGTATCCTCGTAATCTTACTAGTGGCGCACCGTCTGATTCCGGACTAATTCGTGCGTATCATACCGGTCTCGACGGGCGCCTCGCGCCTTTCTGTTGAGATTGGATCTCCGAAACTGTCTGTCTGACAGCGGGATATTGGCGGCCAAATTGCTGCCACCGGCGGGGGCACGCTGCCGGTCAACAAGAAACGAAGTAGAGGATCATGAAGTCGGCAATCGTCAAACGTTCGGTGTCGCTCGCAGGACACAAGACCAGCATCAGCCTCGAGGACGCCTTCTGGAATTATCTGAAAGAAATCGCGGAGGGCCGCGGAGTCTCGGTTTCGGTGGTTGTTGCCGAAATCCAGGCGCAGGATCGGCAGACGAATCTCTCGTCCGCCATCCGGCTGTTCGTGCTTGAGCATGCCCGCGACCGCTGCGAAGCCGCCGAGCGGCACATCCATCACGTCAATGGCGCGCAACTCGCTGCGAGCGCGTGACCTTTCGCCGCATCGTTAACGGCGTCTTTCAGGACGGCGCGTCCCGCGTGACAGCGGGGCGTGCCGTCGACGTTTCGGTCGTGAAACGCGCCCGGGATTGTCGGCAATAACTCTTTATTCGCAGCCCTTTACGCATCGCTAACCAGCCGTCCTAACCCGCTGTCCATATCTGCCCGGCTAAGTTGCGTCCGCCAGGGGGGACGCGGCAATGCGCCTGCACGAAATGTGCGCGCTTCAAGCGGCGCCGGTCGACGGACGTTGTCAGGGCGAGGCGGCATGAGCGCGCCGCGTCACCTCATTCGCTACCTCATCGTCTGCGGCGCCCTGTTCATCGCCGTGCTCGGCATCTGTACCGGTTACCTCGTCGCCGATTTCCGCCAACGCGAATTGCTCGACAACGAGCGCGAGCTCATGCTCGGGGCTGGCGTCCTGGTCACACTCGTGATCGCGCTTATGATGCTTCTCGTCGGCCGACAACTGCAGCGAAATAGTGAATGGTCGAAGCAGCGGCTCGCCCTCGAAAAGCAGAGGCTCGATTCCGTCGTGAATGGGATGCCGCACGGCCTGGTCATGTTCGACGCCGCCGAGCGGATGGTCATTTGCAATTCGCGCTATTTCGAAATCTACGGCCACGCTGAGCGCGTGCGTACCGGATGCACGTTCGAAGACCTGATCGCTACGTGGGTGCGCGTAACGGGGACAGACTGCGATCCCGACCGGTTTTGCGCAGAACGGCGGCGGCGGATAGCGGAAGGTAAGCCGTTCGAAACGATGCTCGAACTGCCCGATGGCCGCGCGGTCCGGGTTCTGTATCATCCGGCAGCCGGGGGCGGCTGGATCTCTATCCATGAGGAGATCACGGCGCGACGAGAACTCGAACGCGAGCGTGACCGCGACCGCGAGTTCCTCAACGGCGTAGTCGAGAGCGTGCCGACGGCGATCCTCGTCAAGGAGGTCAAGTCCTGGCGCTATATCCTCGCGAACAAGGCGGGCCTCGAGCACATCGGCGGCTCGCGCGAGGACGTAATCGGGAAGACGTCTCACGAGCTCTTGCCGCCTTTCGAATCGGCTCGAATCGAGGCGGCCGACCATGTCGCGCTGTCAAAGGGCCATCTGTTCGAAGGCGAACACCCGGTTGAAACGCCGGGCCAAGGCGAGCGCATCGTTACGTCACAACGGCTCGTGATTCGTGACGGCGGCGGGGAGCCCGAATACCTGCTCACAGTCATCGAGGATGTCACCGATCGCAAACAGTCGGAGATGCGGATCGCGCATCTGGCGCATCACGACGCGCTCACGGGACTGCCCAATCGCATGCTCTTCCACGAGCGCCTGGAAACCTCACTGCGGCGCATTCGGGTCGAGGGGCTGCAGCTCGCGCTGCTCTATCTCGACCTCGATCACTTCAAGTCCATCAACGATAGCCTCGGCCACCCGATCGGCGATGAGCTCTTGAAGCACGTGGCGGAGCGGCTCCGCGCGTGCGTTGGTGAACGCGGCACCGTCGCGCGTCTCGGCGGCGATGAATTCGCGGTCGTGCTGCCAGAGTTCGAGAACGTGGAGCAGATTGCCGATCTGGCCTCGCGCGTCCTGGCCGGCATCGCCGGGGCCTATGATGTGCTCGATCACCGGCTGGTGGCCGACGGCAGCGTCGGCATAGCGCTCGCACCGCACGACGGCTGCGATGCAGCCGAACTGCTGAAGAATGCTGACTTGGCGATGTACGCCGCCAAGGCGGACGGGCGTGGCAAATACCGTTTCTTCGAGGCGTCTATGGATGCGCGCATGAAGTTGCGGCGCGCGCTCGAATTCGATTTGCGCGAAGCGATCATGGTCGGCGGCTTCGAACTGCATTTCCAGCCACTGGTGCGGTTCTCCAACGGCCGGATCGCCGGCTGCGAAGCGCTGCTGCGTTGGGAGCATCGCAACGGTACGTATATCCCGCCGTCCGAATTTATCCCGATCGCGGAGGAAACCGGGCTGATCGGTCCGCTCGGCGAATGGGTGCTGCGCACCGCCTGCACCGAGGCGGCGACGTGGCCGGATGACTTGAAAGTGGCGGTCAACGTGTCGCCGTCGCAATTCGGCGAAGCGCTCGTGCAGACGGTGGTGAGCGCGCTTGCCGCGTCGCGACTGCCGACGCACCGGTTGGAATTGGAAATCACCGAAGCGGTCCTCATCCGCGACGATTCCGCCGCGCTCGATGTGGTGCGCCAGCTTCGCGCGCTCGGAGTACGCATCGCACTCGACGACTTTGGCACTGGCTATTCCTCGCTCAGTTATCTGCAGCGCTTCCCATTCGATAAGATCAAGATCGACCGCTCTTTCGTGCGAGATATCGATTCCGAAAATTCGCGCGACATTGTGCAGGCGATCGTCGAGATCGCGCGGGCGCGGCAGATCACCACCACCGCAGAGGGCGTGGAGACCGAGAGCCAGAAGCAGGTCTTGCAGGCGCTCGGCTGCACGGAAATGCAGGGTTATCTATTCAGCCGTCCGGTCCCGGCAGACAAATTGGTGGAGTTGTTGCCGCCTTCGGGCGGCATGCCGATGGCCCACGCGTCGTAGTTGACCTGGATCAATGGTTTGCCGGTGCGCTCGTGTGAGGTATCTTGCGTGTTGCAGGGTAATTCATGCGCACATTTCGGACATTCATCGCTGTTTTGCTGGCATTATCGGTAGTGTTCCTGCCGATGGCCGCCAGCATGGCGGCGCCTGCGCCCCAGGCTGCGGCTCAAACGGCGGTCGTCGACTGCGATCACCACCAGCACGGGCACGCATCGCATCAAAAATCGCCGCCCGCCAACGATCATTGCCTTGCGATGGTGAACTGCGGTCTTTGCTGTGTGACGCTGACCGGTGTCGGCGTCGTCTTGCTCTCGCAAGATGCCGGCATGGGCGCCGCGCTTGAGCCGTTGCGTCTGAGCGGGCCTTCGCTGTCCTGGTTGACCGCACCGCCACTAAGACCCCCGCGCGTCTGATCTCCACGAACGTCTGACCACCGTAGCGCTTGGCGCGCGCGTGCCGAAGCGCGTGCGCGGTGCATGTGCAGGACATCCATCAGGAGATCAGAAATGACAAAGGCACTTATCGCCGCCGCCATTGCGGCAACCGTAAGCATGGTATCGGGTGCAGCTCTCGCCGGGGGCGCAGACTACGCTTTCGATCCCGTCAGCCCGGAGATAAAGAAAGGCGACGACGTCGTCGTCGCGCTCCGTCTTACGCACAAGCCGAGCGGCAAGCCCGTGCCGGACGCGGTGATCGTGCGCACGCGCGTCGACATGGGTCCGGACGGCATGGCCGACATGGTCTCGCCGGTCGCGCTCGTGCATAGCGAGAAACCCGGCGTCTACGCGCTGAAGACCGATCTGCCGATGGCGGGGCGCTACCTCGTGAGCATCGCGGCAAAGGTGCAGGGCGAGCCTGAAACGGTCGTCGGCAAGGTCATCATCAAGGCGGTGAAGTAGCCGTTTTGCAGCCGCAGCCGGCGCAACGCGCCGGCTGTCCTGCCACGTTCGAGATTCCGATCGCGAGGACGCGCCGTCGACTGGCGCGATATCACATGAGCAAAAGCCGCACGATCTTGGTTCTGGCGCTGGGCTTAAGCCTCGGCGCAGCGGGACAGTACTGGTATGCGCACCGGCAGAATTCGTCCGTCGCTACCCCAATCGAACTCAGCACAGCCGCGGCGTCCGATAGGCCGGTTCTTTATTATCGCGATCCTGCCGGCGCGCCGAGTTGGTCGGCGTCGCCGAAGCACAATTCGGCGGGGCAAGCCTACCTCCCGGTGTACGACGACGAAGAAATCTCGTTCGAACAAAAGCCGTCGGCATCGAAGCCGGCTTCGTCGGATCGCAAGATTCTGTACTACCGCAATCCGATGGGGCTGCCCGATACCTCGCCGATCCCGAAGAAGGATCCGATGGGGATGAACTACATCCCCGTCTATGAGGGCGACGAGCCGGACGACGGCAAGACCGTCAAGGTTAGTCTCGAGCGCGTTCAGCGCAGCGGCGTGCGCACGGAAAAAGCGGAATCTCGCGTGCTCGTGCGATCCGTGCGCGGCGTCGGCACCGTGACCATCGACGAGACGCGGCAGACGGTCGTTTCGATGCGGGCTGAGAGCTTCATCGAAGATCTCTTCGTCGACAGAACGGGGACGGAGGTGCGCGCCGGCGAACCATTGTTCAGGGCCTACGTTCCGGAAATTCAAAAAGCGCAGGCGAATTTCATTTCCACCTTGAATGGGCCTG
>Ga0207806_1000415_pt1 | contig 10606 bp, 9 predicted proteins | sample LuqExpMetageno72_FD_187829 | JGI IMG/M metagenome (GOLD analysis project Ga0207806, IMG submission 187829) | Tropical forest soil microbial communities from Luquillo Experimental Forest, Puerto Rico - Sample 72 (SPAdes) | ecosystem: Environmental > Terrestrial > Soil > Tropical forest ...
ATACAAATCAAAATTCTACAATTAGTTTTGTCATGCCATTGAACGACTTTTGCTAAACCATTTTCAAAGACCTAAAGATAATAGCTTTTAAGGCATCAAGCACGAAAGCTAGCACTATAGCCGATCCGAAGACGCCGATTATGACCTGTAGGGGCAGAGCTCTCATAAATATGCCCTTCGCTGCTAGGGTCGGAATAATCAACATGTCTGCCATAGAACAGAGTACAACAATCAGGCTGGGCCGTGATGACCAGAGTCTGCGGCGCTCACGTACGACGTAAAAGACGGCTTGGCCGTTAAACACAAGCGTGACCAGCGTCAAGGTCTGCAAGCTCTCGATCGGAAGCCTTAAACGATAAGCACCGAACGCCAAGACACCGACACAAAAGACAAGATCGCATATGCCCAGAGCAACGCCAGCAATCGTCAAATTTCCGATACGCCAGGCGTTGGGTTTAGGCGATGGTTCCACATTATCAGTCGTCGACGACATCGCGAGAAAGTCGCCGGTAATCATCGCCATTACCATCAGCAATGGTGTGAGTACAGCATGGCCGGTGATCACCAGGCCCAATGCGAGGAACAGAACCTGGCGCACTTTATTGACGAGGGAGCGCAACGTGTAAGTCAGAATACGCTGAAAGCTAATACGTCCTTCCTGTACGGAAGCGACGATACCGGAGAGGCCTGGCTCTGTGAGGACGATTCCCGCGGCCGATTTTGCTACGTCAGTTGCCGTCGCAACTGCAATTCCAACCTGTGCCTGCCGTAGCGCGGGGGCGTCGTTGGCGCCATCGCCGCACATGCCGACTGTATGGCCGTTATTCTGGAAGGCCCGGACAAGTTCGAACTTGTGTTCCGGCAGAATGCCGGCAAAAACACCGAACTCATCGGGACGTACATCGGGCCGAATAGGTCCAGGAGGGTAGACGGGACGTGCGATGCCGACCGCGCGTGCAATCACGCTTGCTGTTTCGGGCGCATCACCAGTGATCATGACCACTTCAACGCCGAGCTGACGCAGTTTCGCGATCAGCTCGGCGGCATCGGGGCGTGGCGGGTCACTTAATGCCAACAGACCCGCAACTTGCATGTTTCCTTCAGTACCGATTGCAACTCCGAGAACTCTATAGCCCTGACGCTCGAGAGTGTAGGCGGTTTCCGCTGCGGGCGGCGAGTTTGCACAAAATCGTGCGACTGTTGCAAAAGCCCCTTTCACAACGCGAAGGTTGGTGCCTGTGGGATCGCAAACTATGGCCTCGGCTATTTTCGTAGCCGGATCGAAAGGAATAAAGCGCACCAGTTGCGGCAAATTGCCGGAAAATTTACCAGCTGCGGTCCGAACGGCACGATCGACTGGGTCTTGTCCGCCATCAGAACTTGCCACAGCGGCAAGGCCCAGCACCTTGCCATCGTCGAAACCGGGCAAGGCATGTACGCTCGAGATGGCAAGTTCATTGCGAGTGAGAGTCCCAGTTTTATCCGAGCAGAGCACATCCATCGAGGCCGCTTCGTCCACCGCGGAAAGGCGAGTGGGCAAAACGCCACGTTTGGTGAGTTGCTGCGCACCAATCGCAGTGGCCAACGTAAAAGTTGCCGGCAGCGCAACCGGCACAGTTGCCAACAAAGCAATGAGCGCAAGCGGAATGATTTCCAAGCCAGGCAATCCGATCAGATGAGCATAAGTTATAAGCGCGGCAGCAATCACGCCATTCACTAGTGCGAGGTTACGGACAACCTTGAAGATCGCCTTCTGCTGGCCGCTGACGACGTGCGCTGTACGCACCAGCTCTGCTGCGCGACCAAACTTGGTATGCGCTCCCGTTGCAGTGACGACAGCAACCGCTTCGCCGCGCCGAACTAGTGCTCCGGCATAGGTCTCGTAATTTGGGCCTGCCTCGATCGGCAGCGACTCGCCAGTAATCATTGATTGGTCAAGTAGCACGGTGCCGGAAAGCAATCGGGCGTCAGCGCTTACAACGCTGCCGAGCGATAGCTTAACAATATCGCCCGGCACCAACTCTAATGCAGGAACCCTGGTCCATGCGCCGTCACGTAGAGCACTCGCCCACAGCGCCAACCGGGATTTCAAAGCGGCGATGGTCGCCTGCGCACGCCCCTCGTGAAGGAATCCGAGGGCGCCGTTGAACGTTAACAAAATCGCAATAACACTGGCCTCGATGTATTCGTGCAGAAATAGCTGCAACACTATCGCGGCCTCGAGAAGGCAAGGCACCGGGCCAACGATTTTGCTGAGTATCATTTCAAGAGGACGGACCGCCACATCCGGTGTCGAATTTGAACCAAATTCCTGAAGGCGATGTTTTGCTTCCAAGCTTGAGAGGCCAACCGGCAAGCCACTGTCTTCCGAAGGCCCGCCGAGTACAGGTTTTGCTGGTCGCTCCGCGCGCAAGTTTCAGGGTCCTAAGTCGAAATGTGCTTCAACGGATAAGTCCGCATTGCTTCCTGACGCAACACGCTATCATCTTCTCATACACACACCGCGGCCGACACCGGATCAACACAAACGATGTAAGGAGGAACTTTCCGAACCCACCGGCCTCATAGTGAATTTAATGTAAAAACTTAGCTGAACGAGTGAAGCTCTCGGAAATCTACTGTGTCGAGTTGTCACACCCTTTTGCGCATTAGGCGCCGCATCCCAAACAAAAGTTGCTCCGTAGATTTGAAATATTAGGATGTTCTGCAACAAAAAACTTGTTGAAGCCTAGAATTGGGCTGTTTTGGTCCGGCTTAATCACGATCATTCGTGCTTGGCCGCCGCGGGACACGAGGTTCAGCGTCACCTTGGTTGGACCCTACCTCACCTGTATGCTTTTTAAATAATTGATTATCGCCGAAATTCGGTTTCGAGCGATATAGTCCGGGCCGAAGTTTAAGAATACATATCCCCAAACTGGCATCTCAAAGCTGCCGTGCGCCCTAATCGATTTTCGTCCATCAATAATCTGGTACAGCACTTCGCCCGGAAATACGCCATCATTATTCTTGGCGAGCACCGTTAAATTGGGGGGCTTCGTTCTAAGCTCCTCACTAAGCGGTCCGTCTCCCTTTCCATCCTTGCCATGGCATGAGCCACAACTGGACTCATAATCCATCTTGCCGAAATCGATGTCTTGGGCGATCCCAAACGTACTGAACCCCATGATCGTCCCGGCAACTATCAACCACTTGAGTACACTTCTTGTCACTTGATATGCGCTCATTAGCACGCTCTCGCAAAACAAGGCCAACAGGTTAGAAGCACGACCGATTTCTCATGTCTGCGCTAATTGTTGCGCCGAAGGCTGAGGATGTAAGCAATTACCTCGTTCATCTGATAGTCAGCCAGTTCCGGGTTGGGCATTCCAGGTGGGTTTATTACTTTGCCGTGAGTCGTGAGGAGAAACGTCCTCAATAAAGTTTCTGTTGTCTCGGGTTTGTTCGCAATAGCATCGAACGTCGGACCCGGAGTACGCAAAATTGGAGGCGACCGTTGATCTGCTGCGACTACATGGCACGCGGAGCAGACCAAAACTGCGAACTTTTGCCCTTGCGAAACTAACTCTTCCCGTGAAAGAGACTCGGCTTTGGCGCGCGTATATGTGTCCACAAGCAGAAAGGAAAGAATTATTGATAGAATCCTGTTCACACTAAGATTTTCCGTACTGACTGAACCAAGTTCTTTTTAGAACTTCTCCGCGCCTAAACCTAAAAATCGCAAGCTCAGTATCCTCGCTTTTTCTACTCAGCGTGCCCCGGCTCTGACAGTCCCTGGCTCGTCATCAATCATCGTTCCTCGATCAACTCGCCGAATAACTCACGCACCCGTTCTTTCGCGAAAGCGAGTGCGTCACGTCCCTTCTTTGTTGCCCGATAGAGGCGGCGCGCCCGCCGGCCAACTCCTTTGGTTCTCGATTTGAGGAAGCCCTTATGTTCGAGCCCATGCAGCATCGGATAAAGAGTGCCCGGGCTCATTCGGTAGCCGTGTCGTCCCAATTCCTCGATCATCCAGTGCCCATAGAGCTCGCTCTCTACCGCGTGATGCAAAATGTGCAGCCGGATCAGCCCTGCGGTGATTTCTTGATGTTCGTTTACATCCGTAGCCAAGCTAATTCCTTATATCGATTTCCGTAGTCGGGAACCGATAGTAGGTTATAATTGTTAGGAAGGCAATTAACCTGATTGGCGGCTCGAGGGGTAGTCACTGTGTTCCAGCCTGTCAGCCGTGGCATCACCTCGATCAAGGGAGAGATTAAGATGCTGATCGATCGCCGCACCCTTCTCAAATACGGCGCACTGGTTCCCTGTGCGGGCTTTGTCCCGCACCTTGCGCTGGCGGCCGGTGAGGTCACGACTGAGAAAGCCGACTACACCCTGCGCATCGCGACCGGGCAGGTCGAACTGGCGGGGGACCACATTGTCTCAACCACACTTTACAACGGTCAGTTCCCGGGACCGTTGCTGCGATTCAAGGAAGGACAGCGGGTGGTGGTGGATGTCTACAACGACACCGACACGCCCGAATTGGTGCACTGGCATGGCCAGATGATCCCGAGCGACGTGGACGGCTCTGCCGAGGAAGGCACGCCCTTTGTGCCGGCACATGGGATGCGCCAGATCGCCTTTGTCCCCAAACCAGCGGGCTTCCGCTTCTATCATACCCACGTGGTGGCTGGCGGCGATCTCAAGCGCGGCACCTATACCGGTCAGGCGGGGCCGGTTTACATCGAACCGAAGAACGAACCCGGGGCCTATGACCGCGAAGTTTTCCTTGTGATGAAGGAGTTCGAACCAGTCTTCAGCCGTGGCGGTGACATGACGATGGACGTGCTGGCGGGCGCGCCGATCAAAGAGCTGCAACAGATAGGCGAAACTGCCGATCAGGAGGCGCAAGAAAAAACAAAGGGCTTCGAGGTCGGCTACGAGCTGTTCGGCATCAACGGCAAGATGCTAGGACATGGTGAGCCCGTGCGCGTGAAACAGGGCGAGCGGGTGCTGTTCCACGTCCTCAATGCGAGCGCTACCGAGATCCGCAGCCTTGCGTTGCCGGGCCATGGGTTCCGGATCGTCGCGCTCGACGGCAACCCGGTGCCCACACCGGCCGACGTGCCGGTACTCTGGATCGGCACGGCCGAACGCATCTCCGCCATTGTCGAGATGAATCATGTCGGCGTGTGGGTCATGGGCGACCTGTCCGATGACGACCGCCAGCATGGCATGGGCATTGTCGTTGAATACGCGGGCGCCAAGGGCAAGCCGCAATGGGTAAAGCCCAAGCCGTTCCGCTGGGACTACGCGCGCTTTGGCAAACCGTATGCGTCGCCCGCCACGCCCGATGAGACAATCGAGATGACGATCGTCAAACACAACGGCGCGCTGAATGGGTTCAACCAGTGGACCCTCAACGGCGAAGCGTTCTCGATGGAGACGATGAAGCCGATGTATACGATACATCAGGGCCACCGCTACCGGCTCAAATTCCGCAATGCCAGTGATGACATTCATCCGCTGCACCTGCACCGGCACAGTTTCGAACTGGTCCGGTTCGGCGGCAAGCCAACCGCTGGCGTCGTCAAGGACGTGGTGATGCTGGGCAGCTTTGAGGAAGTTGAATTCGATTTCGTCGCCGACAATCCGGGCAAGACGCTCTTCCATTGCCACCAGCAACTGCACATGGATTTCGGGTTCATGGCGCTCTTCAGCTATGCGTGACGGATGGGCCAATACAGACACGTCCGCGCCGCCCTTGCTTGTCGTCGTCATCACCACGCCGAGCAAGCAGGGCCACAATCGAACCATCCAGACCAGCAACGCTCGGCACTGCCCAGCAGTCGGACGCGAGGAGGCTTCTGCCGTAACGCCAAGTTCAACTGGTGACGGAGAAAGAGGTTCTGCTTCAAGCCGACTACGCGACTTGAATAGATCGACGATAAACATCCCGAGTGCATAAAGGATTGCAAGCATCGCCCCTGACGATGCAACGATTCTACTTCATCATGCCAATTCTGGTTGGATGGAATTTTCGGAAAAGACAGTCTGCAGCAATGGGACGCTACTTAGCCTTGATCCCAGCCTTGCGAATAATCTCGCCCCAGCGAGTGAACTCAGTGCGCGTCATAGCTGAGAGTTGTTCCGCAGTCGAAGCCGGAGGGGGTTCAATACCCTCGATCGCAATCTTTTCGCGAATATTCTGCTCCCGGAGCACATTAGCGACGTCGCGGTTGAGCAACGACACAATGTTTTTCGGCGTTCCGCTTGGTGCGACGAGCGCTATCCAGTTGTCAACGAAGAAACCAGGCACTCCCGCCTCGGCAATCGTCGGCAGCTCGGGACGCGAGGTCAACCGCTTTTCGCTGCCGATGCCGAGCAGCCGCAGCCGGCCCGTCGCGAGATAGGGCGTGATATTGTTGATCGGCGCGAACATGACCTGTACCCGGCCAGCGATCAAATCCGTAGCCGCCGGTGCACCGCCTGTGTAGGGGATGTGAACCATCGATATGCCGGTCATCGATTTGAACAACTCCGCCGCGAGATGATGCGGCGTGCCTGGCCCTGCAGACGCATAGGAGAGCAAGTTAGGTTTATCCTTGGCGAGCGCGATAAGCTCCTGGACGGATTTAGCCGGGACATCGGCATTGACCGCGAGCACGACCGGCAGAACGCCTAGCATCGCTACTGCGTCGAAATCTTTGAGCGGATCGTAGGGCAGTGTGGTGTAAAGGTGCGGATTGACGGTGAGGATCGCAGCCGCGGCGATCAAGAACGTGTAACCGTCGGCGGCGCTCTTGGCGACGAAGTTCGCGCCAATATTGCCTCCCGCGCCCGGCCGATTTTCAATCACGACCGGCTGACCGATTACCGGAGCCAGCTTCTCACCGACAACGCGCGCTAAGATGTCATTACCACCACCCGGCGTGAACGGCACGATGAATTTAATCGGCCTGGTCGGCCAATCCTCCGCCGGACTACGTGGCGGCACGAGGAACGCAAGAAGGCCGAATGCTAACGCAATCCACCCTCGTCGGATCATGTTCGGCTCCTGATCGGCTTGTTTATCATTAGTGCTCGCTCACAGGTAGCCCGAAAAAGGCCTCCGCATTGCGATGACAAACGTGCGCGCGCTCGGCGTCAGTAAAATAGTCGGATTCGATAATCTGGACGGCGCGGTCGACATAGTCCGCTTCAATCGGGTGATCGCTGCCGAACATAATGCGATCGACGCCCAGCGTTTCCACCGCGCAGCGGATCTGTGCTTTGGACCAACGCGGCGGCGCGGTGTCGAAGGCGAGTCGTTGCAGGCGGCGTTCGAGCTTATCGCGCATCCCAAGATCATAGTAGCGACTGAAGATGCGCTCCTTCATAAGGCCGAAGCTTCCGCCAAAATGCGGACAGACAAAACGCAGGCGCGGAAACCGATCCAGCAGATCTGAGAGAAGAATGCGCAGCACTGCAACCGTGGTGTTGTAGGGCCGTCCATAGCAGGTAAGCAGATCATGGTCGGCGAGCGGCAATCGCTCGTGTGGCGTGGTCGCGACATATTCCAGCGGCTCGCAGGCGGGGTGGAGAACGATTGGTAGGCCCAGCGCGTTGACGCGCATATAGAAAGCATCAAGCGCTGGATGGTCGAGCGACCAGCCGAGTCGTGGCAGGTGCACGATACTGAATATTCCCGACACGCCGAGCGAGACTGCGCGTTCCAGCTCGTCGAGCGCGCCCGGTTCGCCGATTGGGACGTGAGCCAACGTGAGAATGCGATCAGGAAAGCGGCGCTTGACCTCGTACATTGCATCGTTGACCTCGCTGCACATGGCGAGATTGAGCCATTCGATCCAGTTCGAGACGCTCAGCACGGCCCGCGCGATGTGTGCCCGATCGAGATTGGCGATCAACCGATCGACCGAGGAGATTTGATCGTTGCACCAGAACAACATGCTGTCGTCCCGAAAGAGTCCCATTGTTCCCGGCCGCATCTCACGGACGGTCTGTCCCGGCTGCGCCACTCGTTGTAGATCACGCGCGTGGTGCGGCGGCATCCAGTGGTGGTGGACATCGATAATGGAATGCATGTGATTTTGCCCTTTTGTCCACGCTGCACGGTTCCCGATCGCGAACGAGATGGCGTGGCCTCTGCTCGCGGTTACAGGCCTAGAACGTCAGCAAATGTCCCTTCCGAAAATCATATCCGAACGTATTGGTGATGCAGCCCGGCCAGAACGGGGATGGCAATGATCCTACCAAATCGTTGGACTGCTCGATTTACCGGTGAATCCTTTTGTAATGCCAAGTGTGTGCGAGCTTGATTGTAATATGCCGCATAGGCGGAAAGGATCTGCCTCAGATGCGCCTCGCCAAAAACTATGACTTGATCCAGGCACTCGCGGCGCAAGGTACCGATCAATCGTTCCGCCATGCCATTTTGCCATGGCGATCTCGGCGTAATCGGCCTATCGCGGATACCCATCGCCCGGAGCCGAGCCGTGAAAATCCGCCCATAACCACGATCATTGTCACGTACCAAGTAGGTAGGCGCTGACGTCCATGGAAACGCCTCGGTGATCTGTCGGGCTAGCCACTCGGCAGTCGGGTGCCTAGTGACCTCAAACCATAGGAGTTCTCGCCGGCCATGGCCCAGAACCAGGAAAGCAAATAATTGCTCAAAGGTCACCGTTGGGACAACGCACATGTCGACTGCCGCGATGCCCGCAGCGTGACTGCGAAGAAACGTTTTCCAGCTTTGCGATGGCGGCTTGCGACCTCGGATCATGTACTTCGAGACCGTCGACTGGGCGACTTCAAACCCGAGCATCAGCAGTTCGCCATGGATCCGGGATGCACCCCACAGCGGATTTTCCCTGTTCATCCGTCGGATCAGATCGCGCAGGTCGCGATCAATCTTCGGCCGCCCTGCCTTTCGCGATTTCCAACGCCAGACCATCTTGAAGCCAGCGCGATGCCACCGCAGGATGGTTTCTGGCTGAACGACCTGAGCCGCACCGAGAAGGGTCGGCCAGAGCTTGGTCATCAAAATGAATAGCGCTCGGTCACTCCGGCGCAGCCGAATACGAGGCGGAGCCCGCCGTAAAGCGATATTGAGTTGATGGCGGAGAAACACAATTTCGGCTTCCAGTCGGCTTCGCGACTTGAATAGATCGGCGACGAGCATTCCGAGCGCGTGCAGGATCGCGAACATCGCTTTCAATGATGCGATGATTCTGCCTTACGATGCGAACCCAAGACGGATGGTATTTTCGGAAAGGACAGGCCTCGAATTTCACGAGTGGCAGGGCAGCGATGGACCTCAGTACAGCAACGTCGCAACTTTAGAAGCTGCAAAGCAGGCCTTCCGCGCCGCGTGGGATCGCGGGCCAAAGGCGAGCGGAAAAAGTTAGGCGTGACGTAGCAATTCGGCGCGGGTTCACGCGAGAGCCCTGACACGTCCCGCTTGGTTACTGGACGAACAGGTCAGTCTTGATGATCGTCGTCCATTTCTGAGTGCAGACCGTGCGGCACGTGGTGTCCGTTCCAGCCGGACTTGCGACCTTTAAACCATCCGGGCGGCACGTGGTGTCCGTTCCAGCCGGTCTTGCGGCCTTTAGACCATCCAGGCGGCACCCAACTGCCGTGCCAACCAACTTTCTGGCCTCGGCTAAAACCATGAGGATGCGAACCAACGTCAAAAGAGTCGGGCGGACCGGCGGTCGGGCGGCCGATCACATGAGCCGATCACATTACCCGAACCTTGCTACCCAGGCGGCGTAACGATCCATAAAAGTCTGCAAAAATTTGCGTGTTGCGTCGTTGCTGACATTGCCATCGTCGTCGATCAGTTTCTCAGTGAATTGGATGTACACTTCCGGCTGTCCGAGTAATGGAACATCAAGATAGCCCAACACGCCACGCAGATGCGCTTGCACCACCGCTGTTCCGACGGCTCCAATGGATGCGCCAGCTAGACCACCTGGTTTTCCCGCCCACAGATTTTTTCCGTAAGGTCGGGACACCCAATCGAGTACGTTCTTGAGGGCAGTTGGTAGAGAACGGTTGTGTTCAGGCGTAACGAACAGAAATGCATTTGAAGCGACGACCTGTGCCTTCACACGACGCACAGACTCTGGCGGGTCTTGATCGTGATCCTGATTGAAAATCGGCAAGTCGTCTATTTTGATGAAATCACATTCAAAATCTTTAGGCGCAAGCTTAACTAACGCCTTGGCCAGTTTGCGATTTATCGAATCTTTCCGGATACTTCCGACAACAACTGCGACTTTGCGGGTCATAACGCCCTCCCGATTGCCCAAAGAATTGAGTCAGCAAGCAACAATGAGCTTTTTAAAGGTACTCATGTTTGCCTTTAGTGGATAATGCGAGTGGTGAGCTTATTCGCTCTTGGGATAAACGGACATTACTTTTTCAACCGTAATGTCTGTTTTGATGAATCTCACTCGCGGCGGATTAATTCACAATTGTCACTGTCGGAAACTCAAACGCGGACATATTGGTGGTGTAGTCCGCCCAAAAGTGGCACCGGAATTACGCGGCCTGCGCTTCGGACGGCACGCGGGATAGGCGCATCTTTCTGCAGCGATAGGTGCGTGCGAACCTC
>Ga0207806_1000417_pt1 | contig 10544 bp, 6 predicted proteins | sample LuqExpMetageno72_FD_187829 | JGI IMG/M metagenome (GOLD analysis project Ga0207806, IMG submission 187829) | Tropical forest soil microbial communities from Luquillo Experimental Forest, Puerto Rico - Sample 72 (SPAdes) | ecosystem: Environmental > Terrestrial > Soil > Tropical forest ...
CAGAGCGAAATCAGCCGCGCCGATTTCGAGGCTTCGGTCGAGCGCAAGCTGAGCCATGCCATCCCCTATGACCTGAAGGCGGCCACCCACGCGGCCAAGCTGGGCCAGACCTTTGCCGAGGCCAATCGCGCGGCAAAGGCGGGAATTGTCCTGCGCGACATCGCGCAGGCGCTGCGCTCGGCCGGCGAAGGTCCGACCGAAGGCGACGCCAAGGCCGCGCCCGCCAAGGACGAGAAGAAATCGCTGCTGGGCAAACTCGATCTTAAAGGCCTGCTGGCCAAGAAGGAAAAGGTGGCCGCACCGGCGCGCTAAGGCACGCCGTGGCCTCCTGGGAAGGACGCAACGCCATGGACAATATCCAGTTTCTGCTGATCGCGCTGGGCGCCGCGGCAATGCTGGCAATGGTGGTGCTGGCCTTCTCGGGGCCCTCTGCCGACAAGGAGCGCACGCGCCGCCTGCAAGGCCTGCGGGTGCGCCATTCCGAAAGCCCGCAGGACAAGGTCGAGGCGCAGATGCGCAAGGCCGTGGCCGCGCGTCGCCCGCAAATGCGCGCCATCGCCGGCTCTGAATCGCGCATCGCCGCCCTCGAGATCCGCCTGCACCGCACCGGCAAGAACTGGACCGTGCAGCAATATTTTTATGGCTGCCTTGGCGTGGCCGGGGTGGTCACGCTGCTGGTCTGGGCCAAGAGCGGCGTGCTGCTGCTGGCGCTGCTGGTGGGTATCGCGGCGGGTGCCGGCCTGCCGCATGTGGTCGTGGGCTTTCTGGTCAACAAGCGCGCCGATGCCTTCACCGCCAAGTTTCCCGATGCCATCGAACTGCTGGTGCGCGGCCTTCGCTCAGGTCTGCCCGTGACCGAGACGCTGACGGTGGTCTCGGGCGAGATTCCAGGGCCGGTGGGCGAGGAGTTCAAGCTCATCACCGAGCGCATCCGCATTGGCCGCAGCATGGATGACGCGCTGCAGGACACCGCCGACCGCCTCAACATGCCCGAGTTCAACTTCTTCTGCATCACGCTTGCCATTCAGCGCGAAACCGGCGGCAATCTGGCCGAAACACTGGCCAACCTGTCGGACGTGCTGCGCAAGCGCGCGCAGATGAAGCTCAAGATCAAGGCGATGAGCTCGGAATCGAAGGCTTCGGCCTATATCGTGGGCAGCCTGCCCTTCATGGTGTTCATCATGATCGAATGGGTAAACCCCACCTATCTGGCCGGCTTCTTCACCGACCAGCGGCTGATGCTGGCGGGCCTTGTCGGCATGTTGCTGATGAGCACCGGCGCCTTCATCATGCGCCAGATGATCAATTTCGAGATCTGAGGAGGCAAGGCAGATGCAACCGGCCCATCCCCAGTTCTTCGGCATCGATGTCGTGCTGATCGGCACGCTGCTGGCGGCGGTCGCCGCGCTGATGGTGCTTTTCGTTATCTACACGGCATTGACCGTGCGCGACCCCATGCAAAAGCGCGTCAAGGCCCTGAACGAGCGGCGCGAGCAGCTCAAGGCCGGCATCATGGCCGTCACGCCCAAGAAGCGCGCGCAGATCGTGCGCCGTTCCGAAGCGACCGATGCCATCCGCGACTTCCTCGACAAGCTCAAGGTGTTGCAGGACAGCCAGGTCAACGATGCCCAGCAGAAGCTGGCGCAGGCCGGCATCCGCAACAAGGAATGGGCCGTGGGCGTCATTCTGGGCCGCATGGTCATGCCCATCGTGCTGGGCGGCATTGCCGCGCTCATGATCTACGGCATCGACTATTTCCCCGAATGGAGCTCGTTCAAGCGCTTCATGGGTTTTGCGGTGATGACCATCGCGGGTTACAAAGGCCCCGATCTCTACGTCTCGAACCTCATTTCCAAGCGCACCGCGGCCATCCGCAAGGGGTTGCCCGACGCGCTCGACCTGCTGGTCATCTGCGCCGAGGCGGGCCTCACGGTCGATGCCGCCTTCAGCCGCGTGGCCAAGGAGCTGGGCCGGGCCTATCCCGAACTGGGCGATGAGTTCGCGCTGACCGCCATCGAGCTGTCGTTCCTGTCGGAACGGCGGCAAGCGTTTGAGAACCTGGCCTATCGCGTGGCGCTCGATTCGGTGCGCGGCGTGGTGACCACCATGATCCAGACCGAGAAATACGGCACGCCGCTGGCCAGCGCGCTGCGCGTGCTCTCGGCCGAATTCCGCAACGAGCGCATGATGCGCGCCGAGGAAAAGGCAGCCCGCCTGCCGGCCATCATGACCGTGCCGCTGATCCTGTTCATCCTGCCGGTGCTGTTCATCGTCATTCTGGGGCCGGCGGCCTGCTCGATCGCTGACGCCTTCTCGAACGGGTCGACCAAGCCGCATTAATGGCAAGCGCGAGGAGGCACTCCTCGCGCCCACGCCGCTTACCTCAGCGCCCGCCCCGCGACAGCATCCAGCATCGCCACCAGCTTTGGATCGCGCGCGGCAGGCCCCGTGGCCAGCGCATGGCTTAGCGCGGTATCGATGGGGCTTGCCTCGCGCTCCTCGGGCAGCAGGGCGGCAAATTCGACCAGCGCCGCCTTGGCCAGCGCGGCATTGGCGTGCATCGTGGCAAACACCTCGGCCGCCTCAACGCCGGCCTCCTCCTCGCGCCAGCTGTCATAGTCGGTCACCATGCCCAGCAGCGCATAGGGCAGCTCGGCCTCGCGGGCCAGGCGCACCTCGGGAAAGGCAGTCATGCCGATCACATCGGCGCCCCAACCACGATACATCACGCTTTCGGCGCGGGTCGAAAACTGCGGCCCCTCGATGGCGATATAGGTGCCGCGCGGATGCACCGTGCCGCCCGCCCGGTGCGTGGCCAGCGCCAGCATCTGCGCCAGACGCGGGCACACCGGGTCGGCCAGCGACACATGCGCGACAAGGCCCGGCCCGAAAAAGCTGCCCACGCGGCCCTGTGTGCGGTCGATCAGCTGGTCGACGGCAATGAAGTGGCCCGGCGCATATTCCTCGCGCAAAGACCCGATGGCCGAGAGCGAGACAAGATCGGTCACCCCGCAGCGCTTGAGCACGTCGATATTGGCGCGATAATTGATGTGCGAGGGCGGAATGCGATGCCCCCGGTCGTGCCGCGCCAGAAACGAGAAGCGCACACCCCCCAGCGTGCCCTGCACCACCGGCGAGGACGGCTCGCCAAACGGGCTTTCGACCGCGATCTCCTGAGCGTCCTCGAGGCCGATCCCCTCGGTCAGCCCCGAACCGCCGATCACCCCGATATGCCAGCCGGCCATGCCCTGTCTCCTGATCTTATGAAATGCCTGCGCCCTGCCAGCCGATTGTTACAGGCTGACCGGCGCCGGGCGGCTTTACCGCTGCACCAGAATGCCCGCCACCACGAAATCGTTGAGATGAGCGCGGTATCTGTCGCGCAATCCCTCGTCCAGCTCGTCGATGGCGGCGCAATAGCGCAGCACATGGCGCGAGGTGAAAAAGCGGTCGGCCGCGCCGATCACGGTGAAATAGAAGAATTGCGGATCGACCGGGCGGAACACCCCCCGCGCCACCCCCTCGCCTATCAGCCGCTCATAGGCGTCGAGCAGCGGCTTGAGGCAGGTGTCGGCAATGCGCTGGCCCTCGGCCGCATCGCTCTCGCGGATGAGGCGCATGAGCAGGCCGTGGATGTAGGGCGTACGGAAAAACGTGTTGGCCACCGCCGACATGTGCAGGCGCAATTTCGTCTCGGGGTCGGCGTCCTTGGCCAGCAGCGTGTCGACGGCCTTGAGGATGGCGGCAAAGTCGCGCTCGAGCAAAGCGCGCAGCAGCCCCGCCTTGTTGCCAAAGTAATATTTCACCAGCGCCGAATTCAGCCCCGATGCCGCCGCCAGCTCGGACAACGAGATATCGACCGTATCGCCATCGCGCATGAGCACGCCCGCCGTGTCGAGCAATTGCGCGCGCGCCTGCACTTGCGGCGCCTCGGTGCCGGATGAGGGCTGGTTGTGCGTGGCTGTCATGTCTTTTGCCCTGATCGGGCGCCCGTCGCCCCGCGCCCGGGTTTAACCGAACGACTAAACATACGAAGCTATCGACAATCGGCCCGCCGCGCAAATGGCCAAAAGGCGAAAAAGGCGGACAGGCAAAGCTGTCCGCCTCCATTCGTTTGCGAGGCCGCCCTTGGGCGCGGCCTCAGGGCAGGCTCACGCCACGGTGATCGCCAGCGCGCCGTCGCCCTCGTCGATGGTCACATTCGAGCCATCGGGGATGTTGCCGGACAGCAGTTGCTCGGCCAGCGGGTCCTGCAGATAGCGCTGTACCGCCCGCTTCAAGGGTCGCGCGCCATAGACCGGATCATACCCCACCCGGCCCAGCCACCGCTCGGCCGCATCGGTCAGGTCGAGCGTGATCTTGCGATCCTTGAGCAGCTTTTGCACCCGCGCCACCTGGATCTCGACGATCGGCCCCATGTGTTCCTGGCCAAGGCGATGGAACAGGATGATCTCGTCCAGACGGTTGAGGAACTCGGGCCGGAAATGCCCGCGCACCACATCCATCACCTGCGGCTCGACCGTCTCGACATCCTGCCCTTCCTCGAGGTTGGCCAGATACTGGCTGCCCAGATTGCTGGTCAGGATGATGAGCGTGTTGGTGAAATCAACCACACGCCCCTGCCCATCGGTCAGACGGCCATCGTCGAGGACCTGCAGCAGCACGTTGAACACATCGCTGTGGGCCTTCTCCACCTCGTCGAACAGCACGACCTGATAGGGCCGCCGCCGCACCGCCTCGGTCAGAACGCCGCCCTCGTCATAGCCGACATAGCCCGGAGGGGCGCCGATCAGCCGCGAGACGGAATGCTTCTCCATGAACTCGCTCATGTCGATGCGCACCATCGCGCTGTCATCGTCGAACAGGAAGCCGGCCAGCGCCTTGGTCAGCTCGGTCTTGCCCACGCCCGTCGGGCCAAGGAAGAGGAAGCTGCCCAGCGGACGGTTGGGGTCCTGCAAACCGGCGCGGGCGCGGCGCACCGCCTTGGACACGGCCACCACCGCATCCTTCTGCCCGATCACCCGCTTGCCGATCACCTCTTCCATGCGCAGCAGCTTTTCCCGCTCGCCTTCCAGCATGCGGTCGACCGGCACGCCGGTCCATTTGCTGACCACGGCGGCAATGTCATCGGCGGTCACTTCCTCGCGCAGCATGGCGTTTTGCGCCTGAGACTGCGCCTCGGAAAGCTGACGCTCCAGATCTGGGATGCGGCCATAGGACAGCTCGCCCGCGCGGGCCAGATCGCCCTTGCGCTGCGCCTGCTCCAGCTCGATGCGGGCTGCATCAAGCTGTTCCTTGATCTTGCCCTCGGCGGCAATCTTGTCGCGCTCGTTCTGCCAACGAGTCGTCAGCTCGGCAGACTTCTGCTCGGCATTGGCCAGTTCCTCGCGCAGGGTCGCCAGCCGATCCTTCGACGCCTGATCCGATTCCTTGGCCAGCGCCATTTCCTCGATCTTGAGCTGGATGATCCGCCGGTCGAGGTTTTCGATCTCCTCGGGCTTGCTCTCCACCTCCATGCGGATGCGGCTTGCGGCCTCATCCATCAAGTCGATCGCCTTGTCGGGCAGGAAACGGTCGGCAATGTAGCGGTTCGACAGCGTGGCTGCCGCAACAATCGCATTGTCCGCGATCCGCACGCCATGATGCAGCTCGTACTTCTCCTTCAGACCGCGCAGGATCGAGATCGTGTCCTCCACCGTCGGCTCGCCCACGAAAACGGGCTGGAACCGGCGCTGCAAGGCAGGGTCCTTCTCGACATACTTCTGGTATTCATCCAGAGTGGTCGCGCCGATGCAATGCAATTCGCCGCGCGCCAGGGCGGGCTTGAGCAGATTGCCCGCATCCATCGCGCCTTCGCTTTTGCCGGCCCCGATCAGCGTGTGCATCTCGTCGATGAACAGGATGATCTCGCCCTCGGCGCCCTTCACCTCGTCCAGAACCGCCTTGAGGCGCTCCTCGAACTCGCCGCGATATTTGGCGCCCGCAATCAGCGCGCCCATGTCGAGCGACATCAGGCGGCGATGCTTGAGGCTGTCGGGCACATCGCCATTGGCAATGCGCAGCGCAAGGCCCTCGGCAATCGCGGTCTTACCCACGCCCGGCTCGCCAATCAGCGCCGGGTTGTTCTTGGTGCGGCGGGCCAGGATCTGCACCGTGCGGCGGATTTCCTCGTCGCGGCCGATCACCGGGTCGAGCTTGCCATCCTTGGCCGCCTGCGTCAGATCGCGGGCATATTTCTTCATCGCGTCATAGGCGTTTTCGGCGCTGGCATTGTCGGCGCTGCGCCCGCCGCGCAGGGCCGTGATCGCCGCCTCCAGCCCCTGCGTGGTCACATTGGCCGCGCGCAGGGCTTGCCCCGCCGCCGTGGTGGTGGCCAGGGTCAGCGCCAGCAGAATGCGCTCGACGGTCACGAAGCTGTCGCCCGACATGGTCGCCAGCTGCTCGGCGCTGTCGAGCACCCGCACCGCATCGTTGTCGAGGCCCGGCTGCCCTTGCGCGCCGCTGCCCGACACCGCCGGGATCTTGCCCAGCGCCTTGTCGAGTTCGGCCCCGGCAATCGCCGGGTTGCCGCCCGCACGGGTCAGCAGGCCCGCGGCCATGCCTTCCTGGTCCTCGAGCAGGGCCTTGAGGATATGCTCGGGCGAAATGCGCTGGTGCGACAGGCGGATCGCCAGTGTCTGCGATGCCTGAAGGAAACCTTTGGCGCGATCGGTGAATTTTTCCAGATTCATGGGATCGGTGTCCTCCTGTTGGCCAAGAGATAGTGTTGCCCATGTGCAACACAAGGGGCTGGGTCAAATTTTGCGCGCAGACCGCCAAAAAAGACAAATTATGAAATATATCAGTTTATTAACTTCCCGCCCGCAAAAGCACCGGCGTCGGCGTGAATGCGCACGCCGTCGAGGAGCAGATTGATGACGCGACACAGCAATTTCCCCCGCCCCGCAGCAATACCCCGGCCCATGCTGGCTGTGGCCCTTGGCGCAGCGGCCCTGGCTGGCACCGCGCCGGCCATGGCCCAGGCCCCGCGGATCGACTATGAAAACCCCGACATGCAAATCTATGCCGGCCCGATCATCGGCTATGACAATGTGGCTGGCGACGGGCTGCTCAGCGGCAATCGCGCGGGCGTTACCTATGGCGGCGTGGTTGGCGCCGACAGCCGCCTTGGCGAGCGCACCCGCATTGGCGTCGAAGCCGAACTGACCGGCTCGACCACCAATCTCAAGCTGTTCGACACGGTTGGCAACTCGCTCAAGGTCGGGCTGGGCCGCGACATCTATGTCGGCGCCAAGTTCGGCTATTTCATCGCCCCCAAGGTGCAGGCCTATCTCAAGGCAGGCTACACCAACCAGCTGGGCACGCTGGATTTCTATGATGCCAGTGGCGTCAACTGGGGCCACTTTACCCAAAGCCAGAGCGGTTATCGCGTGGGCGCGGGCGCTGAATACATGATGGGTCATGCCCGCATGCGCCTCGAATACCGCTACTCCGACTATGGCAAGCTCAAGGTCAACGGCGTCGACACCGGCATGTCCTTCAGCCGCCATCAGGTCATGGCCGGCATGCTCTACGGCTTCTGACCGGTGAGGGGCGGCCAAAACGCGCCGCCCCTCCCCTTTTGTTCATCCCCCGTTGGCATCGCGCCGCTAGGCCTCTAGCCTGACTATCCCGCGGTGCTTGCCCAGCCTGTCGCATCGCTGCTCATCAAAGGACCTGCGCATGCGACCCTTCATCCTCACTGGCGCCTCGCTGATGGCGCTGGCGCTGCTGGCCCCCGGCCTGGCCGCCGCCCAGGCGCCGCAGCCCATCGTCCCGCCCGCCAGCGCGCCGGTTCCCCCGCCCGCCTCGCTGCCCTCGCTGGTCGCCTCGGTCGACATCCCCTACACCCGCTTCACGCTCAAGAATGGCCTGACCGTGCTGGTCCACACCGACCGCAAGGCGCCGATCGTCGGGGTCACCACCTATTACCGCGTGGGGTCCAAGAACGAGCCGCGCGGCCACACCGGCTTTGCCCACCTGTACGAGCACCTGTTCTTTGGCGGCAGCGCCAACGTGCCCAATTTCGACGTGCCGCTCGAGGCGGCCGGCTCGACCGCGACCAATGGCTCGACCTGGTATGATCGCACCAACTATGTCGAGACCGTGCCCAAGGGCGCCCTGCCGCTGGCCCTGTTCATCGAGAGCGACCGGATGGGCCACCTGCTGCCCGCCGTCACCCAGGACAAGCTCGACAAGCAGCGCGGCGTGGTCGAAAACGAGAAGCGGCAGGGCGACAACCAGCCCTATGGCCTGCTGCAATATATCGTCTCTGACGCGCTGTTCCCTATCGGCCACCCCTATCGCCACACCACCATCGGCTCGATGCAGGATCTGGACGCGGCAACGCTGACCGATGTGCGCCAGTGGTTTACCGGCCACTATGCGCCGGGCAATGTCGTGCTGGTGCTCTCGGGCGATATTGACGAAGCCACCGCCCGCCCGCTGGTCGAGAAATACTTTGCCGACATTCCCGCCGGGCCAAAGGTCGCGCCCGTTGCCGCCGGCCCGGTCACCCTGCCCGCGCCCGTGCGCCGCGAGATTACCGACAATGTCGCCACCACGCGGCTGTACCGCAGCTGGAGCGGGCCTGGCACCAACGATCCCGACGCGATGGCGCTTGCAGTCGGCATGGACATTCTGGGCGGGCTTGCCTCCTCGCGGCTCGACAATGCGCTGGTGCGCGGGCAGCAACTGGCCGTGGGCGTAACGGCCGAGGACGAGCAGCACGAGGCCATCTCGGTGCTCTCGGCCTCGATGGACGTGAAGCCGGGCACCGATCGCGCCGCCGCCGAGGCCGCCTTCGACGCCGAAATCGCGCGCTTCCTGAGCGAAGGCCCCACCGCCGACGAGGTGCGCCGTTCGGCCACCCGCACGCTGTCTTCGCAGATCGATGCGCTGCAGGTCGTGGGCGGCATGGGCGGCAAGGGCGCCACGCTGGCCGAGGGCCTGCTCTATTCGAACGATCCGGCCCGCTACAAGGTCGAGCTGCAGGAGATCGCCAGCCTGACCCCCGCGCAGGTGCAGGCCGCCATGCGCAAGTGGCTGGGCCGCCCGGCGGTGCAGATCGTCATATCGCCCGGCAAGCGCACACTCTCGGGCGACAGCATGGGCGGCTGGGGCGATGAAGGCACCCACCCGGCCCCGCCCGCCGATCCGCACAAGCCCGTGGCCCCGGTGGCCGCCGGGCCAAAGCGCGTGGCGCCCGCTGTTGCGCCGGTTGGCGCGCTGGCCTTCCCGGCGGTGCAGCGTGCGCGCCTGTCGAACGGCATCGTGGTCACGCTGGCCCGGCGCACGGCCATTCCCAAGCTCTCGCTCTCGATCGGGTTTGACGCAGGGATTGCCGCCGATGCGCTCGATACGCCCGGCACCCAGGGGCTGATGCTGGCCATGCTGAAGGAAGGCACCCGCGCCGATGCCGATGGCGGCACCGCCCGCACCACCACGCAGCTGCTCGAGGCCGAGGAGCGGCTGGGCGCGAGCATTGCCAGCAGCGCCTCGATGGACCAGTCGGGCGTCAGCCTGAACGCGCTCACGGCCAATCTGGCGCCATCGCTCGATCTGCTGGGCGATGTGGTGCGTCACCCGGCCTTTGCCCCGGCCGATGTCGAGCGCGTCAAGAACCAGCGGCAGGCGGCACTGGCGCAAACGCTGGCCAGCCCGCAGGGGATGGCGCTGCGGGCCATCTCGCCGCTGCTGTTTGGCGCAGGCCACCCCTATCGCTTTGCCAGCGACGGGCTGGGCGATGCGGCCTCGCTGGCGCGGCTGGACGCGGCTGCCCTGCACGCCGCGCATGACCGATGGCTGCGGCCCGATCTGGCGCGCATCACCGTGGTGGGCGACATCACCATGGAGCAATTGCTGCCCCAGCTCGAGCGCGTGTTCGGCCACTGGGCAGCGCCCGCAACGCCCAGGCCGGTCAAGGCGATCGACGCCGCCGTGCCCGCGCCCTCCCCGCGCATCGTGCTGATCGACCGGCCCGACAGCCCGCAATCGGTGATTGTGGGGGGCCGCGTGCTGCCCGTGACGGGCCGCGCGCCCAACCAGGAAGCGCTCGATCTGGCGAACGAGGTACTGGGCAGCGATTTCCTCTCGCGCCTCAACCTCGACATCCGCGAGGAGAAGAGCTGGTCCTATGGCGTGCAAACCGTGCTGCGCCGGCCGCTGGGGGCGCGCTCGCTGCTGGTCTTTGCCCCGGTGCAGACCGACCGCACCGGCGATTCGATCAAGGCGATCATGGCCGACATGGCCGAATTTCCGGCGAAAAAGCCCGTCGCTGCCGAGGAATTGCAGCGCGTGACCGACGGCAATATCCGCTCGCTGCCCTCGTCCTACGAAACCAACGGGCAGGTGCTGGGCGCCATCACGACGAATGACGTGCTGGGCCGGCCCGACAATTACATGGCGACGCTGGCCGATCGCTTTCGCGCGGTCACGGCGCAGCGCATCGACACGGCCGCGCGCGAGTACCTGCAACCTGGCGGGCTGATCTATGTGGTGGTGGG
>Ga0207806_1000421_pt1 | contig 10461 bp, 7 predicted proteins | sample LuqExpMetageno72_FD_187829 | JGI IMG/M metagenome (GOLD analysis project Ga0207806, IMG submission 187829) | Tropical forest soil microbial communities from Luquillo Experimental Forest, Puerto Rico - Sample 72 (SPAdes) | ecosystem: Environmental > Terrestrial > Soil > Tropical forest ...
CCAGATCGGGCGTGTGATAGCCGAAATGGCCGAGCCTCTCGATGCGGAACGGCCTGTCGAGTTCGAGGCCGCCGACAACATAGGTCATGGCAAAAATCCTGTCTTGAAGGTTCAGGCCAGGGCCCGGGCAAGGGCTGCCCCGATGGGGGCGTGCAACTGGCGAGCAAGATCGGCGACGAGGCTATCGGCCTCGGTCAGGGCGCCGCCGCCAAAGGCGAAGAAATCCGGGCGAACGATGAGCAGTTCGACACCGTGCTGGCGCAGGAAGGCGGTGTAGACGCCTTCTGTATCCTCGGCGGCATGGGCCGCGGCCGGATCGCCGAAAACGGCCAGCGCCACCTGGCGCGCCTCCAGCCATGCCCGCGTTTGCGGCGCCAGATGCGCCGCAACATCGCCCAGCGCCCAGATCTGGAAGCCGCTGCCCAGCAGATCATCGCCGCGCGCCCAGCGCAGGCCGCGCCGGATGATGCCTTGCGGGGTCATCACGCCGGCCGCCGGGCCCAGCCTGTCGGCCGCCAGGCGGTGCAGCACGCCGGCGGCCAGCCCCGGCAGATCGGGCGGGCGGCGATCGCCCCCTGTCCGCATGCCGGCATTGCGCGCCTCGGCCTCCTGCGGATCGACGGTGTTGACCATGCGCGAGAGGCGATCGGAGGCCAGCAGCAGGGTGGTAAGGTGCGGCTCGCGCTCTTCCTGATAGGTGTCGAGCAGGGCCTCGCCGCTGCGGCCCGACAGCACCTCCACCAGCTTCCAGCCCAGATTGCGCCCGTCGCGGATCGCCGCGCAGCCCCCCTGGCCCATGTAGGGCGGCATGGTGTGCGCCGCATCGCCGGCGATGAACACCCGGCCCACCTTCCAGTCTTGCGCCAGACGGGTGTGGTAGTGGTAGACGACCTGCCGCATGATGCTCACATCATCCGGGCCCAGGCCATGCTGGCGGGTCAGGAAGTCCCAGGCGATCTCGGGCGCGGTCACCTGCTCGTCGCTCTCGCCTTCCATCACGCGGAATTCGAGGCGCAGGTAGCGCTCGCCGATCGGCATGTACATGTGCGGGCGCGCCGGATCCATGAAGATGGCCAGCTTGCCGAAATGCGCAGGCAGCGGGCGCTTGATCTCGGCATCGAAGTTCAGCCAGCGCTCGTGCAGGTCGAAATCCTTCACCGCGATGCCCAGCGCCTGGCGCACGAAGCTGCGCGCGCCATCGGTGCCCACCACATAGCGGGCGCGGAAGGTTTCGCTCTCCTGCCCGGCGGCCTGCCCGCCGCCCTGCATCACGGCCGCATCGAAGGGCGCCGCGCGCAGGGTCACGCCTTCGCCATCCTGCGCGATGGCCTGCACTTCCCAGCCGCGCCGAACCTCGACATTGGCCATCGCCGCCACCTTGTCGGCAATGCCGCGCTCGAAATCGGGCTGGAAGATCGAGACGCGCGCCGGCCAGCCGCCGATCTGCCCGGGATAGAGCACGCGCATCAGCGGCTGGCCCTCGGCATCGACGAAATGGGCGGCATCCTGCACGCAGCTTTCGCTGAAACCGCGATCGACATCGGCGCTGGTGGCCTGCACCACCCGGCAGCATTCGCCATCCAGCGTGGTCAGGCGCGGCAGCGGATAGGGCTGCGGCCAGCGCTCGAACACCAGCACCCGCAACCCCGCCTCGCCCAAGGTCGAGGCCAGCACTTCACCCGCCGGCCCGAACCCAACGATCGCCACATCGATTTCCTGCGACACCTGCCCACTCCCGTTTCATTTCAGCTTGTGGGGTCATCTTTATGGGTGCCGAAATCATTGAACAACGCAGTCACCTATATTACAATTATCACGCAAAATGATGATGCCGGCGATCGATCCGATGCGCCCGGCACGCCGCCATGGGAGAGAAACGGTGACCAACGACACCGGCAAGATCGCGGAAACGTCACGCATCGATCTGAACCTGCTGCTTATTTTCGATGTCGTCATGATCGAGCGGCATGTCACGCGGGCCTCCATCCGCCTGGGCCTGACGCAATCGGCGGTCAGCAATGCGCTCAATCGCCTGCGCACCCTGTTCGACGACATGCTGTTCGTGAAGGCGGCCCGGGGGGTGGAGCCGACCCAGCGCGCGCTGGTGCTGTGGCCCGAGATTCACGCCGCCATCGCGCAGCTGCAAAGGTCTGTCCGCCCCGGCGGCTTTGATCCCATGACGAGCGAGATCGATTTCAGGATGTCGATGGTCGATCTGTCCGCCGCCCTGCTCACCCCGCACCTCTATGGCAGGATGCGGGCGGAATCGCCCACCGTCAGCCTGTCGTTCATTCCCCATGTGCCCGAACTGACCGCCGAGCGCCTGGTGCGCGGCGAGGTTGATTTTGCCATCAGCATCGAGCCGCCGCGCATGGCCGTGCTGGAAACCGTGCCGCTGTGGTCGGAGCGCTATGTCGTGGCCGCAAGGCGCGATCACCCGGTGATCGGCCGGCCTGTCGACATGGAAGTGCTGTGCACGCACCCGCAATTGCTGGTCAACCTCTCGGGCGCGGCCTCCTTCCTCTCGCCGATCGACCAGTATTTTCAGGAAAGAGGCCTCAGGCGGCCGATCAAGCTGGTGGTGAACCAGTTTCTGGTGGCCACCACCATGCTGCGCGAATCCGATCTGATCGCCATCCTGCCGGAACGGCTGGTGGGCGATGCCTTTCGCCAGAACTGGCTCGATTACCAGCCGCTGCCCATCTCGCTGGCAGAAGCCGCGCTGCATCTGATCTGGCACAAGCGCAACAACGGGCTGCAGGCCATGAGCTGGCTGAAGGCCAAGATCCTGGAGGCGACAGCGGCGCTGAACGAGGAATCACGCGCGATGGTGCGGCGCTGAAAGGCGCGGGGCTCAGCCGGCAGCTTTGCCCTGTTCCGCGCGGAAAAGCAGGGCAAAGCCCAGCGCCACAACAAGCGCGAGGGCGGCCGGAAGCAGCCAGACGACCCGCCAGTCCACCACCCCGCCAGAAGATGCCGCCTCAACGATCCGGCCCGCCAGATTGGACCCTGCGACCTGGCCCACGCCCAGCGTCATCAGCGCCAGAAAGCTTTGCGCGCGGGCGCGCTGGCTGGGGTCGAAGGCCTGATCGACATGGATCTGCCCGGCGACGAAAAAGAAATCATAACACACGCCATGCAGCAGGATGCCGATCATCAGCAGGCCGGTGATCGGCCCGGCGGCGGTGAAGCCATAGGCAAAGCACAGATAGCGGGCGACCCAGGCCAGCATCCCGGCGATCATGATCCGCCTGATCCCGCCATGGCGCAGCAAAACAGGCAGCAGCACGATGAAAAGCGTTTCCGAAAGCTGGCCGAAGACCATCATGCCGGTCGGCTCGAGGCTGAGGGAAAACAGGGGGAGCCTGGCGTGCAGGGCGCTCAGGAACGGGTTGGTGAAGGCGTAATAGAAGGAAAGGGGGATGACCAGCAAGGTCGAGCCGGCGATCAGCACCCAGAACGAGCGGCTTTTCATCCCGGCCAGAATATCAAGGCCCAGCAACGCCATCACGCCCGATCCTTGCGCCCTGCCCCTGGGCGGCACATCGGGCAGGCTGAAGGCATAAACGCCCAGCACCAGCGAGCCGATCGCCGATATCCCCATCGGCAGCCCGCTCGTTGCCGCGCCGGGGATCAGGCCGATGGCCAGGCCAGAGCAGATCCAGCCGATCGTGCCGAACACGCGGATGGCGGGAAATTCCTGCTCGACATTGCGCAGCGCGCCAAAGCTGATGGCATTGGCAATGGGCAAGGTGGGCATGTAGAGCACGAAATAGACCAGCACCATCGCCAGAAAGGGCCGCGCCCCGGCCGCCCCCGCCAGCAGATACATCGCCACCGCGGCGGCCAGATGCAGCAGGCCGAAAACCTTTTGCGACGCCATGAACCGGTCGGCGATCACCCCCACGGCCAGCGGCGCGATGATAGCGCCCACCCCCTGCATGCCAAACGCCATGCCAATATCGCCGGCCGTGAAATGGCGCGCGGCCGCCATATAGGTGCCCAGCGGCACGAACCATGCGCCCCACACGAAATATTGCAGGAACATCATCGCCGACAGGCGCAGATGCACGAGGTTTCCGCCAGGGCGCAAGATCGGGGCTTCCGTCAGACAGAGGGTCAGTAATACCGGGCGATGAACGTTTTCATCAGCCGGTGATGGGCCTGCACCACGGCAAAGGAATTGCTGTAGGCGCCCAGCTGCCCGCCCTCGAACTCGGTGGACATCCAGCCGTCGAAGCGGCCCTGCGCCAGCACGCTGACGATCCGCTCGAACGGCACCTCGGGGATCTGGCCTTTGTCCATGCGGTGGAACTTGCCGTGCAGGCCCATGATCAGCGGCATGAACTCCAGCATCGTCTCGGGCCTGGAGGGCGCAAAGGGCTGCGCATCGACCGCCTCGCCGATGAACCGGCGCACGCCCGTCACATCCTCGAAGATGCCGGTATCGATGATGAAACCCAGCGAGGGCGAGGAAATCTGCCGCACCTGCGCCAGCAAGGCCTGAAATTCGGGGTTCTCGAACATCTTGGGCACATGGATCTCGATGGCCAGCTTCAGCCCCATCTTCTCTGCCGCGCCCACCAGCCGTTCGAGAATGGGATCCACGCCCGGCGACTGGATCCGCACGATGCGATAGCCCAGCTGCCTGGCGGTTTTGAACTGCCTGATCTGGAAATCGAAGCGCGCATCCAGCGCATGGTAATACGACATGTCGGTGTAGGCGCCATAATGGGTGGGCACCAGTTCCCACCGCTCGAAGGCACTTTTCAGGCGGCGCTCGTCCTCGGGCGTCAGATCCGGCCAGGAACGGTGATGCATGGGGCCCACCAGCTCCACACCGCGATCGCCGCCGGTATAGGCGGCCAGTTCCATGCAATCCTCCAGAGACCAGCGATTTTGCACATATTCCAGCTGGAAGCTGAACAGGGTGGTGCCAAGTTTCAACATGTGGGGCTCCCGCGCTCAGGCTTCGAAGGGGGTAAGGGGCTGCAGCGGCAGCACTTCCTCGGCGCTCAGCACCGCAAGATCGGTGGGCTTTGCGCCATAGATGCTCACATAGGTGAAGCGCACCTTCAGCCGGTGGCTGCCCGCAGCAAAGCCCCCGGCCCTGGGCACGAAGATCGTCGCCCAGTCGAACAGCCACCATTGCACCGTCTTCTGGGCGGGCAGGTCGGCGATCCTGTAGGCGTGGTTGTCGAGCGTGAAGGTCAGCGCTTCCTGCGCCACGGCAGCCCCGTCGATCTCGACCTCGACGCCGCGCACCGCGAAAAGCGGAATGCCGCGATAGCCGGTTTCCTTGATCTGGAAGGTCAGCCCGGCCTCGCCGTTGCAGATCGCCGCGCGCAGGCCATGATCGGGATTGATCAGCGGGGTGAGCGCATGCTGGGCGCCCGTGAACGAGCCGGCAATGCCATCATGCCGCACGATAGCGCGGCCGGCCGGCATGTATTCGGTGGGGAAACGGGCGGCCACCCGGCCCGGCGCCGCTTGCGGGGCCAGCGGCGTTTGCGCGCCAAGGCCGATGGGGGCCGCCATCAGGCCGGCGCCAAGGGCCAGGCTGCCGCCAAACGCGCGGCGATCCATCAGGCCCCTGCCGCGTTCCTGTTCTTCCTGTGTTTTCATGGCCATGGGCGTCATCCTCTGCATGCTTTTGCGGCTAACCATAAACGGCGGGCATGGCGCGGCAATCGCGCCTGTGCGGATAATGGTCATCACTTGTGGTGATAAGGGGCGCCGCCGCCGAACAGGGCGCCCCTCCTCCTGCCTGCCCTTCGATCAGAACTTGTAGGAGGCCATCACGCCAAAGGTGCGCGGCGCGGCAAATTCATACTGGTTGAAGCCGGAGATCGCATTGCGCACCGCGCTGCTGATGACGACAGCATCGGTTACATTGCGCACATAGGCCTGCACCGACCAGCTTTTCGACGGCGGGGCGAACGACACGGACAGGTTGGCCGTGGTTGTGGCGGGCGAGGCAAGATCGGCGAAATTGAAGATCGAATAGTAATATCGGGCCGAATACTTGACATCGCCATGGCCAGTGAGCGTGCCAAAACCCAGATCGAAATCATGCTCGTAGGAAGCGGCCACGACGATGGCGGGCGAATCCGGCAGGCGGTTGCCGCCGATCTGGCGGTTCACGCTCTGATCGTCGGCGGCGATGGCATTGTCGAACCGGGTGTGCAGCCAGGTGGCATTCACGCTCAGCCGGCCGAAGGCAGCGCTCTGGTAGCGCAGTTCGCCCTCGATGCCATCGATCCCGGCATTGCCGGTGTTCTCGACGAGAACGCCGCCGCCCACCACCGCGTTCGAATATTGGTTGGCCTGGTAATTGTCGAAGTTCTGGTGGAAATAATCGAGGTTGACGATGAGATGGCGGCCGAAGAAATCATTCTTCGTGCCCAGCTCGAACGCCTTCACGGTTTCCGCGCCATAAGGAATGGTCGCGCCCGCGCCGATCGAGTTGAAGCCGCCCGGCTTGTAGCCATCGTCGAACTTGGCATAGACCAAATGATGGGGGCTTGCCTGCCACTCCAGCCCGGCATGGAAGCTGGCCCTGGAGGCGCTGAGATGGCCATAGCCATCGGTTACGGTGACGATGTGGGCGCCGCCCGGCAACGTGGCAAAACCGCCCGAGGCCACCGTGATATCCAGCGTGGAATTGCCGGTGCGGGTCTTCTCGTCATTGGTCCAGCGGGCGCCGGCAGACAGTTTGAGATTGTCGAGAATGCGGTAGCTGGCCTGGCCGAACACGGCGTTGGAGATGGTCGTCACGCCATAGTTGAAGTGGATCAGGTTCTGGCCGGCAACCAGGCCGGATTCATAGAGGATGTGGCTGTCGATCCGGTTGCTTTCCTGGAAGTTGAAGAAGCCCAATTGCCAGGTCAGCGCCCGATCACCCGCCGAGGACAGGCGCACTTCATGGTTCCAGGTGCGGGGCGCCTCGTTCTGGAAATACTGCTGGATCGAGCCGGCCGTCAACGCCCCCGCGGCGCTGGCCGTCGAGGCATCCAGAACATGGTGATAGCGCGAATCGTCATAGCCGCCCAGATAGGTCAGCGTCGTGCCGAAAGGCAGGTTGTCATAGGCCAGCCGCCAGTTCAGGCGGAAGGCCTCGATATCCATCGCGGTGGGCGAGAAATTCCCGAAGGTCTTGCTCGATGCGCTGGTGAAATGCGGCACCTGCCCATAAGCGGTGGGCACGAACACATCGCCCACCCCGCCAACCTTGTCATATTGCACCGCGATCAGGCCCTTGAGGTGATCCACCGGCTCGAAAGCGAACTTGCCACGCAGCGATTTGACGTCCTGATCATCGCCCCGCCCGCCAATGCCGGTGAGGTGGCGATAGCCATCATGCGCGCCATAAAGGCCGGCCAGGCGGAAGCGATAGCGATCCGACACCGGCAGGTTGAGCGCGCCCTCGATCTGGCGCTGGCTGTAATCGCCCAGCGTGCCATTGAGATAGCCACCCAGCTTGCGATCAGGCTCGGCAGTGACGATGCTGACCAGGCCGCCGGCCGCATTGCGGCCAAACAGCGTGCCCTGCGGCCCCTTGAGCACTTCGATGCGCTGCAGATCGTAGAGCGATGTGTCGATGGTGAAAGTGCGGTTGCTGAAGAAGCCATCGCGCGCCACTGGCACCGCGGGATCGCCGATCTCGGTCGTATCGGCCGAGGAGACGCCGCGAATGGCCAGATAGGGCTCGCCAGTGGCGGCGTTGAAGGTCAGGCTCGGATCGATCTTCGACAGATCCGCCACCGATCTCACGCCCTGCTGCTGCAGCGTTTCGCCGCTGTAGACGTTCAGCGCAACGCCGGTCTTCTGCGCGGAGGATTCCTGGCGCGTTGCCGTGACGATGATTTCGGGAACAGAAGCGCCTTTATCCGCGCCGCCCGAAGCGGCATTTTGCGCCTGCGCGAATGACGGGACAGCACAGACCACCAGAACAGCAGTCGTCGCACGGAGCATTGCCGATGATTTCATTGATGAACCCTTCCCCATCATTTTTGATTATTTCGTGAAATTGCGCCACATCTCTTGGGAGTGACTGCATCTGTGCATCACGCTGCGCAGCAACCTCGTACACGCGGCGCGATCATATTCTCAATAATGCCGCGGATATAATCGTCATCATTACGAGTGATGATCTGACGGGAGAGCGCCGGCGAACCGCCCGGCCACAACGGCAAAGGGCCCGGCGTTTCCCCCGGGCCCTTCCTTGTGCCTCTTGCGTTACGCAGGCAGGCGCCCGCGCGCCAAGCTCAGACAGCGCCTTCCTGCAGCTTCGAGACAGCCGCCGCCGCCGCCCGGGCCGTCAGCGCCATATAGGTCAGGGAGGGGTTCTGGCAGGCGGTCGAGCTCATGCAGGCCCCGTCGGTGACAAAGACGTTCGGCACGTCGTGGCACTGGTTGAAGGCGTTCACGACCGATTGGGCCGGGTCTGCGCCCATGCGCGCGCCGCCCATCTCGTGAATGGCCGAGCCGCCCGCATCCGGCTCGGATGTGGTGGCAAGGATCGTGGCGCCGGCCGCCTCGAGCATCTCGCGCGCATCGCTCTCGGCCTTGCGCAGCGCGGCGCGCTCGTTGGGGCCATAGCTGAAGGCGATCTCCACCTGGGCCAGCCCTTGCGAATCCGTCTTCGTCGGATGCAGCGAGATCCGGTTGGCCGCATTGGGCAGACATTCGGCAAAGGCGCCAAACACCATCATCCAGCCGCCGGGCCCCTTCAGCTGATCCTTCAGCCCTGCCCCCAGCCCCGCCGTGCCGCCGCCCCGTTTCCAGCCGCGGCGCATCGCGCCCCCCTGGTAGGAGAAGCCGCGCAGGAAGTCCTCGCGATCAGCGCCGATGTTGCGATAGCGCGGCATGATGATGTTGTTGGGCCGGTTGCCATAGTAGGCCCGGTCGTCGACGCCGTTGATCAGCGCCATCGCCGACATCGCCGTGGCATGATCCATGAGATATTTGCCCAGCGTGCCGCTGCTGTTGCCCAGCCCATGCGGGAAGCGCTCCGAGGTGGAGCGCAGCAGCACGCCCACGGTGTTGATCGTGCCGGCGTTGCAGAAGATCATCCGCGCGGTGAACTGGCCGCGCTTCCTGTCTTTCGTGCCGATGGTGCGCACGCCGGTGGCCTTGCCGGTGGCCGGATCATGCTCGATCCGCTCGACCACCGTGTCCGTCATCAGGGTCAGGCGCCCGGTTGCGCGGGCGGCCGGCAGGGTGGAGGATTGCGTGGAGAAATAGGCGCCATACGAGCAGCCGCGGTTGCAGATCCCTCGATACTGGCACGGCGCGCGATCCTTCACCGGCCGCGTGATGTTGGCGGAACGGCCGATAATCAGCTTGCGCCCCGGATATTGCGCCTCGACCAGCGCCTTGACGTGGCGCTCGCCGGCGTTGAGCTCCATCGGCGGCAGGAAATGCCCGTCCGGCAGGATGTCGAGCCCCTCGGCGGAACCGGAAACGCCGATGAAATCCTCCACATGATCATACCAGGGCGCCACATCGGCATAGCGGATCGGCCAGTCTATGCCGTGGCCATCGGCCTTGTTGGCGCCAAAATCGGTGTCGGACCAGCGATAGCACTGGCGCCCCCAGGTGAGCGATTTGCCGCCCAGCTGATAGCCGCGATACCATTCGAATTTGGTGCCCGGCGCTTCCGAATAGGGGTTTTCCTTGTCGTTGGCCCAGTGCTGCTGGTTCCATTCATTGAAGAACATCGTCTTCTTGCTCTGAATGAAATATTCGCGCTTGTAGAGATTGGCATCGCCCTGCCCGTGGAAGGGCATTTCCCAGGGCGCCTTCATCTCGTTCACATAGCCGCTCTGATGCTCGATCAGCGGCCCGCGCTCGATCATCAGCACCTTGAGCCCGCGCTCGGTGAGTTCCTTCGCGGCCCAGCCACCAGTGATGCCCGAACCGATTACAATTGCGTCAAAATCAGCCATCAGAACACATTCTCTAGCCAGTAGTTCGACAGATAGGGCACGCTTCCGAGCGGCACATCGGGATCGAAACGGCCGGGCACCAGCTCATAGGCCAGCTCGTGGGCGCCGCCGGTCTCGCTGGTGTAATAGCCTACCACGATCGCCTCCTTCACGCAGCGCCACAGGGCATGGACCGCGGCTTCCTGCCCCGCTTCGGCGCGGTGTGCGAAAGCATCCTTGTCGATCGCCGTGAGCACTTTCACCTGATCGGCGCTTGTGGCTTTTACGAAACGCGACGAAGCGACCATGCCATCAAGGGCGCGTTCAAGGGCGCCCAGCGTGGTTTCGCTGCCGCCATAGAGGCCGGCCGGCATTGCCCGGTTCACAAAGGCCAGCACCTCGGGCACCTCGCCAGCGCCCGGCGTCCGGGATCGGGGGATCACCTGATTGGCGATCTGGCGCAGGAAATCCGGCGAGGCCGCCCCGGGCCCGCTGGCCAGCCAGGCATGGAAGCCGCCGGCCCCTGCCGCCA
>Ga0207806_1000424_pt1 | contig 10407 bp, 11 predicted proteins | sample LuqExpMetageno72_FD_187829 | JGI IMG/M metagenome (GOLD analysis project Ga0207806, IMG submission 187829) | Tropical forest soil microbial communities from Luquillo Experimental Forest, Puerto Rico - Sample 72 (SPAdes) | ecosystem: Environmental > Terrestrial > Soil > Tropical forest ...
ACGCCTGATGCATATGCAGGATTGATGGAAATTCGGGATGATGGCCGGTCGCGACAATGCGGCCGGCCTTTTTCTATTGCCTACCAGCCGCCCCGGTTGGCAGCGTGGGAAGCGGGCCCTATTCTCGCCGCTCACAAAAAAGGTTGGAGGAGGTTCTGATGAACGCGATCGGGGCGCGCACACGCGTAGGAGCAATGTTCGTTTTGGCGATGCTGGCGCTTGCGCCTGCGGCCGCACAGGCGGCCTGGCCGGAAAAGCCGATCAGACTCGTGCTGCCGTTCGGGCCGGGGGGCGTTGCCGACGTCACCTCGCGCATCATGGCGGACAAGCTCAGCCAGAGATTCGGCCAGCAGGTTTTCATCGAGAACATGCCGGGACCGGGCGGCATCAACGCCGCGCGCGCCGTGGTCAATGCGCCGCCCGACGGCTACACCATGGGCCTCGTCACCAACGGGACCGCCATCAGCGTCGCCGCCTTCGAGAAGCTGCCGTTCGACCCGACGCAATTCCAGATGGTGTCGACGCTCGGCGAATTCGATCTCGTCTTCGCGGTGAAGTCGGACGGCCCTTACAAGACACTGAAGGATTTCATCCAGTCGGCGAGGGACAATCCAGGCAAGCTCAACATCGCCACCATTTCGGTCGGCGGTACGCAAAATCTCGGCGCCGAATTGTTCAAGTCGATGGCGGACCTGAACGTCGTCATCGTCCCGTACAAGAACTCACCAGACGTGGTGGTTGCCGTCCTACGCAACGACGCGCAGATGCTGGTCGAATTTCCGCCGGCGATCCAGGGGCAGGTGAACGACGGCAAGCTAAGTATCCTGGCGACCTCATCTCAGGTGCGTGCGGAGGACCGGCCGACGATCCCGACCGTCGATGAGGCGGGCGTGAAGGGCTACGAAGTGACCTCGTGGAACGGGGTGTTCGCGCCCAAGGGCACGCCGATGCCGATCGTGGAGGCGATGAACAAGGCGATGCGCGAAGTGCTCGCCGATCCCGACCTGAAGGCCAAGTTTCTGAAGGTCGGCGTCGTGGCGAAAGCGAGCACGCCCGATGAACTGATGGCGAAGTTGAAGTCCGACATCAAGAAGTGGAATGCGGTGATCGACACGGCGGGCATTCCGCGGAAATAGAAGAGGCGGGGACGCGCCCGGCGCGTCGCTGTCCTGAAAGGCGAGGATGGATTGGTCGCGGTCGATCGATCTCTATTGCGAGCGGACCGACACCGCCTTCTGGGCCGAGCCGGTCAATGCAATATGCCGGCGCTGCTGCTCATCCTGCTCGTTGCTGCCATCGGCATCGGATCGTTCATCTTTCATACGGTCGCGACGCTCGGTGCCGAACTGTTCGACGTCGTGCCGATCGCGCTCTTCATTTACGCGTATCTGGTGCTCGCACTCCGACGCTTTCTCGGCGCATCATGGCCGGTTATCGTCGGCACGCTCGCGGTCTTTGCGGGAGTGAGTTACGCCGACGCAGCGCTGACCGCGCCGGAGACGCTCAACGGCTCGCACCAGTATCTGCCGGCGCTCGCGGCCATGGCGGTGGTTGGCCTGGCGGTCCGGCGGCGCCCATCAGGACCGCCGGTGCTGACGGGCGCCGCAGTTTTCCTGGTTTCGATCGCCTTTCGCAGCATCGACAATGCAGTCTGCCCCGTCCTGCCGCTGGGCACGCACTTCCTGTGGCATTGCCTGAATGCGTGCGTGCTTTATTTGCTGCTGTGTGCCGCAATGGCCGATCCGGGCTGAAAGCCTCGACCTTCCGAGTGACGCTTAGGCTGTGCACTCCCGGCGCTCGTCATCGTGCTGCGTGATGTCGATTACGGACGAGGTGCTTTGGCCGCACCCGTCGCACTCCCAGTGATGCCGGATCTCTCCGCCGACGACGAATTCAGACGATAACGGTGCAATCATCCAATCGCCGCAACGCGGGCAGCGTGCCGGAGCAGTAATGGCATGAGCAAGCTTGAACTGATGAAACGCTGGAGTCATAGGCTTCTCCTCGTTCTCGTCTGATGCTGAAAGATTACCTAACGCTTGTCGCGCCAACCTCGACTCGGACGTAACGGTCCTTCGTGGCGGAGCCGAGACCAGCGGGTGAAACAATGGTGGCGACGGCAAAATGCTTTTGTGACATGGCTCACATCGCCCGCAGATTCGGGCCGGATTTTCATTGTGGAGAGCTTGCGTCTGCGTCTCGTGAAACTTCCTTCGCGTAGAGTGCAGCGCAAAAAGAAAGGCAGCGCGAAAAGAAAGAATGCAGCGCAAAAAAACAGGAGGGCCGCCTCTTACCGAGTGCGGCCCTGAAGCCCGCCTAGGCCCATTCAACTCGATCAACCAGAAACGTGCGTAGATGTGAGTTTGCGGCGCAGCGGGCGCATGAATAATGCACCAGCCGCGCTCATGGTTGCATCAAACAGGCAAAAGGTCTCTCCAGGGAGCGGCCTTTTTTGGTCCGGATTGGAATGGACCTAATACCAGTGGTGATAGTGCCTGTAGTGATGATGCCGGTACCAATACTCGCTATGTGAGCGGTACGCATAGGCTTGGGCTCCGCTCGGGGGCGGGTGGGTTCCGCTTGGGGGCGCGCCGAATGTGTCGCGGCCGGTTGGCGCATTCGGGCCATAATTGGGCAGGCTTTGCGCGAAGGCCGACGACGCGCCCAGCAGAGCCGCGACCAATGAGAAAACAAGCAATGTTGGTTGCCTCATGACGATCCTCCTATTGAGGCGCCTAACGACGATGGTGTGGCTAAGTTCCTGGGCTGCAACGGCGCGCGAGTTAGCGGACGGCGGCTATCGGCGGATTTGCAAGGTACAGCGTCGCCGGTATTTCAAGCGCGTCTGCACGTTCTTGATCTCTGAAAAATATTCCAGCATCCGGAGCGATCCGCCGGCACTGAGTATCGCGGCGGAGAGGTCGGATTGCGTCGATCTTTTCGCATCTCGAACAACGCCATCGGGTAGGTTGTTCTAAATAAATGTAACACGCAGCAAGAGAAACCAATTTCTCCTGTGCAGTCTCGAACATGGCACTCCGGACTGCGCTGACGAAGTCGCCGCGCGGGCGCGTAAGGCGCGCCGGCGGGGCGTCAGCCGTTCGGGGATGCTTGGCAACCGATCAGGCATAATGTCTGTTCGGAGTCGCAGTTGCGGAACACCGTCGGCCCTGTGGCGGCGCTTCCCGACGTGGGGTTGGGGTTGGCGGCGTTGGCGGTGGCGGCTGCCGTTATAGCGGCGCTGATGCCGGCAGTCGTGCAATTCGCTCCACAAAGTTGCAGGCACTGGGAAAAGAAAACCTGACATTTGGTGGCGCACGACTGGTTCTGCGCGACAATTGACGTCGCGTTGCCGGCGATACCAGTCGTTATTGAAGAGAAGAAAATGATTGCGGCGATGCTTCGCTTCATCGTGCTCTCCCAGGAAGGAGGAAGGGCCTCAGGATAGACCGAGATCCAAGGTGAGCCAACTAGGTTTAGTTTCGGGCTGTTTCTTGCAATCCGCAGAAGGCGCCTTGGACGTGATTGATCTCTTAAATTGATCTTTCTCGGCAAATTGCCAACGACGAGCCGTCGCCCATTTTCTGGTCTAGGGACCGTGACTTGGAGTGCGCCTTTTGCGCAAGGGTCTCCGTGTGGGCAGGACGGCGCCCTGACGTCAAAAAGTTACGCGGCGATTACACAGGACAAGGCCGGATCAACCGTTAGATGACGGTGGGTGTCCATCGGCAGAGGGAAAAGTCTGACATGGGTCGAGCGGCAATTTCGCTGTGGAAGCTGGATGTTGCCGCCGGCCTGGCTTTGGCCCTGTATGTCTTGATGCTCTATCTTCTCGCTGGTGCCTGGGTCGATTTCGCACCCATTGCAAACGCAATCTGGCAGCCTGAACGTGTGCCGATCTTTGGCCTGCCGATCAGTTGTCGAGAGAACTCGCCCTGCATCACAAGCGAGCATCCGGATCATCCGCAATTTATTCGGAGACGCAATTTCGAAGACGCTCCATCCCTTTGCATCAAGCATGTGGATGACGTCGCGCCAAAGTACATGGATCGGTTAACGTGTTTGTATGACGATGACCGTATCGGCGATACTGAGTAGGTGCGTTCAAGGTTCAGATGAGGAGCACCGGAAAGGAAAAAGCCTTGCCAGGCTGTTAAGATGCGGTTGCTGTGCCCTGGCGCTTTTGACGGCGATCGGTGCCGGGCCTCACGCGCTCGCTCAACAAACGCGGGGAAAGCATCAATCATCGGCTGATCAGAGCAAAACTGCTGAAAAAGCTAAGAAGGCCAAGGAAATTGACGATGCATATCACGCGACGATCCAGGCCATACCGAATAAACCGAAGGGCGACCCCTGGGGCGGAATGAGATAGGCGCGGCCTGGTCCAGGACGTTGGGTTTTTGATTTGAGCGCGCTGGAAATGCCAGAACCACAGCGGTTCAACAGCTTAGACTGTCAAACCTGCCTAACCCTATCTATTGGAGCGCAAAAGGCCTTTCTCGAAGGTGTCAAACATCTGGTGAGCCAGGGCTAAGCTCTAGTGCGAACCACAGCACTGAACGTGCCAGAGTAATGACGAAACTCGTGCAATAGAGTCGGATGCGAGGTCCTGTCAGTGCCACTGGTTCACTCGATAGAGCATTCGCTCCCCCGGCCATTCGTGTTTTTCTTCGATGCTTAAAGCCATTGCTTGAATCGCCGGATGTACGCGACCTTCACGACCTGTGTGAGCAAGCAGTAGCTCAACAGAATAGCGGCGAGCCATGCGAAGTAGCTTGGCGGCAGCGCGACCATTCCAAGGTGCGCGCCAAATGCCGAAAACGGCAAAAATATCCCGAAGGCCATGATGCTTGCGGTCAGCAGAATGACCGGCATCGCCGCACGGCTTTCAATGAAAGGAACGTGTTGCGTGCGGATCATGTGAACGATGAGCGTTTGCGTGAGCAGGCCCTCGATAAACCAGGCCGATTGGAACAGCGCCTGATGTTCAACCGAATTTGCCCCAAACACGTGCCACATCACGAGGTAAGTGATCACGTCGAAGATCGAGCTGATAGGACCGATGAACAGCATGAAGCGCGCGATACCTCCCGCATCCCATTTCCGCGGCTGCTTCAAATAGTCCTGGTCCACGTCGTCCCATGGGATCGATACCTGCGAGATATCGTACAGCAGGTTCTGAACCAGCAACTGGATCGGCAGCATCGGCAAAAACGGCAGGAATATGCTCGCAATCAGCACGCTGAAGACGTTGCCGAAGTTCGAGCTGGCAGTCATCTTGATGTACTTGATGATGTTCGCAAAGGTTCTGCGGCCTTCGACGACAGCTTCTTCGAGGACGAGCAGGCTTTTCTCCAGCAGGATGATGTCAGCTGACTCCTTAGCAATGTCGACCGCCGTATCGACAGAGATGCCGACGTCTGCATCCTTCAATGCCGCGGCATCATTAATGCCGTCGCCGAGATACCCGACCGTGTGACCGTTCTTCTGCAGAGCCCGGATTACACGAGACTTTTGGACGGGTGCCATCTTGGCGAAAATCGTTGCTCGTTCCGCAACCTCTTGAAGCGCGTCATCCGAAAGCTTCTCGAGGTCCTGCCCAACGATGGCATGGTCGATCGGGAGTCCTACCTCTTTACAAATCTTCCGAGTAACGACTTCGTTGTCGCCGGTGATGATCTTGACCGCTACCCCATGATCGCGCAGGGCGGCAATGGCCTCTCGCGCTGACTCTTTCGGGGGGTCCAGGAAGGCGAGATACCCGGAGAGAACGAGATCCTTTTCGTCTTCTACCGAATAAGTGCGATCTTCGGGCGGTAGCCATTTGTACGCGACGGCGATCGCTCGCAGGCCGTCCTGATTCAGTTTGCGGGTGATCCGGCGGACGTTCTTGCCCATATCCTTCGTGAAAGGTACGACCCCGTCATTTTGGATTACGTTCTGGTCGTGAGCGCAGGTGCAAAGCGGCAGCACTTCTTCGATAGCACCTTTGCAAATGAGCAGGTTCCGATTGTCGCCATTCCTAACGATCACCGACATGCGCCGGCGCATGAAATCGAACGGTATCTCGTCGACCTTTTTGAAATGCTTCAGCTTGTCGATGATCTCGTTCTGAAGCGCATAATCGAGCACAGCGACATCGAGAAGGTTCTTCAAGCCTGTTTGGTTGGAGCTATTGAGCCAGGCAAATTCCAGTACGGCCAAATCGTCATGGCCGTGTATGTCGAGATGTCGTTCCAGAATGATCTTGTTCTGAGTCAGTGTTCCCGTCTTATCGGTGCAAAGGATATCCATCGCGCCGAAATTCTGGATGGCGTTAAGGCGCTTCACGATCGTCTTGCGGCGCGCCATCGTCACGGCACCCTTGGCAAGATTTGTCGTCACGATCATCGGCAGCATTTCCGGCGTTAGTCCGACCGCGACGGAAACGGCAAAGAGTAGCGATTGCAGCCAGTCGCCTTTGCTGATGCCGTTGATCAAAAACACCAGCGGCGTCATTACCATCAGAAAGCGGACCAGCATCCAGCTCACTTTGCTGATGCCCTTGTCGAAACTGGTGAGCGGCCGCGCTCCGACGATGTCCTTGGCCATTGCGCCGAAATGCGTGGCATCGCCCGTCGCCGCAACAACTGCCGTTGCGGTGCCGCTGACGACGTTCGTTCCCATGAAACAGGCGGTCTCGCGCTCCAAGACACTCTTGGCTTGCTCTCCCGCCGAGCCCTTTGGGGGCATAGCGTGCTTTTCGAGTGGGATCGACTCGCCGGTCAGCATGGCCTGGCTGACGAACAGGTCCTTGGCAGAGAGCACTCGCACATCCGCCGGGATCATGTCGCCCGCCGAGAGATGCACGATGTCGCCTGGGACTAAGCTGGCGATCGGCAATTCCTGCGACCGCTCCATTCCGGCTCGCAGCACCGCCGTTGTCGATGTGACGAGAGCCTTGAGTTCTTCGGCCGCTTTGTTTGACCGATATTCCTGCCAGAACCTGAGAAGGGTGCTCAGCAGGACCATCGTAAGCAGCACGATGATGGTCCTGAACGAACGGTCTTCGGGTGCGGCGAAGATCACATCCGAAAACAGCGAGACCACGCTGACCGCGAATAAGACGCCATTGAATGGCGTGATGAACGCATGGAAGAGCTGCGCGTACCAGGTCGGTGGCTTCTCGTGGCTGACCTCATTGAGACCATACTGCTCGCGCCGGGTTTCGGCTTGCTCCTCCGTCAAGCCTTCCTTGCTGGACTGCAAGAGCGCGAGCGCATCCTCAGGCGAGCAGGAGCACAGCTGAGGCAGCAAGCTCGACTTGGCTTGTGGTCCGTTACCGGGGATCTGGCTTGTTGTTGTGAATTGCTTGTTCATGGATCGCATCCGGACTTCACGGGCCACAGTGTGACTGGACTAAAGAGCGCGCGGTCGCGCTCCACGGTCAGTGGCGTCGATTACGACGGTGTGACAGTAGCCGGGCGAGAACGCGTCCATTCCTGCCCCGGCGACTTAATTGCGGATCGTTCGCAGCGGCCGCGTCCTGTGACCATGAACATTCGAGCCGCCCCGTTCGCGCCGAGACGTGCCAACGGGCCGTGAGTCGGCGTACAGGCGTGCCGGCCGCGAATTTCTGCGGGAATGATGCGCCCGCGGCGCGGGTCGCTGACTGGAACGAAATAGCATCGCGACCGATGTAGCGGAGCGCGTGAGTGGCTGTGCGAGCGAGCTTCATGGTTCACCTCCTTATCGGTCCCAGTTGACCGTGGAGGTGAGAGAGCGAGGCCTAAGGCCTACGCCGACCTCACCGGCCGGGCGCCGGGAGCGATCTGATCAGTGGTAATAGAGGCCCGGCGAGCCGAAGCTGTGACTGCCGGGGAGCGACTAGGGTAGCTGTCCATCTTGATCTGACGTTAAGGTCCAAGCGGATGCTTGAACATTTTCGGCCATACGCCCGTCCATCTTAGGCTGTCAACAAAAAACGACTGCAATTGCACCTTGCTCGAACTTTAATGCGGAAATTGTCGGGCCCCGACCTACGCCGGGGCGATGTAATCGGCAGCGGATGCGCGGCTCGGTCAGACCTTGGTCAGTAAGATCAATGGACAAGCCGTGGGACACAGAGACCACCCGGCTGAGAACGTATCGCGACCCAGGCGACCGCTCGTCATCATCCCACTCTGCCTTTCCCGCGTTCCCACAGATCGGGGAGCGCAGGGTGCTGAATATCTTCGGGCGCGTCACGAGCTTAGATCCGAACATGACGCGCCCCTATAGAAATCGCGTTTGCCAACGCTTGACCTCGCTTAATGGTGTGGGCTCCTCACCCTGAGGCATTCCGGTCCGCGATAGCGAACGCCTCTCATTGCTCACGCGCCTCGACTTGAGCCGCAGGTGTGGAAGCTGTCAGTAACGGGATCGATGCCTTTGTCGAGCCGAGGGTTCGCCGCGCGCACGGCAACCTGGCCGTTATCGTCATCATCCTTGCGATTCTGCTTGCCGGCATAGCCAGCGTGTCCAACGGCTTTGGGATCATGGCAATGGACCAGACCAAAGCAGGTTATTGACGCACCTTGTCTCAGATCATTAGCGCCATGTGGGGGCGCGGGTCCGTCTATTACGTCACAATCGGAGCGGTGCTTGCTGTGCTTAGATGGCTTCGTAGACGACTGTTGCAGACCGAGGAACACACGTGGTCGTTTGCTCTGTTCCTTGGCAGCTTGAGAAACCTGATCGCGAGGAGGCTGTCACAGAGGAAGAGCCGACAACTTAGTGTAACGGCATTTCAAAAAGTGGACAGACTTAATTACAGCCTGTTTTTAGACATTAAACGATTTTGGAGATTAGGACAGGCTCGATTCCGCTGCCAGCTTGAGCGTTCGACGCAGGAGCCTCTCTGGAGTTCGTTGATGAGCTTGCCTCGCAAACGCGATTTTTATCATCGTACCACGACCCTCGCCCTGACTTGAAGCTTCAAACGTCCCGCCGTTGTTTGCGATGAAGGTGCTCGCAATCCACAAGCCAAGTCCCGATCCAGATATTTTTCCGATGTGTCTCGGGCCCCGATAGAAGCGTTCAGTGAGCCGCAATTGCTCTTCAGCTGTGAGTCCGACGCCCTCGTCGCTCACCGATATTATTACCAGCTGATCATCAATTGCAGCATTGATCTGAATCGTGGACGAGCAGGGCGAGAATTTTATAGCGTTAGCGATGATTTGACTGAGAGCCTGTTCGATCAGACCAGGATCGATATACAAAAGTGGAAGGTTGCGATCGCAAGATACCTTCAGCCGATGATCAGCTGGGCTCTTATGAATCCGTTTAAGCGCTGCGTCGATAAGATCAGTTACGTCAGTCCAATCCCGACGTGCCTGCAGTCCGTCGCTTGTAATTCGTGCTGCATCCAAGAGGTTCTGTATGTCGTTGTTGAGCCGTTCGGCTTCATCGCGTATGCCATGGGCAACTAGCCTAAGGCGCGAATCTTCGACGATAACTGAGGCATCTGTCAGTACGGATGCTCCGCCTAGGATGCTGGCGAGGGGGGTTCGCAACTCATGCGAGACTGATCCGATCAATGCATCACGAAGCAACTTTGCTTCTGCTAGGTGACGAGCAGCGCGTCGGGCTGCTTCGATTTTGAGAATCAGATAGCTCGTAAGGCCTATCACAAGAGCACCAATCCCGCTGTTGATCAGTCCTGCATGTGACTCGCCTCGCCAATTCAGGCCGCAGCTGAGTGCGGTGAGGGCAATGCACGTGATGGATGCGAGAATGACGCCGCTGCGTTCATAGAATCGCGCACTAGCTAGTATGACGACCACATACAATGCTGAGATTGCGATCTCCGAATCGGTAGTGAGGTCTAATGAAAAAATTGCCGAAATAAGAGAGATCACGATCAGCGCGCGAATGGGCGCGTTATTTTCAGGCTCCACCGCGAGTGTCAGCTTCATAGTGGCTAGCTCCAGCTACAAGTGCCTAGCTAATGACCATCAATCAGCGCCATAAACGGGGTGACAGTTTGCCAAAATTATATTCTTTTTCAACGTGTATTTTGACGTTACCTCTCACCGAGGAAACATCATCGGAAAAGACGGCGAATTAATTTAATGCAAGCTCACTAGCGCGACGCCCAAGCGAGACGAACTTAAGTGGTGTTGTGGCGAATCATTCCGAGTTGAGGCTGGCTGCTTGCCCTGCCAAGGCATTCTCTTGAGTGCCACCGGGAGGTTGTCTTCGCCTAACTCGCAGCAGCCAGTCTGGCCAGAGGGTAGCAATGCCTTCTTTCGCGTTCAGCGGACGTGAGCGCGCGTGACGATATGTTTGGCCCAAACTGGACCACTTAGCTCACGTCAGCTTGCCTGCCCCTTAGATGGGGTACTCGGCCGGCGTTGTTGTGGATACGCGCAGAAATTTGGGTGCTGC
>Ga0207806_1000426_pt1 | contig 10386 bp, 7 predicted proteins | sample LuqExpMetageno72_FD_187829 | JGI IMG/M metagenome (GOLD analysis project Ga0207806, IMG submission 187829) | Tropical forest soil microbial communities from Luquillo Experimental Forest, Puerto Rico - Sample 72 (SPAdes) | ecosystem: Environmental > Terrestrial > Soil > Tropical forest ...
CACCGTCATCGAACGCACGAACATGGCGCCAATACCAAGCCCCAGCGCGATAAGCAGGATGTCGTTGGTAATGGCAAAGGCCCCGATCACCCCGTCGAACGAGAAGGAGGCGTCGAGGAACTCGAGATAGACGAAGGCGGCCACACCCGAGCGCACGATCTTGCCGCTCTCATCGGCATCGCCGCCCATGAAATCGCCAAACAGTTGCACCAGGAAATAGGTGGCAACGCCCGCAAAGCCCGCGGCCAGAAAAGTGACCTGTTCGGGCCGGCCCAGCAGGAACGACAGGCCAAACAGCACCACCGCCGTAACCAGATAAGGCGCCAGCGGCAGGCGCGCGAAAAGCGAAAGCGGCTTTTCGACAAAGCCGATCCACAAATGCTCGCGGTCCTCGTCGAAGAAGAAGCTGAGGCCCACCAGCATGAGGAACGCCCCGCCAAAGCCCGAAATGCCGATATGCGCGCCCGTCACGATGGCTTCATAGCGGGCATGGTCGGTGATCGCGATGCGCGCAGCCTCCCATGGCGTGACCATGGCCGCCACCGACACGATGAGGATGGGGAAAATGACCCGCATGCCAAACACCGCCACGATCACGCCCCAGGTCAGGAAGCGGCGCTGCCACTTCTCGTCCATGTCCTTGAGGATCGAGGCGTTGACCACCGCATTGTCGAGGCTGAGCGAGGTTTCCATGACGCCCAGCACGCCCGCGATGAACACCATCGAGAGCGCGGAGCCGATCTGCCCCGTCTCGGCAAAGCCGAGAATGCCGGCAAGGACAAGGCATACGATCGTAAAGACGATCGAGCCGCGAAAGGCCTGCATGACTATTCCCCCTGTACGATGCCCTGGGCGCGATCGCCCGAAAAACAGTGTCAGGCCAGCGCTCTACAGGATATGCGCGGCCTCGCCCACCAGATCTTGCACCGTGCGCCCGTTGGTGCGGTGGCCAATCGCCCTGAAGCGCCATTCGCCCCCCGCGCGCGACAGGCACGAGAGGATAAGCCCCGTGTGCTGGCCACTGTCGGAAATGCCGAAACGGGCCAGTTCGCGCCCCGTGACATTGTCGACCACGCGGCCATAGGCGTTCTCGACCTTGTCGAAGGTCTGCCCGCGAAAACTGTTCACCGTCAGCACCACATGCTCGACATCGGCCGGCAGGCGGGTCAGGTCGATGACGATCGCCTCGTCATCCCCCTCGCCCTCGCCGGTCAGATTGTCGCCAGTGTGGCGGATCGCCCCGTCGCGGCTGACCAGCTGGCGAAACCACACCGTGTCGAGGGCATGCCCCTGCCGGTCATACACGATCGCCGAAGCATCGAGATCGATGCTGGGGGCAGCGCCGCCAAACAGCGCGCTCAGCAGGCCGCGCGGCCTGGCCACGTCCCAGCCCACGCCCAACGTAACAGTTGCCAGCCCCGCGCCAGATTGCTTGGCCAGACTTACAGCCTGATTTTTGGAAAGCGATACCGACATCTCGATCATTGACCTCAATACATCGCCGCCGTCCTGGCAGGCTTTGTTTCAGATAATACTGTTTTTTGGAAATTCTATCCTTTAACAAACACCTGCCATCATTTTTTCACAGCCGCCCGTCGTACTTGCGCAGGTTCATAGCCGGCCTTGCTGCTTGCCGCCCCCACTGGCGGGCGGGCGCCGGCGCTGCTAGCGTCAGGCCATGCATACTCCCCCTCCCTGCGACCCCATGCCCGCGCTCGCCCCCGTTTCGGACCAGACCCTGACGCGCAAGGACATCGCCGCCCTTGCCGGCGCGCAGGTGCTGATCGGGTGCGATCTGCAGGAGGCTGACCTTTCGGGGCTGGACCTGGCGGGCTGGCGGTTCGAGCGGTGCAGCCTGCGCGAGGCGAACCTGTCGGGCGCGAAGCTGGAAGGCAGCATCTGGCAATCCTGCCGCGGCGCGCTGGCCAACTTTACCGGCTGCGACCTGTCCGAGGCCAGCTTTGCCGCGAGCGACTTCAACAACGCCAGCTTCCGGCGCGCCTCGCTCGAGGAGGCGCGTTTTGCCGGCTGCAAGCTGACCGGGGCCGACTTTTCCGAAGTCAGGGCGATCACCCTGCATTTTGAGGAAACGCTGCTGGTCAACGCCAGGCTGGCGGGGCGCTCGTTCAGGAAGACCCGGCTGGTACGGGTCGATTTCGCCCAGGCGGACCTGCGCAAATGCGATTTCCGCATGGCCATTTTCGAGGCCTCGAGCCTGCGCGATGCGTGGGTCGATGCGGCCCTGTTCGAGGGCGCAGACCTGCGCGGCGCCGACCTTGGCGGGGTGCGGCTGGGCGATGCCTCGCGCTTTCGCGGCGCCACCATCTCGCGCGAGCAGGCAGCGCAATTGCTGGCGGAAGTGGGCCTGAACGTCCGCTAAGCCCCGGCGCAAGGCCGCCCCGGCACGCCATTTCCCCAGCAGCACACAGGCCCTGACAGGTGCCGGATCGGGAGCGTTTCGCGCGCCCGTTTCAAACGCGATTGACGCGCCGATTTAGGAAGTATACTTCTTATTTCATCGCAAACAGGCCCGGTTGCGCGGACACCCCGGCCAGAGAGGACAAATCCATGCAATTTCACATGAATGGCTTTCGGACAGGTGATCCGGCCATCTCCGACTCGCAGGCGCAGCCGCGCGCCGATGCCCCGGTCGATGTCCTGATCGTGGGCTGCGGCCCGGCCGGCCTCACGCTGGCGGCCCAGCTCGCCCGCTTCCCCTCGATCCGCACAAAGATCATCGAGCGCAAGAGCGGCCCCCTCGAACTGGGGCAGGCCGATGGCATTGCCTGCCGCACGATGGAAATGTTCAACGCCTTCGGTTTTGCCGAAAGGGTCGAGAAAGAGGCCTATTGGGTTAACGAAACCACCTTCTGGAAGCCGTCGGACAGCGACGGGCAGACCATCATGCGCCACGGCCGCATTGCCGATACCGAGGAAGGCCTGTCGGAATTTCCGCATGTGATCCTCAATCAGGCGCGGGTGCACGATTTCTATCTCGAAGCCATGCGCAACGCCCCCACCCGTCTTGAACCCGACTATGGCATGGGCTTTCTCGACGTGACGATGCCGCAAGACCCCGAGGGGCTGCTCACCGTGCGGCTGCAGCCGGTGGACAGCCAGGGCGATGACGGCATCGAGACCGTGCAGTGCCGCTATCTGGTGGGCTGCGATGGCGCGCGCAGCGCCGTGCGCAAGGCGATCGGCAGCGAGCTGCACGGGGAATCGGCCAATCAGGCATGGGGCGTCATGGACGTGCTGGCCTATAGCGACTTCCCCGACATCCGCCTGAAAACCGCCATCCATTCGGCCGATCAGGGCAACATGCTCATCATCCCGCGCGAAGGCGGCTATCTGGTCCGGCTGTATATCGAGCTGGACAAGCTGGCGCAGAACGAGCGCGTTTCGGCCAGGAACATCGATCAGGCGCAATTGATCGCGGCAGCCCGGCGCATCCTTCACCCCTATGTGCTCGACGTGAAGGAGGTGGCGTGGTGGTCGGTCTACGAGATCGGCCAGCGCCTGACCGACAAGTTCGACGATGTGCCCAAGGGGCAGGAAGGTAGCCGGTTGCCTCGCGTGTTCATCGCCGGCGATGCCTGCCACACCCACAGCCCCAAGGCCGGACAGGGCATGAACGTCTCGATGCAGGACACCTTCAACCTGGGCTGGAAACTGGGCGCGGTGCTGACCGGGCTGGCCGAGCCATCGCTGCTGCACAGCTATTCGGCCGAGCGGCAGGCCATCGCGCAGGAACTGATCGACTTCGACCGCGAGTTCGCCCGCATGTTCAGCGCCCGGCCCAAGACATCGGCGCAGGACGAAGGCGTCGATCCGGCCGAATTCCAGCGCTATTTCGTCAAGGCAGGCCGTTTTACCGCCGGCACCGCCACCCACTATGCGCCTTCAGCACTGACGGGCGGCGCGCAGCACCAGAAACTGGCCACAGGGTTCGAGGTGGGCATGCGCTTTCACTCGGCGCCGGTCATTCGCCTGGCCGATGCCAAGCCCATGCAGCTGGGCCATGTGGCCGAAGCCGATGGCCGCTGGCGCCTCTATCTGTTTGCCGATCGCAGCGGCCTTGCCCCTGCCTCGCGCCTTCACCAGCTCTCCGCCTTCCTTGGGCAGGATGCCGCCTCGCCCATCCTGCGCCACACCCCGCCCGGCGCCGACATCGATGCGCTGTTCGATGTGCGCTGCATCCTGCAGCAATCGCACCGGGCGCTCTCGATGGATGAGCTGCCCGACCTGCTGTGGCCGCGCAAGGGCAAGCTGGGCCTGCGCGACTACGAAAAGGCCTTCTGCATCGACCCGCGCGCGGGCGACATCTTCCTGCACCGCGGCATCGACCGCGACCTTGGCTGCATGGTCGTGGTCAGGCCCGACCAATATGTGGCGCAGGTCCTGCCGCTCGATGCGCATGCCGCGCTAAGCGCCTATTTTGCCGCCATTCTGGTGGATCAGGCAAGCCGCGACGCCTGACCGGCCTTGAGCTCATGGCGCCCTTCGCCCAAAGTGGCGCCATGAGCGATCTGGAAACATTACCCGGCCACCTGATCAGGCGCCTGCAGCAGATTTCGGTGGCCCGCTTCACCTCGCGCATGGCCGAGGCGGGGCTGGACCTGACCTCGGTGCAATATGCCGCCATGCTGACCCTGCGCGATCATGCCGGGCTTGACCAGCAAACGCTGGCGGGCCTCATCGCCTATGACCGGGTGACCATTGCCGGGGTGATCGACCGGCTGGTGCAAAAAGGCTTTGTCAGCCGCGAAACCAGCGCTGTCGACCGCCGCGCCCGCCTGCTGGCGCTGACCGGGCCGGGCCACACCGCGCTCGATCAGGCCGAGAGCTGGGTGATGCGCGTACAGGAGGACATTGTCTCGCCGCTCTCGACCAGGGAACGCGCGACGTTCCTGCAATTGCTGCGCAAGGCCACGCAGGAGGGCAACGAAATGAGCCGCGCCCCCCTGCGCAAGGCCATCGCCCCGCGCGCCAAACCTGCCAAAAGCTGAAGATCGCGCCCTTATGAAGCGGCGCGATCAAAGGCCCTGAACCGCGCCAGCATGTCGCGAAAGGTCAGCCCGGCGTCGATCTGCGTGTAGACCCGCATGGGCCGACCATCGGCCCGCGCGGCATAGCTGCCATCGGCCATCAGGCGGGGCGTGGGCATCGCCACATAGCGGCTCGAGGACGGGTCGGGCTGCATCGGCGGCAGCAAGGCGCTCAGCGTCACCAGCGGGCTGTCGCCCAGCACATAGGTTTCGGTGGGCGCGGGCAAGGGCACGCCGGGAATTTTGGCGAACATCTCGGGCACGGCATCCACCCTGGCCTTGAGCCAGGCGCCCAGAGGGCCGCCAGCGCCCAGTTCGGCCAGCTCGGCGTTCGAAAACAGCATCTGGCGATAGGCGTCGGACGGCACCTGCCAGATCTCGATATCGCTCTCGTTGAAGATGACCTGCGCCGCGACCGGGTCGATCGAGAAGTTGAATTCCGGCTCGACCGGTCGGGCGCCGGGCTGGTCGACCGGGTTGCCAAGGCCAGGGTGCGTGTTGCCGCCAATCCAGATCAGCCTGAGCCGCCGCCCGATGCGCGGCTCGGCCAGCCAGGCCAGCGCCAGATCGGTGAGACCGGCGCCAGCGGCATACAGCAGCGGCGCCCCGGCATCCTCGCGCATGGCCTCGCGTACAATGGCCGCCGAGGCTGCGCTGGCCTTCCATGCGGCGCGCGAAGCGATCGGCGTCTCGGCTCCGGCAATGGGGCGATGCTGGCCATCAAGGCGCATGAGCGCCAGCAATTCGCGCGCCCTGGCAGCGGCATCCTGCGCATCATGCCCGCTGCTGAAGCCGCCCGGCAAATGCGACCCGATAATCAGCGGGATCGCGAGCGAGGGGCACAATACATGATGCGCCAGCTGGAAGAGTCCGTCGGGGTCGCCGGCATAATCATTGTCGAGAATGACCCGCGCCTGCACCGTACGCGCCCCGCCCGCCGCCCAGGCATGACCTGCAAGACCCGCCGCTACAGCCGCTGCCGCGCCGGCAAATCGCCTGCGATCCATATTGAAGGCCACACCTCTCTCCTCGCCATGATTTTGCCGAGGTTTTCGGGATTTGCGGCATCAGCGTCAAATCGTGAAATCTTGCGAAGGCATAGGTGCCGGTTATGGCACCAGCGCAATCGCTTGCGTGCTTTCGCGCAGCACCAGCCTGTGACCAAGCGCAACCGAGCGCGCGCTCTCCACCTTGCCGCTCAGAATATCGAGCAGCACTCCAACCATTGCGCGCCCCATTTCAACCATGGGCTGGTGAATGGTAATGGGCCGCGGATAGCTGACACTGGCATAGCGGGTATCGTCAAAACCGGCGACCGAGACGTCGCGCGGGCACACCAGCCCCCTTTCCCAGATGGCCGCTCGCGATCTGCCGCATGGCCTTTATGCCACTTGTCGATAGCCATTATCGACAGGTGCCATATTGTAATCATGGCATTTTCGCCCTTCAATAGATAATCTCAACCCACGAGATTGAGTTTTGACCTGTTTACGCCAATAGGCCCTTTGCCGGGGCAATGGCGGACTGGGTCATCAGCCACAGAACAAGGGGAGGTGCTTTAAATGAAGGTATTCGGACTAAAGGCTGGCGCAAGCCTGCTGGCCCTGAGCGCGCTCATGTTGCCACAAATCGGCAGGGCGGAAGAGGCCCAGCCCGCCGCCGCCGACATCATCGTGACGGGCACCCGCGTCAAGGGCGTACACGCGGCCGACAGCACCGCGCCGGTGCAGATCGTGGGCGCCAGCACTTTCGAGAAAGTGGGCCAGGCCGACCTGACGCAGGGGCTGCAACAGAACCTGCCTTCTTTCACCGCCCAGTCGCTGGGGGGCGACACGGGCAACTTCACCCTGTCGGCCGCGCTGCGCGGGCTTAGCCCCAACCACACGCTGGTGCTGGTCAACGGCAAGCGGCGCCACCCCACGGCCAACCTTCAGGCCTCGCCCGGCTCGGGCCTGTATCAGGGCGCGGCCTCGGTCGACCTGAACCTGATCCCGGTCAGCGCCATCGACCACGTCGAGGTGCTGCAGGATGGCGCCGCCGCGCAATATGGCACCGATGCGATTGCGGGCGTCATCAACATCATCCTGAAGAAGGGCACGCAGGGCGGTTCCTTCACCAGCACCATCGGCCAGTATTACAAGGGCGACGGCAAATCGGGCGATGTGCAGCTGAACTATGGCTTCAAGCTAGGCGCGAACGGCTATTTCAACGTGACGGGCGAGGCGCGGCTGCATGACTACAGCCAGGTCGGCGGCATGGACTATCGCGCGGTCAACCCCGACGGCACGGTCAAATCAGGGCTGAGCGCGCTCAATGCCGCAGGCGTCGCGGGCGCCTCGGGCTTCCCCTATGTCAACAAGGCGATCGGTGACGCGCTCTATCGCGTGTATAATGTGATGTTTAACGCCGGCTACGATCTGGGCGGCGGCACGCAGCTCTACAGCTTCGGCAGCTACAGCCACCGCTATGGCAGCGCCTATCAGAACTATCGCCTGCCCAGCGCCGTGACCAAGACCGTCGATGGCCAGACCACCGCGCTCTATCCCAACGGCTTCAGCCCGCGCGAGGCGTTCTACGAGGATGATTTCTCGATCACGGGCGGGCTGCGCGGCGATCTGGCCGGCTGGTCGTGGGATGTGTCCTCGACCTATGGGCGCAACATGGCCAGCATCTGGACGCGGGATTCGGCCAATGCCTCGCTCTATGCCGACACCGGATCGACGCCGACGAATTTCTATGATGGCCGTTTCAGCGCCTCGCAATGGACCACCAACCTGGATCTCAGCCGCAAGGTCGAGATCGGCCTTGCCGGGCCGCTGAACATCGCGGGCGGCGCCGAATATCGCCGCGACACCTATGCCATCGGCCAGGGCGATGCCGCCTCGATCTACAAGGAGGGCGGACAGGGCTTCCCCGGCTTCCAGCCCAGCGACGCTGCCACCCATGCGCGCAGCAACGTGGCCGGCTACATCGACCTTGCCGCCGAGATCGTGAAGGGCCTGCGCACCGATCTGGCCGGCCGCATCGAACATTACAGCGACTTTGGCACAACCGCCGTGTGGAAGGCGAACGCGCGCTACGACTTCAGCCCCGCCTTTGCGCTGCGCGGCACGGTCAGCACCGGCTATCGCGCGCCAACCCTGGCCGAGCAGTATTATTCGGCCACCACCCTGACGCCCAACTACGCCATCGTGCAGCTGCCGGTAAACTCGGCAGCGGCCGCCGCGGCAGGCTTCAGCCAGCTCAAGCCCGAGAAGTCGCGCAACCTCAGCTTTGGCGCGATCATTCACCCGGCGCCCAATCTGGTCATCACCATCGATGCCTACCAGACCATCATCCGCAACCGCATTCTGGCCACCGGCTATCTGCTGGGTCAGGTCGGCTCGACGGTGGTGTCGCAAGGGGTGCTCGACGCCATCAGCCAGCATGGCAACGTGCTGGGGCCAAACCTTGGCTATGTGGCGATGATGCTGTTCACCAATGCCGCCGACACCCGCACGCGCGGGCTGGATGCCACCGTGACCTATGATTCCGCGCTGGGCGACTGGGGCCGGGCCAACTGGTCGCTGGGGCTGAACCTGAACCGCACCGAGCTGCTCAATCAGGCTCCCCTGCCAGCGGCCGTCACCTCGACGGCCTTTGGCCAGACAGCCCTGCTCAGCCCTGCCGCGATCAGCACGATCACCAATTCAACGCCGCGCTGGCGGCTGACCCCTGCGGTGCTCATCACGCATGGGCGGCTCAGCGTGAACCTGCGCGAGAATATCTACGGGCCCGTCTCGGGCCTGGCCAGCCTGGATGGCACCGGCATCAATGGCCTGCTGATCAAGGTGCCGGTCAGCGCCATCACCGACATCGACGTGAGCTACCGCCTGACGCCGCGCGTCACGTTGAGCGCTGGCGCCAACAACCTGTTCAACCGGCAGGCCACCACCATCCCCGACGTTTCGGACGGCGCGGGCGGCGTGCAACCGGCCAGCGGCACCTACAACTACCGCACGCCGGTGCTCTATTCGCCCTATTCGATCAATGGCGGCTATTACTACGCCAAGCTGAAGGTCGATTTCTGACCCTTGGCGGATCGTCCGGGCCGAAACCCTTCGGCCCGGACGCCCCCAGCCCCCCACTCCAGCGCGGCAGGCCCTTCATGGACAATACCCAAGCCCCATCCCCCACGGCCGATAGCGGCGCTGGCGGCTGGTCCTTCCTTTCCGTCTACACGCTCGTCATGCTGACGATCACCTATGCGTTCAATTACTTCGACCGCCTGCTGATCTCGCTGCTCTATCCGCTGATCCAGAAGGATCTGGCGCTGACCGACACGCAGTTCGGGCTGATCACGGGCGTGGCCTTCGTGCTGATCTATGCGGTCATGGGCATTCCCATCGCGCGCCTGGCCGATCGCGGCAGCCGCAAGATCATCATCGGCACCGGCTTTTCCTTCTGGAGCCTGATGACGCTGCTCACCGGCTTTGTCAGCAGCTTCTGGATGCTGGCGGGCACCCGCTTCCTGATGGGCGTGGGCGAGGCATCGGCCAACCCGTCCTCCTCCTCGCTGCTGACCGATCTGTTCAACCCGAAACGGCGGCCGATCGCCTTTTCGATCATGGTGTCGGGCACCTCGCTTTCGGCGCTGGTGCTCACGCCCGCTGCCGGGTGGATCGCGCATCTGTATGGCTGGCGCACGGCCTATTGGGTGGCAGGCGGCATCGGGCTGGTGTTTGGCCTGCTGGTGCTGCTGACGGTCAAGGAACCCAGGCGCGGCCAGTTCGACGCAGGCCACCAGAGCGCGCAGGAAAAGGCGCCTTTCCGCGAGGCGGTGCTCTATCTGCTCACGCGGCGCAGCTATATCTACACCACGCTGGCGGCCTCGCTGCTCATCATTTCCTTCTATGCCTACATCATCTGGAACACCACCTTCATGGTACGGGTGCACCACCTCGACGTGGCGCAAAGCGCCAGCCTGCTCGGGCCGATCCGGGGTATCGCGGGGCTGGCTGGCGGCCTGTCCTCGGGCGTGGCGCTGGCCTGGCTCACCCGCCGCGACGAGCGCTGGCAGGTGTGGCTGCCCGCGCTGTGCTTCACGATCGAGGGGGCCTCGCAATATGTGTTCCTGTTCTCGTCCAACCTGTGGGTGCTGGCGATGGGCGCGGCGGTCGACAGTTTTGCCGTGACCATGGCGGTGCCGCTGGTTTCGCTGCTGCTGATCCAGGTCATGCCGCCGCGCATCCGCACGCTGGGCATGGCGTGCTATTTCTTCATCAACTCGCTGCTGGGCGACATTCTCGGCCCGCTGGGCGTTGGCATCCTCAACGAGCGGTTCCATGCCATCTGGGGC
>Ga0207806_1000429_pt1 | contig 10344 bp, 9 predicted proteins | sample LuqExpMetageno72_FD_187829 | JGI IMG/M metagenome (GOLD analysis project Ga0207806, IMG submission 187829) | Tropical forest soil microbial communities from Luquillo Experimental Forest, Puerto Rico - Sample 72 (SPAdes) | ecosystem: Environmental > Terrestrial > Soil > Tropical forest ...
GGAATGGCGGCTGGAGCTGGCGGATCTGGCCGCGGCGATCACGCCGAAAACCCGGCTGCTGATCCTCAACACGCCCAACAACCCCACCGGCACGCTGCTCGACCGGGCGACGCTGGAAGGCATTGGCGCCCTTTGCGCAGAGCACGGCCTCGTCGTCCTGTCCGACGAGGTGTGGGAGGCAACGCTGCTCGATGGGGCGGCGCCGCTGTCGGCGCTGGCGGTGGACAGCCTGCGGCAGCGCACGGTGAAGGTGGGCTCTGCCGGCAAGATTTTCTCGCTCACCGGCTGGAAGCTGGGCTGGGTGGTGGCCGATCCGGCGCTGGCCGAGGAAGTGGCGGCGATCCATCAATTCCTCACCTTCACCACGCCCACGCCGCTGCAATGGGCGGTGGCAGAGGGGCTGGCGCTGCCGGCGCCCTGGCATGCGCGCGAACGCGCGCGCTATGCGGCGGCCCGGGCGCGGCTGGTGGAGGGGCTGGCCGGGGCCGGCTTTGCGGTGCTGCCCAACAGCGGCAGCTGGTTCGTGCTGGTGGATCTGCTGGCCAGCGGCTTGCCGGCAGAGGATGCCGCCCTGGCCGAGGAGCTGGTGCGCGGCGGCGGGGTCGGCTCGATCCCGGTTTCGGCGTTCTATGAGGAAGCGGCGCAAACGGGTTATTTGCGCCTGTGTTTTGCCAAATCGGCAGATGTGCTTGACGAGGCGGTGGCCCGCCTCAGCCAATTTCGGAGCAACAGGGCATGATGTATGACGAGGCCGCAGCATTGATCTGCGCGGCCGGCCGCCGGCTGGATGCCCGCGGGCTGGCGCCTGCCACGGCCGGCAATTATTCGATCCGGCTGGAGGATGGCACGCTGGCCGTCACCGTGTCGGGCGCGCACAAGGGGCGGTTGACGGCGGCCGAAATCATGCGCGCCAGTGCCACCGGCGAGGCGCTGGAGGCAAAGAAGCCCTCGGCCGAAACGCTGCTGCACTGCCTGATCTATGCGGTGGACGGCGCGGCGGGGGCCGCGCTGCACACCCATTCGATCGCCGGCACGGTGCTCAGCCGGGCGACGGCGGGCGCGGCGATCCTGTTCACCGGCTATGAAGTGCAGAAGATCTTTCCCGGCTGCGCCACGCATGATTGCACCATCGCCATGCCGCTGGTGGATAACACGCAGGATATGGCAGCGCTGGCCGATCAGCTGCGCCCGATCATCGCCGCGCGCACGCCGATCCTGCCGGCCTTCTACATTCGCGGCCATGGCCTTTATGCCTGGGGGGCAACGATGGATGCGGCGGAAAACCTGGTGGAGGGCTGCGAATTCCTGCTGGCCTGCGCCTGGGAAGAGCTGAAGCTGAAGGGAGCGGGGCGATGACCCATCTGGCCATCTATGCCGATCAGGCGCCCCATGCAGAGATCGACAGCAGCGCCGATTTCGGCGATATCAGCGCCGTGCTGGCCGAGGCCGGCATCGGGCTGGAGCGCTGGCAGGCGGGTGCCGCGCTGGGCGATGCGCCGGCGGATGCGGCGATCCTGGCGGCCTATGCGCCGCAGGTGGCGGCCTTGCAGGCGCGAGGCGGCTATCGTAGCGTCGATGTCGTGCGGCTGACGCCCGATCATCCGGCGGCGGCTGACATGCGCGCCAAATTCCTCGCCGAACATGTGCATGATGATGACGAGGTGCGCTTCTTTGTGGAAGGAGCGGGGCTGTTCTATATCCGCCATGGCGGGCAGGTGCTGGCGCTGGAATGCACGGCCGGCGACCTGATCGTGCTGCCGGCCGGCACGCGCCACTGGTTCGACACCGGCGCTGCGCCCCGCTTCACGGCCATCCGCCTGTTCACCACGCCCGAAGGCTGGGTGGCCCGCTTCACTGGCGACGCCATCGCCAGCGCCATCCCGCTTTACGCAGGAGCGGCGGCATGAGCCCGGTGCGCGCCATCGTCACCGATATCGAGGGCACCACCAGTTCCATCGCCTTTGTGGCCGAGGTGCTGTTCCCCTATGCCCGGGCGCGGCTTGCCGCTTATGTGGCGGCCCATGCGCAGGATCTGGCGCCGCTGCTGGCGCGGGTGCGGGCAGAGGCGGGCGATGCCGGGCTGGATGAGCAGGCTTGCGTGGCGCAATTGCTGGCCTGGGCCGATGCCGATGCCAAGATCGGCCCGCTGAAGGAGCTGCAGGGGCTGATCTGGGCCGAGGGCTATGCCGATGGCACGCTGAAGGGCCATATCTATGCCGATGCGGCGGCCGGGCTGGCGCGCTGGCAGGCGGCGGGGCTGAAGCTCTATGTCTATTCCTCGGGCTCGGTGGCGGCGCAAAAGCTGCTGTTCGGCCATAGCGAGGCGGGCGATCTGACCGGCCTGTTTGCCGGCTGGTTCGACACGGGCGTGGGCGGCAAGAAGGAGGCTGCCTCCTATGCCGCCATTGCCCGCGCGATTGGCGAGACGACGGCGATCGCGGCGGCGGAGATCCTGTTCCTCTCCGATGTGCCGGCCGAACTGGCAGCGGCGCGCGCGGCGGGCCTGCAGGTGATCCTGCTCGACCGGGAAGGGGCAGCCCCTGCCGGCGATTTTGCTGTGGCGGTGGATTTTGCCACGATCCTGCCCGCAGGCGCTGCGGCATGAGCGGGCAGCGCAGCCCCACCCGTTCGCGCTCGATCTGGCGCGAGGCCGATGGCTGGAGCGTGGGCATCTTCGACCAGCGGCGCATGCCCTGGGCGATCGAGACGCTGCGGCTGACCAGCGCCGAAGAGGCCGCCGATGCCATCCGCGACATGGCCACGCGCGGCGCCCCGCTGATTGGCGCCACGGCCGCCTATGGGCTGGCGCTGGCCCTGCGCGCGGGCGCCGATGATGCGGCGCTGGCCCGGGCGGTTGACCTGCTGGCGGCCACGCGGCCCACGGCGGTGAACCTGCGCTGGGCGCTGGAGCGGGTGCGCGCCCGGGTGGCGCCTTTGCCGCCGGCCGCGCGCGCCGCTGCCGCCTATGCCGAGGCCGATGCCATCTGCGAGGAGGATGAGGCGGTGAACCGCGCCATCGGCGCCCATGGCCTGCCGCTGATCCGCGCCCTGGCCGCTGCAAAGGCGCCGGGCGAGCCGGTCAACATCCTCACCCATTGCAACCCCGGTTGGCTGGCAACGGTGGCCTGGGGCACGGCGACCGCCCCGCTCTATCTGGCGCAGGACGAGGGGCTGGCGCTGCACGTGTGGGTGGATGAAACCCGGCCGCGCAACCAGGGCGCGCTGACGGCGCTGGAACTGGCCGATCATGGCGTGCCGGTCAGCTTCATCGCCGATAATGCCGGCGGGCTCTATATGCAGCGCGGGCTGGTGGATATGGTGATTGTCGGCACCGATCGCGTGGCGGCCAATGGCGATGTGTGCAACAAGATCGGCACCTATCTGAAGGCGCTGGCGGCGCGCGCGCATGGCGTGCCCTTTTATGTGGCGCTGCCGGCCAGCACTTATGATCCGGCCACGCCATCGGGCGATGGCATTCCCATCGAGGAACGTTCGGGCGATGAACTGCGCTTTGTGAGCGGGCCGGATGAAGCAGGCGTGATGCGCAAGGTGGCGATCACCGCGGCGCCCGCGCGCAACCCCGCCTTCGATGTGACGCCGGCCGCGCTGGTGACAGGCTATATCACCGAAAAGGGCGTGTGTGCCGGGCCAGAGGCGCTGGCGGCGGCTTTCGGCGGCTGAAAAACATCCCCCCGCGCCATCGGCACGGGGGGATGCGCCTCCTCCTCAGGCGAACAGGCTTTCCGGCTCCTCCAGCAAGCCCTTCAGCGTGGCCAGGAACTGGGCGCCGGCCGCCCCGTCGATCGCCCGGTGATCGACCGAGAGGGTGAAGCTGATCCGGCTTTCGAAGGCGATGCCGCTGGCGGTTTCCACCGGCGTGCGCAGGATCGTGCCCACCGAGAGAATGGCGCCCTGCGGCGGATTGATGATCGCATCGAAATTCTCGATGCCGAACATGCCCAGGTTCGAGACCGAGAAGGTGCCGCCGGCCATGTCCTCATAGCCCAGCTTGCCGGCCTGGGCCTTGTCGATCAGGGCGCGGGTGGCAGCGGCGATCTGGTCGATCCGCATGCGATCGGCCTGCCGCACGATCGGCGTGACAAGGCCCTTGGGGCTGGCCACGGCAATCGCCACATCGGCATGGGGGAAGCGGTGGATCTCCTGCCCGTGCACCTGCACGTTCACATCCGGGTGGCGGGCCAGCGCCCTGGCCGAGGCCATGACGATATAATCGTTGATGCTGGCCTTGGCGCCCAGCACCAGATTGGCGGTTTTGCGCAAGGCGATCAGCTCGTCCATCCGGGCCGAGATGCGCAGGTAGAAATGCGGCAGTTCCTGCTTGGCCTGGGTGAGGCGCTGGGCCACCACCTTGCGGATCTTGTCGAAAGGCACCACCTCGGGCGTATTGTCCACCGCCACGAAGGGGCCGCTGGACAGGCCGCTGGCAGCAGGGGCAGGCGCCGGCACCAGCGCCAGCACATCGGCCTTGGAGATGCGCCCGCGCGGCCCTGTGCCCCGCACGCCGGTCAGATCAATCGCATGGAGCGCGGCGATGCGCCGGGCCAGCGGCGAGGCGAAGGTCTTGTAATTGTCCTCGATCAGCTGGGCGGTGCCCTTGGGCGCGGGGGCGGCAAAGCCTTCTGCCGCGCGCAGGGCCTGGGCGACATCCTGATAGGTGATGCGCCCGCCCCGGCCAGAGCCTTCGATCCCGGCAATATCGACCGCCTCGGCCTCGGCCAGCTTCAGCGCTTCCGGGCTGATCGGGCGGTTGGTGTCGATCTTGATCGGCGCTTTGGCGGTAGGCGCCGGGCTGGCCGGCTGCGGGGCCGCCGCAGGGGCCGGGGCTTCGGCCGCGCCGCCGCCGGTTTTGGCGGCAACGGCGGTGTCGGCCGGCTTGAAGGCGGCGATGAAGGCATCCACCTCGGCATCGCTGGCGCCGGCCTCGGCAAACACGGCCAGCAGCGCGCCCACCGGTTCCGGCTCGCCGCCGGAGGGCACCAGCACACGCTTCACCACCGCGTCATATTCGGCTTCCACCTCATTGGTGATCTTGGCGGTTTCGATCAGGCACAGCAGCTGGCCGCGGGTGAAGGCATCGCCTTCCTTCACCATCCATTCGGCAAGCGTGCCCTCGGTCATTTCGATGCCCCACTTGGGCATGCAGAAGGGACGGATATCGGCCATGATGCGGGCCTCCTTCAGCGCCAGGCCATGAGCTTGCGCACCGCTGTCTCGATCTTGTCGGCCGAGGGCAGATAGGCGGTTTCCAGCTCACGGGCGAACGGAATGGGCGAATGGGGCGGGGTGCAGGCGGCCGGCGGCGCCTTCAGGCTGGCAAAGGCCTTGTTGGCCACCAGCGCGCAGATATCGGCCGCAAGGCCACAGCGCGGCGGCGCCTCGTCCACCACCAGCAGGCGGCCGGTCACTTCCACGCTGTCGAGGATGCTTTCCTCGTCGAGCGGGCTGGTCGTGCGCAGGTCGATCACATCGCAGCCGATGCCGTCCTTGGCCAGCTTGTCGGCCGCCGCTTCGGCAAAGCCCAGCAGCAGGCCCGAGGCGACGATCGTCACATCCTGGCCGGCGCGGGTGAGGCGGGCATGGCCGAAGGGAATGGTAAAATCCGGATCGTCCGGCACTTCGCCCTTCATGGCATAGAGCGCCTTGTGCTCCAGGAAGATCACCGGATCATCATCGCGGATGGCGGTGCGCAGCAGGCCCTTCACATCGGCCGGGCAGGATGGCATCACCACCTTGAGGCCGGGCATGCCGGTGAGGATCTGGTGCACCGACTGGCTGTGCTGGGCCGCCGCGTTATAGCCCGCGCCATAGGCCATGCGGATCACCGCCGGGCAGCGCGACTTGCCGCCGAACATGTAGCGGAACTTGCCCATCTGGTTCCAGATCTGGTCAAGGCACACGCCGATGAAATCGGCAAACATCAGCTCGGCGATCGGCCGCTTGCCGGCCAGCGCCAGGCCAGAGGCCGCGCCGATGATGGCGCTTTCCGAAATCGGCGTGTCGATCACGCGTTCGGCGCCATACTGGCCGAACAGGCCGGTGGAAGTGGACCAGATGCCGCCGATCGCCTCGGGGCCACCGGCGGTGCCCATGCCGCCCACCACATCCTCACCCAGCACGACCACACTGGGATCGCGCGCCATTTCCTCAGCGATCGTCGAGAGGACGGCCTCGCGGTACATCATTTTTGCCATGGCTCTGCCTCCTCGCCTCAATAATTGATATAAACGTCGACGGTGACATCGTCGGCGGTGGGGCGCTCGGCGGCGCGGGCGGCGGTAACGGCAGCTTCGATGGCTTCCAGCACTTCGGTATCGAGCGCGTCGAGGTCGGCATCGGTCAGCAGCTTGGCCGCGGTCACGCTTTTGCGGAACTGCTTGAGGCAATCGCGCGTCTCGCGGATGCGGTCGAGTTCGCCGGGGCCGCGATAGCGCTGCGGATCGCCCTCGAAATGGCCGAAGAAGCGCTCGGTGTCATATTCCACCGCGGCCGGGCCGTTGCCGGCGCGCACATATTCCAGCACTTCGCGCATGGTGTCGTGAACCGAGAAGAAATCGATCCCGTCGGCCCGCCACACCTTCATGCCGAAGGCCTCGGCGCGACTGGCGATGTCCTTCGCCGTGCCGACCGCGTAATCAACGCCGGTATGCTCGGAATAATGGTTGTTCTCGAAGACGAAGATCACCGGGGCCTTGGTCACCACGGCAAGGTTCATCGCCTCGAAGGTGGTGCCCTGGTTGCAGGCGCCATCGCCCGAGAAGGCAAGCGAGACATGGAGCCCTGCCTCGTCCGGGCCATCCAGCTTGAGCGCCAGCGCCGCGCCCACGGCGATCGGCGCGCCGGCGCCAACGATGCCATTGGCCCCCAGCATGCCCACATTCACATCGGCGATGTGCATGGAGCCGCCCTTGCCCTTGCAGAGCCCCTCGCGGCTGCCCCAGATTTCCTTCATCATGTCGTCCACATCGCAGCCCTTGGCCAGGCAATGGCCGTGGCCGCGATGGGTGGAGATGATCTTGTCGGCGGCGGAGAGATGTTCGCACACCCCCACAGCGACGGCTTCCTGGCCGCAATAGAGGTGGGTGAAGCCGGCGATCTCGCCGGTCTGGATCTCAACGTGCAGGCGCTCCTCGAACTCGCGGATCACCTTCATCTGGCGATAGGCGCGCAGCAGCGCTTCGCGGCTCAGCTGCATGTGGCATTCCTCTCTTTGACAAGTGTCTTTGGCTGGCGGGCAGCCTGGGCACGATAAAACAAGGGTTTGGCTTTGGCGAGGCGGATCACGCCTAGCGTTCCAGAATGGTGACGGCCGAGACCCCCGGCGCGCCATAGACATGGCTGTAGGCGGTCTTCGGGGTGCCGGGCACCTGGCGGCCGCCACCGGCGCCGCGCAGCTGCACGACATTCTCGTAGACCTGCCTGAGGCCCGAGGCGCCGATCGGCTCGCCGCAGGCAAGGCAGCCGCCATCGGTGTTCACCGGCAGGCGGCCGGCAATCTCGGTCAGCCCTTCGGCCAGCCAGCGTTCCTGCTCGCCATCGGCGCAAAAGCCGTTCTCGGCCATATGCATGATCTCGGCGCCGGCCTCGGTGTCCTGCAGCTGGGCAACCGCGATGTCGGCCGGGCCAATGCCGGCCATCTCGAAGGCGGCGGCCGAGGCCAGCCGGGTGGCGGTCGCCACCCCGCCGCCGACATCGACCATGGGGGCAAACACCTCGAAACTGTGCGGCGGGCGGGTGCGCATGGTGGCCGCCTTCAGGCGGATGGGGGTGATGCCCAGCTCGCGCGCTTTCTTCTCACTGGCCAGCAGCAGCGCCACGCCGCCCTCGCCGGGCGAGCAGAACATGTATTTGGAATAGGGATCGGAGACCATCGTGCCGTCGAGGATCTCGTCGAGCGGCACTGGCGCGCGCCGCCAGGCATGGGGGGCGTGCACCGCATTGCGGAAGGCCTTTTCCGCCACCAGCCCCAGCGTTTTGCGGCTGATGCCGTGCAGGTGCATATAGCGGGTGATCTTGGCGGCGAAGAATTGCGTGGTGATCATGAAGCCCGCCTCGCCATACCAGTCGGGCAGGTTGTATTCGGCCGGCAGGGCGTTGAAGGCGCCGCGCGGGTGCTTGTCGAAGCCGACGGCCAGGCCAATGTCGAACTCGCCCGACTTGATCGCCATCTGCGCCGAGAACAGCGCCGATCCACCCGCCGCGCAGCCATTGCGCACATTGATGAACTGCACGCCGGTCAGCCCCAGCCGCTCCACCATCGTGTCGGGGTTGCCGGCGGCATCCGATCCGCCATAGGCGAATTGCACGTCCCGCCATTCCAGCCCGGCCTCGGCCAGCGCCTGGCGCACGGCAAACACGCCCTGATCCAGCCCCGAGACGCCATCTGTGCGGCCAAACGGGTGGATGCCGGCGCCAATGATGCACACATCGCTCATGCGGCTTCTCCTGCGGGAAGGAAGCCGGGGATCAGCACGCTGTCGGCGGCATCGGGATCGAGCGGCACGGGGGCAAATTCCACTTCCATGCCGATCTTGAGAGCTGCGAAATCGACGCCATCGAGCCTTGCCTCGACGATCACCTCGCCGGGCAGCTCCACATAGGCCACCACCCAGGGCTTGAACGCCTCGGGCCCGGTGTAGGGCGGGCTCTTGGGGCGATAGCGCTGGATGGTGTAGCTCCACAGCCGGCCGCGGCGGCCCAGCGGGTGGGGCTCGTAATCGGCGCCGGGCGGGCAGGGGAACACGATCCGCCCCGAGGGGCGATGGCGCGCGCCGATCAGCCGTGGCGGGCTCTCCTCGGTAAACAATCCTTCGGCGATGGGCCGCATGCCTCTTTCCCGTTTGTCTGGGCCGGGCCGGCGCTGCCGGCGGCGGCCTTTGTGATTCCGCTTGAGCCTGCTTTCTGGGGCTTCAGGCGCCAGCTTAGCGACTCCCCAAAACGCTAGGGTGGGGCCGGGCGGCAGCTATGAGAAAAGCCAAGTCGGGAAAGGATAATCGAACATGTTTCCACAAACCGACAGAGCCTGGGACTATATCGTGGTGGGGGCAGGATCGGCCGGCTGCGTGCTGGCCGAAAGGTTGAGCGCCTCTGGCCGCCATCATGTGCTGCTGCTGGAAGCAGGCGGCCCCAACGACAGCTTCTGGGTGAGCCTGCCCAAGGGCGTGGCCAAGCTGGTGACGAACCCGGCGCATATCTGGGCCTATCCGGTGGCGCAGCCGCGCGAAGGGGCGGGCGGCGCGCAGGAAGTGTGGATCAGGGGCAAGGGGCTGGGCGGTTCCTCCTCGGTCAACGGCATGATCTGGAGCCGGGGGGAGCCGGCCGATTATGACGACTGGCAGGCCCATGGCGCCACCGGCTGGAACGCGGCCAGCATGACAGAAGCCTTCCTCGCGCTGGAGGACCATGCCGCGGGGCCGGGCCCCATGCGTGGCACAGGCGGGCTCGTCCATGTCGATCCGGCGATCTACACCTATCCGCTGGCCGAGACGATGATCGCTGCCGGCGAGGCGCTGGGGCTGCAGCGCGTGGCTGATCTCAACGCCACGGCGGGCCCGCGCGTGGGGCTCTACAGCCACAACATCAAGGCCGGCCGCCGCCAGAGCAGCGCGCTCACCTTCCTGAAGGCGGCCGCGGGGCGGGCAAACCTCACCGTCGTCACCGGCGCGCTGGCCGAGCGGATCGTGTTTGACGAAAACCGCCGCGCGGTGGCCGTGGAAGCGCGGGTGAACGGCCAGCCCGCCCGCTTTGCGCTGGCCGGCGAGGTGATCGTCTCGTCGGGCACGATGGAAAGCCCGCTGCTGCTCCAGCGCTCCGGCATTGGCGATGGCGCGCGGCTGCAGGCGGCGGGCGTGGCGCCGGTGGCCCATTCGCCCGATGTGGGCGAGCGGATGATCGAGCACCTTTCCATCGCCATGCCCTATCGGCTGAACCGGGGGCAGGGCACCAACCGCCATTTCTATGGGCTGGGCGCGGCGCTGGCGATGGCGCGCTATCTGCTGCGCCACGATGGCATCATGGCCACCGGGCCCTTCGAGGTGGGCGCATTCTGCAATGTGGCGCATCCGGATGGGCGCACCGATGCGCAGCTCTATCTGGGCGGCTATACCTTCAAGGTGGAGGATGATGGCAACCCGGTGCCGCTCGACAAGATCGACCCGCGCCCGGGCATCACCATCTATGGCCAGCTGCTGCGCCTGACCAGCGAGAGCAGCATCCGCATCGGCGGGCCCACCGCGGCCGACACGCCGGTGATCCTGCCCAACTGGCTGTCTACCGAGCATGACCGGGCCTCGGCCGTGGCGATGATGCGCAAGATGCGCGCCTATA
>Ga0207806_1000430_pt1 | contig 10324 bp, 8 predicted proteins | sample LuqExpMetageno72_FD_187829 | JGI IMG/M metagenome (GOLD analysis project Ga0207806, IMG submission 187829) | Tropical forest soil microbial communities from Luquillo Experimental Forest, Puerto Rico - Sample 72 (SPAdes) | ecosystem: Environmental > Terrestrial > Soil > Tropical forest ...
CATCGGCCAGGGTGGCGGCGCTGCCATCGTGCCAATAGGGCGCGGTGACGGCCAGATTGCGCAAGGGCGCGGTGCGGAAGCGGGCCCGGTCGCGCCTGCGCCCGGTCACTTCGAACAGGCCCTGATCGGCGGCGGTGGGGTCTGCCGGGGCCAGCCGGTGATAGGTCATGTCGGTGAAATCCGGCCCCTTGTGGCAGGCGGCGCAGTCTCTGGCGAACAGCGCCGCGCCGGCCCGCGCCGCGGCAGGCAGCCGGCCGCGATCATAGGGGCTGGCGCGCGAGACGAGCTGGCGCTCGAAGCTGGCAAGGGCGCTGGCGGCGTGGGCAAAGCTGATCGGCCTGCCGCTGCCGGGGAAGGCGGCGGCAAACATCTGCGCATAGCACGGATCGCGCCCCAGCCGCCGGGGGATGGCATCGGCCATGCCGGCCATGCCCATTTCCACCGGATGCGTGCCCAGCACCGGCACCGCCACTTGCCGCGCCAGCGCTGTCTGGCGTGGATCGGCCCAGGTCAGCCGGGTGAAGCGGCCAACATTGGCAAGGCCGGGCACATTGCGCCGACCGGGCTCGTCGGTCACGCCCGGGTGGGTGCGGTTGCCATCGGCAAAGCCGTGGCGCTGTTCGTGGCAGGTGGCGCAGGCCATCGTGCCATCGCGCGAGAGGTCGGCGTCGTAGAACAGCCGGCGGCCCAGTTCGATGCGGGCCTTCGCGGGGGTTTGCCCGGCAGCGGCGGGCGCCAGCACGGGCAGGAGGGCCGCCAGCGCCGCCAGCGCGCCCCTCACGGCAGCGCCAGCGCCATCACGGTAAGGGCGGGCGTGCCATTGGCCGAGATCTGCAGCAGGTAGCGCCCCGGCTCCAGCGTGAAATCGACCAGCTTGCGGATGCCGGTGCAATCGGGCCCGTGGCCATGGGCGATGGACGGCAGCGCGCCCCCCTTGCCGATCACATCGAGCCAGGCGGCAGAGCCCAGCGCGATGCGATAGGTGCCAGCGCTGGCCACCTCCAGCGCCACCAGCCCGCCATAGCTGACCGAGCCGCCCGGCTTTTCCGGGCGCAGCGCATAGCGCACCTGCGGCGTGGGCGCGAGGCTGAGCCGGGCCGCGCTGCCCGGCTTCAGCAGGGGCGCGCCATCGGCGGCCTGGCCGGCGGCGAGCGGCGCGGGCTGGGCCCAGGGGGCATAGGCGCCGGCAGGGGCAACCGGCGCCGGGCAGGCGGGCGGCGCGGGCATGTCGGCGGTGCTGGCAAAGGCTGGGGCAAAGGCCGGGGCAATGGCCGGCACCAGGCTGGCCGCGATCAGCCACAGGAAGCGGGCAGGCGCCATCAACATCTCCTCGGCGTTGCAATCTATATTCACAGGAATATAGATGATGCCCACAATCACAAGGCACAACAAGTGCCCACATGAGGGAATTTCAACGATGCATTTCAGCAAATGCCTGCCATTCGTCATGGCGGGCGTCATGGCGACGCCTGCCTTCGCGCAAGATCAGCAAGCCAGTTTCGGCCTCGGCGAGATTGTCGTCAGCGGCAAGCCGGCGCCCGATATCGAGATCACCAGCCAAACCCTCAGCGCCAAGGCGATTGCCCTGTTCGGCCGCGTCACGCTGGATGATGCGGTGGCGCTGGCGCCGGGGGTTTCGGCCGGCAACAGCGGCGGCAGCCGCAACGAGCGGCTGATCTTCGTGCGCGGCTTCAACCGCTTCGAGGTGCCGCTGACGATCGATGGCATCCGCGTCTACCTGCCGGCCGACAACCGCCTCGATTTCGCCCGCTTCCTCACCAACGACATCGCCGAGGTGCAGATCGCCAAGGGCTATGTCTCGGTGCTCAATGGCCCGGATGGCATGGGCGGGGCGATCAACCTTGTCACCGCGCGCCCGACGAAGCCGCTGGAGGCCCGGCTGGATGCCGCGCTCGATCTGGGGCGGCAGGGCGAATATGGCGGCTATGCTCTCGATGCGCAGATCGGCACGCGGCACGACAAATGGTATGCCCAGGCCTCCTTCGGCCGCCATTTCACCGATCACTGGGATCTGCCCGGCAGCTATGTGAGCACCACCAACCAGGCCGCCGGCCACCGCGATTTCTCGCGCAGCGCCGATTGGCGGGTGAATGTGAAGGCCGGCTACACCCCCAATGCCACCGATGAATATGCCATCAGCTATACCAGGCAGGAGGGCGAGAAGGGCGCGCCGCTGCACATCACCGATCCGGTCTCTGCGCAGAAATTCTGGAGCTGGCCGGCCTGGAACACCGACAGCCTCTATTTCCTGTCGACCACGGCGCTGGGCGAACAGGCCACGCTGAAGACCCGGCTCTATCGCAACACCTTCTACAACCTGCTGCGCGCCTACGACAATCGCTATGAAAACAGCCAGACGCTGGGCCGCTCGTTCAACAGCCCCTATTGGGACGAGGCGCTGGGCGGTTCGGCCGAACTGGCGCTGCACCCTTCAGCCCGCGGGCGCCTCAGCATCGCGGCGCAGATCCGCTCTGATCGGCACGAGGAGGCGCAGACCAGCTTCCCCAGCGGATCGACCGAGCCGCTGCAGACGGATCTGGAGAACACCTACAGCCTGGCCGCCGAATATGCCTATCACATCACGCCCGCGCTCAGCATCACCTTGGGCGGCGGCTATGACTGGCGCGATCTGAAGCGGGCGGAGGATTATGGCGCCCCGCTTGGCACATCGGGGGCCAGCGTGCTGTTCAACTATCCCATGCGCAACAGCAGCGCCTGGAGCGGGCAGGGCCGCATCGACTGGGCCGCCAGCGATGTCACCCGCCTCCATGTCAGCCTCTCCTCGCGCGCCCGCTTCCCGACGATCTTCGAGCGCTTCAGCCAGAAATTCGGCACCTCCATCCCCAACCCCGCCCTGCAGCCCGAACGCGCCCGCCAGATCGAGCTGGGCGGCGCCACGCGGCTGGGCGCGCTCTCGCTGGAAGCGGCGGTCTTCCATGCGCTGGTGACGAACGCCATCGTCTCGGAAAGCGTGCTGGGCTATGCCTGCACCGCCAGCACCACGCCGGGCCCCTGCGCGCAAACGGTGATGACGCAATCGCGCAACCTTGCCCGCGGCCGGTTCTATGGCGTGGAGCTGAGCGCCAGCGCGCAGCTGGCCCGCGGGCTGAGCCTGGGCGCCAACTACACCTGGCTGCACCGCGATCTGGTGGACCCCGGCAATGCCGCCTTTCACCCGACCGACGTGCCCACCCACAAGGCCTTCGTCTATGCCGACTGGGCGGTGCTGCGCCGCCTGCACCTCATCCCCAGCGCCGACATCGCCTCCAGCCGCTGGACAGTGACGAGCGCCACGCCGATCACCTATTACCGCACCGGCGCCTATGTGAATGCCGCGCTGAAGGCGGAATATGATCTGCGCAAGGGGATCAGCCTCAGCGCCTCGGTGCGCAACCTGCTCGACGAGAACTACCAGCTGGTCGACGGCTTCCCCGAGGCCGGGCGCAGCTATCAGCTGGCGATCCGGGCGGCCTATTGAAGCAAAGGGGTGGGGGCCGGCACCGGCCTCCGCCACCTGAAGCGGCAAGCCCTGACGTGCATAAGCGTCGTGCATAAGCGGGGAGAAAATGGTGCACCCGACAGGATTCGAACCTGTGACCCCTGCCTTCGGAGGGCGGGGATTTGCAGCAAACAGGTATGCCGAGGCACATTAAAAATATTATAAATCAATATCTATCGTCCGCACTTGCTCCTGTTTGTCCCCCCATGTATTCCGTACTCATTCCGTACGTTCCGTACAGGACGAGAGCAAGGCGCGATGGCATTGGACCTGAGCAAGGTGGGTGAGCGGGAGCGGTTGCGGGTGCAGCGCGAGCCACATTGGCAGCGGCTGCATGCCGGGTGCTTCATTGGCTATCGTCCTTCGCAACGCGGCGATATCGGCACATGGATCGCTCGCGCCTATGATGAAGACGCCAATAAATACCGGCTGAAGTCCCTTGGTGATTTTGGCGCATTGCCCGGCAATGCAAGGTTTGCGGCGGCAAAGAAGGAAGCTGAGGCGCACGCTGTGCTGGTGGAGGCGGGCGGCGAGGTGCGGGCCAAGATCGAAACCGTTGGCGATGCCTGCAGGGAATATGGGAAAAGCAATCCCGAAGCCGAGAAGCGTTTTGGCCGCTATGTTTATGGCACCGCCCTTGCCAAGGTGAAGCTGGCCAAGCTGCGCCGTCGTCATGTTCAGGAGTGGCGCAGGCAACTGGAGTCCTCGCCTGCGCTGGTGACCCGCTGCAAGGGGGACGAGAAAGCCTATCGGCCGCGTGCGGCCTCTACCGTCAATCGGGATATGACAGCTTTACGGGCTGCGTTGTCCAAGGTGCTTTCCCCAGGCGCGCCTAACAGCGAGGCTGCCTGGCAGGAAGCGTTGAAGGCTGTGCGCAACGCTGATCGGCCACGCACCCTTTATCTGGACCGTGAGCAGCGCCGCAAGCTGTTGAAGGCCATGGCAGCCGAGGCAGAGCCCTTTGTTCGTGCTTTATGCCTTATGCCCTTGCGGTCGGGCGCGATAGCCGGGTTGCGCGTTGGTGATTTCGACAAGCGCACGAAAGAACTAACCATAGGGAAGGATAAGGCTGGCGAACTCCGCCGGATCACTGTGCCCGATGAGTTTGCGGTGTTGTTGGCAGAGCAGGCGGTTAATAAACTGCCTTCCGCGCCTTTGTTTATGCGGGCCAATGGCAAACCGTGGGACAAATCCAGCTGGAAGCTGCCCATCAAGGCAGCGGTGCAAGCGGCTGGCCTGCCGGATGGCACTTCAGCCTACACGCTGCGCCATAGCACGATCACCGACCTTGTTGCGACAAAGCTTCCCTTGCTGACCATCGCGCAAATATCAGGCACCAGCGCCGAAATGATCGAACGCCATTACGGGCACTTGATTAGCGATGCGGCGCTTGAGGCACTGAGCAGGTTGGAGCTCTTAACGCCGGCAGGAGCCCCGCCGCGCTGATCACGGGCAGGTGATGCTGCTTAGAGGGGGGGGCATGCGGCTGGAAGATGCTTTGCCGATTCGCTAAGCCGGGCGTGCACGCCTTTCCGATACTAAGGTGCTGGAACCCCAAGCGGATGGGGGCAATCCTTTCCGGGCCCTTTGCTTGATACGGAAAAGGCAGAAATCTGCGATTTGCAGGGCAGCGGTTGGCTGTGGATATGCCCTGACCACGACCCTTGCGGGCAAAGGGGTGCCCAGAGTATTAAGGGAATCGCAGTAAACGTACAGAAATTATCTGGTGCATCAAGAGAATTATTCGATGGGGATGGTATGCCCTGTCGATAAGGCTTTCGTGCGCATATGTACGTTTTGGTCCTTCGCCGTGTTGGCGAAGATTACTGCAAAACGGAGATTATCAATACATGAAGCTTCTCTCGATCAAGCACTTTTGCGAAATCTACCATGTATCGCGCAGCACGGTCTATCGCCTCAAGGCCCAGGGTGTGCTTCCGTTTGTCTATATCGGCCGCGCTGTGCGTATCCGCGTGGAAGATGCAGAGGCGTGGGCCAACTCGCTGAGGGGCGAGGTTAGCAACGATAACGAATAATGGCTGTCGATGAAAGCAGCAGCGCCGATGAGGCTGGAACCCTCACCGACGCTTACACCCTGATCGCTCCTCGCAACGGGATGTAGCTTTCTAACCGGAAAATGCCGTGCAGTCATCTGCAAAAGCGGCATGGCAAGAGGGGGCGGGAATTGAGGCAATGCCGATTCCCGCCGCCTTTTTGTGTGCCTGGTGCCCCTTTGTGTGCCTGGTGCCCCGACGTGCCCCATTGTCGCTTTGAAACTAGCAGGGTTTTGTGTCTGCAGGCCTCACGCGTATTTTCATAAATAGCTGATATTAAATGAATATACCCATAATTTTGCGAGCGCTCTATATAGAGAGGAGTTCGGATTGACTGTCGCAGCAAGCCAGAGGGGCGTGCGTCTGCTCCCGTGGGGTGGGGCACGAAACCGCAAAGATCGCAAAAGCCTGTGTCTGACAGAGCGCCAAGCCCAACGGTTGATCGATGGCGCCATGAGCGCATGGGGAGACGGCAAGCCTCTTAACCGCTTTATCTCTGGCGCGTGGGAGGTTGGTGGCATTAGCCCGTGCGATAGTGTGGCAGCGACAAGCCGGTTCATCACCCTGGCCCGTGAATGGTTGCGCGAGCGCGGCTATGACATGCCTTGGATATGGGTTCAGGAATGCGGATCACGCAGCGGCGCGCATTGTCATATCTTGATGCATGTCCCTCCCGCGCTGGACCCATTGTTCAGGTCCAAGCCTCGGCAATGGGCCGGCAAGGTGCTGGGCGGCAGCTATGTTCCCAAAGTGATCAATACGCGCCGCCTGCTCTACGCATCATCCAGCGCCTTGATGCGCAGCGCCTACTATGCCGAGTTGATGGGGCGCTTGCACTATATGCTGAAATGCACGCCAGCCGCTCTGGAGGGGCCGCTGGGCATGAATGGCGCCAGCGTGGCGGCCTGGGGGCAGTCGGGGCTTGTTTATGGCAAACGGGCTGCTGTGTGGCAGGGCACGCGCGAATATGCAGAGTGGGCGCGCGATATGCTGCCCGTGCCAGAACAGATTTGCTGATGATTTAGGAATATCCTCGCGGCTGGAGGTGAGAAGGGTACGCTCAGTTTGCGACCCAGCCTTTCGCTTGCAGCCATGCCTGCACCCGTGCGTCCTCACCGTCCCGCGTGCCCGGAACCTCGAGTATTTCCGTCCCATCAGGTTTGATAACCCATGTCGAATCATATGAGCCGATTTCGGGCCCTAGGTTGTACTTATGCTTCTGCACCAGCAAGTAGCCGCGATAAGGCCCGTTGCGGATCACCGCTAGCGAATTGCCCGGAGTGACCTCCTTACGCTTCCCGTCCGACAGCCTGACCTGAATGATATCGTTTGAGGTCGTCCAATGGCAAACCTGCTGATAAACATACCCCCCCATCGAGCGACGCCGTTTGCTTTTCCAGTACCGGGCGATCACAATCTTCTGCATCGGCCGGTCTAGTGCTTGCAGGAATGACCTGGGCCCAATCCTCGCCATCCTTCACCGGATGGGTCTGCCCGGCCGGCAGGGAGAGGAGCGGACCTTGTGCCTGAGGCGGAGCCGCAACTGGCGCCGTGACCGGAGAAGGCTTGTCCTCGAGCAGATCGGCTGGCAGCGCGATCCGAACGAGCTTCCAGGTGATGATGCCCCGCCGCTCGAAGGTCAGTGAGGTGGTGCCTCCACCTTGCTTCGACACCTTGACCCTGAAGTGGTCGATATCCAGAAAATCGCTGCTGCTCTGCGTGAGGGTACCGTCATCCTTGATCGTCCCATCAGAATGGCCTGGGCGCCCCCCTTTCATGATGGCGGCAAGCCCGTCAGGCGTAACGAAGGCATCGATCATCTTGTCCGCGACGGCCGAGACAAAAAGGGCGGCGAGCCCGGTCATGGCGTTGTCAGAGTTCGATCCATTGCTCACGCTCTTCTTGGCTAGAGCAGCGGAAACCTGAGATTTCAGCCCTTCCTTGATGGAAGCCATATCTGCCATGTTGCTGATCTTATCCGCATCGCCGGCTTTGGCTGCGCTCTCGAAACCCGCTGCAGACCAATAGGCCGAACCTAAGTAGATCGCGCCTGCACTAACCACTGCCAGGCCGCCGTAGATCAAAGAGGAATGACGCATTACTACCCTTCTCTGCAGATCTCAGAGTTGTATTACATCGCAAAGGTATTATCTGTCAGCTACAGTCAAGCGCAGGCAAGAATTTAAGCTACGGCATTTCCACGGATTTGAGTAATTCTCGCATTTTCAAGGAGAAGGTAGTAAAATCCCAAATGAACAAAAGCCGGCTATCGAGGTGCTTGTACGGATCGCGGAATGTCGGCTTTTGGGGCGCTATCGATCAAAAAGCGTCTCAGCCCTCGGCAATGTTGAGTAGTTCCGGGAACACGAACGTTGCCGGCGCTCGCCCTGATGGCGGCACCAATTGGGAATACCGGAGAGAACGCCTTCATACCGTGCGATGGCGGCATTGGCAGGTCCGACCAACGGAAACAGTGCGCCCAGATCAAGCGTGGCGGGAGGGAAGCGGCCGTCGTGATAGGCAACAGGCAAGAGTGTCTCCGTCAGATCACCGAGATTGGCAGGCGTGAGTAGCTTGCCGACCTTGATGATAGCCTATCGACAGCTACACCATTTGATGATCGCAAAACAGGGTTTCGCCTACATCAAGCCGGTTTGGTGTTCACAGGCGATCATCAAGGTGTTTGGGAGCGCAGGACTCGCTGTGAATGCACGACAGTTTCCTGCTACGCGATAAGAGCCCCTGAACGGCAGGAATGAAGGCGATAGATCCCTTCATGTGCCTGCTTGCCAAAAAGCAGATTGGCAACAGATAGCCCGAGTGCGACCAACTGGGCCCATCAAAGTTCCCATTTTGTTCCTATTGTGCTATTGTCTTCCCAAAATTTGGCGGGAGATTATGCAGCCATGGGTGGCTACGGTTCCGGGCGGCAAGGGGGCAGGCCCACGGTTGATGCATCGCGCAAAATCGATCTGGCGTGGCTGCTGCGCACCGGGCGGGCAATAGAAGGGCAGCGCATCGCGGGAGTGCTGCATTGGCACCGTGAGGGCGTGCGATGTGGCTCTATCCGCTATGAAGCGCGGATGGATGAGCCCGGGCAGGAGCGGCTTGAACTGTTTTTCACATGCGGCACAGGCGCCGGGCGTGAAGCGATACACCAGAGCATCCGCCTGACTTTCACCGAGCCGCACTATGGGGGCAAGCGTTGGTGGATGATCTGCCCGTTTAGCGGGCTGCGGTCGGGTAAGCTCTATTTGCCTGACAGCCGCACTCGCTTCGCCAGCCGCAAGGCATGGGGCCTTGGCTATCAATCACAGCGGATCGCTGCGGGCGAGCGCCCGCGTGAAGCCCTGTTCCGTATGCAGGGGCGGCTGGGCTGTCCATTGGGGGTGGGCAATTGGCCTGTTCGCCCAAAGGGCATGTGGCAGCGGACATATGATCGGCATTTGGACCGCTACGAGGAATTGGAGCGCAGGGCGGCAGCGGATCTTTTCGGCCATAACGGGAGGGAGCCGGCCTGATCTGTGCTGCCCCGAACGCGGCTTCAAGATTCGCGGCTGGCCTTCGGTGGGGGAATTTAGATTACGCTTCGCGCGCGCGCGTGGGCCGCCCTTTGCAGGGGCGCTGGCACATGTTTTCCGTACTCATTCCGTACGGAGTGCTGCCAACTTGCCTAAGTTATTGAAAAATGGTGCACCCGACAGGATTCGAACCTGTGACCCCTGCCTTCGGAGGGCAGTACTCTATCCAGCTGAGCTACGGATGCGTTGAAGCGCCCGGTTAGCAGCGCCCGCGCGTGAATGCCAGTGGCTTTTTTGCATGGGGGCCATGGGGCCGGCCGGGCCCCGTATCCCTGCGGGCGGATGGCTTAGGGTTTTGGCAAGTATCGCCGGTTAGACATAGCCTGCCATGACTGCGACCAACCCGGAACGCCCCTTTGCCCTGCCCGGCACCGCCGCCCCTGCCATCGCGCTGGAGGCGCGCTGGGCGGCGTTGCGGCAGGCGGCGCTGGCGGCGGTGGCGTTGGCGGGCCCTGTGGCCCATGCCCAGGCGGCCGGCGAGGTGGAGTTTCCGCCGGCTTTGCGCACGGTGACGGGCGCCCGGCGGGGCCTGCTTGAACAGGGGCTGGATGATCTGGTGGCGGTGATGGAAGCGGGGCTGACAGCGCTGCTCGAAGTGCATGCGCGCGGTGGCAATGCCACGGTGCCGGCCAGCGCCCTGTGGGAGGAATTCGTGCTGGCGCGCAAGGCGCTGCTGGCGCTGGTGCCGGCTGTGACGCTGGCCAGCCGGCCGGGCTGATTCGCTGAGGCGGCTTGTATGTTCGCCATTCGTTCCTAAAATGGCAGCCATGTCCGCTGCCGATTCGCCCTCGCTTGCCTCTGCCCCCCTGGTTGCCGCGGATGTGGCCCGGGGGATCACCCGGCTGTTTGCCCGCAACGATATCTGGTGCCTGGGCGAAATGCCGCTGCGCTCTGGCCGGCGGGCGGATCTGATGGGAGTGGATGCCAAGGGGCAGGTGGTGATCGTGGAGATCAAGGTGTCGCGGGCGGATCTGCTGGGCGATGCCAAATGGACTGATTACCTCGATCATTGCGACCGTTTCTACTGGGGCCTGGCCGGCGGGCTGGATATCGCCTGCATGGGCGGCGAGGCGTTCCTGCCCGAACGCACCGGGCTGATCGTGGCCGATGGCTATGACGCCGAGATCCTGCGCCCGGCCGCGCTGGTGCCGCTGGCGGCGGCCCGCCGC
>Ga0207806_1000434_pt1 | contig 10304 bp, 10 predicted proteins | sample LuqExpMetageno72_FD_187829 | JGI IMG/M metagenome (GOLD analysis project Ga0207806, IMG submission 187829) | Tropical forest soil microbial communities from Luquillo Experimental Forest, Puerto Rico - Sample 72 (SPAdes) | ecosystem: Environmental > Terrestrial > Soil > Tropical forest ...
CCGCGCGGGCGAGAATTACTACGCCTTCATCGTCAGCGAACATCGCGCGGCGCATTATCCGGTGCGCCCGGGCCTGGCCGTGCGGCTGCCAACGCTGGCCTATTTCGATGCCTGGGCGGGCGCTGCCGGGCAGCTGGCGGCGGCCCTGGCGCTGCTGGTCGGCGTGGCGCTGGCCTGGTGGGCGCGGCTGGGGGCAGAGCCGGGGGCGGCGCGCTATCGGCTGTGGGCGATGGCCTTCCTGCTGGTCAATGCCTCGCTGGGGCTGAACCGCTATTTCTTCGTGCTGCATGAATTGTGGGCGGGGATGTTGATTGCCCTGTCGCTGGGCCTGCACCGGGTGGCGGGCGAGGGCGTCAAGGCGCGCTGGCTGGGGGCCTGGCTGGCGGCGGCGCTGGCGCTGGCGCTGCGCGAGCTGGCGCTGCCCTATGTGCTGCTGATGGCGGCGCTGGCCTTCTGGCGCGGGGATCGGCGCGAGGGGGCGGCCTGGGTGCTGCTGGCGGGGCTGTTTGGCGTGGGGCTGGGCTGGCATCTGCATCTTGTGGCCGCGCACACCTCGCTGGCGGATCCTGTGGGCCCCAGTTGGCTGGCGCTGCGCGGGCTGGGGGGCTGGCTGTCGGATGTGGTGCTCTCCAGCAACCTCAGGTTCTTACCCCATTGGCTGGCAGGGCCGCTGGCGGTGTTGATGGTGCTGGGCTGGGCCGGCTGGAAAAGCCCGCTGGGCACCACTGCCGCCCTGTTTGCCGCAGGCTATGCCCTGGCCTTCATGATCGCCGGGCGCGACGACAATTACTATTGGGGGGCGATGGTGGCGCCTTCCCTGTTTGCCGGGCTGGCCTTTGCGCCAATGGCCCTGCGCGGCCTGTGGCGCGCCGCGCTTGCCTGATCGGCCGGCAACGGGCAGACAGCGCGGCATGACGGCAGATCTTCTTTCCGGCGGGCGCCTGTCCGGCCAGCGCATCCTTCTGGTGGTGGGCGGCGGCATTGCCGCCTACAAGGCGTGCGAACTCGTTCGCCTGATCCGCAAGGCGGGCGGCGCGGTAACCTGCGTGCTGACCGAGGGCGCCAGCCATTTCGTCACCGCGATGACGCTGGCGGCGCTGTCGGAAAACCCGGTTCACACCAGCCTGTGGGATCTGACGCGCGAGGCCGAGATGGGCCATATCCAGCTGTCGCGCGCGGCGGATCTGGTGGTGGTGTGCCCGGCCACGGCCGATCTGCTGGCAAAGATGGCCGCGGGCCTGGCCGATGATCTGGCCACTACCCTGCTGCTGGCCACAGACAAGCCGGTGCTGGCCGCCCCTGCCATGAATGTGCGCATGTGGCAGCATGCGGCAACGCAGGCCAATGTTGCCACCCTGCGCGCGCGCGGCGTTGCCGTGATGGAGCCGGATGAGGGCGCCATGGCCTGCGGCGAATTCGGCCCCGGCCGCCTGCCCGAGGTGGAACGCATTGCCGAGGCGATTGGCACGGCGCTGGCGCCCCAAGGCCGTCTTCTGGCCGGCCGCCACGTGCTGATCACCGCCGGCCCCACGCATGAGCCGATCGATCCGGTGCGCTATATCGCCAACCGGTCCAGCGGCAGGCAGGGCTTTGCCATTGCCGCGGCGGCGGCGGCGGCTGGCGCGCGCGTTACGCTGGTGGCAGGGCCGGTGCAGCTGCCCACGCCCGCCGGCGTTCTGCGCGTGGATGTGGAAACCGCCCGCGAGATGGCCGCCGCCGTGGAGGCCGCGCTGCCCGCCGATGTGGCGGTGATGGTGGCGGCCGTGGCCGATTGGCGCGTGGCGGGCGAAGCCGCGCAGAAGCTGAAGAAGGATGGTTCCGGCGCGGTGCCGCCGCTGGCGCTGGTGGAAAACCCGGATATTCTGGCGGGCCTGTGCGCCAGCCCCCGCCGCCCGGCGCTGGTGGTGGGCTTTGCCGCCGAAACCAACGATGTGATCGCCCATGCCATCGCCAAGCGCGCGCGCAAGGGGGCGGATTGGATCGTGGCCAATGATGTTTCCGCGGCGGGGCCGGATGGCGGGGCGATGGGCGGCGCGCGCAATGCTGTCCACATCATCGGCGCCGCAGGGGTGGACAGCCTGCCGCTGATGGCCAAGGAGGCGGTGGCTACCGCTCTGGTCGAAAGGATTGCCGATGCCCTCTCATGATGCCGATGTGCCTGTGCAGGTGAAGCGCCTGCCCCATGGCCAGGGTCTGCCGCTGCCGGCCTATGCCACCCATGGCGCTGCCGGCATGGATGTGGTGGCGGCAGAGGATGTGGTGCTGGCGCCTGCCCAGCGCCATGCGGTGGCCACGGGCCTGGCGCTGGCCATCCCCGATGGCTACGAGATCCAGGTGCGGCCGCGCTCGGGCCTGGCGCTCAAGCATGGCATTGGCGCGCCCAATGCGCCGGGCACGATCGATTCGGATTATCGCGGCGAGCTGAAGATCATCCTCATCAACCATGGCGCAGAGCCTTTCGCCATCCACCGGGGCGACCGCATCGCCCAGCTGGTGCTGGCCCCTGTGGTGCGCGGCCAGTGGCGCGAGGTGGACGAGCTGGACGAGACGCTGCGCGGCGAGGGCGGCTTTGGCTCCACCGGCGGGGTGGTCAACCTGCAGAAGTAGGCGGCGGTCAGAAGGCCGCCTCCCATTCTTCCGGCCGGAAGCCCACCAGCAGGCCGCCGGCATGTTCAACGCCCCCATATTCAACGATCGGCCGCTTGATCATCGAGGGGGCCGCCACCATCAGCGCGATGGCGCCGGCCTCATCCAGCCCCTCGCGGGCTTCGGGGGGCAGCTTCTTGAAGGTGGTACCGGCGCGGTTGAGCACCTTGTCGAGCCCTGCCGCGGCGATCCAGCCGGCCAGCTTGCCGGCATCGGCGCCGGCCTTCTTGTAGTCGTGGAAGGCATAAGCGATGCCGCGCGCATCGAGCCAGGCGCGCGCCTTCTTCACCGTGTCGCAATTGGGAATGCCATAGAGGGTCGTGGTCATCGCGGGGCTCCTTTGCGGCTCTGTCTAGCCGGTGGGCGGGCGGGCGCAAAGGCTCCGGATTGGGGCAGGTGTGGACATTCACGCGCGGGGGCGCCAAAGGCAGGCGATGAGCTGGAACAGTTTTGGCCGCATCTTCCGATTCACCACCTGGGGCGAAAGCCACGGGCCGGCGCTGGGCGCCGTGGTCGATGGCTGCCCTCCCGGCCTTGCCATTGATGAGGGCATGATCCAGCCCTTCCTCGATGCCCGCCGGCCGGGGCAAAGCAAGTTCACCACCCAGAGGAACGAGCCCGATCAGGTGCAGATCCTCTCCGGCGTGTTCGAGGCGCCCGATGGCGTGCGCCGCACCACCGGCACCGCGATCAGCCTGATGATCGAGAACACCGACCAGCGCTCCAAGGATTATTCCGAGGTGGCCAAGGCCTATCGCCCGGGCCATGCCGATTATGCCTATGACGCCAAATATGGCTTCCGCGACTATCGTGGCGGCGGCCGGTCCAGCGCGCGTGAAACGGCAGCGCGGGTGGCGGCCGGCGGCGTTGCCCGGCTGGTGATCCCGGAAGTGACGATCCTGGCCTATGTTGCCGAGATTGGCGGCGATGCGATCGATCCGGCCCAATTCGATGCCGCGCAGATCCGCGCCAACCCCTTCTTCTGCCCCGATGCCGCCGCGGCCGAGCGCTGGGCGCAGAAGGTGGATGCGGCAAGGCTGGCGGGCTCGTCGCTGGGCGCGGTGGTGGAATGCGTGGCAACCGGCGTTCCGGCCGGCTGGGGCGCGCCGCTTTATGCCAAGCTCGATGCCGATCTGGCCGCCGCGATGATGGGCATCAACGCCGTGAAGGGCGTGGAAATTGGCGATGGCTTTGCCGCCGCCCGGCTGACCGGCGAGCAGAACGCCGACCCGATGCGCCCGGGCAATGATGGCCCCACCTTCACCGCCAACCACGCCGGCGGCATTGCCGGCGGCATTTCCACCGGCCAGCCGGTGGTGGTGCGCGTGGCCTTCAAGCCCACTTCCTCCATCCTCACCCCCATGCCCACCATCACGCGCGGCGGCGAGGCGACCGAACTGTTCACCAAAGGCCGCCACGATCCGTGCGTGGGCATTCGCGGGGTGCCGGTGGTGGAAGCGATGATGGCGCTGGTGCTGGCCGATCACAAGCTGGTTGATCGGGCGCAATGCGCCGGCCGCCCTTCTTTCTGATGAACTGACACGCCGCGGTCGCACCCGGCCCGCCTGCTTCCTTGGGGGAGCGGGCGGCTTTTGCGCGGGCGCGCGCCCTGATCGATATTTCCGATCAGAATGGACTAATCGGCGTTGCCAATCTGATTAATCGGGAATCCGCACTTCGCATCTGCGGCGCAGGGCCCTATCCCGGCTCCCGGTTCGTTCAACCACGCAAACCACCAAAGGAGCAATTCCATGTCGCTTATCGGCTATTCGATCCAGCCCTTCACCGCCACCGCCTACAAGGATGGCGCCTTTGTCGACGTGAGCGACGCCGACATCAAGGGCAAGTGGTCGGTGTTCTTCTTCTATCCGGCCGATTTCACTTTCGTGTGCCCGACCGAGCTGGAAGACCTGCAGAACGAATATGCCGGCCTGCAGGCGCTGGGCGTGGAAGTCTATGGCGTGTCGACCGACACCCACTTCAGCCACAAGGCCTGGGCCGACACGTCGCCCGCCATCGGCAAGATCAAGTATTTCCTCGTGGGCGACCAGAACCACGACCTCACCAAGCAGTTCAACAACCTGCGCGAAGGCGTGGGCCTGGCTGACCGCGGCACCTTCGTCACCGACCCCGATGGCGTGGTGCAGTTGGTGGAAGTGACGCCCGAGGGCGTGGGCCGCAACGCGGCTGAACTGGTGCGCAAGATCAAGGCCGCCAAGTACTGGCGCGAGCACCCCGGCCAGGTGTGCCCGGCCAAGTGGGAAGAGGGCGCTGAAACCCTCGCTCCCTCGATCGACCTCGTCGGCAAGATCTGATCCCGCTTCGGCAGGATCAACCCTCCCGGGGCGGGCATCTGTGTCCGCAAGCCCGCCCCGGGGGCCTTGCTGCCCTCTATAAGGATCCCCCAACATGCTCGAACCCGCTCTGAAGCAACAGCTCTCGCAATATCTCGCCATGCTGCGCGAACCGATCGAGCTCGTCGCCAGCCTGGGCGAGGATGCCAAATCGGCGCAGACGCGCGAACTGCTCGACGAGATCGCCTCCCTGTCCGACAAGGTGTCGGCCCGGTTCGATGGCGAGGATGCGCGCCGCCCCTCCTTCACCATTTCCCCCGTTGCCGGCGCCCATGGCCGCGTGCGCTTTGCCGGCCTGCCGCTGGGGCATGAATTCACCTCGCTGGTGCTGGCGCTGCTGTGGGCCGGCGGCCATCCGCCCAAGGTGGCCGATGAAACGCTGGCCGCGATTGCCGATCTGCCCGGCGGCAGCGCCTTCGAGATGTATTTCTCGCTCACCTGCCACAATTGCCCGGATGTGGTGCAGGCGCTCACGCTGATCGCGCTGAGGAACCCCGGCTACACCGCCACCATGATCGAGGGCGGCACCTATCAGGCCGAGGTGGAAGCGCGCGGCGTGATGGCCGTGCCCGCCGCCTTCAAGGATGGCGAGATGTGGCTTTCCGGCAAGAAGACGCTGGAAGAGATCGTCGCCGCGCTGGATGTGGGGGCAGAGGCCAAGGCGGCAGCTGCCATCAACGCCAAGGCGCCGTTCGAGGTGCTGGTGGTGGGCGGCGGCCCGGCGGGCGCGGCAGCGGCGGTCTACACTGCGCGCAAGGGCATCCGCACCGGCGTTGCCGCCGAACGCTTCGGCGGGCAGGTGCTGGATACGCTGGGGATCGAGAATTTCATCTCGGTGCCGCACACCGAAGGGCCCAAGCTGGCCGCCGCGCTGGAAACCCATGTGCGCGATTATGAGGTGGATATCATCAACCTTGCCCGCGCCGAGCAGCTGATCCCGGCGGCCGAGGAGGGCGGCTATCACGAAGTGGTGCTGGCCAATGGCGCCAGCCTCAGGGCGCGCAGCATCGTGCTGTCCACCGGCGCGCGCTGGCGCAACATGAACGTGCCGGGCGAGAAGGATTATGCCAACAAGGGCGTGGCCTATTGCCCGCATTGCGATGGCCCGCTGTTCAAGGGCAAGCGCGTGGCGGTGATCGGCGGCGGCAATTCGGGCGTGGAAGCGGCGATCGATCTGGCCGGCATCGTCGCCCATGTCACGCTGATCGAGTTTGACACGCAGCTGCGCGCCGATGCCGTGCTGCAGGCCAAGCTGCGCTCGCTGGCCAATGTGCGCATCCTCACCAACGCGCAGACCACCGAGGTGCTGGGCGATGGCGCGAAGGTGAACGCCCTTGCCTACAAGGACCGCGCCACCGGCGAGGCCCACAAGGTGGAGCTGGAAGGCATTTTCGTGCAGATTGGCCTGGTGCCCAACACCGAATGGCTGAAGGGCACGCTGGCGCTTTCGCCGCGCGGCGAGATCGAGGTGGATGCCCGCGGCGCCACCAGCCTGCCGGGCGTGTTCGCCGCCGGAGACTGCACCACGGTGCCCTACAAGCAGATCGTCATCGCCATGGGGGCAGGGGCCACCGCCGCCCTCAGCGCGTTCGACTACCTGATCCGCCTGCCAGCCACGGAGCAGGTGGCAGAGCCGGCCTGAACCCTTCTCGCCAGCGAGCGAACCCCTGAGCCGGAGGTGCCTTGCGTGCCTCCGGCTCTTGGTTTTTGGGGTGAAGGGAAGGGGATGCGAGGGTTAATACCCTCGCGCTCCCGTTACCTGTCGGCGGGGTGCCAAGGGTTCGGCACAAGCGCAACGCCGCACCGCCGGAGGCAAGGATCATTGCGGCCTCGCCGCCTGCCGCTCCGCCGAAGGAGCACTCTGAGGCCGACAGATCATGGGAGCGCGAGGGTGTTAACCCTCGCACCCTAATCCCCCTTCGCCCGCCGCAGCACGATATACACCGCCCCTGGCCCCCCATGGCGCGGATGGGCCGGGCGCAGGGCGGCGATGCGGCTGGCATGGGGCCCGCTGGCCAGCCAGTCCTGAAACTTGGCGCGGATAACGCCGCGATGGCTGCCTCTGTCCATGGGGCCGGGGGCGGGGCGGGGGCGGCCGGTGATCAGCAGCACCATCCGCGCGCCTTGCGCCAGCGCCAGCGCCAGCCCGTGGTCCAGCCTTGTGTAGGCGGTTTCCAGCGTGGCGCCGTGGAGGTCCAGCGTGAAATCGGGGCCCACCAGCCCCTTGGCCAGGCGCTTGTCCCAGCCGCCATCGAGGCCGCCACGCTCGAAGCCCAGCGCATCGCGCGGGGGGCGAGAGGGCGGCGGCGGCGCGGGGGCGGGCAGAGGCGCCGGCACCCGGCCGCGGATGCGCCGCGGCGGTGGTGAGGCAGGGGTGGGCTGGGCGGCTTCAGCCGGCGGCGGGGCGGCGGCCGGCTGGCGCAGTGGCTCCACCGTTTCCACCACCCGGGCCCAGAGCGCCTGCTCTTCCGGGCTGAGGATCCGTCGACGAGGGCGGGCCATGCCCGCTCAGCGGTTGCCCAGGCGCGCCAGCGTGCCCAGCGGCAGCAGCATCACCGCCTGGCCATGGCCGATCAGCCCGCCGGCCACCTGCCGCGCCTCGGCGCCCGCGCCCCAGAAAGTGTCGAAGCGGTTGGCGCCCTTGATGGCGCCGCCGGTATCTTCGGCCACCCACAGGCCATTGGCCATGGTGGCGCCGGCCAGCGCGGGGTTCAGCGAGAGGAACACCGGCGTGCCCAGCGGGGTGAACAGCGGATCTGCCGCCAGCGACACGCGCCCGCGCACCGGCGCCCCCAGCGCGCCGATCGGGCCATCGCCGGTCAGCTCGCGGAAGAACACCCAGCTTTTGTTCATGTCCATCAGCTGGCGGCCCTCATAGGGGTGGTCGCGCAGATATTGCATGATCCCCTGCATCGAGCCGGGATATTGCCCGGGCCCGCTGCCGATCAGCCCGCGATCGCGCAGGATGATGCCGATGCTGGTGTAATCGCGGCCATTGTCGGCGGCATAGCCGATGCGGGTGATGCTGCCATCGGGCGCGCGCAGCCGGCCAGAGCCCTGGATCTGCAGGAAGAACAGCTCCACCGGATCTGCCGCCCAGCCGATTTCCAGCCCGCGGTTGGCCAGCATGCCGTTCTCGATCTCGGCGCGCTCGTAATAGGGCGAGAAGTGGCCCAGCTCGTCATAGCGGCCAAAGGGGGTTTGCCCGTTGGGCTTCACCTGCGCATCGCCGGGGCGCGCGTGGACGAGATCGCCCGGCAGGCCATAGATCGGTACGTCGAAGCCGGGCTGGCGGGTTTTCACGCCCGAGATCTCCGGCTCGTAATAGCCGGTGACATTGGCATTGCCCTCGCCCACCACCACGCTTTCGAAGAAGGTGGTGAAGAAGCGGTCGGCCTCGTCGGCGCGCCAGCTTTTGGCGGCGCCGCAGGGGGCCTGCCAGTCGATCGGCTGGGTCAGGCCGCTGGGGTCTGCGCGGCCGGTGAGGTGGCCGCAGGCCTCGCGGAAGGCCGCCAGCGCCGGGGCGGCATTGGCTGCCGTCAGGCCCAGGCTGACGGGATCGGGCCCGCGATGCACCCCCAGCGCCACGGCATTGGGCGGCAGCGGCGCGGGGGCATAGGGCTGGCCCGGGGCGGCAGGGCCGGGCGGCGGCAGCGCGCCGGGCGGATGGCCTTCGGGAATGATGCGCCCGCAGCCGGCAAGGCTGAGCATGGCCGCCAGCACCAGCCAGCGGGGTCCTGCAATGGTCTTGAACACGGGAAATCAGCCCTCGTCGGTTTCGTCCAGCAGCCAGTCGGGATCGGTGGCGCGGATATCGCGGCAGAAGGTCCACACGTCGCGCACTTCCACCGCATCGTCGAGCGAGCCGGCGATCACCCGCCCCTCGCCATCGCGGGTGACAGCGGCGATGTCGGTGACGAAGCGGATCGCCACGCGGGCGGTGGTGCCAGCCAGCGCCGCGCCGACAATCGCCGCCTCGTTGATGCGCACCACGCGGTTGTCGGGCACTTCGCCGGCGGTTTTGCGGGCATCGATCGCCTCGCCAAAGCGGCCGGCCACCACCGGATCGCACAGATGCGCCAGCTCGTCCTTGTCGCCGCGCCAGAAGGCGTCGAGGATCATCCGGTAGGCCTGGCGCGCGCCATCAACAAAGGCGTTGGGATCAAACCGGCGATCGGCGCCCATGATCTCGCGCAGGGCCTTTTCCACCGCCGGCACCACCGCGGGGATCTCGCGGGCGCGCGGGGCGCTTTGCTGCGGCAGGGCGCGTTCGGGCAGGCGGGCAGGCGCGGTGGCGGGCTGGGCCTGCTGGCCTGCCTGCCGGCTTTGCAGCGGCTCCTCGCCATGCTCCGCCCGGCGGCCGAGAACTGAATAGAGCCTCAGCCCCAGCAGCGCCGCGATCATGGCAAGGATGACGATTTCAACAGTCACAGGCAGGTTTCCAGTGTTTCCCGCCTTTCTGGCGGAGGTGTACCTTGCCCTACATAGGTGCCAAACACAAATGAACAACACATGGACGGCCGGCTCCGGGGGAAAAATTTGCCACAATCTGCCGCCCGGATGCGCCAGCGGGCCGGCTGTGGCTGTTGCGCCCCATGCCCCCATGCGGCGCCTGCGCCCATTGCCGCCCGCCCGCCCGGATGCTAGGCGCGCTGTTTCATCAGGCCCATGTTGGCGGCGCGCGGGCGCCATCGGCGCGGGTATTGATTCGCAATCACCGCAGTTACGCATCGCAAGACACGGAAAGCACCACAGCCATGGCCGATGAAGGCAATGTTACCAGCAATCTCAACCTCGATGCCGACACGCTGCCGGCCGCAGGGGTCATCTCGCAATATGTGAAGGATCTCTCGGTCGAGAACCCGAACGCGCCGGATTGCTATGCCTGGGCCGACACGCCCGAGATGGACGTGCAGTTCAACATCGCCGCCCACCCGCTGCAGGGCGAGGTGCATGAGGTGGAGCTGAAGATCAAGCTGACCGCCAAGGCCGAGGCCGGCGTCGCCTATCTGGTCGATCTCACCTATGCGGGCCTGGTTGGCATGCGCAACCTTGATGAGGCCAACATGCACGCCTTCATGTTTGCCGAGGCGCCGCGCATCCTGTTCCCGTTTGCCCGCCGAGTGGTGGCCGATGCCGTGCGCGATGCCGGCTTCCAGCCGCTGCTGCTGGAGCCGATCGACTTCAACGGCATCTACCTGCAGCAGCTCGCCGCCCAGGCCCAGCAGGCCGATGGCGCCGATGCGCTGGGCGAGCCGGCCGGCCACGCCTGATGGCGCAGCCCGCGGCTGCCGGCGCTGGCTG
>Ga0207806_1000435_pt1 | contig 10302 bp, 14 predicted proteins | sample LuqExpMetageno72_FD_187829 | JGI IMG/M metagenome (GOLD analysis project Ga0207806, IMG submission 187829) | Tropical forest soil microbial communities from Luquillo Experimental Forest, Puerto Rico - Sample 72 (SPAdes) | ecosystem: Environmental > Terrestrial > Soil > Tropical forest ...
TACATTGGCATTGCGGCACGTTTGCAGCATCGTGGGGCACTTCTTTCCCGCGCAGCGCAATTTCCGCGGTGGGCGGAAATCGGACTTTTTCAACAGAATGCGCACATTTTTCGCCCTTTCAACGCACGCATTTTACGGCTGTAATGGGTGTCATTCTTAGTGTCGCCGGAGCGACTACCGGCGGCATGGGGCGTCCCAATGATAGAGCCTCTACAGGCTGAGAGTACTGACACTTGGCTGGTCAATCTGCCACCCACCCCGGGGCAGAGCCGGGCCGCTGTTGTCGTCGCTATAGTTTTGCTCGTGGGATTGGGAGTTTCAGTACCGTTTGCTGATGTACCCCTACGACGGATTGATTCATTTATACCAACGCTGGAAAGCTCGGTAACCCTTACCGACCTCATCACTTCAGTTCTGTTGTTTTCCCAAGCCCGGATTTATCATTCACGCGCGCTTGTGGCACTAGCAAGCGGCTATCTCTTTACTGCCTTGATTGTCATTCCGCACATGCTCACCTTCCCTAATGCGTTCTCTCCGACCGGGCTTATCGGTGCCGGTCTTCAAAGCACCGGGTGGCTCTATATATTTTGGCACTTTGGCTTGCCCACGGCTCTCTTAGTTTATGCGCATCTAAAGAATGAAAAGCTCAATCCCGTCACACAAGCCCCAAACACGGAGTTTGTCGGCTATTGTATTACAATTGTCGTCGGCCTAGTGTGTGGACTTACATGGCTCTCTACTTCCGGAGAGTCGCTTCTCCCACGAGTTTTTCTAGATCGGACGCACCTTGCGCCGTTTAATTTCTATGTTCTCCCCTTCGCGATGCTGATTTCTGCGGCTGCGCTTGCTGTGTTGTCGCGCAAACAACGCGCGGTGCTCGATCAATGGCTTATGGTTGTGATTATAGCGTTGATCTCGGAGCTAATGTTTAATGGCGTCCTTATCAGCGGGCGCTTCACTCTCGGTTGGTATGTCAGTCGCATATTTTCACTTATTACTTCGACGATTGTTCTTATCGTTCTTCTGGAAGAAACCACCAGACTGCAGGGGCGCCTCGCCCGCTCAAATGCAATGCTCCGGCGCGAGCGGAGTAATAAACTAATGAATTTGGGAGCATTGGCTGCTTCGATCTCACATGAAGTGAGGCAACCTTTAACGACAATTACAATGAGTGGCAGCACAATCTTGCAATCTCTTGGAGCTACACCACCAAAGCTAGAGAAAATACGTTCGGCAGCAGAGCGTACAATCGCTGCGGGTTATCGCGCCAACGAAATACTCAACGACGTCCGCGATTTGTTTACAGCAAAACACCAACAAGTTCCGATCGTTGTAAATGACGTGATTCTTGAGGCACTGCGCGTTTTGGACAGGGAATTAAAAGATCATAATGTTGCGACGCGCGTCGAGTTGAAATCTGAATTGCCGCCCGTCATGGGCAGTAGCGGTCAACTGCGGGAGGTCGTGGTCAATCTAATCCAGAATGCCATTGATGCAATGAAAGCGGTCGACGATGGCCGGCGGGTGCTGCGAGTGAGGAGTGAGCATGATAGCGCTGACACAATCAGCGTTGAAGTGGAGGACACCGGACCGGGAATTGATCCCAAAAAGCGAGACAACATATTTGACGCTTTCTTCACGACGAAGCCGCATGGGACGGGGTTGGGATTGGCTATTTGCCGGATGGTCGTTGAGCGTCACGAAGGCCGACTTTCCGTCTCTTCAGCTGATCCGCACGGGACGATTTTTCGGATTACACTGCCTCAGATGAAGTTGCCTCACTAATAAGTTTTATGCGGTCTAAACTGGCCCTCCCGGCTTCATTCAACCATCTCGTCCGACCCTCTCAAAAAAGCCACCGCGGGGATTTCTGGGTGCATGAGAACAGCTATCGGCTGGAGGTGCACCCACCTGGACGTGCACCCACGAACTCTATCGCGGTCGACTAAGCCGGAAGTATTGTTCAATTTCAGATGGTACGTGGTCTTTGATTAGGAATCATATATTTCTTCAGAATTCATTCTTCCGAAGTTGGCCGCATTTCCGTTCGCTGACGCTACAAAATCGTATGAAGTACACGTCGTATGTAGGACGCGTTGCCATCCCGGTAGGTCATTGTGATGTCCGATCTTGGCCTAAGCTGACCTAAGCAAACCGGGCGCTTTAGGTCAGCTTCGGACCTGTAGCCGACCCCTTCGCTTTCCGCTTATCGTCGGGGGATCGGCACAACGGAGGCCGGGGGACCGATGAGGACCAGAATCTTCGGCGAGATCATCATAATCGGGTGGCGGAAGCCGAACGCGCCGAGGATGTGGCCGATATGTGCCTCGTCGAGCACGTTATTCCGTCTGGCGAACCGTCTTCGGCAGCTTTTCCGCGATGCCAGTTGCAGCGGCCCGCTGGTGCATCTCCGCCCAGACTTCGCTCGGCTCGATCCCTGCTCGACGCCACAACACCGTGAGGTGATAGAGAAGATCCGCACTCTCGCGAACGACGTCGCGATTCCGGTGGCGGATCGCCTCAAGCGCGACCTCGCCAGCTTCCTCGATGGCCTTTTGCGCAATTTTTCGGCGGCTGGATTCCAACAACTTGGCTGTACGTGGGTGGTCAGTCTTGGTCACGTGACCGAGGGCGTCATATAACCGCTCAAGCTCGTCGGCCTTTGGCTTAAGCACATCACCGTCAACTCCGTTTCCTGAGATTGTCGGGACAGTCATGCCGTAGCTCAGACTAGAAGGCTTGCGCGCATCCGCGCTGAGAAACCCTTTATTCGTTTCGTCCGCGGGGCGGAGGTCTGCAACATATTTTCTTCGAAGTACCGAGACGATTTTGGTCATGAATCACCGTTGACGCGTTTAGCAGAACAGCGCCGATGTGAACCAAGCCCCTCAAAGGCGCCTGTTAGCTCGGCGCGCGTGATTGACGGCTGGGTGAAGAGCCAGCCGATTCCCCAATGGGGTCCCCGCTATAGCCATCCGCGCGGCTAAAGCGGGACAACTAGGTTGCTCTTTCATTGGTCGGCTCCCTTCGATGCGGCCGCGCTCCTCAAGCAGCTTGTTCGAAAACGGTCTTCCTCAGCCGGCCCGAACGGCTTTCGACTGGCCCGGCTGCCACGTCATCAAGATCCACAATTTCCCATGAGCACTGTGGCCTGCAGTTCGGTTTGTTCATCCGCCAGCGGCAGACAAGCGCATAGTGCCCTCGTCCGTGCACCCGAAACTCGGGATAACGTTTAGGCAACACGTGATCTAAATCGGCGAAAATAGCCCGCGTCTGTCCGTCCAAATGGCAGCCAGAATCGAGGCAAGTTGCGTGTTTTGTGAACATCGCTCACATCCGAATCCGCCTCTCGCGGCCGGTCGGTGAGCGTTGGGAAAGGGCCTTTAGAGGGGGTCTTTTCCCACCGCGCAGCTCTGGCTGCCGCAGGCGGCTTTGATGTCTTGCGGTGTCACCAGCGCCGGCGCCGCCGGCCCAGAGTCACCAAAGGGGGTACTGCCCATTTGCTCGTTGCCAGAATAAATCTTAGTCGTGGAACTACCACGATATTTGCCAAGTAGCCCTCGGATTTGCGAGAGTCAAGCACTATCCTCCCAGGAGGATCAGATTTATCCCCGCCCTAGGATGCCCAAGGATCGCCATGATGCACCAGTCCCATCCTGAAATTGTGAAACGGCTGAAGCGCGCGAATGGCCATTTAGAAATGGTTATCGGCATGATCGAGCAGGGTCGCCCTTGCCTAGAGCTTGCGCAGCAGCTTCAGGCGATCGAGAACGCGATTGACAACGCCAAGAAAGCACTCATTCACGATCACGTTGACCACTGCCTGGAACGTTCTGCTGCTTCCAGCGGCGCGAAACGGCGCGCGGCTCTTAAGGAATTCCGGATTATAACCAAGTATCTGTGATTGCGAATGAGTGGCGTTTGACGAATGAATCGCCCTCTAACGCTTGGAAGATGATGGAGACGCAAGGATGCATTCGCATTCTCTCGATCGCTACCGACATGCTCACGACTTCTTGGGCGAAGCCCATGAACACAATGAGCGCAAGACATGGATCGTGATCGCGATCTGCACCGGAATGATGATCGCTGAGATTGTCGGCGGTGCGCTGTTCGGTTCGGTCGCGCTCATTGCTGACGGGCTGCACATGTCAACCCACGCGGGCGCTCTGCTCATTGCCGCTCTGGCTTACACTTACTCGCGCCGGTACGCTTCCGATCCCCGCCTCGCATTCGGCACAGGCAAGCTAGGTGACCTCGCTGCTTTCACCAGTGCCATAGCACTTGCAATGATCGCCCTGCTGATAGGGTATGAAAGCATTGAGCGGTGGTTTAATCCCGTACCGATCGCGTTCAGCCAAGCGATCCCGATTGCCTTTGTTGGGTTAGGCGTCAATCTGTTGAGCGCCTATCTCCTCAAAGACGATCACCACCATCATCACCACAATCACGCCGGGGAGGATGACGATCACGATCACCATCTTCATCACTTACATGAAGATGATCACGAACATGGAGGCGACAACCGCGCGTTCACGGCTGATCACAATCTACGGGCAGCATTCGTCCATGTTGTTGCGGACGCTGCCGTGTCAGTAATGGTCATTGTGGGCCTTTTGACCGCTCGCCAGTTCGGATGGAACTGGATGGACCCGCTCATGGGATTGGTGGCAACCGGGGTCATCCTTAGTTGGTCTTGGACCCTGATCCGCTCATCGGGTCTTGTTCTTCTCGATGCGACGGCAAGCAGAGATACAGAGAACAAAATCACTGCTCGCCTTCAGCAGCATGGCGATCTTGTTTCCGATCTTCATGTCTGGCGGTTAGGGCCAGGTCACCTTGCCGCGATTGTCTCACTAGTGTCCGATGATCCGCGTCAGCCTGATTATTACAAGCAGAGGCTCGCTGATCTTCACGGGCTGTCACACGTCACAATCGAAGTCACGCGGTGTGAAGGGATACACCCTCATTCATTTGGACATGCCGCCTGACCTTGCTAGCGGTCAGTCCCGCCAGAAATCATGGACCTGAATTGCCTACCCATGAAAACAACTCGCGCACCGTTGGAATAGGTCGCCGAAAGAATACGAAAGCTGTTCCACTCGTAGAACCGAATATTGCGCGCGCCCTCGCTTGTTACAATGTGCATTCCAGGCGCTTGGACCTTCAAGGCTTGTGTGGCAAATGCTTCAATGAGAGCAGCACCAACTCCGTGATTGCGGTAGTCCGCAGTGACGTTGACGTGCAAATGGCAGGGGTATGATGCGCAAAACGGTGCAAACGCCTTGTAATAGCTCAGATCATTGAACAGTGGATTCAGCACCGGATTTTCAAGGCATCCTGCAAGATATCCAATTAGGACACCACCGCCGGTGCGGGCGACGAAAAAACTGTCGGCGTAGTTATTGATGTACCGATCGAGCCATCGTGCTTTGAATGATACACGCGCATGGTCATCGGCAAATATTTGAACGCTACTCGTGGCAAAAAAAATATTATCGACATCCGGTAAAAGAGATTTCCAGTTTGGCTCATCTATTAAACGTACAACGCGCATCGTGCGGGGTTCACGCTGTATAGAATTACTATCAAGGAAATCTCTTCTGCAATTCGGGCAAATATTAGTCGATAATTGGCGGAGCGCCAATGCTGAACTGTACGAGTGGGCGAAAATTTACCAAGACGCAAGAGTACGTCCGCGTCTAAGTTGATCTTGCTCAAATAAGCGCCACGCGGGCGGCGCGAGTTCATTATCTTTGGAACGGTGGCCCTCTGGTCGCGCGCAGCGGGATCTCCGGATATGATCCGGGTCACAAGCTGTTCGATTTCGGAGCTGCGGGCGAGTGAAGCGCGTGGTGCAAAAAAGAGAAACCACGAGAGACAGTCGCGCAGCATGGCGGTCGTGATGCTGCTGCTCACGCGGTTTTAGTCGCTACTCGCATCTGAGAAAGCGGCTACTAGGCACAACTGAAAACTCAACACCAACAAGGTGACGACGGGCAGCCAACCGAGGCTTTCCATAACGCGCGTTCTCCACGCATGAAAGCTATCGGTAATTCGCATGGGCTTGGTAAGCGTTTTCTAAACATCCACAAAAAAACGGCCCCGAAGCGGGCAGTTGCAGAAGTAGTCAACATAGGGCCAAATCTTGTAAGGTGCGGTCAGTCGCTTTGAGACGATGCCTTCTAGTCCGATCTGGCAAGCCGCCTGGAATGCTGTCCTCGCCCGGCATCTCTGCGTGCGCGACGAATTGAATACCGCCGCGGTTTCGCGAGAGCGTTCAATGAGGGAAATGGCTTCGTCCTCCTCTGCAAGAGTCCCGTCAGATTGCCGACACTCAAGTGCCGGGAAATGGGCGCGAGGGGGTCCCTTACGGAGACGCTGATGAAAAAGACAACGATGGTTTTTGCGCTCGCCTTGCGGAGTATGCGCATCGTGTCTCGTCGGCCAGCACCGGCGCGATTTTCGAGTCAGCCCGCTGCGATGAGGACGCGCCATTGAAATATCCGAGGGCGCGCCATATTGGGCGGATGATCCCGAGCGATTCCGGTCAGCTGAACTGGCGGCGAGGTTTGTACCGCCTTTGGCTTTTAGCTTCAGTTGCGTGGATACTCGGCTGGGGCGTCTATCTGTCGATCTACACCATACAATATGGCGAAACGACGAACGACATCCTTAAGATCCCTGTGATCTTGATTGGCGCGCCGGCCGCATTGTTCGCTTTCGGTCACGCGACGCTCTGGGCTTTGCGCGGGTTCGCCCCAGACGAGCATTTATCGAACGATGGAAGCAGCTCATTCGAACGGTCAGGCAAGAGTTCTCAAACCAAAGGACAATGATTGAAGGCCACGGCTGAGCCGAGAATCGCGACGTTACCGCCGTCCAGAGCGCCAGATCGAAAGGATAATCCAGAGGCTATTCACAAATGCGACCAGATAGCCTGCAAAGCCGCAATATGTCAGCAGCGATACCCCGAACAGGGTCGGTCCCCCCCTACAGTCATTACGATGGATGACCCGACCACAAGTGACGCTGTCATGATCCCGATTGTTGCACGATCAACTGCGCTATGGACGCGGGCACCGAAACTATCGAGGCGCTTAAGATCAAGTTCCACCCGCATTCGGCCATGGCGCGCGTCCTTGACGAGCCTGGCAAGGTCACGCGGCATCGAAGCGACCAGCCCCAGGAACTCGCTAATTGTCGCTTGACCCCGTCGCAATGCTTCCACCGGCTGATAACGCTCTGCCATTGCGCGATTGAGAAATGGCTCGACGCGGTCGACTAAACGGAACTCTGGATCATACTGGCGACCAAATCCTTCGAGTGTAATGAGCGCTTTGAACAAGAGAGCTAGATCCGCCGGTAGCACGATCGAGTGCTCTCGCAGTATCGCCGATAGTCTGTGTAGCAGCGCTCCGATTCTAAGATTCTTCAACTGCGCATCAGAATAATCGAGAGCCAGTTCGCCAAGATCAGCGGCAAGACGGGCCTCGTTCACAGCGTCGTTGCCGCGCCAGTCAAGTAGCACCTCCAGCATTGTTTCTTCGTTGTGGTGCACGAAACCGGCGAGCAAATCGATGATCTGGCTGCGACGAACCGCGGAGAGCCGACCAACCATGCCGAAATCGATCAACACAATCCGGTTGCCTGGGAGGCACATCACGTTGCCGGGATGCGGATCAGCCTGAAAGAAGCCATCCACCAGGATCATCTTGAGCATCGTGTCCACACCGCGCGCGGCGAGCGCTTTGCGGTCAAGCCCCGCTTTGTCGATAGCCTCCAAATCGTTGCCTGGGATTCCTTCGATATGCTCCTGCACATTCATCAAGCTACTCGTCCATTCCCAGTATACGCGTGGGATGAGCACGTCGAGATCACTGGCAAAGTTACGGGCGAAGCGCTCAGTGTTGCGTGCCTCCACTGCGAGATCAAGCTCGCGCTCAAGCGAGCGACGCAACTGATCTACGACGTCCACGGGCCGATAGCGCCGTACCTCAGGTATCTCCTGCTCTGCGAGATGGGCAAATCGCTCGAGGATTCCCAGATCGGCATCGACTTTGGTCGCGATCCCGGGACGGCGAATCTTCAGGATTACCGGTGCGCCGCTAGCGAGAGTGGCCCGGTGTATCTGCGCGATCGAGGCGGCAGCATAGGGTTCGCGTTCAAGATTAGCAAACACATCAAATGGAGACCGACCGAGCGCCTGTTCGATTTGCGGCAAGACATCGTCGAATGGTACCGGCGCCACATTGCTGTATAGCCGGCTGAGTTCATCGGTCCATGCCGACGGCAGAAGGTCTTCTCGTGTCGATAACATCTGACCCAGCTTGACGAAGGTAGGCCCGAGTTGCTCCAAGGCGAGCCTGGCACGCTGCTGCGGCTCGAGATGCGCGACTTCACTTGCTTGCGCCCATTGCAGTACTTGGCCGGTGCGCTCGAGCAGGGTGGACACCCCGGCACGACGCACGAGGTCACCGAGCCCATAGCGAATGAGGATCGAGCTGATCTCTCGTAGGCGAGGCAACTCGCGGCCTACACCAAACACCCCCGAGACCATTTTATTGGAACCTATGTCCGGTTCTTCGCCTCGGATTGGTCGCGGAGGGCATCCGCGACTCCGTCGAGCAGACCACTGGCAAGTAACACCATTCGGGCGCCTGCATCGCGAATTTTCGTCGTTCCATATGTGGCGCTCACACCTCCGGCAAACTCACTCAACACGCTTGCAACACGCGCACTCGCCTCCACTCCAACGTTCTGCGCGTGGGCCGCAAGCTGCATCATTTCGCGACGGAGGTTGCCGGACATCGCCTCCGCAATCTGGCTCGCTGCAGCCGCGTAATCCTGTTCCAGCTTCCTGAGGCTAACGAGCGCTTCCTTTAGGTCGTTATCGGTAAAGTCCTTGCCCCGCGCTGCCAGCCGCTGGAGAGCGGCGTGCGTCGCGCTTGCGGACTGTACAAGTGTCTCGTCAATTTTGCTTATTGTATCCGCGAACAGCTTCCGCGCCTCGTCACTGCTAATGGCCATGTTGCCCGACGTTCCACCGATCATGGCACGGACGATATCCCTAACCGCATCTGGATCGACTCTGCCTTGCTGCAGAGCAAGGCTGGTCAAGCTCCTAACCCGTTCTCTTATAATTTGGTCCTCAGTACTCACGGGAGAGGCGACGTCCGATGTGGTCGGCTCGGGCATGCAATGCTCCACGCCGCGTCGTCGAGGTCACTCGAACGACGGGAGGCGACTGATCAACTCAAGAATGGGACCAGCTGTTCCATGCCATGGGTCGTTCAGGTTGCGTTCGGCCATTCGACCGTCGTTGTGGTGGCGACGATTGCCATTGCCGCTACAACCCGGCGGCCGTCCAGGTCCGCTTCGATGGATTGCGGGAAACTGGTAGCGTGATCGGAATTCTCATCTATCTATTTGATTTTATTGGTGGGCGCACCAGGGCTCGAACCTGGGACCCGCTGATTAAGAGTCATCGGTTTCAGGCTGTTGCGCCACGCATCCGCCGGCGCTCACCCGGCAACTCGCGTTTGCGCCATTTATGTAGAACTTCTCGGTCGTCCCAAACGAGCGGTGACCAAGCAAGTCTTTCCCAGCGCGGATAAGTTGCTCAGAAGCCTATCGAGTCCGAGAAAGGCAAAGCAGGGATCGCCGTCGCTTCAGCGGACAAGCTACCTAGTGTGATCGACACGCTCATCGCAGCCATTCGCAATGGCGAGCTGGACGAGCAGTTGGCACAGGCAGCCTTCATGCTCTCGATCTACGCTGAAATTCGGGTCGGAGAAATCGCCGCTTTGAAAGTCAGCGACCTCATCAATCAATGGCTGACAGCAATGCCAGGCGCCGCTCCGGTCGTCTGGTGCGACCTCCGCGGGCTGCCAAAAGAACAGCAACGCGGCATGGTTCAACCGTTCATCGCAGCGATGCAGGTCGCTTCAATGGTTCTCCTGATAGGTTCCGGTAATCTGTCAACCAAGGTTCTTGGCGACCTAGCCGTTACTCTGCCGGCGGTTGCTGTCGGCACCGCGCTCGGAATCTACATGTTTGGTAAGGCCAACGAGCTAACGTTTCGGCGCGCCGTACTCGTGGCCCTTTTGATTTCCGGTATTTCGTTTCTCTTGCATTAAAAAAGCCGCAAAGGCACTCGGCCTAAAAATTCCGCCGCAACTGCTCGCCCGCGCCGACGAGGTCGTTGAATAGCTAGCCATGTCGCCTATTGGCCCTTAGATGGGGTACTCGGCCGGCGTTGTTGTGGATACGCGAAGAAATTTGGGTGCTGCGCTTCAGGCT
>Ga0207806_1000436_pt1 | contig 10296 bp, 6 predicted proteins | sample LuqExpMetageno72_FD_187829 | JGI IMG/M metagenome (GOLD analysis project Ga0207806, IMG submission 187829) | Tropical forest soil microbial communities from Luquillo Experimental Forest, Puerto Rico - Sample 72 (SPAdes) | ecosystem: Environmental > Terrestrial > Soil > Tropical forest ...
ACCATCATCGCCATCAACAAGGACGAAGACGCACCCATCTTCCAGGTTGCAGACATCGGCCTCGTCGCCGACCTCTTCTCAGCCGTGCCGGAAATCGCCGCCAAGGCCTGAGGGGCTTTTCCTTTTGCGAGACAGACCGCCGCCAGCGCCCTTTTCGGTGCTGGCGGCGGTTTTGTTTGTGTGCATTGCGGCATGGGGTGTCTGTTTGAAATCTAATGAAGAGTATAAGTTGAGGTAATGTGGTGAATGGCCGCTCAGGCCGCTGAATTCCGCCATTTTTTGCAGAAAATGGGCGGTGTGGCCGGTTTCGTTCTGCGCGGCCTTTCCTTGCAGCGCGGCCCCTCCTCGGGCACCTTGCCGGCGGAGGAGTTCGAGGAGTTCGATGAGGGCAGGCTGAACGATTCAGGAGAAAGCCATGAAGAGCATATCCACAGGGAAAATCCGTAGCCGCCATAATGTCCGCCTTGGTGTCGCGCTGGCCGCGATGGTTGGTGGGCTGGGTGGCGTGGCGATTACACCCGCGCAGGCCGACGAGGCCGTGCCGGCAAGCAATCCGGCCAGCGCGCCGGGCGATATCGTGGTGACAGCGCAGCACCGCGAGCAGAAGCTCAACGATGTCGGCATTGCCGTCAGCGTGCTGGGCGCGCAGCAGATCAAGAACCTCAACATCACATCCGCCACGGATATCGTGCGGGCCATCCCCAACCTGCATTTCAACGCCTATGGCTCCAGCCAGGTGGTGTTCAACATCCGCGGCGTGTCGCAGAACGATTATGGCGACCAGCAGGAGCCGCCGGTTGCCGTCTACCAGGACGACAGCTATTCCTCGTCGATCACCACGGCGAGCTTCCCGATCTTCGACCTTGCCCGCACCGAAGTGCTGCGCGGGCCGCAGGGCACGCTGTTTGGCCGCAATGCCACGGGCGGCGCGGTGCAGTTCATCTCGGCCCAGCCGACCGACCACACCGACGGCTATCTCTCGGCCACCTATGGCAGCTATAACCAGCGCATCATCGAGGGCGCGCTGTCGGGCCGGATCAGCGACACGCTGACCGCGCGCATCGCCGGCCAGTACGACCGCGACGATGGTTATATCCGCGACATCACCCCCGGCCAGCCCAACCGCGGCGCCGACAACCACTGGGCCCTGCGCGGCATCCTGAAGTGGGAGCCGACCGACGATTTCAAGGCCCGCCTCACCGTGCGCTATGCCGAGGCCGACCACGAGCGCCAGGCCGGCAACTACACGCTGTCGCCGGCCTGCCCCAATGCGCAGGGCCAAGGTGAATATCTGGCCGTGGGCCAGGCCTGCTCCTTCTGGGGCACCACCAATGGCGGCACCGCCAATGGCTATGTGAACCCCTCGATCAGCCCCTCGCAGGGGGGCAATCCCTGGACGACGGCGGGCACCGGCGATTCCTACGTGAACCGCCAGCAGCTGGGCATCAGCCTGCGGCTTGAGGGCAAGATCGGCGCCTTCGACGTTACCTCGATCACCGATTACCAGCACCTGAAGAAGTTCTACACCGAACAGGGCGATGGCGATCCCGAGCAGGTCTACACCGGCGCCGGCAGCGCTTCCAGCGAGCCGACCGCCTGTATCTCGGGCTCCAGCACGCTGTGCTATCCCTCGGGCACGGTGTTCAACCAGGATGCGCACACCAGCCAGTTCACCCAGGAACTGCGCGCGGCCACCAATTTTGGCCACCAATACCTCACCTTCGGCGCCTTTGGCATGGTGCTGGATGGCAAATATTCGGCCAAATATGCCACGCCCTTTGATGGCTATGATCCGCAGATGTATTTCTCCCAGCGCACCGAAAGCTTTGCTTTCTTCGCGCAGGATGAATGGAAGATCTCCGATCAGTGGAAGCTGATTGGCGGCCTGCGTTACTGGCACGATCACAAGGTGGGCAATTATTCGGGCTGCGAATATTACACCGGCCTGTGCGTCAACTGGGGCGGCAGCGGCATTGGCTATGTCACTGGCTATGGCTCGGCCTATTCCACCGAGGGCATCACGGCCACGGTGGCCGACACCCGCCCCAGCTTCAGCGGCGTTACCGCCCGCGCCGAGGTGGACTACAAGCCCGCGCGCGACACGCTGATCTATGCCAGCTACAACCGCGGCTCCAAGTCGGGCGGCTTCACCTTCAGCACCGGCACGCCCTATGCCAGCGCCATCGTCGATACGCTGAACAACATCGCCTACAAGCCCGAGACGCTCGACGACTATGAAGTGGGCCTGAAGACGAAGATCGGCCGGGTCAGCCAGCTGAACCTTGCCGCCTTCTATTACGATTACCACAATTATCAGGCCTATATGCAGGTGGGCTACACCCAGGTGGTGCGCAACCTGCCGGCCACGGTGAAGGGCATCGAGGCCGAATTCACTACCCGCCCGATCCGCGGCCTCACCTTCCAGGCCAATGGCGCCCTGCAGGAAAGCCTGGTGAAGGGCGTGCTGCTGCCGGATGGCATCACCGTGGTGAACCATGCCATGCCGCAGGCGCCGGGCTTCTCGGGCAGCGCGCTGATCCGTTATGAGTTCGCGCTGCTGGGCGGCACGGCCTCGGGTCAGTTCGATGCCAGCTACACCGGCAAGACCTGCTTCACCGTCATGTGCGCGCCGGTGGAGGAAGAGCCGGCCTATCACGTGGAGAACCTGCGCATCGGCTTCACGCCGGCAGGGGGCAAGGTGGATGCCGCCTTCTTCATCAACAACCTGCTCAATCGCGCCTATCGCAGCTATGCGTTCGACGGGTCGCAGTATTGGGGCGATGCGCTGAGCGTTTACGCCAAGCCGCGCACCTGGGGGGTGACTCTCACCTACCATCTGGGCAGGTAAGCGCATCGGTCCTGGCGGGCGGCGCGGGCGGGCAGGTCTTGCCCCGCGCCGCCCACAGGGCCGCTCTCTTCCTTTTTGCGAGCAGCCATACCCATGACCCATTTCGACACCATCAATCCCGCCACCGGCGACATTCTGGCCTCCATCCGCATCGATGGCGCGGCCGAGATCGAGGCCGCCGTGGCCCGGGCCCGCGTGGCCCAGAAGGAATGGGCGCGCCTCACCGGCACCGAGCGCGGCCGCATCCTGCGCCGGGCGGTGGATATCCTGCGCGCCCGCAACGACGAGCTGGCGATCCTGGAAGCCAAGGACACCGGCAAGCCGATCCAGGAGACCAGCGCGGTCGATATCCTGTCGGGCGCCGATGCCATCGAATATTTCGCCAATGTGGCCGCCGCCATCGCCGGCGAGCATGTGGACCTGGGCCCGGCCGCCTTTGGCTACACCCGGCGCGAGCCGCTGGGCATCACCGCCGGCATCGGCGCGTGGAACTATCCCATCCAGATCGCCTGCTGGAAATCGGCGCCGGCGCTGGCCTGCGGCAATGCGATGATCTTCAAGCCGTCCGAGCTGACCCCGCTGAGCGCGGTGGAGCTGGAGAAGATCTATATCGAGGCGGGCTGCCCCGAAGGCCTGTTCCAGGTGGTGCAGGGCTTTGCCGAAACCGGCCGCCTGCTCACCCGTCATCCGGCGATCGCCAAGATCTCGCTCACAGGTTCCGTGCCCACCGGCCGCAAGCTGATGGCCGATGCCGCCGAGACGCTGAAGCAGGTGACGCTGGAGCTGGGCGGCAAGAGCCCGCTCATCGTCTTTGCCGATGCCGATCTCGACAATGCCGTTTCCGGCGCGATGCTGGGCAATTTCTATTCGGCCGGCGAGGTGTGCTCCAACGGCACCCGCGTCTTTGTCGAACGTTCGGTGCTGCCGGCCTTCCTGGAAAAGCTGAAGGCGCGCACCGAGGCGATGATCCTGGGCGATCCGCTGGATCCGGCCACGCAGATGGGCGCGCTGATCAACACCGCCCATATGGACAAGGTGCTGGGCTATATCGAGAAGGGCAAGGCCGAAGGGGCAACGCTCGTTACCGGCGGCGCGCGGGTGACAGAGGGCGCCTGCGCCAGCGGCGCCTTTGTGGCCCCCACCATCTTTGCCGATTGCACCGATGCGATGACCATCGTGCGCGAGGAGATCTTCGGCCCGGTGATGACCGTCCTTGCCTTCGACAGCGAGGAGGAAGTGGTGGCCCGCGCGAATGACACCGAATTCGGCCTGGCCGGCGCTGTCTTCACGGCGGATCTCACCCGCGCCCACCGGGTGATCGCCCGGCTGGAAGCGGGCACCTGCTGGATCAACACCTATAACATCACGCCGATCGAACTGCCCTTTGGCGGCTACAAGCAATCCGGCCTTGGCCGCGAGAACAGCCGCCTGGCCATCGAGCACTACACGCGCGTGAAAAGCGTCTATGTCGCCATGGAGCCCATCGATGCCCCATACTGACGAGTCCTTCGACTATATCATCGTGGGGGCAGGATCGGCCGGCTGCGTGCTGGCCAACCGCCTTTCGGCCAGCGGCCAGCACAAGGTGCTGCTGCTCGAATTCGGCGGCTCGGACCGCTCGATCTACATCCAGATGCCCGCCGCCCTTGCCTATCCGATGAACACCAAGCGGTGGAACTGGCACTACGAGAGCGAGCCCGAAGCCCATCTCAACAACCGCCGGCTGCATTGCCCGCGCGGCAAGGGGCTGGGCGGTTCCTCCTCGATCAACGGGCTGGTCTATGTGCGCGGCAACCCGCTGGATTTCGAAAGGTGGGAGCAGGAAGGCGCGCGCGGCTGGGGCTATGCGCAGGTGCTGCCCTATTTCAAGCGGGCGGAAACCCGCAAGGAAGGCGGCAATGCCTATCGCGGCGGCGAGGGGCCCTTGTCCACCACCTATGGCACGCTGGAAAACCCGCTCAACCAGGCCTGGCTCGATGCCGCGCGTGAGGCCGGCTATGCGCTGACGGAAGATTATAACGGCTTCCGCCAGGAGGGCTTCGGCCGCATGGACATGACCGTGCGCGATGGCGAACGCTGCTCCTCGGCCAAGGCCCATCTCTATGATGCGGTGAAGCGGCCCAACCTCAAGGTCATCCAGCAGGCGCTGGCCACGCGCGTGCTGTTCGAGGGGCGCCGGGCGGTGGGCGTGGAATATGAGCGCGGCGGCCAGCTGCATGTGGCCAAGGCCGCGCGCGAGGTGATCCTTTCGGGCGGGCCGATCAACACGCCGCAGCTGCTCAAGCTGTCGGGCATTGGCCCGGCCGAGGAACTGGCCCGCCACGGCATCCCCGTGCTGGCAGACCGGGCGGGCGTGGGCGGCAATCTGCAGGATCACCTGGAATTCTATTTCCAGATGGCCTGCACCCAGCCGATCACCCTGTTTGGCCATGCCAACCTGCTGGGCAAGGCGAAGGTGGGCCTCGAATGGCTGTTGCTGAAGAAGGGGCTGGGCGCTTCCAACCACTTTGAAACCTGCGGCTTCATCCGCAGCCGGGCGGGCATTCGCTATCCCGATATCCAGTATCACTTCTTCCCGATGGCGATCAATTACGATGGCTCGTCGCTGGCCACCGAACATGGCTTCCAGGCCCATGTCGGGCCGATGCGCTCCAAGAGCCGCGGCACCGTCACCCTGCGTTCGGCCGACCCGCGCGAGAAGCCGGTGATCCGCTTCAACTACATGAGCCACCCGGACGACTGGGCAGAAATGCGCGCCTGCGTGCGGCTGACGCGCGAGATCTTCCAGCAGCCGGCCTTTGCCCCCTGGCGCGGCCGCGAGATCCAGCCCGGCGCCAACTGCACCAGCGACGAGGACATCGACGCCTTCATCGCCGACAAGGTGGAAAGCGCGCTGCATCCTTCCTGCACGGCGCGCATGGGCAGCCCGGCCAATCCGCTGGCGGTGGTCGATCCGGAATGCCGGGTGATCGGCGTGGAAGGCCTCCGGGTGGTCGACAGCTCGATCATGCCCTCGATCACCACTGGCAACCTCAATGCCCCCACCATCATGATCGGCGAGAAAGCGGCCGATCATATCCTTGGCAAGGGCCTGCTGCCGCCCGCCAACGAGCCCTTCTATGTGGCGCCCGACTGGGAGGTGAGCCAGCGATGATCGGCGAGGACATCTCCATCGCCGAGGCGCTGCCGGGCGATCTGCTGCACCCGCCCCAGGGCGAGGCGGGCACGGGCGAACTCCACCGCACGCTTGACTGGAAGGGGGCCTTCTGGGCCTCCTCGGGCGTGCCGGCCGGCGTGCTGCTGACGATGGGCGGCATTGCCGCCACCATCGGCCAGCCCAGCTGGGTGGTGTGGATCGTCTCCATCCTCATGGGTTTCGTGCAAAGCTTCGTCTATGCCGAGATCGCCGGGCTCTATCCGCACAAGTCGGGCGGGGCTTCTGTCTATGGCGCGGCGGCCTGGCTGCCCTACAGCAAGTTCGTTGCGCCCATTTCGGTGTGGTGCAACTGGCTGGCCTGGTCGCCGGTGCTCACGCTCGGCACCAGCCTTGGCGCGGGCTATGTGATGGCCAGCCTGTTTGCCCCCACAGCGGCGATCAACAACTGGCACATCACGCTGCTCGATCTGGGCTTCATCCGCAGCGGGTTGACCCTGCGGGTGAATGCCGTCTCGCTGGTCGGCACGGCCTTTCTGCTCATCACCTTTGCCTTGCAGCATCAGGGGGCGGCGCGGGCGGCCTATGCGCAAAAGCTGCTGGGCCTTGCCTGCCTGGCGCCGCTGGTGCTGGTGGGGCTGGTGCCGCTGATCACCGGCGATCTGCCGCAGGCGCATCTCTTCCCGCTGCTGCCGCTGCTGCGCGATGCCGCCGGCCACGCCCATTTCGGCACGTGGAACGCCTATGGCCTGACGCTGCTGATGGGGGCGATGTTCGGCGCCGGCTGGTCCACCTACGGCTTCGAGACGGCGGTGTGCTACACGCGTGAATTCCGCGATCCGGCCAGGGACACGCCGCGCGCGATCATTGCCTCGGGGCTATTGTGCCTGGTCATCTTCGCGCTGGTGCCGCTGGCGTTCCAGGCCTCGCTGGGGCTCAGCGGCATGCTCGATCCGGCGATCTACGATGGCTCGGGCGTGGCGCTGGCGCTGGCGCATATCGTGGGCGGCGGGGCGGTGGTGGCCAATGTGTTCATCGCCATGCTGGTGCTGGCGCTGCTGCTCATCGTGATGACCTCGATGATGGGCTCCTCGCGCACGCTCTATCAGGCCTCGGTGGATGGCTGGCTGCCGCGCTATCTGTCGCGCGTCAACCGCCATGGCGCGCCCACCGCCGCCATGTGGACGGATCTGGGCTTCAACCTGGTCCTGCTGCTGGCGTCTGATTATTTCGCGGTGCTGATGATCAGCAACGTGTGCTACCTCCTGTTCAATTTCCTCAACCTGCAATCGGGCTGGATCCACCGGATCGATCGCAAGGGCTGGGATCGCCCCTTCCGCTGCCCCACCTGGCTGCTGGCGCTGGGCACGGTGTTCGGCTTTGTCAACATGGCCTTCATGGGGGCGGGCGCCGATGTGTGGGGGCAGGGCACCTTGCGCAATGGCCTGATCAGCGCGGCGCTGATCGTACCGGTGTTCCTCTTCCGCCACTATGTGCAGGACAAGGGCCGCTTCCCCCACGCCCTGGCGGAAGATTTCGCCGAAGCGGGGCCGGGCGGCGCCATCGCCACGCCGCGCCGGGCGGGCGTGCTGCCCTGGGCGGCGCTGGCGGCCTGCATCGCGGTGGTGGCGCTGGCCCATCATTTCGCACAGCTGATCCCTTTCTGAAGGGCGCCGGGCGGGAAAAAGGCCCGGGAAAAGCAAGGCGCGCGGGCTGCCTTGCCTTCCCGGGCCCGCTGGCCTACGGGCTCAGTCTCTCCTCCCCCCACCTTGACGGCGCGTTCCTCGCGCGCCGCCCCAATCAAGGAACCTGTCGCCCGTGCCTCCAGCCCGCCATGCGCTCGCCCATGCCCTGCTCAACAATCCGCTGACCAACAAGGGCACCGCCTTTTCCGAGCAGGAGCGCGACGAATACGGCCTCCACGGCCTGCTGCCCCCCCATGTCGGCACGCTGTCGGGCCAGATCGACCGCCGCCGCAAGGTGCTGGAAGGGATGGACAGCGATTTCCACCGCTATGCCTTCCTGCGCGAGCTGCAGGATTCCAACGAGATCCTCTTCCACGCGCTGGTGCAATCGGATCTGCCGCGCATGCTGCCGCTGGTCTACACGCCCACCGTGGGCGAGGGCTGCGAGCGCTTTTCGGAAATCTGGCGCCGCCCGCGCGGCCTGTTCATCTCCTATCCCAACCGCCACCTCATCGACGACATCCTCGCCAATCCGGCGCTGGATCGGGTGAAGGTGATCGTCGTCTCCGATGGCGAGCGCATTCTGGGCCTGGGCGATCAGGGCGCCGGCGGCATGGGCATCCCGATCGGCAAGCTGGCGCTCTACACCGCCTGCGCCGGCATTCACCCGGCCGAAGTGCTGCCGATCCTGCTCGATGTCGGCACCGACAATCCCGTGCGCCGCGATGATCCGATCTATATCGGCTGGCAGGCGCCGCGCGTGCGGGGCGCCGAATATGATGCCTTCCTGGAAGATTTCGTCGCCGCGGTGGAGCGCCGCTTCCCCGGCGTGCTGCTCCAGTGGGAGGATTTTGCCGGCAAGAACGCCTATGACCTGCTGGGCCGCTATCGCCACCGCCTACTCTCCTTCAACGACGACATCCAGGGCACCGCGGCCACCGCTGTCGGCACCCTGCTGGCCGCCGTGCGCAAGACCGGCGTGCCGCTGGCCGAGCAGCGCGTGGTGCTGTTTGGCGCGGGCGCGGCCGGCAGCGGCATTGCCGAGATGCTGGTGCGCGCGATCATGGCCGAGGGGCTTTCGGAAGCAGAGGCGCGCGGCCGCGTCTGGGCGCTGGACCGCGACGGGCTGATCCATGCCGGCATGAACAACCTGCCGCCGCAGCAAGTGAACCTGGCCCGCCCCAGCGCCGAGATCGAGGCCTGGCCGCGCCGTTCCAGCGGCCTGATCGGCCTGCATGAGGTGATCGCCCACATCAGGCCCACCGTGCTGATCGGCGCCTCGGGCCAGAAGAATGCGTTTGACGAGGGCGTGATACGGCTGATGGCGGCAGGCGTTGACCGTCCGGTGATCTTCCCGCTGTCGAACCCCGTTTCGCGCGCCGAGGCGCACCCGGCCGACATCCTGCTGTGGAGCGAGGGCCGCGCCATCGTCGGCACCGGCAGCCCGTTCGGCACGCCGGGCGTCACGCAGGTGAACAATGTCTACGTCTTCCCGGGCGTGGGGCTTGGCGCGCTGGTCACCGCCGCGCGCGAGATCACCGACAACATGTTCATGGCGGCCGCGAGGCGCCTGGGCACGCTGGTCGATTTCGAGCATGAACGGTCGAGCGGCGGCCTGCTGCCGGCGATCACCGATCTGCGCCATGTGGCGCTGGAAGTGGCGCTGGCGGTGGTGGAACAGGCGCAGGAAGATGGCGTGTGCACCGTCGCGCCCGAGCAGCTGACGCGTGAGGCGATCGCCCAGCGGATGTGGGCGCCGCTTTACGAATAAGCGATGAGGGAAGGGGGCGGGGCAAGGCCCGCGCCCCCTTTTCCGCCCCTGCACGAAAAGTCCAAGCCTTTGCACGAGGCTTGCCTTCATCCCCCCAGCCTTGCATGTCATTTCCTCCCCCCAGCGCGGCCGGCGCGAAAGCTGGCCCACACCATCCCGTGGGGAGAGAAAACCATGAAAACCCAAGTCGCGATCATTGGCGCGGGCCCCTCGGGCCTGCTGCTGGGCCATCTGCTGAAGGCCGAGGGCATCGATTGCGTGGTGCTGGAGCGGCAGACCGGCGATTATGTGCTGGGCCGCATCCGCGCCGGCGTGCTGGAAAACATCACCGTCAACCTGATGGAGCGCCTCGGCCTCGACCAGCGCCTGAAGGCCGAGGGCCTGATCGAGGAAGGCTTCAACCTGGCCGATGGCGAGCGGCTGATCCGCATCGATGTGGCCAATCTCACCGGCAAGACCGTCACCGTCTACGGCCAGACCGAGATCACCCGCGACCTGATGGATGCCGCCCCCGCGCGCGGCCTGCAGCTGATCTACGAGGCCGGCGATGTCGCCGTCCACGCCATCGAGAGCGATGCGCCCTTCGTCACCTTCACCCATGAAGGCCGGGCCGAAAGGCTGGAGGCGCGCTTCATCGTCGGCTGCGACGGCTTCCACGGCCCCAGCCGCCAGGCCATTCCCGCCAGCGTCGCCCGGGCCTACGAGCGGGTCTATCCGTTTGGCTGGCTGGGCATTCTGGCCGATGTGCCGCCCTGCAACCACGAGCTGATCTATGCCAACCACGAGCGTGGCTTTGCCCTGGCCTCGATGCGCAGCCACACCCGCAGCCGCTACTATG
>Ga0207806_1000437_pt1 | contig 10296 bp, 10 predicted proteins | sample LuqExpMetageno72_FD_187829 | JGI IMG/M metagenome (GOLD analysis project Ga0207806, IMG submission 187829) | Tropical forest soil microbial communities from Luquillo Experimental Forest, Puerto Rico - Sample 72 (SPAdes) | ecosystem: Environmental > Terrestrial > Soil > Tropical forest ...
CGGCCGGCACCTCGCGCGCCTTGGCAATGGCGCGCGGGTTGGAGGCGGGCAGATAGAGCGCGCTGCGGCGCGGGCGGAAAGCGGCGGTGGTCATGCGCTTGTCTCCTTTGGCCGGGGCGATGGCCCGCCGGGCGCGCGCCATCACCTGCACAATGGATCAGGATTGTGGGCCTGCCAGGCAAGCGCCCGCCATGATCCCGGTCAACCCCCGGGGCGTTGGCCCGTGCGTGGGGGCCGGCCAGCTGCCGGCTTCAGCTGTTGGCAGCAAAGCTGGCGTTTTCAGCTCCCGGCAGCAAAGCTGGCGTTTTTCAGTTGCCGGCAGCAAAGCTGCCGTAGCGCCCGCGGTGGAACAGCATGGGATCGGCCTCGCGCTGCACTTCCAGCGCCTGCACCCGGCCCAGCACGAAGACATGGTCGCCGGCATCATGCGTCCAGGCGATGCGGCAGGTGATCGCCACCGGCGCGCCCGCCAGCACCGGCACGCCGGGCTCTGCCAGGTGATATTCCACCCCGGCGAATTTCTCCGCTCCCTTGGCGCTGGCCAGCTGGCGGCACAGGTCGCCCTGGTCTGCGGCCAGCACATTCACCGCGAAATGGCCCGTCGCCTCGATCAGCGGCCAGGAGGACGAGCGCTTGTCGGGCAGGAAACCCACCAGCGGCGGATCGAGCGAGACCGACGTGAACGTGCCCACCACCAGCGCCAGCGGCGTGCCATCCGCGCCCTGCGAGGTGATGGCGGCAACGCCGGTGGGATAGTGCCCCAGCACCTGGCGGAAGAGGGCGGGGTCAATATGCGGATCGCTCACGTTGTTGTCCTGGTTGCGAAAGGTTGGCCCGGTTGGGTGGGCGCAAGGGGGCGGCCCGGCGCCGGGGTGCCAGAGCGGGCGGCTTGCTGCAAGCGCGTTGTCGCGCCATCATGGGGGCGATGGGCCGGCGCTGGCTGCACAAATGCAGGCGTGAGCGGCGCAAAGGCAGCTGTCTCCTAGCAATCTGCCTACTTGCATTGCGCGCCCATGGGCTGATACCCGAGCCCTTAATCGATCGACTAAATAATAACCGGGATGCCGTCTGCCATGACCGACCTGTTCCAGCTGAACGACGACCAGCTTGCCATCCAGGAGATGGCCCGGCGCTTCACCGCCGATGCCATCACCCCCTTCGCCGCCCGCTGGGACGAGGAGCACGCCTTCCCCCGCGAGGTAGTGACGGCCGCCGGCGAGCTGGGCTTTGGCTCCATCTATGTCAGCGAGGAAAGCGGCGGCATTGGCCTTGGCCGGCTGGAAGCGGCGCTGATCGTGGAGGCGATGGCCTATGGCTGCCCCACCACCGCCGCCTTCATCTCCATCCACAACATGGGCGCCTGGATGATCGACCGCTTCGGCGGGGCCGCGCTGAAGGAGCGCTATCTGCCCGGCGCCATCAGCATGGAAAAGCTGGTGAGCTATTGCCTGACAGAGCCGGGCTCGGGCTCGGATGCGGCGGCGCTGAAGACCACCGCCCGGCTGGAGGGCGACCATTATGTAGTGAACGGCACCAAGCAGTTCATCTCGGGCGGCGGCGTGAATGACCTTTATGTGGTGATGGTGCGCACCGGCGGCGAGGGCCCCAAGGGCATCAGCACGCTGGTGGTGGAAAAGGACACGCCCGGCGTCTCCTTCGGCGCGCCGGAAAAGAAGCTGGGCTGGAATGCCTCGCCCACCGCGCAGGTGATCTTCGAGGAGGCGCGCATCCCCGTGGCCAACCGGCTGGGCGAGGAGGGCGACGGGTTCAAATTCGCCATGGCCGGGCTGGATGGCGGGCGCATCAACATCGGCGCCTGCTCGCTGGGCGGCGCCCAGCGCTGCCTCGACGAGGCGGTGCAATACACCAAGGACCGCAAGCAGTTCGGCCGCGCCATCGCCGAATTCCAGAACACCCAGTTCACCCTGGCCGATATGGCGACCGACCTCGAAGCGGCCCGCGCGCTGCTCTATCTGGCCGCCGCCAAGCTGAGCGCGGGGGCGGCGGACAAGACGCGTTTTTCCGCCATGGCCAAGAAGCTGGCGACCGACAATGGCAGCAGCATCGTCGACCGGGCGCTGCAATTGTTCGGTGGTTACGGCTATTTGCGCGATTATCCGATCGAGCGCTTCTGGCGCGATCTGCGCGTGCATCGTATCCTTGAAGGCACCAATGAGGTGATGCGCCTCATCATCGGCCGCGACCTGTTGAAATAAGCGAGAGAAGCCAGACATGACCGACGATGTGATCATCCGCCGCGAAGGGGTGGCGGGCCTGCTCTCGCTGAACCGCCCCAAGGCGATCCATGCGCTGACCCACCCGATGTGCGAGGCGATGAGCGCGGCGCTGAGCGAATGGGCGGCAGATGATGCCGTGCAATGCATCATCATCGACCATGCAGACGGGCGCGGCTTCTGTTCCGGCGGCGATATCAACCTGCTGCGCCATTCCGCGCTGAGCGACGAGGGCGCCTCGGGCCGGGCCTTCTTCGCCGCGGAATACAGGCTGAACCACCAGCTGTTCACCTATGGCAAGCCGGTGGTGGCCTTTATGGATGGCATCACCATGGGCGGCGGCGTTGGCATTTCGCAGCCGGCGCGCTTCCGCGTGGCCACCGCCAACACCCGCTATGCCATGCCGGAAACCGGCATTGGCCTGTTCCCCGATGTGGGCGGCGGCTGGTATCTCTCGCGCCTCAGGGGCCATGTCGGCAGCTTTCTGGCGGTTACGGGCGGGCGGATCGATGGCGCCGATTGCGTGTGGGCGGGCCTTTCCACCCATTATCTCGATGGCGAGATGCTGGCCGGCGCCAAGGCGCGCATCGCTGGCGGCGAGGCGATTGCCGCCGTGCTGGACGAGCTGGCCGAGGCGCCGCCGCCCTCCAAGCTGGCCGCCCATGCCGCCGATATCGCGCGCCATTTCGGCCATGCCACGCTGGAGGAGATCCTCGCCAGCCTGGCCGCGGACGAGAGCGCCTGGGCGCAGAAGGAACTGGCCGCGCTGAGGACGAAAAGCCCGCAGGCCTGCAAGGTTTCCCTGCGCGAGATCGCCGAAAGCCTGCAGAACGCCGATTTCACCGCCGAAATGCGCATGGAATACCGCATTGCCGCGCGCGTTCTGGTGCTGCCCGATTTTGCCGAAGGGGTGCGCGCTGTCATCGTCGACAAGGACAATGCCCCCCGCTGGAACCCCGCCACGCCCGAAGGTGTGAGCGAGGCGATGATCGATGCGATTTTCGCGCCCCTGCCGGCGCATGAGGAATGGAGCCCGCTATGAATTATGAAACCATCCTGGTGGAGCAGAAGGGCGCGGTCACGCTGATCACGCTGAACCGGCCGCAGGCGCTGAACGCGCTGAATTCCACCGTGCTGGAAGAGCTGATCGCTGCCTTCGCCGCTTATGAGGCCGACGAGAGCCAGCTGTGCGCGGTGATCACCGGCTCTGGCGAGAAGGCCTTTGCCGCTGGCGCCGACATCAAGGAGATGGCCGAAAAGCCGGCCGCCAGCTTCTACAAGGAAGATTTCTTCGCCGGCTGGACGAGCCGCATCGTCAAGGCCGTGCGCAAGCCGTGGATCGCGGCGGTGAACGGCTTTGCCCTGGGCGGCGGCTGCGAACTGGCGATGATGGCCGATTTCATCATCGCCAGCGAAAACGCCCGCTTCGGCCAGCCCGAGATCAAGCTGGGCGTGGCCCCCGGCATGGGCGGCAGCCAGCGCCTGACGCGCGCGGTGGGCAAGGCCAAGGCGATGGACATGTGCCTGACCGGCCGCATGATGGATGCCACCGAAGCCGAGCGTGCGGGCCTTGTCACCCGCGTGGTGCCGCTGGCCGAGCTGCTGGCCGATGCGCTGAAGACGGCCGAAACCATCGCCGCCATGCCGCCGCTGGCCGCCCAGATGAACAAGGAAATGGTCAACCTCGCTTTCGAGACGACGCTGGACCAGGGGCTGCTGGCCGAGCGCCGCATGTTCCAGGTGTTGACCGCGACAGAAGACAAGGCGGAAGGCATGAAGGCTTTCGTCGAAAAACGCCCCGGCGTGTGGAAGGGCCGCTAAGCGGCGATTTTCGGGAGAGATGAGATGAAGATCGGCTTTATCGGCCTTGGCAACATGGGCGGCGGCATGGCTGCCAACCTGGCCAAGGCCGGCCATGGCGTGCAGGCTTTCGACCTGGCCGAGCCGGCGCTGGAACGCGCCCGCGAAAATGGCTGCAGCACCTTTACCACCGTGCGCGAGGCAGTGGCGGGCGTGGATGTGGTGATCACCATGCTGCCCAATGGCGCCATCGTGAACAGCGTCTACACGCAGGATGTGTTTGGCCATGCACCGGCCGGCGCCCTGCTGATCGATTGCTCGACGATCGATGTGGCCACCACCCGCACCCTGGCCGAACAGGCGGCCGCGGCCGGCTACACGATGGTGGATGCGCCGGTGTCGGGCGGCATTGCGGCGGCCAATGGCGGCACGCTCACCTTCATGGTGGGGGCGAGCGAGGCCGGCTTTGCCGCGGTGGAGCCGGTGCTGGCGCCGATGGCCAAGGCGGTGATCCATGCCGGCCCCAACGGTTCGGGCCAGGCGGTGAAGATGTGTAACAACATGCTGCTGGGCGCGACGATGATCGCCACCTGCGAGACCTTCAAGCTGGCCGAGCGGCTGGGCCTCGACCTGCAGACCTTCTTCGACATCTCGTCGAAGGCGACCGGGCAGAGCTGGTCGATGACCTCCTATTGCCCGGTGCCGGGGGTGGGGCCGCAAAGCCCGGCCGACAATGGCTATCAGGGCGGCTTTGCCAGCGCGCTGATGCTGAAGGACCTGAAGCTGGCGATGGCCGCCGCCGAGGATGCGGGCGCGCCGGTGCCGATGGGCCGCAAGGCCGCCGAACTTTACGCCGCCTTTGCCGAAGCGGGCGAGGGCGGGCTGGATTTCTCGGCGATCATCAAGACGCTGTGAGCCTTGCGGGCGGGGCGAGGGGGAGGCCCCTTTCGCCCCGTCTTCAGGCCGGGCGCTGCGAACTGGCGCGCGGCAACAGCTGCACCGGCACGCGCTCCTTGGCGCATTCCTGGCCGTTGATGGTGGCCAGCAGGCGGCGCACCAGCATGGCGCCGGCAGCGTGGAAATCGGGCTCCACCGAGGTGAGCGGGGGGCTGGCATGGGCGCCGGCGCGGATCCCGTCGAAGCCGACGATGCCGACTTGTGCGGGCACCTGCACGCCTGCCTCGCGCAGCGATTGCAGCACGCCCAGCGCCATCTCGTCGCAGCACACGAAAACCGCGTCGAACGGTTCTGCGGCGCGGCGTTCCAGCAGCAGGCGGCCGGCGCGGCGGCCCTGTTCCAGCCGGCTGAAGCCTTCCTCAAAGGGCAGCAGGCGGGCGGGCAGGCCTTCCTCGGCCAGCCTTGCGGCATAGCCGTCGTAGCGTTCCTTGAACTGGCGCTGGGCCGAGGTTTCCGAGGCGACGCAGACGATCTGCCGATAGCCGGCCGCCAGCAGATGGCCGGTGGCCAGGCGCGCGCCCTCGGCATTGTCCGATCGCACCCAGTCCAGCTCGTCAAACGGCGAGCCCCAGCACACCATATGCGCCCCGCTGCCGGCGATGCGGCGGAAATAATCCCACGCCGGGCGGTTTTCGGCAGTGCCGATGACGATCAGCCCATCGGCCTTGCGCTGTTCCTGATAGAGGCCCCACAGGCGCTCCTCGGTATCCTGGAAGGAGACCAGCGTTTCATGCCCCGCGGCCGAGGCGGCGGCACATACATTGCCCAGCAGCGTGTAGTGGAAGGGGTTGAAATCCTTGGCATCCTCGCCCGGGCGGCTGACCACCACCACGGCCAGCGTGCCGGTGCGGCCGGTGCGCAGGCGCGCGGCGTTCTCGTCCACATGGTAATTCAGCTTGCGGGCGGCTTCATAAACCCGCTGACGCGTTGCCTCGCTGACCACCGGATCGCCCGCCAGCGCCCGGCTGACCGTGGATTGCGACACGCCCGCCTCGGCCGCCACATCGAAGGAGGTGACGCGATAGCGCTTCCTGGCCTTGTCGGCTGCGCTGGCGGCGGGATGGCCGCTTTCGGCCGCCGGATTGTCGCTGTCGTCCCCCATCGCGCCTGTCATGTCAGCCATTGCGGTTGCTTGTCCTGTGGCCGGTCGGCCCATGCCTGCGCTAGCGGGAAGAGAGGCCGCCGTCCAGCTTCAGCTCGGTGCCGGTCATGTAGCGGCTTTCGTCGCTGGCGAGGAAGACGGCGCCCTGGGCGATCTCTTCGGGCCGGGCGATGCGGCCCAGCGGCACCTGCGCGCCCAGCCGGTCCACCAGCTTTTCGCGCGGATAGCCCGGGGCGGGGCGGAAACCGTCGATCATCGGGGTGTCGGCAAAGCCGGGCATCAGGCAGTTGCAGCGCACATCCCAGCCCGCCTCGGCGCAGTGCAGCGCCACCGACCGGCTGAGCATCAGCACCGCCGCCTTGCTGGCGCCATAGGGCGCCATGCCCGAACGCGCCACCACGCCCGCCACCGAGCCGACATTGACGATGGCCGCAGGCGTGCTGGCGCGCAGCAGCGGCAGGGCCAGCTGGCAGCCCAGGAACACCCCGTCGACATTGACCGCGAAGGCCTGCCGCCAGCTGGCCAGATCGGTGCTCTCGATCGTGCCGCCGGTGCCAAGGCCGGCATTGTTGACCAGCACCGAGAGGCCGCCCAGCTCCTCGCGCGCCAGGGCCAGGGCAGCCTGCCAGCTTTCCGGGCTGGTGACATCGTGGCGGCAGGCGATCGCCACCGGGCTGCCCTGTGCGGCGCAGATCTCGTCGGCCAGAGCCTGCGCCCCGGCGCGGTTGACATCGCCCAGCAGCAGGCGCGCGCCCTCTGCCGCCATCGCCCGGGCCATGGCCGCGCCCAGCCCGCCGGCCGCCCCCGTGATCAGCGCCCGCTTGCCCGCCAGCCGGCCTTCGGCGCGCCCGCCCGCCATGGCTCAGCCCTCCTGCGCGGCAAAGGCGCCCAGGCCCAGCACGGCCGGGCCCAGCAGCATCATCAGCTTCATGTCGATGGCATCGCCCAGCGCCCGGCGCTCGGCCAGAAAGGCGGCAAGGCTGGCGATGGGCACCAGATGCACGGTGATTGCCTCATCCGCCACGCCGCCGCCCGCGCTCACCTTCTCCAGCCCGGAGGCGCGCAGCAGGGTGAAGCTTTCCGTCACCATGCCCGGCGAGGACCAGAATTCGCCCACCACCTCCAGCCGGGCGGCACGATAGCCGGTTTCCTCTTCCAGCTCGCGGGCGGCAGCGGCGGTGGGGGCCTCGCCCTCATGTTCGTCGCCCACCAGGCCGGCGGGCAGCTCGATGCAGGGGCGGCCCAGCGGCACGCGGAACTGCTCGACGAGAATCACCCTGTTCGCCTCGTCCACCGCCAGGATCACGGCGGCGCGAATGCCGCGCGCGCGGCCCACATATTCCCACGTGCCGCGCCGGCGCGCGGTGATCCAGTCGCCCTGCCACATGGTTTCTTCCGGGGCAGACATGACAGGCGGGAGCAGGGCGGGGGGAAGCGGGGCGGCCAAGCGGGGTCTCCTCACAGGGGGGGATTTCGCGCCTGCCATAGCGCTTTGTGCGCTCGCAGCAAAGCATCTGGCATGGGCAGAGGGTTTGCCTTTGGCGCGCGCTGGGCTAGGCAGGGAGCAGTTGTGAAACGGGCGCAAAGGGACAAGGCATGCTGCAGGAATTCAAGGCCTTCATCGCGCGGGGCAATGTGCTGGATCTGGCCGTGGGTGTGATCATTGGCGCCGCTTTCGGCAAGATCGTCTCCTCGTTGACGGATGATGTGCTGATGCCGCTGATCGGCAAGATCACCGGGGGCATCGATTTCTCCTCCAAATTCATCCTGCTGGGCGCTATTCCCGCCAGCTACACCGGCTCTGCCACGGATTATGCCGCGCTGAAGAAGGCGGGCGTGGCGATGCTGGGCTATGGCAGCTTCATCACCGCGATCATCAATTTCCTGATCATGGCTTTCGTCATCTTCCTGATCGTGAAGGGCGCCAACCGGCTGACCGCGCGCAGCAAGGCCGAGGAGGCGCCTGCCGCCCCTGCCGGCCCCACCGAGGTGGAACTGCTGGCCGAGATCCGCGATGCGCTGAAGGGCCGCTGAGGCCCTGCTTCAGAGAGGATGGGGAAAGGGGGCATCTGCCCCCTTTTCTTTTGGCGCGGGCGCCCTATATCGGGCGGTGCCGGCTTTGGCCGGATATGGCGATAAACTGCGGCGTGCAATAGGCGCAGCGGACCCGGGGGCGGTACCCGGCGGCTCCACCATCACCTCTTCCGCTGGCGGAAGAACCCTGTTGTCGCAGGGGTGTTGATGGGGCCGAACTAGGATCGACGTGTGTTGAAAAGCGCTGTTTTCGTCCGGGCTGAGTAACCCGTTAAAGGCTCAAAACTCATAAGTGCCAACGACAACGAAGCACTTGCTCTGGCTGCGTAATTCTAGGACCTAGCGGTCTGAAGTTACAAATACAGAACACGGTTGAACCCACCGGGTAACAGAAGGGAATTCGGGGGCCCGGGGCGGGCCTAGCAACAGAACCGCCCCACCCTGCTGCGGGACAGGCTTGGGCCAGAGGCCCCGTTGCTTCCATAATGGCCGGGAATGCGCGAGGGGGGCGTCAGCCTTGGCCGGGTTCTGGCCTGCGCTGTTCATGCTTCAGGCAATCGAGGATCTTGGCGCCGGCCATGAACACCGCCGCCGTGCAGGCGGCAAACAGCAGCTTGCCGCCAAAGCCCGGAAATTGCGTGAGATAGACGCTGCCGCGCTGCACCGCGCCATTGGCCAGGGCAAAGATCACCGCAAAGGCTTCCAGCCGCGTCTTGATGATAAACAACCGGGCGATGTGGCTGAACATACTCATTTTCTGGCGCCTTTCCCGGCAGACTTTAGCGGGGGCGGGCAGGCGCCGGCAAGGGATGGATAACGCAATGTTAACCACAATCCGTTCCAAATCGGGATCGATTGCCCCAGCGGCCTGCCGTGCCCCCCCGCCTGCCCGCAGCCGGCTTGCCAAGCTGGCGTGGATAGGTCATAAGCCCTTCATTCCTCCCCCGGAGTCTGCCCTTATTCTGCCGCGCTGGCCGCCTTGGCCGGCGCCGCTTTATCATGGTGAGACGAATGAGCGATTTGGTGAGACGTTCGGGGTTGTCGGTCGATGCGGCGCTGGCCCGCTTTGTCGAAGAGGAGGTTCTGGCGCCTCTCGGCCGCGATGTGCCCGCCTTCTGGGAGGGCTTTGCCGCGCTGGTGGCGCGCCTGGCCCCGCGCAACCGCGCCCTGCTGGACAAGCGCGAGGATCTGCAGGCGCAGATTGATGCCTGGCACCAGGCCCGCGCCGGCAAGGTGCTGGATGGCGCGGAATATCGCGCCTTCCTGGCCGAAATCGGCTATCTCGTGCCCGAGCCTGCCCCCTTTGCGGTGACGACCGAGCATGTGGATGCGGAAATCGCCACCATGGCCGGGCCGCAGCTGGTGGTGCCGGTGCTCAATGCGCGCTTCCTGCTCAATGCCGCCAATGCCCGCTGGGGCAGCCTCTATGATGCGCTGTATGGCACCGATGCGCTGGATGCGCCGGCGGCCCGCGCAGGTGGCTTCGATGTGGCGCGAGGCGCGGCGGTTATCGCCAGCGCCAAGGCCTTCCTCGATGCCGCGGCGCCGCTTGAAGGGCTGAGCTGGGCGGAATGGGATGGCCTTTCGGCCGATCGCCCGCGCCCGCCGCTGGCCAATCCGGCGCAGCTGGTGGGCCGGCGCGGCGATGGCCACAAGGGCGCGCTGCTGCTGGCCCATAATGGCCTGCACATCGAGGTGGTGATCGATGCCACCCACCCGATCGGCGCGACCGACAGGGCGAGCATTGCCGATGTCATCCTCGAATCGGCGCTGACGACGATTGTCGATCTGGAAGATTCGATCGCGGCGGTGGATGCCGAGGACAAGCTGGCCGCCTATGCCAACTGGCTGGGGGTGATCCGCGGCGATCTGGCCGACACGTTCGAGAAGAACGGCAAGACCATCACCCGCAAGCTGGCCGCCGACCGCGCGTGGACGGCGCCCGATGGCACCGCCTTCACCCTGCCCGGGCGCAGCCTGCTGTTTGTGCGCAATGTCGGCCATCTGATGACCAATCCGGCGATCCTGATGGCCGATGGCGCCGAGATCCCCGAGGGGATCATGGATGCCGTCATCACCAGCGCGATCAGCGCGCAGGATCTGGCCGGGCTTGGCACCTATCGCAACAGCCGCGAGGGCAGCATCTATATCGTCAAGCCCAAGATGCAC
>Ga0207806_1000439_pt1 | contig 10287 bp, 7 predicted proteins | sample LuqExpMetageno72_FD_187829 | JGI IMG/M metagenome (GOLD analysis project Ga0207806, IMG submission 187829) | Tropical forest soil microbial communities from Luquillo Experimental Forest, Puerto Rico - Sample 72 (SPAdes) | ecosystem: Environmental > Terrestrial > Soil > Tropical forest ...
AAGGCCGGAGGCAGGCCATGGCCGGTGCCGCTGGCCTGTGCCGCGCTGATGGTGCTGGCGCTGCTGGCAGACCTGTGGGCCTTTGCCGCCGAGCATCTGCCCGCTGCCATGCCCGATCACATCGCCCTGCCGCAGGTGGCAGGCTTTGCGCAGGTGCCCTATGCGCCGCGCCACCCGTGGAGCCCGCGCGCGCGCGGCGCCGATCATCGCTTGCTGGGCAGCTATGCCGATGCGGCCGGGCGGCGGGTGGATGTGTTCGTTGCCCTTTATGCCGCGCAAGGCACGGGCGCCAAGCCCGGCGGCTTTGGCGAAGGCGCGTGGAATGGCGATCAGGGCTGGGAATGGGAAGCCAATGCCGCTGCCCCGCCCGCTGTGCGGGCCGAGCGCCTGCTGGCCGCCGATGGCACCTTGCGCCTGGCCGAAACCAGCTATCGCAGTGGCGGCCTGCTCACCGGCAGCGTGGTGGCCCTGCGCCTGGCCACGCTGGCAGACAGGCTGGCCCTGCGCCCGCGGGCGGTGGCCGTGCTCATCCTTTCGGCAGAAGCGGCGCCCGGCCAGGAAGCCGCCGCCCATGCCACCATGGCGGCCTTGCGCCGCGCGATGGGGCCCACCGGCCCCTGGCTCGACCGGGTGACCGGCACGCAGAATTGAAGGGACTGAACGCATGTGCGGCATAGCCGGTATGTTCGATCTGGCAGGCGCGGCGCGCTTTGGCGTGGCCGAGGTGGAGGCCATGTGCGATGCGATTGCCCATCGGGGCCCCGATGGCGCCGGCGTGTGGCGGGCCGATGGGGTGGCGCTGGGCCACCGGCGCCTGTCGATCATCGATCTGGCCGGATCGCCCCAGCCGATGGTGGCCGCAGATGGCGGGGCGGTGATCGTCTTCAACGGCGAGATCTACAATTTCCGCGCGTTGCGGGCAGAGCTGGCCGATCTGGGCGCGCGCTTCCACACCGATGGCGATACCGAAGTGATCCTGGCCGCCTGGCGCCAGTGGGGCCGCGCCTGCCTCGATCGGCTGGAGGGCATGTTTGCCTTCGGGCTCTACGATATCGCCAGCCGCTCGCTGTTTCTGGCGCGGGATCGGCTGGGGGTGAAGCCGCTGTTCTATGCCGCCCTCGCCGATGGGCGGGTGCTGTTCGGATCGGAACTGAAGGCGCTGATGGCCCATCCCGATCTGCCGCGCGTCGTCGATCCGCTGGCGGTGGAGGATTATCTGTGCTGGGGCTATGTGCCCGATCACCGCTCGATCCTGGCCGGCGTGCGCAAGCTGCCGGCCGGCCATGCGCTGCTGCTGCAGGCGGGCCGGGGGCTGCCTGCGCCCACGCGCTGGTGGGATGTCTCCTTTGCCGAGCGGCACAAGGGCAGCGCCGAGGAACTGGGCGAGGAGCTTTACCGCCTGATGGACGAGGCCGTGCGCGCGCGCATGGTGGCCGATGTGCCGCTGGGCGCCTTCCTCTCGGGCGGGGTGGACAGTTCCAGCGTGGTGGCGCTGATGGCGGGCGCTTCGGCGGCGCCGGTGAAAACCTGCTCGATCGGCTTCGATGTCGCAGCGCTCGATGAAACCTCCTATGCCGCCGATGTCGCCCGGCGCTTTGCCACCGATCATCGCAGCCGCCAGGTTTCGGCCGGCGATTATGCCGAGATCTCCCGCCTCATCGCCATGTTCGACGAGCCCTTTGCCGATGCCTCTGCCCTGCCGACATGGCGCGTGTGCCAGCTGGCGCGCGAGGAAGTGACGGTGGCGCTGTCGGGCGATGGCGCGGATGAGGCGCTGGCCGGCTATCGCCGCCACCGCTTCCATGCCGCCGAGGAGCGCCTGCGCGGCGCCCTGCCGGCGGCGCTGCGCGGGCCCTTGCTGGGCACGCTGGGGCGGCTTTACCCCAAGGCGGATTGGGCGCCGCGCCCGCTGCGGGCCAAATCCACCCTCCTGTCGCTGGCCACCAGCGGCGAGGAGGCCTATGCGCAGGCGCTCTCGGTCACCCGGGCGGATCTGCGCGCCCGGCTCTACACGCCTGATTTTGCCCGGCTGCGCGGCGATTATCGCGCCGAGGACGCGCTGGTGGCGCTGATGCGCGGCGCGCCGGCGCGGTCCGGGCTGGACCGGGCGCAATATGCCGACCTCGCCTTCTGGCTGCCCGGCGATATCCTCACCAAGACCGATCGCGCCAGCATGGCCGTGGGGCTGGAAGCGCGCGAGCCGCTGCTCGACCACCGGCTGATCGCCTTTGCCGCCGGCCTGCCCGAGGATATGCGCATCCGCGCCGGCCAGGGCAAATGGCTGATGAAGGAGACCATGCGCCGGCAATTGCCAGAGCAGATCCTGTTCCGCCCCAAGCAGGGTTTCGTCACGCCAATCGCCCAATGGTTCCGCGGCCCGCTGGCAGAGCAGGCGCGCGGCATTGCCCGCGCTTCGGGCCTGGGGCGCACGGGCTGGCTGGATGGCCCCCGCATCGCCGCCATCGCCGAGGCGCATATCGCCGGGCGGGCGGATCATTCGCGGCTGCTGTGGCAGCTGGTGATGCTGGATGGCGCGCTGGCTCATCTGGGGCTGGCGGGCTGAGCCACACCTCCGGTAGACCGGGCCTGCAGTAACGCCCAGGCGGCACGCTGTGCGGGCCTTTATCTGATGCGGCAATGGCGGTTGGCGTGTCGGAAAATCGCCGTCGCTTCTGTGTTATTCTTTACAACTGGCGCCGCGCCAGCCCTGTACAGAAAACCCGGAAAAGCGCCATTTTCAGGAATTAACAGCGATATTTCAGGTATATGCCGCAGTGGCGAGTGCCCCATTGCGGGACGGAGATGGTTTACAAAACGTAAAAAACGCTTTGCATGTAATTGCGTAAATGGTTTAAAAACCATGATGTTAGCAAGCGGGGCGGCAAAAAGGGCCGAATTCCGGCAATGCTACAGGAGGCCCGGATATGGATCGGCTGTCGAGTGACCTTGGCCACCCCCGCGACGACGATGCGGCGTCTTCCGATCGGCAAGCGCCGCCGGGCGGCGTGGAACGGGCCGCCGGCGATGCCGCGCTTCCCGCCTTTGCCCTGCATGGTGGCGACGAGCCGCTGATCGAGCGGGCCAGCCAGCGCCTCGCCGTGCCCGAGGCGCTGCTCAACCTTGCCCAGCTCGATGTGCTGTATGATGGCGACCGGCGCGCGCTGTGGACCTTCATGCGCCCCACCGGCCGGCCCGCCTTCAACCGCGATCTGCTGGGCGATTTTGAAAGCTGGCAGGCGTTGATCGGCAGCCATTTCGGCCCGGCCGGCCTGCCGCTGGATTTCCTGCTGCTGGGCAGCCGCACGCCCGGCGTGTTCTGCTTTGGCGGCGATCTGGCGCTGTTCCAGCAGCTGATCCGGCTGCGTGACGAGGCGGCGCTGGCTTCCTATGGCCACCGCTGCGTGCGCATTCTCCATCGCAATTTCCACGCGCTCGACCTGCCGATGCTGACCATCGGCCTGGTGCAGGGCCAGGCGCTGGGCGGCGGCTTCGAGGCGCTGCTCTCCTTCGATGTGCTGATCGCCGAGCGGGGGGCCACCTTTGGCCTGCCCGAAGTGATGTTCGGCCTGTTCCCCGGCATGGGCGCCCATTCGCTGCTGTCGCGCAAGGTGGGCACGGCGCTGGCGGACCAGATCATCCTCTCGAACCGCACCTACAAGGCGGAAGATCTGTACGAGATGGGGCTGGTGGCCCAGCTGGCAGAGCCGGGCGAGGGGATCGCCACGGCGCGCGCCTTCATGGAAAAATCGGGCCGGCGCCTGGCCGGCATGGTGGCCGCCAAGCGCGCCATGCGCCTGGCAGCGCCGGTGCCGCTTTCCGAGATGGAGGAGATCGTCAACCTGTGGGCCCGCGCCGCGCTGCAGCTCACCGAGGGCGATCTCAAGCTGATGTCGCGCCTGGCCGCCACCCAGGCCCGCAATTACGGCGCTGCGGCCTGAACGGGGCGGAAAGCACGCTTCCGCCCCGGCGGCCTGCTCAGATATCCTTGCTGATGCCGAAGAAGAAGCCCCGGCGCGGCCCCCATTCCGGCGCGCCCACGCCCACGCCCGTGCCATCGCGGATTTCGTAGCGCGCGTCGAACAGGTTGATGATGTCAAAGCGCAGCTCCACCCCGGCCTTTTCCAGCCGATAGCTGGTGGAAAGGTTGAACTGCTCATAGGCGGGCAGCTTGTCGCCATTGGGCACGCTGCTGCCATCGGCCAGCACCAGATCGCGCCGCAGGCCCGAGCCATAGATCATGCTGCCCCCCAGCTTCAGCCCCTTCAGATCGCCATGGCGGAAGCTGTAGGTGACGCCGGCTGAGCCGGTGTAGGTCTGGTCGTGGTCGAGATAGATGTAGTGGTTGCGGATATAGGCGAGATCATCCGATCCGAAGCTGAACTGGCTGGAGACGATATTCTCGCCCTCGGCCTTCGACATGGCGAAATTGGCATAGGCCGACCAGGGCCCGCGATTGTAATTCGCATAGAAATTGACGCCGCGGATGCGCCCCTTCTGATAGTTGAAGGGGGTGAGGATGATCGGCGCGCCGAACTGGCCCTCGTCGATCAGATTGGTGGAGATGCGGTAGTAGCCGTCCATGCCCAGCATCAGCCCCCTGGCGACCTGCTGCTGGATGCCGGCATCGAAATATTGCTGGCGTTCGGCGAAGGGGGTGGTGTCATCGGTGCTGGCGGCAGCGGCGCTGGTGCCGGCAAAGCGGGCGATGGTGGTGTTGGCCACCAGCTCGAAGGGCGGCGGCGAGAAGTAATGGGCATAGCCGGCATGCAGGGTGGTGCCATGCAGCGGCTGCCACACCACATTGACGCGCGGCGAGAACTGGTGCTCGCTGCGATAGGCCGAATAGGCATCGAAGCGCAGGCCATAATTCAGCGTCAGCCTGGGCGTCAGCTTCCATTCGTCCTGGCCATAGAGGCTGACCATCCAGGCGTTTTGCGCGGCATTGTCGGTGATGCCATAGGCGCTGCCGGACTGGTTGCCGGCATCGTCCACCGGGAAGACGAAAGTGGTGGTGTCGCTGCGCGAATGATCGTGCTGCACATAGCCGCCAAAGCGCAGCGTGTGATGGCCGCTGGCCCGCCACACCAGATCGCTTTGCAGGCCCACGGCCACATCGCTCTTGTAGGCCTGCTGGGCCTGGCCGTTGAACAGCAGCTCGCCGGTGATATCGGGCCGGTAGGCCAGCGAGGAATAGCGGGCGAAGAAGGCCGTCTGCACGGTGATGGCGCCGGCATCATGCAGCCAGGCCAGCTGGCCAAAGCCGGTGCGCTCCAGCTGCGTCTCGTTGAGGTCGTTCGACAGATAGGCGGAGCGGCCGTTGTAGCTATAGGCGCCAGAACTCGTCAGCCCGTCGGGATTGGGGATCTGGAACCACTGGTTGGAATAGCCACCCAGCAGGCTCACCTTGTCGCTGTCCGAGAAGATATGCTCGACATAGCCGAAGAACTGCCCCTGATCGGTGCGATCATGGATGGCATGGGCCGCGCTGTTGACGTTCTCGATACCCAGATCATTGTGGGTGTAGCTGGCCGAGACGAAATAGTTGGTGGCGCCCGAAGAGCCGCCATATTCGATGCTGGGCTGCAGCGTGGCATGGCTGCCGCCATACAGCGAGATGGTGCCGCCATTGTCGAACAGGCCGGTCTTGGTGGTGACATCGATCACGCCGGCGGTGCGCAGGCCATATTGGGCGGGCAGGGCGCCGGTCAGCAGGTCGAAGCGGTTGATGAGGCGCGGGCTCATCGTCTGGCCGAACATCGACAGGCCCTCGGGCAGGATGGTGCCGTTGATGCGATATTGCAGGTTGGCATGATCGCCGCGCACATGCAGCTGGCCAAAGCCATCCTGCGCCACGCCGGGCAATTGCAGGGCGATCTGGCTGAAGGGCTGGTTGTCGCCGCCGGGCAGCGCCTTGATCGCCTCGTTGGTCAGCTGATAGGCATCGGCGCCAAGGCTGGGCTGGATACTGTCACGCGCGGCCTCCAGCCGGCGGGCGGAGACGACGATGGGCGGCGGCGTTTGGGCCGCGGCGGGGGCGGCGGGATCGGCATCCGCATCGGCCGCATGGGCGGCCAGCGGCAGGGCGCCAAGCGCCAGCGCGCAGGCCAGGGGCGTGGAGGAGAGGAGAAGGGAGCGGGGCGTCATGGTGTCTCGCTTGCCAGAGAAGATGCGCTGCTCTTATATGGGATGATACAACGTATCAAGGGGCCAATGTGATTTTGTATCATCATCCAGCCGGCCCAACACTCGTCTCGTCGGAAAGCTAGTCCTCGCCGTGGCCCAGGGCCATGTAGTCGCGGCTCTGCATCTCGGTCAGCCGGCTGATCGTGCGGTCGAATTCGAAGCGGCCATCGCCGGCCTCATAGAGGTCTTCCGGCTCTGCATCGGCGGTAACGAACAGCTTCACCTTGTGCTCGTAGAGCGCGTCGATCAGCGTGACGAAGCGGGCTGCCTCATTGCGCTGTTCGGGCCCCATGCGCGGAATGCCCACCAGGATCACCGTGTGATAGGCCCGCGCCACGGCGAGATAATCGCTGGCCCCGCGCGCCTCGCCGCACAGCCGCTTGAAGCTGAACACCGCCACGCCCTTCAGGCTTTTGGGCACATGCAGCAGGCGCCCGCCCAGATCGAGATCGGCCGAGGGCACATGCGCTGCATCTTCCGGCGGATAGTCGGTCAGGCGGAAGAACACCTCGCGCACGCGCTGGGTGGCGGCATTGCCCAGCGGGCTGTGCCAGCTGTCGATGCCGGCCAGGCGCTCCAGCCGGTAGTCGGTGGGGCCGTTCAGCGTCAGCACGTCCAGCTCATGCTCGATCAGCGCGATGAAGGGCAGGAAATGCTCGCGGTTCAGCCCGTTCTTGTAAAGTTCGGAAGGGGCGCGGTTGCTGGTGGTCACGATCACCACGCCGCGCTCGCGGATCAGCGCGGTGAACAGCCGGCTCATGATCATCGCATCGGCCGAATTGTTGACGACCATTTCGTCGAAAGCCAGCAGGCGCAGGTCCCGGGCGATGCGCTCGGCCAGCTGGGGGATGGGATCGCCCGCTTCCTCCTTGCGGATCTCGCGCATCAGCTCGTGCACTTCCAGCATGAAGGCATGGAAATGCACGCGCCGCTTCTGGGGGATGGCCAGGCAATCATGCAGCAGGTCCATCAGCATGGACTTGCCCCGGCCGACGCCGCCCCACATGTAAAGCCCGCGGGGCGCGGCCGCCTTCTTGCCGAACAGCTTGCCAAGAAGGCCCGTGGCCGGCGCCTCCAGCTCCTGCTGCAGATGGTCGAGCCGGGCGGCGGCGGCGGCCTGCTCGGCATCTTCCTGCAACTCGCCGGCGGCCACCAGCGCGCGATAGCGATCGAGCACGCGGTGGGGCAGGGGATGGGGCAGCGGCTGCGGCCCGGCACTAGCCATTACAGGTGAGGCGCAGCACGAAATCGCCATCCTTGTCGATCACCGGGGTGATCCTGGCGGTGCGATAGATCATGTTCTGCCACTGCACTTCGGGCCCGTCGCCATGCCAGCGCATGGCCTCGGCGCTGTCGGTTGTCTCGGCATAGAAATAGAGCTGGTGATCAGCCAGCTGGCTCAGCTTGGCGCCATCGGGGCCGGTGAGATAGGTGGCCTCATTGGCCTTCAGCTGGAACCAGGCATGGGGCTGCCAGGTGTGTTCCACCTCGGCATTGTCGATCAGCACCTGCACCGGGCGCGGGCAGACATTGCGCACATAGATCTTGTGCAGCGCTGCAGAGGCCGGCTTTGTGGCCCCGGTTGCGGGCGCAGCCGGGGCCGGATCGGCGGCCTGCAGGGCGCCGGCCGCAGCCATCAGCCCGGCGCCAAAAGCGAGAAGAAGATAGCCGCGCAACCCGTTTCCTCCGCCGGCAGGGGCGGAAAGCGGCAGACAGCGCCTGCCGCTTCGCCCCGCCGCTTGTCCTCAGACGTGGCGCTCGGCCTGCATCTTCTTGATTTCGGCAATGGCGCGCGCGGGGCTGAGGCCCTTGGGGCACACATTGGCGCAGTTCATGATGGTGTGGCAGCGATAGAGGCGGAAGGGATCTTCCAGCTCGTCGAGGCGCTCGCCGGTCATCTCGTCGCGGCTGTCGGCCAGCCAGCGATAGGCCTGCAGCAGGATCGCCGGGCCCAGGAACTTGTCGGAATTCCACCAGTAGCTGGGGCACGAGGTGGAGCAGCAGGCGCACAGGATGCACTCGTAGAGGCCATCGAGCTTCTCGCGCTGTTCCGGGCTCTGCAGCCGCTCCTTGCCCGAAGGCGTGGTCGAAACCGTCTGCAGCCAGGGGCGGATCGAGGCATATTGCGCATAGAAATGGGTGAAATCAGGCACCAGGTCCTTGATCACTTCCATATGCGGCAGCGGGGTGATGCGCACATCGCCCTTCAGATCCTCGATCGCGGTGGTGCAGGCCAGGCCGTTGCGGCCGTTGATGTTCATCGCGCAGGAACCGCAGATGCCCTCGCGGCACGAACGGCGCAGGGTGAGGCTCGAATCAACCTCGTTCTTGATCTTCAGCAATGCATCGAGCACCATCGGCCCGCACTTGTCGAGATCAACCTCGAAGCTGTCGTAGCGCGGGTTCTCGCCCGAGTCCGGGTCGTAGCGATAGACGGTGAACTTCTTCACGCGCCCGGCCCCCTCGGCCTTGTGCACACGGCCTTTGCCGGAGATCTTGCTGTTGGCAGGAAGGGTAAAAGTGGCCATATCCGCTGCTTTCCGCTGTGAAATCCAGGGGCAGGCGGCTTGCTGGCAAACCGCCGACTCTGCAGCCCTCTTAGCGTCTTGGCGCGCGGGGGCAAGCACCCTGTTGCATTGCGGCGGAATGGATAGGCGCAGAGATGCGCAAAGGATTTGAGCCTGCGCCCCGCCAGCGATAGCGTGGCCGGCATGAAAGCGCCCCCTCCCGCCGCCTTGCCGGGCCCGCCGGCCCGCCTGCCCCGATCCATGCTGGCCATGGCGGTGAAGGGGGGCGAATTGTCGGTGCGGGCCAAGGGGCAGCCGGGCGGGCTGGGGCAGGATGTCTACCACCGGCTGATGCGCTTGTCGTGGCCGCGGCTGCTGGGCCTGTTCATGGGCGTGTTCCTGGGCTTCAACCTTGTCTTCGCCGTGGCCTACTGGCTGGATCCGGCCGGGCTTGCCGTGGCGCATGAGGATGCCGGCCTGCCGCCCTACTGGCGCGATTTCTTCTTCAGCGTGCACACGGTGGCCACCATCGGCTATGGCAACATCTATCCGGCCGATCTTTATGCCAATGTCATCGTGGTGATCGAGATCACGCTGGGCATCGTCTATTTCGCGCTGGCCACGGGCATGGCCTTTGCCCGCTTTTCGCGCCCCACCGCGCGCATGCTGTTCAGCCAGGTGCTGGTGGTGCATGATGTGGCAGGCGTGCCCACCTTGATGCTGCGCGCGGCCAATCAGCGCCACAACATGATCTATTCGGCCGAGGCGCGCATGGCGGTGCTGCTGGATGGCGAGGTGGGCGGCGTGCGCATGCGCCGCTTTGTCGATCTGCCGCTGGTGCGCGCCACCAACCCGGCCTTCGCCCTGACCTGGACGATCATGCACACGATCGACGCGGCCAGCCCGCTGCACCCCTGGCTGGCCAGCCAGGCCGAGGGGATGGACCAGGATATCGTCGTGATCCTGTGGGGTGTCGACGAAGTGAGCGGGCAGACGATCCATGGCCGCTGGGCCTATGGGCCGGGCGATATCCGCTGGGATGCCCGCTTCGAGGATATCGTCGACGTCGACGAAGGCGGCATCCGTACGATCGACTACACCCGCTTCCACGCCACCCACCGCATGCCCGCCTGAGGCGCAGCAAAACGGGCGGCCTCCACCAGGAGACCGCCCGTTCCAGGCTATCTGCCTTTCAGCGCCGGATCAGGCGCCGAAAGTGCGCTGCCACCAGCCCTTGCGGGGGCCGTCTTCGCCATCCTCGCCCTCGCCTTCGGCCGCTTCGGCGGCAGAGGCGGGGGTAGGGGCAGGGGCTTCTTCCACGGCCGGGGCGGCAGGCGCCTCGGTCACGGCTTCGGCGGGGGCCTCCACCTTCTTCTTGCGGGTGCGCTTGGGCTTGGGCGCCGGCTCTTCAGCCGGTGCTTCAGGCGCAGCTTCCACAACCGGGGTTTCAGCCGGCGCTTCGGCGGCCACTTCGGCCTTCTTGCGGCGGGTGCGCTTGGGCTTGGGCGCCGGCTCTTCCGCCGGAGCTTCAGGCGCAGCTTCCACAACCGGGGCTTCAGCCGGCGCTTCGGCGACCACATCGGCCTTCTTGCGGCGG
>Ga0207806_1000442_pt1 | contig 10237 bp, 8 predicted proteins | sample LuqExpMetageno72_FD_187829 | JGI IMG/M metagenome (GOLD analysis project Ga0207806, IMG submission 187829) | Tropical forest soil microbial communities from Luquillo Experimental Forest, Puerto Rico - Sample 72 (SPAdes) | ecosystem: Environmental > Terrestrial > Soil > Tropical forest ...
AGCGGCTTGTCGAGGAAATCGCCCACCGTGGCGCCCAGCGGCCGGGTGAGGATGAACGCCGCCCAGAACAGCCCGGTGCGCGAGGCCGCCGTGAAGCGATAGAGCAGCGCGATGGCCCCCAGCAGGCCGGCAAAGATCAGCGCGCCCAACACATAGCCCGATTCCAGCCCCATGAAGGTGGCATCGCCAAAGCTGTCGGCCGTCCAGTCGCCCAGCGCGGTGCCCAGCGTTTGCGAGAAGGTGATGGTGATCCAGTAGAAGATCTCGGCCCGGGGCGTGGCAACGCTGGCCACCGACACCGTGCCCAGCACCAGCCGCCAGGCCAGCAGCGAGAGGCCCACGCAGGCCACCAGCGTCAGCGATCCGCCCAGATAGCCGATGCCCAGCGAGCGGTCGAAGAAATCGGCCAGCGCCGTGCCCGCCGTGGTGGAAGCCAGGATAGTGGCCCAATAGAGCAGCGGATGGAAGGCGCGGGCGCGGATCTGGGCCGCCACCAGCAGCACCAGCGGCGTTGCGAACAGGGCGATGCCGGCGGCATAGCCCATCTCATATTGCTGGGTGAACAGGTCGGCGCCCGTTTCACCCAGCGTGGTGGCCAGGATCTTGATGATCCAGAAACCCAGCGTCACCGCCGGCACCTTGGAAAGGGCCTCATCCAGGGCGGGGGCGGCGGTGGGGCGTGCTATGTCGCTCATCGGCAGCGAACCTTTCTTGCAATCCTGCAAAAACGCAAGGCTAGCCGCGCTTAGCGCTGCGGCGCCACCACCAGCACGACGAAAGTGCCCGGGCCAGGCTTGCCGCGCTTGGCGCCGGGGGCGGGCTGGCCCAGCGTGGCGGTGGGCAGATAGATGCGCCCGTCACGCGGGTCGAGCGCGGCGGTCTTGGCGCCCACCTGCGTGGCAATGGTGCCGGCAACGGCGATATGCGCCTTATCGGCAATCGAGATGGCCACCAGCGTGCCGCTGCCGCCGCAGGGGATGAAGGCCAGGCCCCGGGCCTCGTCGGCCACCACGGCATCGGGGTCGCGGCCGATCGCCAGCTTGCCCACCACCTTGCCGCTGGCGGTGTTCACCACCATCGCCACGCCATTGGCGCAGGCCGAAATGGCGCGCGTGCCGCCGGCCACCAGCGCCAGGCCCGTGGGGCCATCGCAGCCGGGCAGGGCGATCTTGCGCAGCAGCTTGCCCGCCTTCAGATCCACCTCGGCCAGCGCATTGGCTTCTTCCAGATTGATGAAGGCGCGGCCATTGCCGGCAGCGGCGCCATATTCCAGCCCGCCGGCCAGGGCGAAGCTGTTCACCACCTTGCGGCTGGCGGCATCGATCTGGGTAACCGTGCTGCTGCCCGGGCTCATCACCACCACGCGATTGGTGGCGGCATCATAGAAGGCGGCATCGGGCTTCTTGCCGCTGGGCACTTCGGCCAGCACCTGGCCGGAGGCGGCATCGATGAAGCGGGTGAGATCGGTCTTGCCGTCGGTTTCGGCGATGGTCTTGCCGCCGTCGATCGGCAGCACCTGGTGGGCGCCATTGGCCGGCGCCAGCGTGGCCGCCTGCCGGCTGGCCAGATCCACCGCCATCACCGCATTGGAGCGCGCCACATAAAGCTTGCCGCCGGCCGCATCGATCTGGGCGAAATCCCAGCCGCCATCGGGGCCGGCAATGCGCGCTTCCACCTTATAGGCGGGCGCATCGGCCAGAACGGGGCCGGCAGCGGCCAGCAGGGCAACGGCGACAGCAGCGCCGGCATGGCGCGCAAAACAGGTGCGGTTCATTCGAATTGTCTCCCGGCCACGGGCCCGGGCCGGCGCCCCCCGCCACGCCCCCCTTGCGGCCATGGCGCGAGAGGTGGCCGCCATTTGCGTCAATCCCGTGACAAGGAAGCCGGGCAAAAGATTGGTTTTTCGCAATGTGCCCGGCGCCCGCCGCACCCCTGCGCGGAACCATTACCGCAGCGCAGCGTTGCCCCGCTTGACAGCGCCCACCCCCGGGCCGAGGAATAAGCGCATGGAATATCGCAAGCTTGGCAGAACCGGCATCAGCGTCAGCGCTGTGTGCCTTGGCACGATGACCTGGGGATCGCAGAACAGCGAGGCGCAAGCCCATGAACAGATCGACTATGCGCTGAGCCGCGGCATCACCTTCCTCGATACTGCCGAGATGTATCCTGTCACCCCCAGCCGGGTGGAAACGCTGGGCCGCACCGAGGAATATATCGGCAGCTGGATCGCCCAAAGCGGCAGGCGCGGCGAGATCGTGCTGGCCAGCAAGGTGGCCGGCCCCTCGCGCCTGCTGCCCATCCGCGGGGGCGACAACCGGCTGGATGCCAAGAACATCAACGCTGCCATCGATGCCAGCCTGAAGCGCCTGAAGACCGACTACCTCGACCTTTACCAGCTGCACTGGCCCGATCGCGGCGTGCCGATGTTTGGCGGGCGCGGCCTTGCCACGCTGGCCGATGCGCCCGACACTGTGCCGCTGGAAGAAACGCTGGAGGCGATGGCCGCGCTGGTGAGCGCCGGCAAGGTGCGCGCCATCGGCGTGTCGAACGAGACGCCCTGGGGCGTGGCCGAGGCGCTGCGCCTGGCCGGCGCGGGCACCGCCCCGCGCATCGCCTCGATCCAGAACGCCTACAACCTGCTCAACCGCGTGTTCGAAGGGGGGCTGTCGGAATTTGCCCTGCGCGAGGATGTCGGCCTGCTGGCCTATTCGCCGCTGGCGGCGGGCTATCTGTCGGGCAAATATCTGGGCGGGGTGGTGCCGGCCGGATCGCGCGGCGATGTCGCCCGGCAGTTCACCCGCTATTTCACCCCGTCGCAGGCCAATGCCACGGCGCGCTATGTGGGCATTGCCCATGCCTTTGGCCTCAGCCCCGAAGCGCTGGCGCTGGGCTTTGTCTACAGCCGGCCGTTTGTCACCAGCTCGATCATCGGCGCCACCTCGCTCGATCAGCTGAAGGCCGATATCGATGGCAGCCTGGCCGTGCTGCCGCCAGAAGCGCTGGAGGCCATCGAAAGCGTGCAGGCCACCTGGCCAGACCCCTGCCCCTGACCGCCACCCCGGCCCGCAGGGAGAGGGCTGGCCTGTCCATCTCCTGCAACGCGCCGGGGCTAGAGCCGATTCGCTGCCGCAAGCAGGCCGCAAGGAGAGGATGATGAGCGCAGGACACCCCGCCCCGGCCCCCAACCGGCCCGCCCGCGCCCTGTTCGCCACGCTGCTCAGCGATGGCGCATGGGGCCGCAATTGCCTGCTGTGGGGCAGCCTGGCGTTAACGGTGGCCGCCCCGCTGCTGGCCCTGCGCCACCACCGCGCGCTGTGGCTGCTGGCGCTGGCGCTGCCGGTGCTGGCGGTGTGCCTGGTCGATCTGTTCCAGAAGGGCCATTCGCTGCGCCGCAATTTTCCTGCCGCGGCGCGCTTTCGCTGGATGTTCGAATGGCTGCGGCCCTATCTGCGCAGCTATATCGTGGAAAGCGATCTGGATGGCCGCCCCTTCAGCCATGAGGAACGCGCGCTGGTCTATGCCCGCGCCCATGGCACCAGCGATGCCCACCCCTTCGGCACCGAGCTTGATGTCTATTCCGGCGAATATGAGTGGCTGGCCCATTCCATGCGCCCCAACCCCGATGCCCCGGCCGACATGCGGGTGAAGGTCGGCTCTGATCAATGCGCCAAGCCCTATATGGCCTCGCGGCTGAACATTTCGGCGATGAGCTTCGGCTCGCTGGGATCGCATGCGGTGGAAGCGCTGAACCTGGGCGCCAAAATGGCCGGCTGCTATCACGATACCGGCGAGGGCGCCGTCTCGCCCTATCACCTGAAGCATGGCGGCGATGTGGTGTTCCAGGTGGCCTCGGGCTATTTCGGCTGCCGCGATGGCCAGGGCCGCTTCGATCCGGCGCGCTTTGCCGATACCGCCCAGGCCGAATCGATCCGCATGATCGAGATCAAGCTGAGCCAGGGCGCCAAGCCCGGCCATGGCGGCATGCTGCCCGCCGCCAAGATCACGCCGGAAATCGCGGCCACCCGCGGCATCCCCATGGGCGAGGATTGCATCAGCCCGCCGGCCCATTCGGCCTTTTCTTCCCCACGCGAATTGCTGGAATTTGCCGCCCAATTGCGCGAACTGTCGGGCGGCAAGCCGGTGGGGCTGAAGCTGTGCGTGGGCTTCCCGCACGAGATCTTCGCGCTTGCCAAGGCCATGCTGGCCAGCGGCATCACGCTGGATTTCATCGTAGTGGATGGCGCCGAGGGCGGCACTGGCGCTGCCCCCACCGAACTGTCGGACCGGGTGGGCATGCCGCTGCGCGAGGGGCTGATGGTGGTCCGCAACGCGCTGGTGGGCACCGGCCTCAAGACGCAGGTGCGCCTGGCTGCCAGCGGCAAGGTCACCTCGGGCGCCTCCATCGCCATGAACGCGGCCCTGGGCGCCGACTGGAGCAATGCCGCGCGCGCCTTCATGTTCTCGCTGGGCTGCGTGCAATCGCTCAAGTGCCACACCGGCACCTGCCCCACCGGCATCGCCACCCAATCACCCGCTCGCCAGCGCGGGCTGGTGGTGCCCGAAAAGGCCGAGCGCGTGGCCCGCTTCCACAAGGCAACGATCCATGCGCTGCACGAGATCGTGGTGGCGGCCGGGCTTGATAACCCCGGCGATTTCCGCCCCAGCCACCTGCGCCACCGCATCAACGTGGCCGAAATGCGCCAGATGGACGAGATCTATCCCTTTGCGCGGCCGGGCGAATTGCTGGGCGGCGGCGGCCACCCCACGCTGCGCCGCTGGTGGGATGCGGCCAGCCCCGACAGTTTCCGCCGGGTGGACGACGACCGCCTGGCGCTGACCTGAGCCGGCCGCCTCAGCCGGGGAACCGGTGGTCCTCGCAAGGGTCGTCTTCGCCGGCGCACATGTCGCCGGTGGGGCCAAAGCGCATGATGGTGATCAGCGCGCGCAGCGCATCGGGCGCCAGCGGCTCGGCAAAACGCAGGCCCGCGCGGCCGGCCAGGCTCCACATCACCTCGGCCGCCCGCTCGCCCTCCAGCGGCAGGTCAACCATCACCCGGTCGCCGCGCCGCAGCCCGGCGGCCGCCTCGCATTGCGCGCCGCCGGCCGAAATATCCACCAGCAGCAGGCTGGTCAGCCCCACCCGCGGATGGCTGGCCACCACCACCTGATTGACCTTGTGGCGCGCATCGCGCCGGTTTTCGCGGCCGGCCTGCCCGCCACGCCGGCCGCGCAGGCGTTCGATCAGTTTGCGCAGCATCGCTTGGCTCTCCGGCATCGCTTTATCCGTGCTTGTCCGGTATACAACCTTTACAAATACCTAACACCTGCGAAAGCCGCCGCCGGCCCGGCATTTTGGCCATTTGGCCACAGTGCTGCGGCAAAATCACTCGAAAACGGGATGAATCCGATAATTTGCGGCAGAGCGGACTTGATTTAACCGCGCGACTAAGGCTATGACCCAAAGCGTTCAATCGCCCACCAACGAGGCGGTTTCTCCGGTGAGAGGAGGCTATATGGACTTCCAGCAAAAGCTTGATGCAATGCGCATTCGCTGCGCAGCAGATGTACGCCCGGCGGCCCTGGCCTTCCGTGATTTCACGCATGAACTGTTCGATTGCCGCATTGCCGCCTGCCACAACATCGCGGTGAAAAGCCAGATGTGCGATGACGCCGGCACCATCCTTGCCACCGATGTGTTCGGCTGGACGGATGAGGACAAATGGTGGCGCACGCCGCATCTGGCGCTGGCCTCGCCGCTGACGACGGCCTGCCGCTTCGAGGCGGAGCCCTTCTGGGTGAATGCCGGCGGCTTTCGCACGCGCGATCGCAACAGCTGGGTCGAGCAGATCGACATCTCGGACTTCGAAAAGCGCGCCTTCACCCGCGCCGCCATCGTCGTGCCGGTGCACCTGCCCTTTGGCCATATCGGCGTTGTCAGCTTCAGCCCGACGGACAGTTCGATCCTCGACCTGTCGCACGAATATGAAGCCTATTCCGACTTGCTGGGCATGTTCACCCGCACCTTCATCTCGTCCTATCAGCGGATCATGGTGAAGCCGGAGCGCATCCCGGCCGGCGGCTCGCTGCTGTCGAAGCGCGAGGTGGAATGCCTGCGCTGGGCGGCCATCGGCAAGACCGACCACGAGATCGCCATGATCATGTCGCGCAGCCGCGCCACCGTGCGCTTCCACATCCAGAACGCAGCCGTGAAGCTGGATGCGGTGAACCGCAGCCAGACCGTGTTCAAGGCCGCGCAGCTGGGCTATATCGGCCTCAATTCGTAAATCCGCGAAAGGGGTCCCAGGGCCCCGCCACCAGTTGAACAGCCGAACCGGCGCCGCTTTCAAACGGCGCCGGTTTGCTGTTGGGGCAGGCCTAGATCACAGGCCCAGCACGGTTTTGGCGATGATCGTGCGCTGGATCTCGTTGCTGCCGCCAAAGATCGTCCAGGCGCGGCTGTTGAGATAGCGGGCCGGCGCCACCTGCGCTTCCTTGCAGCAGATCGCCACATCGGCATCCGCGGCATAGAGCGGGCGGCGGCGGGTGAGCTGCAGCCCGGCATAGCCGAACACGCGCATCGCCAGCCCATCCACCTGCTGGCGGATGTTCGAGGCGGCCAGCTTCACCAGCGAGGTCTGCGGGCCGGGCTTGCGGCCCTGGGCCAGCTCCGCCAGAATGCGCAGCTCGGTCATTTCCAGCGCCAGCGCGTCGAACTCGGTGGCCGCCAGCGTCTGTGCAAACACCGCATCGTCGAGCAGGCTGCCGCCCAGCCCGTCGCTCTCGCGCGCCGCGCTTGCGCGCAGCAGGGCAATATCGGCCAGCAGGCGCGGCGCGTGGCACGAGCCGCCGCGCTCGTGTTCGAGCAGGAACTTGGCGATCGTCCAGCCCTGCCCCTCCTCGCCCACCAGATTGGCCGCGGGCACCTTCACATCGTCGAAGAACACCGCATTCACTTCATGATCGCCGGCAAGGCCGATGATCGGCTGCACCACGATGCCCGGCGTTGCCAGATCCACCAGCAGGAAGGAGAGGCCCGCCTGCGGCTTCACATCGGGGTTGGTGCGCACCAGGCAGAAGATCTTGTTGGCGAACTGGGCGTGGGTGGTCCACAGCTTGCCGCCGTTGATCACATAATGGTCGCCCTCGCGCACGGCGCGGGTCTTGAGATTGGCAAGGTCGGAACCGGAGGAAGGCTCGGAAAAGCCCTGGCACCAGTAATCCGCGCCGGAAAGGATGCGCGGCAGCAGCTCGGCCTGCTGCGCCGGGCTGCCAAAGGCATGCAGCACAGGCGCCAGCAGCTTCAGGCTCAGCACCGGCAGATCCGGCGCATCAGCCAGCGCGCATTCCTTCTCGAAGATGTAGCGCTGGGTGGGCGTCCAGCCGGTGCCGCCGAACTGCACCGGCCAGTTATAGCCCAGCCAGCCCTTGCGATGGAGGATCTGCTGCCAGCGCTGGCTGATGTCGGGTTCGGCAAAGACGGTGGGCGTGGCGCGGGCGCCGGCGCGCAGATCCGGGCCCAGTTCGGCCGCGAGAAAGGCGCGTACCTCGGCCTGGAATGCCAGATCCTGTGCGCTCAGCTCGATATGCATTGCCCGGTCCCTTCCCTCCTTGTGCCGCCGGCCGTCCCCGGCTTTGGCTTGGCGGCTTACTCCTGCCTGCTATGTGCCAGCCGCCCGGCCGGTGCCTCTGGCGAAAATGCTAGGAACCGGGGCGAATCCGTCCCTTCAGGCAGCTAGCGCAAAGAGGAGGCGCGAGGGGGGCAGCGCCCATTTATACTGCGCCCAAGACAGCAAAACCGCTGCGCCATAACGCCAGACGGAGTGGATCTACTTGGACTTCTCGCCCACCGAAGAGCAGCAGATGCTGCGCGATCTGATCGAACGCTTCGCGGCCGATACCTATCCTGCCGCCGATCGTCCGCATTATCGCGTGCCGGCCACCGGCTTTGCCCCCGGCGCCTGGAGCCAGCTGGCCGAACTGGGCCTGCTGGCCATGGCCTTCCCCGAGGAACTGGGCGGGCTGGGCGCGGGGCCGGTGGAGCTGATGATCCTGGGCGAGGCGCTGGGCAAGGGCGTGGTGCCCGAACCGGTGCTGGCCGAAGTGTTGCAGGCCGGCCTGCTGCTGGCCCGCGCCGGCACCGAGGAACAGAAGGACCGCTGGCTGGAAGGGGTGCTCTCTGGCAGCGCCCATCTCGCCCTCGCCTTTGCCGAGCCCGACAGCCGCTTTGAACTGGCAACGCCGGCCACTTCCTGCGCCGATGGCCGCCTTTCCGGCACCAAGACCTGCGTGATGGGCGGCAGCGCCTGCGATGCGGTGATCGTCAGCGCGCGGGGGCCGGATGGCGCCGTGGGCCTGTGGCTGGCCGAGCTTTCCGCCCCCGGCATCGCCCGCACCGATTACCGCCTGCTGGATGGCCAGCCCGCCATGGAGCTGACCTTCGAGGGCACGCCGGCCACGCCGCTGGCCGAGGGGCTGGCAGCGCTGGAAACGCTGGTGGTGGACCTGCGCGTGGCGATCGTCGCCGAAATGGTCGGCCTGATGCAGACCATGTTCGACCTGACGGTGGACTATGTGAAGGTGCGCAAGCAGTTTGGCGCGGCCATCGGCAGCTTCCAGGCCATTCAGCACCGCCTGGCCGACCAGTACATGATGCTGGAGCAATCGCGCTCGCTGCTGCTGCGCGCCGCCCTTGCCACCCCGGCCGAGCGCGAGGCCGCCGGCCTTGCCGCCAAGGCCTTCGTGGCGCGCGCCGGCGTGGCGCTGGGCGAGGAAGCGATCCAGCTGCATGGCGGCATGGGCGTGACCGACGAGCTGCTGGTGGGCCATGCCCACAAGCGCCTGCTGCTGCTGGCCAGCCTGTTCGGCGATGCCGATCGGGAAGCGGCCCGCTACATGGCGCTGACGCGGGCGGCCTGAGGGGGCAGGAGGGCGCGGGCGCCCTCCCCCTTCACCGCATCTGCAACACCTGCTTGCCCCGGTTGGCGCCGGCAAACAGGCGCATCAGCGTTTGCGGCGCCTGTTCCAACCCTTGCGCCACATCCTCCTGCGCGGTGATGCGCCCTTCTGCCAGCCATTGCGCCAGGCGGGCGCGGGCCATCGGATATTCGGCGGCATAATCCAGCGCGATAAAGCCTTCCATGCGCGCCCGGCGGAACACCAGCTGCATGTAATTGGCGGGCCCCGCCCCGCGCGTGGCCGAGGAATAGGTGGAGATCGCCCCGCAGATCACCACCCGCGCGCCGGTGGCAATGCGCGGCAGCAGCGTGTCGAGCAGCGGCCCGCCGACATTGTCCCACAGCACATCGATGCCCTGGGGCACCAGCGCCTTCACTTGCTGGCGGGCATCCGGCGCGCGGTAATCGACCGCGGCATCAAAGCCCATCTCCCCGGTCAGCCAGCGGCATTTGTCGGCGCCGCCGGCAAGGCCGATCACCCGGCAACCGGCAATCTTGCCCAGCTGGCCCACCAGCGATCCGGTGGCGCCGGCAGCGCCTGTCACCACCATCGTGTCGCCCGCCACCGGCCGGCCGACGCGGTGGAGGCCGAAGAAGGCGGTCATGCCGGTGATGCCAAGCACGCCAAGGTTGCGCGAGCCATGCCCGTCATCCGGCAGCCTGCTGAGCGCGGCGGCCGGCACGCAGGCATAATCCTGCCAGGAAAGCCGCCCTGTCACCTTGTCGCCTGGGGCAAAGGCAGGGTCGGCGCTGGCCACCACCTCGCCGCAGGCAAAGGCGGGCACGGGATCGCCAATCGCGCTGGGCGCCACATAATCGGCGACATTTTCCATCCACCCCTTCTGCGCCGGATCAAAGCTCAGCCAGTCCACCCGCACCAGCACCTCGCCGGGGCCCGGGGCTGGCGCTGTGCCTTCGGCCCAGAGGAAATCCTCTGCCTCCAGCGCCCGGCCGATCGGGCGGCGGGCGATCAGCCACTGGCGGTTATGCATCTGTGTTCTCCTTCGGGCGGGCGGATTTGGCCGGTTGCGAGGCCAGTTACGGGGCCTATGGCTGGCATGGTGCGCACGCAGGCGGCCAACAACTAACCATGAGGCCAGTTGCCGCTGGCCGGGCCAAATGCTTGGCAGGAAGGCAGACAAACCGGATCAGGCCAGAGGACTTGCACAGGCGATGGACATCAGCGAACGCGCGTTGGAACTGGGAGCACGGGTAGAAGCCTTCGTCCGCTCCGAGGTTATTGCCTATGAGAGCGATCCGCGTCGGGATCATCATGGTGCGCC
>Ga0207806_1000443_pt1 | contig 10171 bp, 9 predicted proteins | sample LuqExpMetageno72_FD_187829 | JGI IMG/M metagenome (GOLD analysis project Ga0207806, IMG submission 187829) | Tropical forest soil microbial communities from Luquillo Experimental Forest, Puerto Rico - Sample 72 (SPAdes) | ecosystem: Environmental > Terrestrial > Soil > Tropical forest ...
CCCGCGCGGATGCGGGCGATGGCGTGGTCATACAGTTCCAGATCGTCGAAGCGGGCGCGGGCGGCCGATTTGGGGTCCACCTTCAGCACGGAAGGGGGGCTGGCCGCCTCGCCATGGCCCACGGTGATCGGCACGATGGCGCTGGCCAGCAGCAGCAGCACGGCCGCTGCCAGCACCGCCCGGGCCCAGCCGCGCGGCAGGGCGGCAAAGCGATCCCACCGGGGGGCTGCTGCCCGCATCAACCAGCCAGGCCCGCCAGCACCAGCCCCGCCCAGGTGAGCGCCCCGCCCACCAGCGCGGCCGCCACATAGCCCAGCAGCTGGGGCACGCGCCCGCGCGCTTCCCACACCAGCGGCACATCGGGCAGCGGCGGCGGCTCTGGCGCGCCGCCTTTGGCCGGCACGCTTTCCTCCACCCGCGCCAGCAGGCCGGGCAGGCGCAGCAGGGTTTTGGCCAGGCCATGCAGCCTGTCGGCCACCGCCGCCTCCGGGCCCAGCTCATCGCGGATCCAGTCGGCCACATAGGGGCCGGCGATGTCCCACATGTTGATGTCGGGATCGAGGCTGGTGGCAAGGCCTTCCACCATCACCATCGTCTTTTGCAGCAGCAGCAGGTGGGGCTGGGTCGCCATGTCGAAATCGCGGGTGATGGCAAACAGGCCATCCAGCATCTGCCCCACCGACAGATCCTTCACCGGCCGGCCGCGCATGGGTTCGCCCACCGCGCGCAGGGCCGTGGCAAATTCGTCCACCGAATGGTGGCTGGGCACATATTGCGCCTCGAAATGGATCTCGGCCACGCGGCGGTAATTGCCGGTGGTGAGGCCATAGAGGATCTCGGCCAGCCACACCCGCGCCTGCCGGTTGATGCGCCCCATGATGCCGAAATCGATGGCAACGATGGTGCCGTCGCTCTCGATGAAGAGGTTGCCCTGGTGCATGTCGGCATGGAAGAAGCCGGCCGCGATCGCCTGGCGCAGGAAGGTGAGCACCAGCCGGCGGGCCAGATCCGCCCTGTCCACCCCGGAGGCATCGAGCGCGGCATGATCCGACAGCTTGAAGCCGCCCACCCATTCCAGCGTCATCACCCGGCCGCAGGTGCGGTCCCAGTCGATCGCCGGCACGCGGTAGCCGCCGGCGCCGGCCATCGCCTCGGCCAGTTCGCTGGCAGAGGCCGCCTCGCGCCTCAAATCCAGCTCGCGCGCGGTCCAGCGCCTGAAATTGGCGATGACCAGGCGCGGGCGCAGGCGAGTGGCCTCGCCGCCCAGCGCTTCCAGATGGGCCGCGGCCCATTCGTAGGTGGCGATGTCGCGGGCGAATTTCTCGCGGATGCCGGGGCGCAGCACCTTCACTGCCACTTGCCGGCCATCATGCAGCCGGGCGCGGTGCACCTGGGCGATGGAAGCCGCGCCCACCGGCTGCGTCTCCACCTCGGCGTAAAGCTCCTCCAGCGGGCGGCCAAAGGCGGCCTCGATCTCGGCGCGGATGGCGGCAAAGGGCACCGGCGGCAGCTGATCCTGCAGCGAGAGGAGGTTGCGCGCAGCTTCCTCGCCCACCAGATCGGGCCGTGTCGCCAGGGTTTGCCCCAGCTTGATCGCCGCCGGGCCAATCGCCTGGAAAGCGCCGGCATAATCGGGCACGGCCGGCTGGCGCGTGCCAAAGCGGGCAATGCGGCACAGGCGCTTCACCGGCGCGGGCGTGTTCTGCCCTTCCTCGATGATCCTCAGCGCGCCGTGGCGGGCCAGAATGCGGCCCCAGCGCAGCAGGCGCAGCGTATGCGTGGTATGGCTGGCCAAGGGGTCAGATCTTCCAGCCGGAATGGATGGCCACCAGCCCGCCCAGGATCGGCTCCACCTTCGTGTTCACAAAGCCGGCGGTGCGGATCATGCTTTCAAACCGCGGCATGGGCGGGAAGCGGCGGATCGATTCGATGAGATAGCGATAGCTTTCCGCATCGCCCGCGATCATCTGCCCGATCTGCGGCACGAGGCGGTGCGAATAGGCATCATAGACCTCGCGGAAGCCCGGCCATTCGGTGGTGGAAAATTCGAGGCAGAAGAAGCGCCCGCCGAATTTCAGCACGCGATAGGCCTCGGCCAGCGCCTTGTCGACATGGGTGACGTTGCGGATGCCAAAGGCGATGGTGTAGGCATCATACACCCGGCTTTCAAAGCTCAGCTCCTCGGCGTTCTGCCGGCTCCACACCAGGCCGTCGATGCCGCGCTGCATCGCCCGCTCGATGCCCACATCCAGCATGTCCTGGTTGATGTCGGAGACGGTGATGCTGGCGCCATGGGCGGCCATGCGGAAGGCGATGTCGCCGGTGCCGCCGGCCATGTCGAGGATCTGCTCGTGGCGCTGCGGCTTCACCCGGCGCACGAAGCGGTCCTTCCACACCCGGTGCAGGCCGGCCGACATGGCATCGTTCATGATGTCGTATTTCTTGGCCACGCTGGAGAAGACCGCGCCCACGCGCGCCTCCTTCTCCCCTGCCGCGATGTCTTCATAGCCGAAGGAAACGGTGTCGCTGTCTGTGGCGGTGTGGCTGTCTGTCATGGCCCGCGCTTTAGGAGGTTTTGTGCGGCCGCGCAAAGGCTGATAAGGCAATGGCCCATGCCAGAATTGCCAGAAGTTGAAACCACCGTGCGCGGCCTTGCCCCCTTCCTGGAAGGGCAGGTGATCGCCCGGGTGGAAACCCGCCGGGCGGGCCTGCGCCGCCCCTTCCCCGCCGATCTGGCGCAGATGCTTACCGGCGCGCGCGTTATCGGGCTGGGCCGGCGGGCCAAATATGGCCTCCTCCACACCGACCGGGCGCTGACCATGGTGTTTCACCTGGGCATGTCGGGCCGCTGGCGGATCGAGCCGGAAACGATCGACAAGCACGACCATCTGCTGCTGACAACCGGCGCCGGCGTTCTGCTGGCGCTCAACGATCCGCGCCGCTTCGGCTCGGTCGATCTGGTGGAAACCGCAGCGCTGGCCAGCTGGCCCGCCTTTGCCGCGCTGGGGCCGGAACCCTTGGGCGAGGAACTGACGCCTGCCCATCTGGCCGCCGCCTTTGCCGGGCGGGTGGCGCCGGTGAAGGGGCTGCTGCTCGATCAGGCGATCGTTGCCGGCCTTGGCAACATCTATGTGTGCGAGGCGCTGCACCGCGCGGGCATCAGCCCCTTGCGCGAAGGCGGGCGGATAACGCGCAAGGGGCTGGAACGGCTGGTGCCGGCGATCAAGGCGGTGCTGGCCGAATCGATTCGCGCCGGCGGCTCCACCATCCGCGATTATGCCCAGCCCAATGGCGAGCTGGGCTATTTCGCCGCCAACTGGCGCGTCTATGGCCGCGAGGGAGAGCCCTGCAGCGCCAAGGAGGGCGCCTGCACCGGCACCATCCGCCGCGTAGTGCAGGGCGGCCGATCCAGCTTCTGGTGCCCGCGCTGCCAGCGTTAATGGTTGTGGCGCGCTCATGGTTTTGGCGCCTTTGCGGGCGCAGCGGCACCGGCCCACGCCCCCACCCGGAATTTGGTTTTGGCGCCCTTGCAGGCGCAGCGGCACCGGCCCACGCCCCCACCCGGCCACCCCTAGGGTACTCTCGTTGGGTGGCCGGGTGGGGGCGTGGGTCGGTGCCGCTTCCCGAACACAAGTTGTTGACGATTCGCCGCAGGGCCGCTAAGGGCGCCGCTTTCCGCAGCCGGCTTGCCGGTCGCAGATCCGAAAAACCACCGCAATTGCCGGCCCTTCTCGCGGGCCCCTACCGAGGACAGACATGGCCAATACGCCGCAAGCCCGCAAGCGCATCCGCCGCAATGAACGCCGCGCCGAGATCAATGGCGCCCGCCTTTCGCGCATCCGCACCTTCGTGAAGAAGGTGGAAGCCGCCATCACCGCCCACGACAAGGAAGCCGCCTCTGTGGCCCTGAAGGCCGCGCAGCCGGAGCTGGATCGTGGCGTGGCCCGCGGCGTGCTGCACAAGAACACTGCCAGCCGCAAGCTCTCGCGTCTGAGCAAGGCCGTTTCCGCGCTTTGATTCGCGGAAAGGCCCGGCAGTTTTACTGCCATGCCGGCTAAGTAAATTTCACAGGTCGGCATTAATGATGAGCTTATACATGGGGCCGGTGGGCAGACCACCGGCCCCATGCCGTTTGCGCCCCTGCGCGAAGCCCGCGAAAATCCATGACGATTCGGTGATGCTTATTTTTTCTTGCATTTTTTCAAATAGTTATTTCTATTTATGAGTTTTCCGCGCGGTTGCGCTGTCAAGGCAATTATTTCAATTTTTTTGCATGCCAGCGCCTTGCCCTTTGCCGCGAACGCTTCCAGAAAAAACCCCACCGGCAAATAAATCGGTCGGGATTCACACATAGATCACGAGGGCGGGCCATCGCTTGGCCAGCCGGGTGGGCCCACAGGTTCACACGGCAGGGCAGGCGCGACTCTGCCGCGATGTGTCTTGCGCGTTCGCATATCGGTTTCAGGAATTGTCAGGAGCATATCGGGGTGACGGGAAGCGTTTGGGGTGGACGACGAGGGGAGTCGACTGCGGCCAAAAGCCGGGCTACCGGGCTGCGCGCTGTGGAAGACCAGGAAGCCATCGATCTGGCCGCCGATTGGGCGGATATCAGCCAGGGCCTGCGCAAGGATCTGGGTCAGCAGCTGTTCAACCAGTGGGTGCGCCCCATTCAGCTGGGCAGCTTCTGCAAGGAGACCGGCACGCTCGATCTGTTCTTGCCGACCGAATTCGCCGCCAACTGGGTGGCCGACCGCTTTGCCGACCGGCTGAGCCTGGCTTGGAAGATCGCCCGCGCCGAAGTGCGCCATGTGCGCATCTCGGTGCACCCCGGCCGCCGCTCTATGCCCGACCTGCGCCTGGCCCGCGACAATGGCGCCGAACGCCCCGCCAATGACGCCCCCGCCCAGGCCGGCCGCTCGCTGGGCAATGCCGCGAGCGACGTCGTCGCCCATATCGCCACCGACACGCTGGGCCTGGCCTCGATCGGCCTCGATCCCTCGCTCACCTTCGCCAGCTTTGTCACCGGCACCTCCAACGTGCTGGCCTTCAACGCCGCCCAGCGCATGGCCGCAACGGAAAAGCCCCAGTTCTCGCCGCTGTATCTGAAGGCGGCCACCGGCCAGGGCAAAACCCATCTGATGCATGCCATTGGCCATGCGTTTCTGGCCAATCACCCGCGCGCGCGCATCTTCTATTGCTCGGCCGAGCGGTTCATGATCGAATTCGTGCAGGCGCTGCGGCAGAACCAGATGATCGAGTTCAAGTCGCGCCTGCGCGGCTTCGATCTGCTGATGATCGACGATATCCAGTTCATCATCGGCAAGGCTTCCGCCCAGGAAGAGCTGCTCTACACGATCGATGCGCTGCTGGCCGAGGGCAAGCGCCTGGTTTTCGCCGCCGACCGCGCCCCCCAGGCGCTGGACGGGGTGGAGCAGCGGCTGCTTTCACGCCTGTCGATGGGCCTGGTGGCCGATATCCAGCCGGCCGACATCGAGCTGCGCCGCCTGATCCTCGACAACCGCCTCGCCCGCGTTGGCTCTGCCATGCATGTGCCGGGCGATGTGGTGGAATTCCTCGCCCGCACGATCAACCGCAATGTGCGCGAGCTGGTCGGCGGCCTCAACAAGCTGATCGCCTATGCCCAGCTCACCGGTCAGCCGGTCAGCCTGGCGCTGGCCGAGGACCAGCTGACCGACATCCTCAGCGCCAACCGCAAGCGCATCACCATCGACGAGATCCAGCGCACCGTCTGCCAGTTCTACCGGGTGGACCGCACGGAGATGTCCTCCAAGCGGCGCGCGCGCGCGGTGGTGCGGCCGCGGCAGGTGGCGATGTATCTCTCCAAGGTGCTCACGCCGCGTTCCTACCCGGAAATCGGGCGGAAATTCGGCGGGCGCGATCACTCCACCGTAATCCACGCGGTGCGCCTGATCGAGGACCTGCGCACGCGTGACGCCGATATCGACGGCGACGTGCGCAGCCTGCTGCGCCAGCTGGAAAGCTGATCTCACAAGCTGTGCATGGGCTGTGAAAAGCCCTGTGCACTGGCCGGGGGCAACCCTGTGGGCAGGCTGTGGGTGCCTTTGCGCAAAAGCTGTGGAAGGCTGGCCCAAAAGCCTGTGCGCAGGCTGTTGATGGCCTGTGGATAACCCTGTGCGCCCGATGTGGGCATGCAGGGCACAGGCCTGTGCAGCCGCGGTGGGCAAAGGGTGCACAGGCGGAGGACAACCCCTCGCCCAACCCGGCTTTGCCTAACCCGGCTTTCCCTTCTAAACCGCCCGGCATGACTCTCCTGCCGCCAGACCGCCTCGCCCGTTTTGCCCGCCATATCGTGCTGCCCGAAGTGGGCGGCGTGGGGCAGGTGGCGCTGGCGGGCGCCCATGCGGTGCTGGTGGGCTGCGGCGGCATTGGCGCGCCGGCGCTGCAATATCTGGCCGCCGCCGGCATTGGCCGCCTCACCCTGATCGACGACGACCGGGTGGAGGCCAGCAACCTGCAACGCCAGACGATCTTTGCCGAGGCCGATATCGGCGCACCCAAGGCCGAAGCCGCCGCCGGCTGGGTGGCCCGGTTCGACCCGGCGCTGCAGGTGAAAGCCCATCGCCTGCGGCTCACCGGCGCCAATGCCGCAGCACTGGTGGCGGGCGCCGATGTGGTGCTGGATGGCTGCGACAATTTCGCCACGCGCCTCGCCGTCTCCGATGCCTGCGTGGCAGCCGGCGTGCCGCTCACCAGCGCGGCGGTGGGGCGGTTTCAGGGGCAGGTGGCCAATTTTGCCGGCCATCTGCCCGATCAGGCCTGCTATCGCTGCTTTGTGGGCGAGGCTTTCGATGCCGCCGATTGCGACACTTGCGCGGCCGATGGCGTGCTGGGCGCCTTCGTTGGGCTGGTGGGCACGCTGGCGGCGATGAGTGCCCTGCGCGCGATCCTCCATGGCGCCGGCGTGCCCGGCCCGCTGGCCGATCCGCAATGGGGCCGGCTGCAGCTGGTCGACGGGCTGGCCCCCACCTTGCGCGCCATCGCCATCCCGGCAGACCCGGCCTGCCGGGCCTGCGCGCGCTAGGCCGCCCCTGCCAGCATCCCGGCCACCCAGGCCGGCACCAGCTCGCCCGCCGGGCCAAAGCGGCTGGTGTGGAACCAGGCCGAACCCTGGCTGCGTTCGAGGTTCAGCTCCAGCGTCTCGGCGCCCAGTTCGCGCGCCATGCGCACAAAGCCCGCCGCCGGATAGACCGCCCCCGACGTGCCGATCGAGACGAACAGATCAGCCGCGCGCATGGCGGCGTGGATGTCGTCCATCCGATAGGGCATCTCGCCAAACCACACGATATCGGGCCGCAATTGCCGCACGCCGCAGGCCGGACAGGCGGGCCGGTCGATCAGGGCCCCGCGCCAGGGCACCCTTTCGTCGCAGGCCGTGCACCAGGCCGACAGATGCGCGCCATGCATGTGGATAAGCGCGCGCGATCCGGCGCGATCATGCAGATCATCGACATTCTGCGTCACCAGCGTCACCCGGCCGGGCCATTCGCGCTCCAGCCGGGCCAACGCATGGTGGGCGGCATTGGGCGCCTTGGTCTGGATGGCGGCGCGGCGCATGTCGTAAAAGCGCAGCACCAGATCGGGATCACGCGCGAAGGCCTCGGGCGTCGCCACATCCTCCACCCGGTGCTGCTCCCACAGGCCGCCGCCATCGCGGAAGGTGTCTATGCCGCTCTCGGCGCTGCAGCCGGCGCCGGTGAGGATAACGATGTTGCGGATGGTGCCCATGGCGCTAAGGAAAGCGCCAAAGCAGGAGAATTTCAATGGCACGCATGGGCATTATCGGCAGCGAGGGGCGCATGGGCAAGGCGCTGGCCGAGGCGGTGGCGGCCGCCCACCACCAGCTGGCCGGCGGGATCGACCGCGATGGCGATGCCAATGCCTTGGCGCTGGCCAGCGATGTGCTGATCGATTTTTCGGCACCGGCCGCGCTGGAAGCCAATCTTGATGCGGCAGCGGCGGCGGGCATTGCCATCCTCGTGGGCACCACCGGGCTGGAAGAGCGCCACCACTGGCTGATCGACCGCGCCGCCGAGCAGATCCCCGTGCTGCAGACGGGCAATACCTCGCTGGGCGTCAACATGCTGGCCTTTCTGGTGGAAGAGGCCGCCCGGCGGCTGGGCGAGGACTGGGATATCGAGATCGTCGAGACGCATCACCGGATGAAGGTGGATGCACCTTCGGGCACGGCGCTGCTGCTGGGCGAGGGCGCCGCGCGCGGCCGCCAGATCGCGCTGGCCGACCATGCCGTGCGCGGGCGCGATGGCATCACCGGCAAGCGCGAGGCCGGCACGATCGGCTTTGCCTCCTTGCGCGGCGGCAGCGTGGCGGGCGATCACACGGTGCATTTCCTGGCGGATAACGAGCGCCTCTCGCTCAGCCATCTGGCGGAAAACCGCGGCATTTTCGCGCGCGGCGCGGTGAAGGGCGCCGATTGGCTGATCGGCAAGGCGCCCGGCCGCTATGGCATGAAGGAAGTGCTGGGCCTCTGAAAGCCGGCGCTTAGCCAGCCGCCAGCCACTGGGCCAGCGCCACCATGCAGGCGCGGCCCAGCAGGTGCGATCGGCGCGGGCTCCAGCCGGTTTCGGCCGAGGGCAGCGGATCGTGGTCCTTGAAGGGCATTTCCAGCGTCATCGCCACGGCGCCAAAGCGCTGGGCGATCTGGTTCGTCGCCATGGTAAGGTTGGCCCGGCCGGGAGGGGCCGAAGGATAGCCGCGCGCGGTCTGAAAATCGGGCGTCAGCGCATCGAGCAGGGAGACATAGCGGCGATACCCTGCCGCCTGCGCGTCCGTCAGCGCGGGGATGCCATCGAAACCGGCGAGGAAAACGGCCGGGATCGCCTCGTCGCCATGCACATCCATGCAGAAATCCACGCCGCTCTCATCCATCGCCGTGCGGATCGCCAGCACTTCCGGGCTGCGCTCGGGCGTCGGGGCGTGCCATTCGCGGTTGAGGTTCACGCCCGCCGCATTGGTGCGCAGATGGCCGCGCGCGCTGCCATCGGGGTTGGCATTGGGCACGATGTGGAAGCGGCAGCGCTGGCGCAGCCAGCGGCCATGCGGATCAGCCGGATCGCACAGCAGTTCCAGCGCGCCTTCCATCCACCATTCGGCCATCGTCTCGCCGGGGTGCTGGCGGGCCTGCAGCCACACCTGCTGCACCCCCTCGCCCAGCTCCAGGCAATCGATCGGCTGGCCATCAAGGCTGTGGCCCAGCCGCCGATAGCCCACCCCCGGCAACGCCGCCGTGCGGCTGACCAGCGCCCGGTGCCGCTCCATCGCATAGGGCGCGAAATAGGCAAACCACACCAGATCGCCGGCCGGCTGGTGGCGGATCGTCAGCGTGCCATTGTCGGCGGCCGGGTCCCAGGCGGTGTCGGCGCGGGTCCATGTCTCGCCATCGGCCGAGACGCAGGCGCGATAGCCCGCCCAGCCATCGGGATAGGCCGCCGCCTTCAGCCCGGTAAGCCGCAGCACCAGCACCCGCCCGCCCGCGCCGCTGACGCGGAAATGGAACCACTGGAAGAAATCGCTGTTGCGGTCCTTGCGGATGGCAAGGCGGGCCTCGGCGCCGCTGATCGCCAGCACTTCGATATTGCCGGCATCGAAGGCGGCGTCGATCTGGATGTTCTGCATGAAAAGGGGGATAGCCTTGGGCGCTGCCAGCGGCAAGCGGCTCAGGAAGCGGGTTTGGCGGCCGGCTGGGGCGCCGGGTCGATGGGGATGGGCACGGCGGCGGCGGGCGGCGGGGGCGGCGTTGCCGGCCCGCCATGGGGCAGTTTGGCGAAGATGGCGGCGGCCAGGCGCGCGGCGATGGCGCCATCGCTCCAGTGCGAATCGCCCTCACGCGTGACGATGTCGGCCCGGCCCTCATACAGCGGCTGGCCGGTGGTGCGCTCGCGGATGCGCAGTTCCAGATGGGTGTTCACCAGCGCCTTTCTCGGCTTGCTGGCATCATAATTCAGCTGCACCGCCATCATCGAGCCATGATTGGAAACGCCCATCTCGGCCGCGCCCGACCACGGGCTCTTCTTCGGCTCTTCGGGCACCACCACATCGCGCACCAGCCGCACTTCGGTCACCTGGCCGCCGGTGGGGTCGGGGTTCAGCGTGTCGTAGCCGGCCTTGGCCA
>Ga0207806_1000444_pt1 | contig 10171 bp, 7 predicted proteins | sample LuqExpMetageno72_FD_187829 | JGI IMG/M metagenome (GOLD analysis project Ga0207806, IMG submission 187829) | Tropical forest soil microbial communities from Luquillo Experimental Forest, Puerto Rico - Sample 72 (SPAdes) | ecosystem: Environmental > Terrestrial > Soil > Tropical forest ...
CCATCGCCCGCGCCACCCGCGCCCGCCTGCGCGCCGAATATGACGCGCGCCTGTCGGCCGTGGTGGGCGAGGTGGAGGCGCTGCTGGCCCAATACGCCCAGATCAGCGCCCAGCTGGAACGCCTGCGCCAGGAACTGCCCGCCGCCCGCACCGCCGCCCGCCAGGCTGCAGCGGCCCTCCACGCCGGCACGATCGACGAGCGCGCCTTTGCCGATCTGGCCGCCAACCGCCTGGCCCGCGAACAGGAATTCACCAGCCTGCAAACCGCAGCGCTCGACCGCCAGATCGCCCTACAGACGCTGACTGGCGACGGCCTGCCCACCATCACCGGAACCCCGCAATGAACCGCCCCGCCCTGCTTGCTCCCGCCCTGCTCGCCCCTGCCCTGCTGGCCCTTGCCGGCTGCAGCGCGGCCGATGCGCCTGCCGATCCCCAGCCCAGCGTCGCTGTCAGCACCGCGCGGGTGGTGCGCGGCGCGCTGCCCGAAACCGTTATTGCCTATGGCACCGCCAGCCCCTCGCCCGCCGGGGTGGAAACGCTTGGCTTTGCCCAGCCCGGGCAGATCACAGCGGTGATGGTCTCGGCCGGGCTGCCGGTGCGCAAGGGCCAACCGCTGCTCACCTTCGCGCCGGCCGCCAGCGTGCGCGCCAGCTATGCCCAGGCGCAGAACGCGCTGCATGCCGCGCAGGTGCAGGAAAGCGCCACCCGGCAGCTGCTCGCCCGGCAACTGGCCACCACCGACCAGCTGGCGCAGGCAGAGCGGGCCCTTGCCGATGCCCGCGCCAGCCTGCAGGGCCTGGCCGCCGATAGCGCCGGCAGCGCCAGCACCACCCTCACCGCCCCCTTCGATGGCGTGGTGGCAACGCTTGGCATCGCCCGGGGCGAGCGCAGCCCGGCCGGCGCCCCGCTGCTCACCCTGGCCCGCGCCGACGCGCTGATCGTGAGCGCCGGCCTCGACCCGGCCGACAGCGCCCATGTCAGCGCCGGGCAGGGCGTGCAGCTGCAGCGCCTGTCGGGCGGGACGCAGGTGGCGGGCCATGTGCTGCGCGTGGCCGGCGCGCTCGATCCCAAAACCCGGCTCGTCCCGGTCGAGATCGCCTTTCCCGCCGGCGCGCTGATGCCCGGCGAAGCGGTGCGGGCCCAGATCGCCACGCGGCCGGTGGCCGGCTGGCTGGTGCCGCACCGGGCCGTGGTGACGGCCGATGGCCCCCCGCATGTGTTCGAGGACAGGGCGGGCAAGGCCAGCGCCGTGCCGGTGGCCATCCTGCTGGCCACCGATAGCGGCGATGTGGTGGATGGCGCGCTCGATCCGGCGCGGCCGGTTATCACCGATGGCGCCTATCAACTGCGCGATGGCGATCGCCTGCGGCGGGGGCAGTGATGCTGGAGACTTTGCTGCGCACGCAATCGCGCGCTTTCGTGCTGATCGCCATGGCCGCCGCGCTGGCCGGGCTGGTGGCCGCCTTTGGCCTGCCGGTGGGCCTGTTCCCGCAAGTCGCCTTCCCGCGCGTGGTGGTCGATCTCGATTCCGGCAGCCGCCCGGCCGACCAGACCGCGCTGGCCGTTACCCGCCCGGTGGAGGAAGCCATCCGCGCCCTGCCCGGCGTGCAGGATGTCCGTTCCGAAACCAGCCGCGGCACGGCGCAGATTTCCATCGATTTCGGCTGGGGCCGCGACATGGTGGCCAGCACGCTGCTGGTCGATACCGCCATCGCGCGGATCCTGCCGGGCCTGCCCGCCGGCACGCAATACAATGTGCGGCGGATGGACCCGACGGTGTTCCCGATCATCTCCTATGCGCTGGAATCCGACCGCGACCCGCGCGCGCTGCAGGATCTGGCCAAATATCAGATCACCCCGCTGCTCTCCTCCATCCCGGGCCTTGCCCGCGTGGGCGTGCAGGGCGGCGAGACCAGCGAGGTGGAAGTGCTGGCCGATCCCCACCGCCTGGCCGACCATGGCATGGCGCTGGCCGATCTGGCGCAGGCGATCAGGGCGGGCAATGTGCTGTCCGCTGTGGGCCAGGTGCAGGATCGCGGGCGCCTCTCGCTGGTGATCGCCGACCACAGCGCGGTGAACAGCGCCCAGATCGGCGATATCGTGGTGAAAGCAGACCCCGCCGGCGTGGTGCGCGTGCGCGATGTGGCCAGCGTGCAGGATGGCAGCGTGCCGCAATGGCTGCGCATCGTGGAAGACGGGCGGCCGGCAGTGCTGTTCAACATCTATGAACAGCCCGATGGCAATGCCGTGCAGATCGCGCAGGATGTGCACCAGCGCCTGCAGGCCCTGCGCCTGCCCCCCGGCGTGCGCCTCGTCAACTGGTACGACCAGAGCGAGCTGGTGACGCAATCGGCGGCCAGCGTGCGCGATGCGGTGCTGATCGGGCTGGTGCTGGCCGCGATCGTGCTGCTGGCCTTCCTGAAGAGCTGGCGCGTCACGCTGGTGGCGGTGATCGTGGTGCCGGCAACGCTGGCCGCCACGGTGCTGGTGCTGGCGGTGCTGGGCATGAGCTTCAACATCATGACGCTGGGCGGCATCGCCGCGGCCGTGGGCCTGCTGATCGACGATGTGATCGTGATGGTGGAACATATCGCCAGGCGCGCCGGCGCGCCCAGCGCGGATGGCACGCCCATGGGGGCGGCCGCCGTGCTGCCTGCCGCGCGCGAATTCATGGCGCCGCTGATGGGCTCCAGCCTGGCCACGCTAATCGTCTTCCTGCCGCTCTCCTTCCTCACCGGGGTCACCGGGGCCTTTTCCAAGGCGCTGTCGATCACCATGGCGGCCGCTCTTGCCATCAGCTGGGCGATGACCGCTTTCGTGGTGCCGGTGCTGGTGCGCGCGCTGGTCGATTTCGAGACGTGGCACGATCCGGCCGCCGGCGCCGATGGCCGGCTGGAGCGCGCCCATGGCGCCCTGCTGGCCCGCCTGTCGCGCCGGCCGGCGCTGCTGCTGGCGGCAGCTGCGGTGCTGCTGGGGCTGGGCTATGCCGGCTATGCCAATGTGCCCACCGGCTTCATGCCCAGGGTGGATGAGGGCGGCTTCGTGATGGATTACTACACGCCGCCGGGCACCTCGCTGGATGAAACCGGGCGCCAGGTGGGCCAGATCGATGCGCTGCTGCGCGCCAACCGGGATGTGCTCACCTTCTCGCGCCGGCTGGGCACGGGCATGGGCGGCGATCTCGGGCAGACCTATCATGGCGACTATTTCGTCAAGCTGAAGCCCGGCCATGCCCGGCCCACAGAAGAGGTGGCGGCCGCCATTGCCGCCGAAGTGGCGCGGCAGGTGCCCGGTGTCGATGTCGAGGTGGCGCAGCTGATGGAGGACCTGATCGGCGACCTGACCGCCGTGCCCCAGCCGATCGAGGTCAAGCTGTTCGCGGCCGATCCTGCCGTGCTTTATGGGCAGGCGCAAAAGGTGGCCGGGCTCATCTCGGCCATCCCCGGGGTGATCGAGGTGAAGGATGGCGTGCGGCTGGCCGGCGATGCGCTGGACGTGCGGATAGACCCGGTGCGCGCCGGGCTGGAAAGCGTGGCCCCGGCCGATATCGAGGCGCAGATGAATGCCGCCCTGTTCGGCACGGTGGCCACCTCGCTGGCCCAGCCGGGCAAGGCGGTGGATGTGCGCGTGCGCCTGCCCGAGGCGCTGCGCCTCAGCCAGGCCGATCTGGCCCACCTGCCGATCCGCGCCACAGATGGCCATGTCTTCCCGCTGGGCCGGGTGGCCACGATCGCGGCGGTGGCCGGCCAGCCCCAGATCGCGCGTGAGAACCTGGAGCCGATGGTGGCCGTGACCGGCCGCATCCAGGGGCGCGGCATGGGCGCGGCGGTGGCCGATGTGACACGGCTGCTGGACCGGCCCGGCACGCTGGCCCCCGGCGTGCGTTATGAACTGGGCGGCCTCTACCAGCAGCAGCAGATCGCCTTCAACGGGCTGATCCGGGTGTTCGGCGCGGCGCTGATGGCCGAGCTGATCCTGCTGGTGGTGCTCTATCGCGGGCTGGTGCTGCCGCTCATCATCATCGGCTGCGCGCTGCTGTCCACCACGGCGGTGTTCACGGGGCTGTGGCTGACAGGGGTGGATCTCAACATCACCGCGCTGATGGGGATGACGATGATCATCGGCATCGGCACCGAAATGGCGATCTTCTACGTGTCGGAATATGAGGAACTGGCCGGCCACATGCCGCGCGGCGAGGCCGCCTGGCAGGCCGCGCGCGGCCGCCTGCGGCCGATCACCATGACCACGCTGGCCGCCATCCTCACCCTGCTGCCGCTGGCCTTTGCCATCGGCCAGGGATCGGGCATCCAGCAACCGCTGGCCATTGCCATCATCGCCGGGCTGCTGCTGCAATATCCGCTGGTGCTGCTGGTGATGCCGGTGCTGGTGCGCCTGGCCCTGCCCGGCCAGCGCTGAGGAAGGCCCAAAAGCCCCGGGCGGCGCTGGCTGCCCGGGGCTTTGGCGCAGCCCGGCAATGCCGGCTTATCCCTGCAAAATCAGCATGTCTGTAAGGAAGTGGCGGAGAGGCAGGGATTCGAACCCTGGATACCCTTGCGAGTATGCCGCATTTCGAGTGCGGTGCATTCGACCACTCTGCCACCTCTCCGCGAGGTCTTCGGCCGGGGCTGCAAAGCGGCTCCGGCCAGGTCAGGAGCGCGCCCCTAGCCCATGGCGCGCACCTTGCCAACCCCCAAATGCGGCTGGCTTGCGAATTTTACCGGCCTCGCTTGTGGGCCCGGGCTGCCCCCCCTATATTTGCCTCATGAATCGTGCGACCTTCTTCTCGCCCCAGGCCGGCCGGCAGATCTCGGCCCCCGAGGCTTCCCGTGCGCGCTTTGGCATTGGCGATGTGGTGCGCCACCGGCAATTCGGCTTTCGCGGGGTCATCTTCGATATCGATCCGGTCTTCGCCAACAGCGAGGAATGGTACGAATCGATCCCGCAGAACAGCCGCCCCCCGCGCGAGCAGCCCTTCTATCACCTCTTCGCCGAGGGCGAGGAAGCCAGCTACATCGCCTATGTCAGCCAGCAGAATCTGGTGGCCGACGGGCAGGCCGGCCCGGTCGATCACCCCTCGCTGCCGCAGATCTTCGAGACTTTTGACAGCGGGCGCTATCGCCTGCGCCAGCGCCTCAGCCACTGAGCACGGGAGCGGGGCCCTGAGGCCCCTTCCCGTCAGCTCTTCAGCTTCCAGCCCCGGCGCAGCAGGCCATACACCAGCGCCCCCAGCAGCCCGTTCAGCAGCGCCAGCACCAGCGCGCCCTGCACCACCTGCGCATTGGTGGTGCCAATGTCGCTCTGCCCCAGAAAGCCATAGCGGAAGCCCGAGATCACATAGAAAAACGGGTTCGCCCGGCTGACCGCCTGAAACGAGGGGGCCAGATTGTCGATCACATAAAACGTGCCCGACAGCAGCGAGAGCGGCTGGATGACAAAATTGGTGACCGCCGCGTTATGGTCGAACTTTTCCGCCCAGATCGACGACAGCAGGCCGACAAAAGCCAGCATCAGCGTGCCCATCAGGCCAAACCACACCACCGCCCAGGGGTGCGCCACCGAGAGGGACACCCCCGGCCACACCAGCATCGCGCCGGCCAGCGCCAGCCCCACCAGCACGCCGCGCGTCACCGCGCCGCCCGCCAGCGCCAGCATCAGCTCGCCTGTGGACAGCGGCGGCATCAGATAATCCACAATGGTGCCCTGGATCTTGCCGGCCAGGAAACTGAAGCTGGCATTGGCAAAGGCATTCTGCATCATGCCCATCACGATCAGCCCGGGCGCCACGAAAGTGGCGAAATTCACCCCCAGCACCATGCGGTTGCCGCGCCCCATCGCCACGGTGAAAATCACCAGAAACAACAGGGTGGTGATCGCCGGCGCCCAGATCGTCTGGGTCTGCACCTTGAAGAAACGGCGCACCTCTTTCATATAGAGGGTCCACAGGCCCAGCCGGTTCACCCCGTGGATGATGGGCTGGCCATGCGGCACAAACTGCGCCAGAGCCGGAGTAACACGCGCGGTGGCCTGGGGGGCGGCCATGTGGGGTTGATCAGCCATGCTGCGGCGACTATCGGGGTCTATCGCCCAAGGCAAGCGGCGCGAGGGCCCGTGGGGCCCCTTTTGAATGGAATATCGATGAGCTGGACCGACGAACGCATCGAAAAGCTGACCAAGATGTGGGAGGGCGGTGCCACCGCCTCGCAGATCGCCGAGGAATTGGGCGGCGTCTCGCGCAATGCCGTGATTGGCAAGGCCCACCGGCTGGGCCTCAAATCGCGCCCATCGCCGGTGAAGGCCAATGCCCCCGGCGAGGAACCGGAGAGCGCGCCCGCGCCCCGGCCAGCGCCGCGCCCACCCGAGGCCAGCCCGCCACCGCCGCCGGTGCAGGCAGCGCCCAGCCCGGCCCCGCGCCCGGCGCCCCCTGCCCCTGCCCCGCAGGCAGCAGCCCCCGCGCCGGCACCCGCCGCCAGCACGGCCCCTGCCGCGCCCGCCAGCGATTCGCCGCCGGCGCCGCGCATCGTCTCGGTGGGGCCCGGCGGCTTCCTGCGCCAGGGCCCGGGCGAACAGCAGGCCCCCATCCCGCCGGCGCCGCCGCGCCGCCTGGTGCCGGCCAAGCCCAGCCCCGACATCGCCGACAAGACGAGCCTGCTCGATCTCAACGACCGGATCTGCCGCTGGCCGGTGGGCCACCCCGGCGAGCCCGATTTCCACTTCTGCGGCGAGAAGGTGAACCCCGGCTTCCCCTATTGCGTCGAACATTGCGGCCGCGCCTATCAGGCGCAGCTGCCACGCGGGCATCGCCGCCCGCCGCCGCCGCTGCCTTTCGGCAATCCGCGCGTGCGCTGAACACATGCGGGCGCGGGCGGCATCGCCCCGCGCCCGCCATATCTGGCGCGCAGCCGCGCGGCCTTTTCCATTCATATCGGCTTGCAGCCCCGCCGCCTTGCGCCCTATGAGCGCCGGCAGGGGTTGTGGCAAAATCGGGTTATTGCATGAACTGGTCAGACGGCAGGCTGTTTGAGTACCTGCGCAAGGCCGTTCTCGGCAGTTTCGTGATTGCGCTGGCCTGCGGGCTGCTGCTGCCCATCTACAGCGACGAGGTGGGCTGGCGCCTGCAGGAGCGGGCCTGGCTCGACGGGGTGGACAAGGTCTATTCCGACCAGTGCGGGCCTAACACGCTGGCCGTGCCGCCCGCCTTCATGTGGCCGGTGCGCTGGTATTCGGCCTTCTTCAACACGCATTTCCCCGATCCCTTCTTCGTGCGCCTGTCGGGCGTTGCCTATGCGATGCTGTGGATCTGGATGGTCATCCGCCTGATCTGCCGCACCGGGCGCAACCCGGCCGACCGGCATGTGCTGGTGGTGATCGCCGCGGCGCTGATGGGGCTGGGCGTGACGCCGCTGCTGCTGGTATGGAGCAGGCCTGAACAGCCCATTCTGCTGGCGGTGACGGCCGCGCTGGTCACGGCCAGCGCGGGGTGGCGATCGCCGGGCAACCTGTTCGGCCCCTTTGCCGGCATCGACTATGACACTGCGCCTGCCAGCCTTGGCACGGCATGGTGGCGCTCGTTCAGCATTCTGGCGCTGGGGCTGATCGCGCTCAGCTATCATTTCAAGGCGGTGCTGCTGGTGCCGGTGTTTGGCGCGGCCATCCTCTATGCCAGCCGGGGGCGGCGCACGCTGCCCATTCGCCTGCTGGCGCTGGTGCTGCTGGCATGGGGCTCGCTGGCCTCGGCGCAATACTGGGTGGCGCGGCTCGACTGCCCGGGCGACCCGCTGATTGCCAAGGCGCACGCGCACGAGAACCTGGCCGGCGAACTGGCGGTCGGTTCGGCTTCGGTGCTGACTGTTGCGGGCGAAGTGCTGGGCAATTACCGCCTGCACAAATATGTCGATCTGGCAGCGCCGCTGGTGGCGCCCATGTCGCAATGGCTGCCCTACAACCGCGTTTCGGACGACGAGATGCATGGCTGGCAGGGCGGCATGGCGGCCATCTGGGCGCTGGCACTGGCGGCCGGCATTGCCAGCGTGGGCCTGACCGCGCGCACGGCATGGCGCGAACGCCGCCTGCCGCCCGAACCGGTGATGGCCGTGCTGCTGTTTGGCGCGGTGTCGATCTGGTGCGTGAGCCAACTGACGCGCCATGTGTATGAAGTCACCTTCATCCTGCCGCTGACCATGCTGGCCATCGTGCTGGCGCTCTCGGCCCCGCATCGCAACGATCGCCTGCGCCAGAGCGCGGCGGTGCTGGCGCTGGCCATCGGCCCGCTGATGATGATCAGCCAATTGTTGATTGCCGGCTATTACGGCGGGCCGCTGCTCTCGGCGGCGCAGTCGCGCGGGTATATCAAGGGGCAGACCTGGTCGGTGCCGGTGTTTGGCTATGGCTCGAGCCGGCGCGATTTGCGCAGTCTGGCGCAGGCCTGCGGACTGCCAGCGCCAGATCAGGCCAGCAATCTGCTGATCGACGACACCACCTACTTCGCCTTCATGGAAAGCCGCCTGCCCCAGCACCAGTTGGCCGTGCTCGCGCCAAAGCTGCACGGGTCGATCAGCGATCCGCTGGCCTATTTGCGCAGCCGGCACTCCTCGGGCATCATTCTGGGCTGCCAGTGGCTACCGCGCGAATTGCGGCACAGGGCGCATATGCGCGGCAGCTTCTGCTGCCTTGCCCCGCGCGACTGGGATGCGCCCTCCACATCCGCTCAGGCAACCCCGCCGGCGCGCGCCACGGGCACGGCAGCGTCAGCGAACTGACCTGAATGGGGGCGCCATTATTTTGATGCCGCCCCCTTAAACCCTGCTGCGCCGGACCGTCCTTTGTCCCGCATGAGCGCGCAAGACCCCTCTTTGCACCGCCGACCGGCGCGTGGCTTCCTCGAATGGTTGCGGGGCAGCCAGGAGGATTCGTCTGGCACACCAGCCCCCAGCGAGGCCGATATCCCCGCTTCGCTGCGCGCCCTCGACACGCTTGACCCGATGCGCCTCGCGCGCGCGCAATTGCTGCACGACATCGGCGAGTTCCTGCTTGCGCACGATCTCGACATCACCAATTTCACGCTCGCCGTTGCCCACGACTACCTGACCGGCAGTGACGGGCACATGATGCGGCAGATCGACGAACGCATCCACGAGCGCGCGCCCGTGACGCTGGAATGGCTGGAACAGGCCAGCCGCGAAAGGCAACCCGACGAACACGCCGAACTCAACCGGCTGATGGTCCGCCTTGAAAACAATATGGAAGAATTTGGCCGCACCACCAATGCCGCCAAATCGGCCGCCAGCGACTATTCCTCAGCACTCACCGACCATGTCGACGACCTTGGCGCCGCGGGCAAAACCAGCATCCGCGCGCAGGACGGACAGGCCGTGAACGAGCTGATGGGCCTTGCCCGCGCCATGCTCGAGCGCACGCGCAGCCTCGAGCAGGAAATGGCGCGCGGCATGTTGCAGACCCGCGCGCTGCGCCGCAGCCTCGAACAGGCCCGCCGCAGCGCCGAGGAGGACCACCTGACCGGCCTGCCCAACCGCCGCGCCTTCGAAAAACGCTATGCCGCCGAATATGCCTCGGCGCGCGAGTGCGGCGAGCAATTGTGCGTGGCCTTCTGCGACATCGACAATTTCAAGCGGATCAACGACCAGCACGGCCACGATGCCGGCGATCGTGTGCTCAAGGCCGTGGCCGAATGCCTGGCCCGCCTGTCGAACGACCGCTGCCATGTCGCGCGCCACGGCGGCGAGGAGTTCGTCGTGCTGCTGCGCGGCCGCTCGCCCCATCAGGCATGGGAATTGTTGGACGATGCCCGCGCCTCGATCGCCGAACGACAGATGGTGAACCGCGCCACCGACGCGCCCTTTGGCCGGGTGACGTTTTCGGGCGGCGTGGCCGACGTCTTCGGCTTTGCCAATCCGCGCGCGGCGCTGAGCGCGGCCGACAAGGCGCTGTATCGCGCCAAGGGCGAAGGGCGCGACCGGGTTATCGTAGCGCCAAACGAGATACCGCCCACACGGCCCTGAAAAGCCGGCGCAGCAAAGCAAAAGGCCCGCCACCATCGCTGGTGACGGGCCTTTTTGGCTATCCGAAGCGGATCAGTCGTCCGACTTCAGGAAAGCGGGCATGTGGTCGGGGTCGCCACCTTCACGGCGCTCGCCACGGCCTTCGCGGCGGGGGC
>Ga0207806_1000445_pt1 | contig 10168 bp, 12 predicted proteins | sample LuqExpMetageno72_FD_187829 | JGI IMG/M metagenome (GOLD analysis project Ga0207806, IMG submission 187829) | Tropical forest soil microbial communities from Luquillo Experimental Forest, Puerto Rico - Sample 72 (SPAdes) | ecosystem: Environmental > Terrestrial > Soil > Tropical forest ...
GGGATCCAGCCACCCGCCGTTTAACCAAACGACTGCATGGCCGATCCGGTTTGGGCCTTTGATGACTGCGGTGTCGGGCACCACGATCCAACTGTTATCAATCTTTACGCGATAATGGTTGCCCGCCATGTCCCAATCGACCGCCTCTGGGCGGTACCCATCGGCCGTTGCACAACAGGGATAGCCGAATTGGTTTCTAAGCGACTCTATCCAAGTTTTTATTTCGGGCGGCACAGCGTTGTATTGACCGTAATCTCTTGCGTGCGACACAGCTGAAAATGTCAGGACGAATAGCAAAATGCCTGCGCGACGGAAAGACATGATCCAACATCCTCCGCTCACTCGGAAAATCAGGCTTCCATGGTCATACTCAAGCTGTCAAATAAACTCCGGCACTCTCTCCGTCGAGTTCCACGAGCGACTACCGGGTGATGAATTTGGCCAATCGATCGGTTCGCGTTGAGTTTTAAACGCTGCGAGAATGTGATCGGCATGATCTTCCACGACATAATCATCTATGTGCGATCGTGCTAGTGCTAGATAATCATCTACCACCTTTGAGTAAGTGGCTGTTGCCGATCGAGCGCTTCGATGCTCAGGATAGTCGGGAGATGCCGCGCTATCTCATGCCAGCTCTCGCCCTCATCGACACTGGCAAATACTGAGCCGCTATTGGTCCCAAAATAGACTCCCACCGGCTCGCGTTCGTCACGCGCCATAGCCTGCCGGAGTACGGTGAAGTAGCAGGATTCCTGGGGCAATCCGTGGCGCATGGCTTGCCACGTCTCGCCGCCGTTTCTGGAGCGCCACACAGCGGCGGCGGCATCCGGCGGGAAACGGCCGGCCATGTCACCATTCAAAGGCATGGTCCAGATGGTTTGTGCGTCTCGCGGATGGACGCAGATCGGAAAACCGAACGTCGACGGAAGACCGCGAGTGATATCATCCCAACTCCGACCGCCATCGGCAGAGCGCCAGACGCCGTGATGATTTTGCTGATAAAGCAAGTCTGCGGTACCTGGTGCTCGCACCATGTTATGGACACAATGTCCAATTTCGCCGTCGCGGGGCCCCGCGGGATGGGCGTGTTCAGTGCACGGCGCCGTATTTGATAGCCGGTTGCGACGATCCCAGGTCCCGCCGCCATCTTCTGTCGCAAAGACCCCAGCCGCCGAAATCCCTACCCAGAGCTTTTCGGCGTTTCCTGGATCAAAAATTATCGTATGCAACACCAATCCGGCCCCACCAGGATTCCAAGTTTTGGCAGATGGGTGATCGCGCAAACCGTTGACTTCTTGCCAGCTCTTACCGCCGTCGGCGCTCGAAAGCAGTCTTGCGGGTTTCGCTCCGGCATATAGTGTGCCGTGGGCATAACCTAGCGACCAGATCTGCGAGAACTGATCTCCGAACGGCAATGGTTGATCGGTCCAGTTCATCATGGCGGCGAATTGCGGATCATTGGCCGCCCAATCATCAATTTTGCCCTTTGTGAGCTTTGCAAGTTGCCAGGTGGCACCCGCATCTTCAGAACGCCAAACGCCAGCACCGTGCCATTCGCCACCGCCACCGGCCCAAAGCAAGCCCGTGGCAGGATCCCCGACCACGTGGTTAATGGGCCAGCCATCGCAGAATGGCCCCTTCACTAGCCACGCCCCTCTTCCGCTGCCGCCGGATATCAAGAAAGCACCCTTCGTCGTGCCGACAAGTATGGTGAACTCGTCCTGACTCATCGCCATTATTTTCCGCCTATTCGACCACGCGTCATGGCATCACTCTTCCTTAAGTCTTGCAATGAGCCGACAGCGAGAAGAACTCGACTCTCACGGCTGCGTGATTAAGTCACAACGCTAAGGTTCCCTTGTTGGAGCAGACCTTGCCTCAACAGAGACCCAGCGGAAGTAGACGAACCTGCATCGCAGCTCAGCTTTACCCTGCATCGCGGATTTGGACGGGCGAGTGCGGCCACAAGGCGACACTCCGCAGTGTCAGGAAAATATCAATGAACATACGCACCTTTGCCGGGATGTGTTCGCCATGAGGGAACAGGGCGTCCACTGAGAACTGCTTTGGCAAAAAATCCGTGAGAACCGGTCACCTTTGTGCCTGGCAACCGCGGTCGTACCATAAGAGGCCGCGCCCCAGTTTGGGGCGCGGCCTTCGCAATCAGATGACGTGCCAGAGCCATCTAGCAGCTTTTGCCTGAGCATCGGCCTTGCCGAATGGCAGGTGGTAATCACCTGGTATCGTCAACTCGTTCCAGCCTTGGAGGCGACGACATTCCGCAATCCGTCCTGCGATAGCGACCCGGCTGGTCCAGTTCAAGAAGCTGTTAGACACCGACGCCTCCAATTCTGGAGTTGATCAGTCCGAATGGTCAGCCTGGACAGACCGACAGGCCGGTACAGGACCCAAGGGTGTAGTTCCCTGCGAGTTCATGCCCTCCTGCAGTTTCCAGTGCCTCATCGGAAACTTCGTAAGTGAAGAGGTCGTCCTCGTCGAAGGCGCTAGGACTCTTCATGAAGTTGCTTCTCCTGTGGTTGAGAACCATACGTGGAGAAGACTCCAAAACGGCCTGCACTATTCCCGATAGTTGAAAGCCAATGCATCACTTCTGGATAACGAAATCGAGAAGATGACCCCGGAATAAATATTCATCGACGCCTTGAGTTGCAGTGGAAGCGCGGCGCGTCGAATTCATATCGAACAGGGCCGAGCCAACGATAGCGACCGATCGAAAATCTGAATTAAGCGCCTGCCTCGCGCCGCGGGAGGGAGAGCCTCATTGCAATGGGATAGCCGCAACGACCGGTGTCCAATCTGGCTCACTAATAGATCCGAAGGCCGCTCCCATCCATGTGTCGAACTAGGCGGAACCTGCAGTGCTGTCTGCAATGTGGGCTCGACCCACTCTACTAGCTTGAGCTAGGCTTTCTCTCTCTAGCCCAGGGCGGCGTCGATGAGTGCGCCTGAAAAGGTCGGCATCGTAGTCCCGAAAATCACTGCGCAGGTACTGGCGCCCGCCGCGCTTGCCTGCATGGGCGTGGTGTTCGGCGATATCGGCACCAGCCCGCTCTATGCGTTCAGTGTCGCGCTGAAAGCGGCAAATCCGACTGGGACGGCTCCGGCAGAGACGATACTCGGAATCGTTTCGCTGATTTTCTGGTCGCTCATCGTCGTCATTTCCATAAAATATACAGTTCTCATCATGCGTGCCGACAATCATGGCGAGGGCGGCATTCTGGCGCTGCTTGCGCTGGTCAGCCCGCGGCGCGCGAGGCAAAGTCGCCGGCGCGCGGTGATGGTCATGATCGGGCTTATCGGGGCGGCGCTCCTCTACGGCGATGGCGCAATCACACCCGCGATCTCGGTGCTGAGCGCCATCGAGGGCATCAAAGTCTACGCCCCGCAGACAGAACACCTCATCGTGCCGCTCACGGTCGCGATCCTGCTCGTCCTATTCGTGGTTCAGCGGAAGGGGACGTCGTTCATCGGTGGAGTTTTTGGACCGGTCATGTTGATCTGGTTCGTGGCCATTGCCTTGCTGGGCATTGCCGGAATTGCCCGCGCACCCGCCATTCTTGCCGCACTCAATCCGGCGCACGCGGTGACTTACCTTTGGCACGCGGGGCCTGTCGCGTTCGCGGTCATCGGCGGCGCGTTCTTGGCTGTCACGGGCGGAGAAGCCCTGTACGCTGATATGGGGCATTTCGGGTCGCTGCCGATCCGTACGGCCTGGTTCGGCTGCGCACTCCCGGCGCTGACGCTCAACTATTTTGGTCAGGGTGGCTTGCTGCTCGCCGAACCGGAAGCCGTCGAAAGCCCATTCTATCAACTTGCTCCGCAATGGTCCCATTACGGGCTCATTGTGCTCGCGACACTCGCGACCGTCATCGCCTCGCAGGCCATCATCACCGGAGCCTATTCACTGACCCAGCAGGCGATCCAACTGGGCTTTCTTCCGCGTCTCAACGTCATTCATACCGCGGGACATGAACGTGGTCAGATCTACATCCCGTTCGTGAATTGGGCGCTCGCCATCACCACGCTGGCGGCCGTGGTCGGTTTCGGCTCGTCCGACGCGCTGGGCGGAGCCTACGGCATCGCGGTTTCGCTACTGATGGCGATCACCACGCTTCTGGCAACGTTCGTCGCGCTGCACTGGAAGCACAACCCGGTGATCGTCTATGGCGTGAACGGCAGCCTGTTTGTGATCGATCTGGCATTTTTTGGATCGACCTGCACGAAGTTCTTCGATGGCGGCTGGTTTCCGGTGCTCATTGCCGTCATCGTCGCATTCATCATGCTCACCTGGCGCAAAGGTGAGGAGATGATGGACAAGATTCGGCTCGAGGTTCGGCTTCGGTCTAAAGACCTGATAGCGCGAATCGACGCCGACCCGCCGTTGCGAATTCCGGGAACAGCGGTGGTCCTCGGCCGAATGACCACGGGCGTGCCGCTGCCTCTCACGCAGAACCTCAAACATAACCATGTCCTGCATGAAAAGGTGTTGCTCGTTGCAGTCACGATCACCGAGACGCCGCGCGTCGCCGAGCAGGATCGCGCGGTGGTGACGCCGATCTCGGACGACATGATGCGCGTCGAGCTGCGCTTCGGCTTCATGGAGCAGCCAAACGTACCCAAAGGTTTGGAGTGTGCAGTCGCGCGCGGCCAGATCGCGATGTGCGACCCGCAAAAAATAACATATTTCACGGGGCACGAGACGCTGGTCGCTTCCGGAAACAGGTTAGAAATGTCGCACTGGCGTGAACAGGTGTTTGCCTTCATGCATCACAACGCCCAGCGGCCGGGTGCCTATTTTAAAATCCCAAGCACACAGGTGATGGAAATCGGCGTCGAATTCGAAATGTAACCTATGTCAAGCCGCAGGATGTGCGACCCCCGTTCGGCAATCGATAACAGAATTTTGCACGGGAACGGCGTCAACATTGCCGCGTTCGAATCCGTCAGGCCGCAGAACGTGGACAGATCGCCGATGGGTACGCACCTTTGCTGGAATACCAGGAGCCTGCGACGTTATCAGCGAATGAGATGAGAACGGTGCGCTCGGCCACTCACGTACTTGTTACGAGCCGACGCATCGAACTTTTGCAAAGTGGGAATGCAGGCAATCACGGTTTAGGAGACTGCAATGAACTACACCACCCGCCGCGCCATATTCAAGGCCGGTGCACTCATTATCTTTAGCAGGTTCTTCCAGTCATCTCGGTCATGGGCCGAAAGCCCAGCCCGGATTGGCGTGATTGGTGCTGGCCATATCGGCGGGACAATTGGAGGGCTGTGGGTCAAGAAAGGTCATCGAGTTATGTTTTCGTCGCGTCATCCAGATGAACTAAAGCCCTTGGTGATGAGTCTCGGTAGCCTTGCACAGGCTGGGTCAGTTGGGCAGGCGATCGAATTCGGCGATGCCCTATTTATCGCGGTACCTTACGGAGCGATACCACAGATCGGTCGAGACTATTCGGCTCTTCTGAAAGACAAAGTTATGCTTGACGCATGCAATGCGGCATTAGCACGCGACGGTCAGATTGCTGACGAGGTCGAGCAAAACGGGATCGGTGTCACCTCCCAGAAATATCTTGCAGGAGCGCGAATCGTGCGCGCGCTTAATACGCTGTCGTTTGCCACTTTTGCGAAAGAAGCGAACCGGCCCGATCCCAAGCTCGCCGTACCGATCGCCGGCGATGATCCGCAGGCGGTGCAAATCGCGGCCGATCTAGTACGCGATGCTGGTTTCGACCCAGTTGTAGTCGGGAAATTGGCTGATGCTCGACGATTCCAACGTGGGCAACCGGGATACGGACAGGCGGTGTCTGCGGAAGAACTGCGACGAAAATTGTCATTGCCATGAGTGTTTTTGTTCGGCTACGTCGAGTAATTCCTGCAACTCCACAAGAACAGAGGGCGGCATTATGGTCCTTTGTTTATTTCTTTGCGCTGCTCGCCAGTTACTACGTACTGCGTCCAATTCGCGATCAGATGGGCATCGCCGGCGGCGTGAAAAACCTGCCGTGGCTGTTCACGGCTACATTCATAACATTGCTTATAGCGCAACCTGTTTATGGCGCTTTGGTCGCGAGATTGCCGCGTACAAGATTTATCCCGGTGGTCTATCACTTCTTCGTCGTAAATCTGCTTGTGTTCTGGGTGCTACTGAATGGTGTTAGTAACACCGCTGTTGTTGCCCGAATATTCTTCGTTTGGCTCAGCGTTTTTAATCTATTCGCGGTTGCAGTGTTTTGGTCGGTAATGGCCGACTTATTCACTTCCGAACAGGGCAAACGGCTGTTCGGGTTCATCGGCGCTGGAGGCACAGCCGGTGCATTGTTGGGCCCGACAATAACGATCTGGCTTTCGGTCCCTTTAGGGCCGGTGAACCTTATGCTAGTGGCAGCCGCACTGCTGGAGGCGGCCGTGTTCTGCGTCCACCGCATCGAACACGCGCGACTAGGGCCCGTCGGCCCTCAAGAATCCGAACAAACGATCGGTGGCGGGGCGCTCGCCGCGATACCTGCGCTAGCGCGCTCGCCATACCTGATGGGCGTTGGGCTGTGGGTCGCCTTGCTGTCTTATGCGGCAACCATTGTTTATTTTGAACAGGCGCAACTCGTCTCTGCTTCTGTCGGCAGTGCCGGGCAACAGACGCGGATATTCGCGAGCATTGATCTCGCGGTCAGCGTGCTCACGTTGGCTACCCAGATTCTGATCACCGGGGAAGTACTTAAACGGCTGGGAACCGGTCTATCAGCAGCGGCCTTGCCGGCTGTCTACATTGTTGGCTTTGCGTTTCTTGGATTCGCACCAAGCTTGATCGTCGTAGTGATTGTTCAAGTGCTGCAGCGTTGGATGAATTTTGCAATCGCCAACCCGGCGCGGCAATTATACTTTACCGTTGTCTCACGGGAGGACAAATACAAAGCGAAAAACTTGATTGATGTGGTTATCTATCGTGGAGCCGATGCCTTATCCGGTTGGATATTCGATACACTACAAGTACTAGGACTTAAGCTAGGTGCTATTGCCTTATATTCGATCCCTGTAGTTGCAGGTTGGTTTGTGCTTTCGTTGGCGTTAGGGCGTACCCAGGAAAAGCGATCGGCCGAGCTCGGCGAATCGCATTCTGTTGTGGAGGCGTAAAGATGAATTCTAGTATGACGCGGCGCCAGATCAGGTGACTCACAGCAAGGCCGCAGCCGTGCTTGCTTGGTGACTCACGGGTAACCGCCGTCATTCCGGGTACAGGCGATGTGAAACACTTAGCAGACAACCTTGGCGCCATGCGCGGCCGCCTACCGGACGCGACCGAACGTGCCAAAATGGTCGCATATATTGGGTCGCTATAAGCTTGCTGTGGGCCCACCATCATTTACGGCCGCAAAACGGCACGCGCCCGTGTAAACGTCGGCGCGGACAGCCAAACACTTAGGAACACGATTGATGAGCGACGTATGCACGCGCGGCCTCGACACAGGGTTCATCGCTTTAGGCTACGCGAAAGTGGCGGTTCTCGGCGTTCTTCAGGGCATCACCGAACTGATGCCGATTTCCTCTACAGCGCACATGCGCCTCGTTCCGGCGTTCTTCGGCTGGCCCGATCCGGGATCGGCATTTTCCGCGGCGATGCAACTAGCGGCTCTTGCCGCGGTAGTGAGTTATTTCTGGAAGGATGTTCGTGGACTGGCCGTCAGCTCGCTCTCGGCACTCACGCGAGGCGCATTTGGCGATCAGTCGCTCCGCTTCGTCATCTGGGTGTTCCTCGCCACCATTCCGATCGGCATCGCGGGTCTGGCGCTCGCGCCCGTCCTTAACGCATGTAATTCGCCGCTGCGCCGCATCGAGGTAATTGGCTGGGCTTGCCTGGGACTCGCGGCACTTCTTGGCGTCGCAGAGGTCAAGGCGCAGCATCGCCGCAATATGCAGGCGGCGACTTTCTGGGATGCCCTGCTCGTAGGGATCGCACAGGTAGGGGCTCTGATCCCTGGTGTGTCGCGCTCGGGCTCGACACTTACCGCAGCACTCGCGCTTGGCTTCAAGCGTGAAGAAGCCGCCCGTTTCTCGTTCTTGCTCGGATTACCGGCGATTACGTTGGCGGGGCTGAAAGAGCTCTACGAGCTGCACAAAATCCATCTGAGCGGACACGGCTGGTCGGTGCTTGCCGTCGGATTGGTAGTGGCCTCGATCTCGGCCTTCTTTGCAATCTGGAGCCTTATGCGAATCCTCGAGCGGTTCTCAAGCTTCCCCTTCGTCGCCTACCGGTTCCTGCTCGGGCTCATCATTCTCGTCGGTGCGGCAGTGGGCTGGATCGGTTGAGCGGCCGTGATGAGGTCTCACGACCCTGTCTATCGAAAATGCAATTTTGTCGCGGCTGGCGTAGAATTGCGCGGCCAATCATGACTGGGTCAAGAACGGTCGGATAGTTAGTCATCGCCCTACGAAGGGAGGAGACAATGCGCAAAGCGGCTCTTCTGTTGTTGGTCGTCGCGTTCGCCCCGCAAGCTGCGGCCGCCAGAGGAGGGGGCATCAAGGTGCTTAACTCGATCCCCGAAGCTTACCGGGGAACGTGGGCGCCTAGCACGGGAGTTTGCAAGGACGGAGACAAGGCAGCCATTGTCCTGTCGGAGAAGGGATATACGGGTCCCCTGGGGAAGTGCGAGGTCGCTACGGTGAGCGAAACCGCAGGCCCGAAAGGGTCTATTTACTCAGCCCGGTTGCGCTGCGGCGACCAAGCGCAGCAAACAACGCCTGCCAATCTCATAATCCGGCCGGGCGACGCCAACCGAATCTCTGCCGGCTCCACATTCGAGAGCCTCAAGACCTATCAGCGCTGTTCCGAAAGCACCCCGGCCGCGAAGTAATGAACGTCGCTTGAGCCGCACGGTGGCGACGTGCGGCTCAATATCATCTCGCGTGCAATATTTGGTAAGAATGGCAATGTCCGTTCGCGGCACGATTCGGCAGCGGTCCGACCACGGCTTCAAGCACCTGCTCGCAACGGGTCGCGAAGGGCCACTTCCAGACTGAGACATCGCAGCGAACACCAACTTGGATTTGAACTGCAATTCATCGCAGGAAAGACGATAATGTTGCGTCTGACACTGGGAGGTGGCAATGGCTATGGAAGCTCCAGTTACAACCGCACTTGTCGCGGGCGTCGTTTCGCTCATAACATCCGGTGTCGTAACTGAGCTGCAAGTGCGTCTGGAAAACAGGACCTTGTTTCAAGCGGAACGCGTTGCGCACGAACTTCTCATGACGCCCGGGTGGGACTTGCGCTCTTTCGACGCAATCAAACGCCGGTTAGGTGGGTTCGAGGATGACGAGATTAGGAAGGTCCTAATCCGTGCAGGAGCACTCCAATTCGAAGGGAAGCGCGGTCAGGAGAGGTGGGGGCTTCTTGAGCGCAACAGACACCGGCTCGAAGGAAAGCCCGGAGAGGGGGAGCAAACTGACACAGATTGAAGAGATATTCGGAAGATTTGGTATTCCTTGTTCAGCCGCATTGGCTCCAGTCGCTGCGTGCACACGGCTAGCGGCCACGAAGCCGCCGCCGCGCCGCAGACTAAGGTGATGAATTAGCGCCGCTACATATGGCCCAGGGGGCTTTGACCATCTTCCGGATGTCCTCAAGAAATCGTCGGCAAATCTCGACGGCCGCGGATTGCGCACTGGCGGGACAGTTATCATGATTGAGCCAATTAGAAATCTCAGCGCTGATGTAGCACCACAGGCGGTCGTTAACACTGCTCGGCAGGCAATGACGCGCCGCGGTAAGTGACATTTCTATGCTTAGAGTGGATTCCGGCGCCAAGACGGCGCATTGTAATTCAATTAACAATGCATGAAACAGTCCTAGGCTGCGGAATTAGAAAATCCGCCTATCAAAACTCGCAACTCTTTTTCGAGTTGCTTCGCCGTGGGGCATCGGGGCAATGCCAGACTGCGAATCGCCAGCATGCGCCTTCAGATGTCTGACTCCAAAGGCTCCTTTAACTGCTTGAAAGACTACAGGCGTTTTGCAATACTTGTGTGCCGTGCCGCGGAACAGCTGAGTGCGAAATGGCCATGGGGCGTCAGATCGATTCGCCAACGAACGCCGCGGAGCTGCCGCTAATAGCGTTCGAGCTTCCGAAATGGTTTGTCGAGCCGGCGG
>Ga0207806_1000449_pt1 | contig 10090 bp, 7 predicted proteins | sample LuqExpMetageno72_FD_187829 | JGI IMG/M metagenome (GOLD analysis project Ga0207806, IMG submission 187829) | Tropical forest soil microbial communities from Luquillo Experimental Forest, Puerto Rico - Sample 72 (SPAdes) | ecosystem: Environmental > Terrestrial > Soil > Tropical forest ...
CATCAGCTTCACCGGCGGCACCGAGGCGGGGCGGGCGATCAACCAGATCGCCGCGGCCCGCTTTGCCCGCTGCGATCTGGAACTGGGCGGCAAATCGCCCAACATCGTGTTTGCCGATGCCGATCTGGATGCGGCGGTGAACGGGGTGATTTCCGGCATCTTCGCCGCTTCCGGGCAGACCTGCCTGGCCGGCTCGCGGCTGCTGCTGGAGGAGAGCATCCACGATGCCTTCCTCGACCGGCTGCTGGAGGTGGCACGCAGCGCCACGGTGGGCGATCCGCTCGACCCCGGCACGTGCGTCGGCCCGGTGACGACCGAGGCGCAGCTGCACAAGGTGCTGGCCTATATCGACATCGCCCGCAAGGAAGGCGCGCGCTGCGTGCTGGGGGGCGCGCGGCTGGATCGGCCGGGCTGGTTTGTGGCCCCCACCATCTTTGCCGATGTGACCAACGACATGCGCATCGCCCGCGAGGAAGTGTTTGGCCCGGTGCTCTCGGTGCTGCGCTTCGAGGGCGAGGCAGAGGCGCTGCGCATCGCCAATGACTGCAACCTGGGCCTGGCCGCCGGCGTGTGGACAAGCGACATGGGCCGCGCCCTGCGCATGAGCGAGCGGCTGGAGGCGGGCACGGTCTGGATCAACACCTATCGGATGCTGAGCGTGACCATGCCGTTTGGCGGCTACAAGGACAGTGGCACAGGCCGCGAGAACGGCATCGAGGCGATCTGCGCCAATCTGGAAACCAAGAGCGTGTTCCTCAACCACAGCGCGGCGGTGGGCAATCCCTTCGTGATGAAGCTGTAGGCCCCGCGCTGGCGGCAGGCAGAAGGCCCCGTTCCGGCTGGCGGAACGGGGCCTTTCTCGTTCAGGCGAGCACTTCGGCGGCGATCAGCCGGTCGATCTCGGCATCGGCCAGGCCCAGCCGGCCGGCCAGGATCTCACGCGTGTGTTCGCCCAGCAGGGGGGCGGCAAAGCGCGGGCCCACCGGGCCCGAGGCAAAGCGGAACGGCGGCCCGTTGTAGAGCGCGCTGCCCATTTCGGCATGGGGCAGATAGTGCCAGTGCTGCCGGTGGGCCAGTTGCGGGTCGCGCTCCACCAGATCGTCGGCGTTCTGCACCACGCCGGCCGGCACGCCCGCCGCCTGCAGCCGCGCCATCAGCCCATAGCCTTCCTGCGCGCGGGTGAGGGCGGCCAGCTGCGTGTCGATCGCGTCGGCATCGGCCGCGCGGGCAGGGGCGGTGCGCCAGGCGGGCCGATCCAGCAGGGCGCCATCCAGTATCTGGGCCAGCGCCTGCCACTGCGCATCGGTGGCGATGCTGATGGCGATCCAGCGGTCGTTGCCCTGCGTGGGATAGACACCGCGCGGGGCGTGGCCTGCCAGCCGGTTGCCCTGCCGCCCGGCCACGCGGCCATTGGCCTGATAATCCATCACCGGCAGCGGCATCAGCGCCAGCATCGGCTCGGTCTGCGCCATGTCGATCTGCTGGCCCTGGCCGGTGCGCCATTTGTGGCGCAGCGCCGCCATGATGGCAAAGGCGCCATGGCAGGGGTTGGGCACATGATCGGGATAGTTGGTGCCGGTGCCGGTGGGCGGCCGGTCGGGATAGCCGCTGAGGCCGAGGAAGCTGGTGATCGCCGCGATGGTGATGCCATAGCCCAGCATGGTGCGATCGGGGCCCTCATCGCCGTTCATCGACATGGCGGCATAGATGAGGCCGGGGTTGATCGCCCGCAGCGCTGCATAGCCCACGCCCAGCTTTTCCATCGTGCCGGGGCGGAAGTTGTTGGCCACCACATCGGCATCGGCCACCAGCCGGTGCACCAGTTCCAGCCCCTGCGGGGTTTTCAGATCTATGGTGATCGAGCGTTTGGAACTGTTGCGATCGGCGAAATAGCCGCTGCGGTTCACGCCCTTGATGCCATCCTTGTAGGGCGCGGCCAGGCGCAGGCTGTCGAGCGAGCGGCGGCTTTCCACCTTGATCACATCGGCGCCCATGTCGGCCAGCATCTTGGTGGTGTAGGAGCCGGCGCCGATCCAGCAGAAATCGACGATGGAAACGCCGGTAAGAGGAAGATCGGTCATGGCAGCTCCTCGATAACGGGGGCGGGGGCAAGGGCGGGCGCGGGGCCTGTGCGCCAGGGGGTGGCGCTCAGCTTGTAGGGCGCGCCGGGCATGCGCAGGCCGGCGGTGGGCCCTTGGCCGGGCGCCACGAAGAAGCCGCGATGGCTCAGCTGGGGGTTCTCCAGCAGGTCCACCGGGGTGGACATCGGCGCCATCGGCACCCGCCATGCGCGCGCCCTGGCATAAAGCGCGGCCTTGGTGTGGCGCGCGGCATAGGGCAGGAACAGCGCTTCGAAGGCGGCGCAGGCCGCAGGGGTGGTATCGTCCCAGTCGGCAGCGGTGAAGCGTTCGGCCCCGGCGATGCCTTCATCGGCCATCCAGCGGGCAAAATGGCCCCACATGGCGGTCTCGCCAATGCCGCCGGCCAGCAGATAGATTTCACCATCGCGGCAGGGATAGATGCCGGTGCCGGCCCTGGCGGCAGTGCCGGCGCGCTGGCGGATGCGGCCTTCCAGCTGATAGGTTTGCGCGGCATTTTCCAGCGCCATGACGATGGCTTCCTGAATGGAGACATCGATCAGCTCGCCCCGGCCGGTCCGCTCGGCGCGCAGAAGGGCGGCAAGGGCGGCCACGGCGGCAAACTGGTCGGCCGCCAGCAGGCCCTGCCCGCCATGGGCCACCACTGGCGGCTCTCCGGGAAAGCCGGCCATCGTCAGCAGGCCGCCCATCGCCATCAGCGTCAGATCATCGCCGACAAAGCCGGCATAGGGCCCGCTGCTGCCATAGGGCGTGATGCGCAGGGCAACGAGGCGCGGATGATCCCGGCACAGGCCCGCGCCATCCACCGCGGCCGCCTGCGGGTGATCGGCCAGGATCAGCAGATCGGCCTTGCCCGCCAGCCGGTGCAGCGCCGCGCGCCCGGGCGCTGTCTCCAGATCGAGCACGAGGCTTGCCTTGCCGGCAGCGTAATAGGCAAAGGACAGGCTGTTTTCGGGGCCCGGCGCATCGCCGGCAAAGGGCGCCACCGCCCGCATCGGCGAGCCGCCCGGCGGCTCCACCAGCGTGACAGCCGCGCCGAGCCCGGCAAACAGCCGGCCGCAATAAGCGCCCGACAGGCCCGACAGTTCGAGGACGCGCAGGCCCGCCAGCGCGCGGGGATCTGCCTGGAGATCGGCCATGGCTCAGAAATCCCGCGGGCGGCCATCGCGGATCAGCTCGCGGGCGATCAGCCAGCGGTGGATTTCCGAGGGGCCTTCCACCACCCGCAGCACGCGGATCTCGCGGAACATGTATTCCAGCGGCAATTCCTTGCACAGGCCCATGCCGCCAAGGCACTGCATCGCCCGGTCCACCACGCGGGTGGCCATTTCGGTGGCCTGCACCTTCACCGTGGAAGCGGCGATGCGCACCGCGCTGCGCCGCTCATCGTCGCCCGGATTGTCGAGCAGCCAGGCGAGGCGATAGGTCATCATCCGCACCATCTCGATTTCCTGATAGCTGTCGGCGATCCAGTTCTGCACGGTCTGGCGCTCGGCCAGGGGCTGGCCGAAAGTGACGCGGTTGCGGGCCTGCTCGATCATCAGATCCAGCGCGCGCTGGGCATAGCCCAGGCACCAGCAGGCGCATTCCATGCGGCGGATGCCCAGCCGGTTCTGCAAGGGCGCGAAGGCCCAGCCCACTTCGCCCAGCACTTGCCCGTCATCCAGCTCGACATCGTCGAAATTGACCGCATAGCCGTGGAAATTGCCGCCGATCACGGAAAAATCCTGCGGCACGGTCACCCCCGGCGTGCCCTTGTCGACGAGGAAGGCGGTCATCCCGCCGCGGGTGCCCTTGTCCTTGTCGGAAACGCCCAGCACGATCATGAAATCGGCGGTGCGGGCATGGCTGATCCACATCTTCTCGCCATTCAGCAGCCATTTGCCGCCACGCCGCTCGGCCTTCAGGCGGATGCCCGAGGCATCGGCGCCGGCGCTCGCCTCGGTCAGCGCCAGCGCCGATTTCTTCTCGCCGCGCGCATAGGGCAGCAGATAGCGCTCGATCTGGTCGCCCTTGCAGCATTCCTGCAGGAATTGCAGGTTGGGGCTGTCGGGCGGCAGGATGAAGGGGGTGATCGAATAGTTCATCTGCTCGGTGACGATGCATTTGACGAGGGCGCCCATGCCATGCCCGCCAAAGCGTTCCTCCACATCGATGCCCCACAGGCCCAGCTCTTTCGAGCGGGCGTTCAGCCGGGCCTCGGCTTCCGGCGGGATCAGCGCATCGCCGCCAAGGCCGCGCGCCGCCTCGCGCTCGATCACCGTGCGCTCCAGCGGGATCAGTTCGTCGGCAACGAAACGCGCGGTCATCTCGCCGATCATGCGCGCCTCGTCGGATAGATTGAAATTCATGTCAGGCCTGTTCCTCATCCTGTTCTTTGCGGCCAATAACCGCGGGAGCAGGCGCAGAGGCAAACGAAAACGTTGAATCAGGTTTGAGTTTTACGCACAATGCAGCCGCCCCCACCGGCGCTGCCGCCTGCCAGAGAAGATGCCCTTGACCCAATCGCGCCTGCCCCCGCTCACTGCCCTCAAAACCTTCGAATGCACCGGGCGCCTGCTCAGCTTCACGCTGGCCGCAGGCGAACTGGGGGTGACGCCGGGCGCTGTCAGCCGGCAGATCAAGGTGCTGGAGGATTACCTCGGCCTGCAGCTGTTCATCCGCTCGGGCCGCGAGGTCAGCCTCACCAAGGCGGGCGGCACCTATCTGGCCCAGCTGACAGAGGCCTTCGCCCGCATCCGCGCGGCCACCAGCGAGCTGATCGGCGTGCCCGAGGATGCGCCCCTGCGGGTGTCCTCCTCGGTCACCTTCACCATGCGCTGGCTGATGCCGCGGCTGATGTCGTTCCATTCGCGCCATGCCGACAGCAACCTGCAGCTGACGATGAACCTGGCCCCGGTGGATTTCCAGCGTGACGATCTCGATGCGACGATCAAGCTGGGCTATGAGGATACGCCCCATTCGGTAGTGCGCAGGCTGTTTCGCGCCGATCTGGTGCCGGTGTGCAGCCCGCGGCTGATCGACCAGCCGGGCGGCCCGGCCGATTACGACTGGCTGGGGCGCCACACCCTGCTGCATTCCTCCGCCCGGCCCGACAACTGGCTGGTGTGGCTGCGCTCGGTGGGCCGGCCAGAGCTGAAGGGCGCGCGCCAACTGCAGTTCGAAAGCTCCAGCCTGGCCTATCAGGCCGCGATCGAGGGGGTGGGCATTGCCATGGCCCAGCTGCCGCTGGTGCTGGAGGATCTGCGCACCGGGGCGCTGGTGCTGCCCTTCCCGGTGGCGGTGCGCGATACCGAGGTCTACAATCTGATCTGGCCCGATCGCACGCCGCGCAATCGTGGCTTCCTGCCCTTCCGCGACTGGATCCTGGCCGAGGCCCAGCGCACCGAGGCCGAGATCGTCGATGTGCTGGCCCGGCTGGAGAGCGGGCGCGCCGGGCCGCTGTGAGCAGACATCAACACACCACTGCAAATCTCACTTGAGCCGCAAGCCCTTGCGCCGCACAACCGGCGCCAGAACAGGCGCGGCGGGAAACCAGCCGGGCTGGGCCGGCCCTGCTGCCGGCCAGAAAGGGTGAGAGGCATGTTGCTGGATGGGAAAGTGGCGCTGGTAACCGGCGCCGGGCGGGGATTGGGGCGCGAACATGCGCTGGCGCTGGCAGCGGCCGGCGCGGCGGTGGTGGTGAATGATCTGGGCGGCTCCAACCGGGGCGGCGGCGCCGATGCGGGGCCCGCCCAGGCCGTGGTGGCCGAGATCGAGGCAGGGGGTGGGCGCGCCATCGCCAGCACCAGCAGCGTGAGCGACTGGGCCGCCGCCGGCGAGATGGTGCAGGCCGCCATTGCCGCTTTCGGCACTATCGACATCGTGGTGAACAACGCCGGCATCAACCGCGTGGGCCTGCTGGGGGAAATCTCCGAGGCGGACTGGGACCTGTCGGCCGATGTGATCGCCAAGGGCACGCTGGCCACCATGAATGCCGCCGTGGCCCACTGGAAGCAGGCCGGGCCCAAGGCCGGGCGGGCGATCATCAACACCGCATCGCCCGCCGCGCTGCACCCGGCGCCGGGCATTGGCGCCTATTGCGCGGCGAAGGCGGCGGTGGTGGCGCTCAGCCAGTCGGCCGCGCTGGAGCTGGCGCCGCTGGGCGTGCGGGTGAACGCCATCGCCCCCATGGCCCGCACCCGCATGCTGGAAGGCGCGCCCCAGGAACTGCTGGACCTGATGGCCCCGCGTGATGGGTTCGACCCCAACCTGCCCGAGCATGTGGCGCAGCTGGTGGTCTATCTGGCCGGGCCCGCCTGCCGCTTCACCGGCCGGGTGTTCGGCAGCTGGGGCGATCAGCTGTTCCTTTTCCGCGAATGGGACGCCGCTTTCCAGGCCGGCAATGGCAATTGCAAATGGACGCAGGAACGCCTGGCCACGGCGCTGGCCGATTTCCCCCTGACCGACCGCCGCCACATCCTGATCCCGGGCGGGCGGATGGAAGCCGACATGCCCCCCGAACCGCTGCTGGCGCTGCTGGGCCAGGCCGCGGCCGCCGTGGTGGAGCGCACATGAGCGCCATCGAGATCCCCACCGCCCCGCGCCGGCCGGGCGAGGGGGTGCGCCTGTTTGCCTTCACGGTGGGCCATGTGCACCTGCCGCTGGCCTTCTTTCTGGAGGGCGAGGCGGGCACCATCTGCGCGCCGGTCACCGCTTTTCTCATCGATCATCCCACGGGCCTGGCCCTGTTCGACACCGGCCTTGGCCCCCGCTTCGCCCGCCCGCCCGGCCACCCGCGCGAAGGCTTCATCGATCTGGAAGACGGGCAGACGATGGCCCAGTCGCTGCGCAAGATCGGGGTGGAGCCGGAGGATGTGCGCTGGATCATCGCCTCGCATTTCCATGCCGATCATGCCGGCGGCAATGCGCAATTCCCCAATGCCTGTGTGATCGTGCATGCGGCCGAAGTGGCCCATGCCCATGCCATGGCCGATGGCGACCTCTATTGCCCGGCCGAATTCGACACCGGCCAGCCGCTGCTGCGCCTTGATGGCGAACATGATGTGTTTGGCGATGGCACGGTGGTGGTGTTCCCCACGCCGGGCCACACGCCGGGCCACCAGTCGGCGCGGGTGCAGACCGATGGCGGCGATATCGTGCTGACCGGCGATTGCTGCAACATGAAACGCTCGCTCGACGAGCTGCGCCTGCCCGATCATTGCCACGATGCGGAACGCTCGCTGGCCTCGCTGCGGGTGCTGCGCGGCCTGCAGGACAAGGGCGCGCGGGTGTTTCCCAGCCATGATCCGCAATTCTGGGCGGGCATCGCCATGAATGTGCCGATCCGCTGAAGGGGCGGTGTGCTCTCCTGTGACTTATAGTCAACGGTTCGCTCACAAAATTGAGTTGACCACCGCCGCTTTGGCTGTGAATTTTCCTGCAAACAACGCGCCTTAGGCGCAGGCCTACAAGGCGGGATGGGATGGATGGGCGAATTCGATTACATTGTCGTCGGCTCTGGCTCGGGTGGCGGGGTGGTGGCCGCGCGGCTCAGCGAGGTGCCCGGGGTCTCGGTGCTGGTGCTGGAAGCGGGCGGGGCAGACTGGAACCCGGTGTTCCACATGGGCATCGGCTTCTATCGCAACCGCCCGGCCGGGCTGAACTGGGGCTTTGCCTCAGAGCCTGAGGCTCATCTCGAAAACCGCTCTGTCGATCTGCCGCAGGGCCATGTGCTGGGCGGCTCCTCCTCGATCAACGGCAAGATCTATTCGCGCGGCCATCCGGTCGATTACGACCAGTGGCGCCAGCTGGGCTGCGAGGGCTGGTCGTTTGCCGAGGTGCTGCCCTATTTCAAGCGGGCCGAGGGCAGCTGGCGGGGCGAGGGGCCCTATCATGGCGGCAGGGGGCCGCTGAAAACCGCGCCGGTGGATGCCCGCGGCCTGCTGCAGGAGGAATTGCTGGCGGCCGCGCAATCGGTGGGCCATGCTGTTGTCGATGATCTCGATGCGGCGCCTTTTGGCGGCCTTTCGCGGCGCAGCGATATCACCGTGGGGCCGCGCGGGCGCCGTTCCAGCACGGCGCGCGCCTATCTGCGCCCGGCCCGCCACCGCCGCAACCTCACCGTGCTGACCCGCGCCCGGGCCACCCGCATCCTCTTCGAGGAGGGCCGCGCGGTGGGCATTGCCTATCAGCGTGGCGGCCAGGCGCATGTGGTGCGCGCGCGCAAGGAAGTGATCCTGGCCGGCGGGGTGTACAACACCGCGCGGCTGCTGCTGCTTTCGGGCGTGGGGCCGGCCGACGAGCTGGCCGATATCGGCATCGCCCCGCTGCACGATCTGCCCGGCGTTGGCAGGAACATCGCCGATCATGCCAGCTATATGCTGGGCTTCGAGACGCAAGGCCGGGTAAGCGCGATCCGCCAGCTGCGCTACGACCGGGCGGCCTTTCATTTCCTGCGCTGGCTGCTGGCGGGCACCGGCCTGTTTGCCACCCAGCCGCTGATGGGCCAGGGCCTGTTCAAAACCATGCCCGGCCTCGACCGGCCCGACATACAGGTGTTCTTCAACCCCATCCGCCGCGATGTGCAGCTGTGGTTTCCCGGCATCCGGGCAGAGCAGCAGCACCGGCTGGAAGCGGGGCTCATCCTGCTGCATCCGCACAGCCGGGGCAGCCTGCAACTGGCCTCGGCCGACCCGCATGAGGCGCCGAAGATCAGCCTCAACCTGTTTTCCGACCCGCGCGATGTGGAGACAATGCTGCGCGGCGTGCGGCTGGTGCGCGAGATCTATGCGGCCTCGCCGCTGCGCGATCTGCTGCGCGCCGAAGTGGCGCCGGGCGAGCACTTGCAAAGCGATGCCGAGATCATCGCCGCGCTGCGCCGGGGGCTGTTCACCGTGCGCCATCCGGTGGGCAGCTGCCGCATGGGCACAGATGCGATGGCGGTGGTCGATCCACAACTGCGCGTGCGCGGCCTTGCCGGCCTGCGCATCGCCGATGCCTCGATCATGCCGGCGATCGTCGGCGGCAACACCAATGCGCCCACGATCATGATCGGCGAAAAGGCGGCGGATCTGATCCTGGGCCGCCCGCCACTGCCGCCCGCAGCGCTTTAGGCCGCGGGCACACACGGACATAACTGGCCGGCCATGCCACCGCACAAGGCGGGGCAAAAGGGCCGCAAGGAGAGGATGAATGGGACAAATCTGGCAGGCGCAGCTCGATCATTTCAAGGCGATGATCGAACAGGATATCGCCAAGGGGCTGTATTATGGGGCGGCGGTGCGGGTGGCCCGCGCCGGCCGCCTGGTGTTCGACGAGACGCTGGGCCATGCCGATGGCGCCGGCACACAGGCGCTCGATCGCCGCTCGGTGTTCAGCATCTTCTCGATGACCAAGGCCTTCACCAATGTGCTGATCCTGCGCGCGATCGAGCAGGGCCGCTTTGCGCTGACCACGAAGGTGAGCGAGATCATCCCCGAATTTGCCGGCCCCCCGCGCAACGAGGCCACCTTCTTCCACCTGCTGACCCACACCTCGGGCTGGCCGGCGGTGTGGGAAGTGGAGCCCGAGGCCTATCAGGGCGATTTCGACGCGGTGCTGGCAGGCGTTATCGCGCGGGTGCACGGGGTGATCGCGCCGGGCCAGCGCTGCGACTATCAGCCGATGGTGAACCACACGCTGATGGGCGAGGCGCTGCGCCGCACAGACCCCAGGGGCCGCGCCCTGCGCGACATCTACCGCGAGGATCTGTTCGCGCCGCTGGCCATGCATGACACGGCGCTGGGCGTGCGCGCAGACCTCCAGCCGCGCCATGTGGTGCCCGACATGCGCGGCACGCTGCCGGTGGCGCTGCCCGGGCGCACCAAGCCGGGCCGCTATGCGATGTTCGAGGAGGAGGAGGCCGAAATGCCCCATGTCGGCTGCGTGTCGACGGCCGACGACATCCACCGCTTTGCCGAGATGCTGCGCCGGGGCGGCGAGCTGGAGGGCACGCGCATCCTGTCGCCGCG
>Ga0207806_1000451_pt1 | contig 10036 bp, 8 predicted proteins | sample LuqExpMetageno72_FD_187829 | JGI IMG/M metagenome (GOLD analysis project Ga0207806, IMG submission 187829) | Tropical forest soil microbial communities from Luquillo Experimental Forest, Puerto Rico - Sample 72 (SPAdes) | ecosystem: Environmental > Terrestrial > Soil > Tropical forest ...
GATGGCGCAAGCGGTGCCGCCGATGAATTATGGCGATGGCCAGTATGGCGGCCAGCAGGATGCGCCGCCGCCGGGTGGTGGCGATTATCGCAACCCGGTGCCGCCGGCAGACCAGGCGCCCCAAGGCTATGACGCGCCCCCGTCCGAGCCGGGCGCGCCAGAGGGCTATGATCCCAGCCGCCCGCCGCCGCCGCCGCAGGGCTATGCCGCGCCCGAGGACATGGCCGCGATCAACGCTGCCGATCAGCGCTATGCCTATGAGGCGCAGCGCTGGGCCGCTGAAAACTGCGTGAAGTCGCATGGCGATACGGCGGCCGGCGCGGTGGTGGGCGGCATCTTCGGTGCCATCCTGGGCGGCGCCATCGGTGGCGGCCATGGCGGCGCGGTGGCCGCGGGCGCGGCGCTGGGCGCGGTGGGCGGCGCGGCGGTGGCCAGCAATTCTGGCGGCGCCACCAGCCCCGGCTGCCCTCCGCATTATGTGCTGCGGCGCGATGCGGCGCCTTATGGCTATGCGCCCTCGGGCTATTACTATGCGGCGCCCAGCTGGTATGTGCCCTGGGTGTTTGTCGGCGGCGCCTGGACCTATCGCCCCTATCCCTATCACGACTGGTACTGGCGCACCTATCGCGCGCCGCATGGCTGGCATGGCGGCCCGGGCTGGCGCGGCGGCGAACACTGGCGCCGCTGAGCCGCCGCAAGGGGCGCACGCAAAGAAGGGGCTGGGCGTTCAAGAAGGGGCTGGACAGGGCCGAGAATTCTGCCACGACCAAAGCCCCTTCCTTGCGGTGAGCCATGACCTTTACCAAACCTTCGCGCCTGTTGTTTTTTCTTGCTCTTGGCGTGGTTCTGTTCGGCACGCTGGCGCCCCATCCACCGCATGTGCCGATGGACAGCATGGGCGACAAGTTCGAGCATTTCACCGCTTTTGCAGGGCTGGCGCTGTTTGCCCGGCTGGGCTTTCGCAAGATGCCCAACTGGCTGCTGCTGGAGCGCCTGTCGTTCTTCGGCGCGCTGATCGAGGTGGCGCAGGCCGCCCCTGCCATCCACCGCGACTGCGACTGGCACGACTGGGTGGCCGATACGATGGGCGCTTGGGTGATGCTGGTGGCGATCATCCTCGTGCGCTTCTGGCTGAACGTGCGCCGGCCTTTCGGCACCGTCTGATCCACAGCCGGCACAGCTGCGCAAGGGGGGCCCTATCCACTTGGATAGCGCCCCCTTGCGCAGCTGTGCCTGCGCCCCAATATGCCCGGCGGCCGCCCCTCGCGCGCCAATCCGGAGGAGATCCTGATGAGCACCCCCTTTCGTCTGTTGATCGATGGCGCGCTGGTGGAAGGCGCCAGCCTGCTGCCGGTGGTGAATCCGGCGCTGGGCACCCCCTTTGCCGATGCCCCCCGCGCCGATGCCGCCCTGCTGGAACAGGCCGTGGCCGCGGCCAACCGCGCCTTCCCCGCCTGGGCGGCGCGCCCCTGGGCCGAGCGGGCGGCGATCGTGGGCGCCCTGGGCGATGCGGTGGAAGCGCGGGCCGATGATTTTGCCCGCCTGTTGACGCAGGAACAGGGCAAGCCCCTGGCCGAGGCGCAATCGGAAGTGGCCGGCACCGTGCATGGCTTCCGCTGGTATGCCCAGCAGACCCTGCCGCCCAAGGTGCTGCGCGAGAACGAGCGCGAACGCATTGTGGAGCACCACGTGCCGCTGGGCGTGGTGGCGGCGATCACGCCGTGGAACTTCCCACTGCTGCTGCTGATGCTGAAGCTGGCGCCGGCGCTGGTCACCGGCAATGTGGTGATCGGCAAGCCTGCGCCGACCACGCCGCTCACCACCCTGCTGCTGGGCGAGGTGGCCGCCGATCTGGTGCCCGCCGGCGTGTTCCAGACGCTGGTGGATGGCAATGATCTGGGCGGCGCGCTGTCGTCGCATCCGGGGGTGCGCCATGTCAGCTTCACCGGTTCCACCGCCACCGGCAAGAAGGTGCTGGCGAGCACGGCCGACACGCTGAAGCGCTTCACGCTGGAGCTGGGCGGCAATGATGCCGCGCTGGTGCTGGATGATGCCGATGTGGCGCGGATCGCCCCCTCGATCTTTGCCGCCGCCACGGTGAATGCCGGGCAGGTGTGCCTGGCCACCAAGCGCGTCTATGCGCCGCGCGCGCTGTATGACGCGCTGTGCGAGGCGCTGGGCGAACAGGCCCGCGCGGCTGCCGTGGGTGATGGGCTGGAGCAGGGCACGCGCATTGGCCCGGTGCAGAATGCCGCCCAATACGAGAAGCTGAAGGGCTTTCTGGAAGAGGCGCGCGCCGAGGGGCAGATTGTGGCCGGCGGCGAGGTGCTGGACCGGCCGGGCTATTTCATCGCCCCCACGGTGGTGCGCGATCTGCCGGACGATGCGCGGCTGGTGCGTGAGGAGCAGTTTGGCCCGCTGCTGCCGGTGCTGGCCTATGACGACCTGGAGGCGGCCATCGCCGCGGTGAACAGCACCGAATATGGCCTGGGCGGCACGGTATGGTCGGGCGATGCGGCGCGCGGCGAGGCCGTGGCGGCGCGCATCGATTCGGGCACGGTGTGGGTCAACCGCTTCCTCGATCTGCCTTTCGACATCCCCTTCGGCGGCGCCAAGCAATCGGGCATCGGCCGCCAGCAGGGGCTGGAGGGCATGGCCGAATTCACCCAGGTGAAGGTGATCAACGCGGCCCTGTGATAATGGTGTGAATGATGGCCGGTTCCCGCTGTGCGGGGACCGGCCGGCGGCACCAGCCCACGCCCCCACCCGGCCTCCCCTAGGGTACTATCGTTGGGAGGCCGGGTGGGGGCGTGGGCTGGTGCCGCCCGACGCCACTACTTTGCCAGCCAGGGCGCGGCCTGTGGCTGGCCCCAGAGGAAGCCTTGGCCGGTGCGGCAGCCGGCGGCTTGCAGCAATTGCGCCTGGGCGCGGGTTTCTATGCCCTCTGCTATCACGCCGATGCCCAGCGTTTCTGCCAGATGCAGGATGCCGGCGGCCAGCACCTGCCCGCGCGGATCCTCCTCTATGCCGGTGACGAAGCTGCGGTCGAGCTTCAGCTTGTCGAAGGGATATTGGCGCAGATAGGACAGCGAGGAATAGCCGGTGCCGAAATCGTCGAGCGCCACGGCAACGCCAATGCCGCTCAGCGCTTCCATGTGCTGCTGGGCGCGGTGGGCATTGTCGATGGCGATGCGCTCGGTCATCTCGAGGATCAGCTGGTGGGGGCCAAGGCCGCTGCGTTCCAGCACCTGGCCCACCACCCGGGCGATATCGCCCCGCGCCATCCAGTAGGCCGAGATGTTGACCGCGAAGAACAGGTGGGCAGGGGCCGCGGCCGCCTCGCGCGTTGCCGCTTCCAGCACCCAGCTGTCGAGCTGGCCGGAAAGGCCGCAGGCCTCGGCCAGCGGAATGAAGGCCGCCGGCGACAATTCGCCCAGCCGCGGGTGGTGCCAGCGCACCAGCGCCTCATAGCCGCGCACCTCGCCGCTTTCGAGATCGTGGAAGGCCTGCCAGCGCAGGAACAGCTGGTTTTCCTGAATGGCGCGATAAAGCTCGGCTTCCAGGCTGGCGTCCTCGGCCGGCGGCTCTGTGGCGGGGGCGCCGGCGATCAGCAGCTGGCCGCGCCCGTCGCGCTTGGCGGCATAAAGCGCGCGGTCGGCGGTGCGCAGCAGCTCGCCCGGTTCCACCGCATGGCGCGGGGCCAGCGCGCCGCCCAGCGAGGCCGACAGCCGCAGCGGCGTGCCGGCCACGATGAACGGCTCCTCGCAGGCTTTGAGGATGCGCCGGCCGATCTGCGCCAGCATTGCCTCATCCACCTGGGCGGGCAGCAGGATGACGAACTCGTCGCCGCCGATGCGGGCCACCGTGTCGTAGGCGCGCACGCAGCCGCTCAGCCGGTCAGCCATGTCGCACAGCAGGCGGTCGCCCGCCTCATGGCCGTAGGTGTCGTTGACCTCCTTGAAATGGTCGAGGTCGATATAGAGCAGGCCGCAGGGCCGCCCGTCGAGCGCGGCGGCAACCGCTGCATCCAGCGCGGTGTCGAGGCCGCGGCGGTTGGCAAGGCCGGTCAGCGGGTCGCGCTCGGCCGCGCGGTGCAGCAGGGCGTTGTTGCGGTGCAGTTCCAGCAGGGTGGTGGCATTGGCCGCCAGCCGGGCCAGAAAGCGGGCATCGCGCGGGTGGGTGAGGCGCGGCTGGCGGTCGATCACGCAGATGGTGCCCAGCGGATCGCCATTGCTGGCAAGGATGGGCGCGCCGGCATAGAAGCGGATATGCGGATCGCCGGTGACCAGCGGATTGTTGGCAAAGCGCGGATCGGCCCAGGCATCCTCGATGATCAGCACCTCGTCCTTCGAGGCGATGGCATGGGCGCAGAAGGATTGTTCGCGCGGGGTCTGCCGGGCGCCCAGGCCCACGGCCGCCTTGAACCACTGACGATCCTGATCAACCAGCGAGACCAGCGCGATGGGCGCCTCGAAATGGCTGCTGGCGATTTCGGCCAGATTGTCGAAACGCGCGTCGGGCGGCGTGTCGAGAATGTCATAGCTGTAGAGCGAGCGCAGCCGCGCCGCCTCATTGGCGAGAATCGGATAGGCCGGGGCTTCACGCATGCGACTGGATTCGCGCCGAAAAGTTAATGTGGGGTTAATCCTTGTATCAGTGGATACATTTTTGAAACAATCATGTTTGGCGCCCGCCTGTGTGCCCCATACTAGCCAAATGACCAGATGATCCCGCAGTTATTTGGTGCGATTGCACCATTATCGCGGCGATCAAGAGAGAATCTACCCCAAGGCAGCAGCCCTGGGGTGGAAACAGGCGGAGCCGCGCCGCCGGGATAGAGGATGCACCGCGCGAGGGAAGACCCGCGCAACAGCCAGCAGGCCGGGCAACCGGCCCGCGGCTGATATCGAGAACCGCTTCGGGAAAGGCCGTTTATGACCGACATGCCGCTGGAAGATCGCATTGCCCTGCAGGATCTGATGACCGCCTATTGCTATGCGGTGGACAGGCTGGACGATATCGACACGCTTCTGGCCCTGTTCACCCCCGATGCGACGCTGGATTTCACCCGCATCGGCCTGCCGCTGATGGAAGGCCATGGCGCCATCCGCGCCTTCTTCGACGGCGTGTTCGCCGACATGACGCACCACGCCCACCACATCGGCAATTTCCGCCCCATCCGCCATGCCGGCGATACCGCCGCGATGACCGCCTATGTGCATGGGCTGGGCCGCGCGCGCGATGGCAATACGGTGGATGTGCATGTGGAATACACCTTCGATTGCGTGCGCACCGCCGCTGGCTGGAAATGCCGCCGCTATTCGATGTTCTCGTTGCTGCCCCTTCCCGGCAGCCTTGCTGAAATCCACGGCTCGCGCTGATCTTCGCCCCCGACAGTCTGGCCCAGAAGGAGAGTGCATATGGTTGATGCCACCACCACCTATCCGGCCCATCCGCTGGCCGAACAGCCCCGCGCCAGGGGCGATGCGATCACCGGTGATCGCTATTGGTCGAAGGATTTCGCCGAGGCCGAATGGCAGCACATGTGGAAGCGCATCTGGCATGTCGGCGGGCGCGAAGCCCAGCTGGAAGAGCCGGGCGATTTCATCACCCACAATTTCCGCCATGAATCGGTGATCATGATCCGCCAGAAGGATGGCGGCATCCGCGCTTTCTACAATGTCTGCCGCCACCGCGGCAACCGCCTGGTGCAGACCGAGGAAGGCGGCGTGGAAAACCACCTGACCTGCCCCTATCACGGCTGGAAGTGGAATATCGACGGCGCGCTCGACTGGGTGCAGGACGAGGAGGATTTCTCGCAGGGCAGCCCCTGCGGCAAGCTGCGCATGAAGGAAGTGCCCTGCGAGACCTGGGGCGGCTTTGTCTTCTACAGCTTCGATCCCAATGCGGTGCCGCTGAAGGAATATCTCAACCCCATCCCCGAGCTGATGCAGAACCGCGAGCTGGACAAGTGGCACCGGGTGGTGTGGCGCACCTTGCGGGTGAACACCAACTGGAAGTTCGCGTCCGACAATTTCAACGAGAGCTACCACATCCCCTCGGTGCATCCGCAGTTCGAGCCGATGATCGATGATCACTACTCGACGACGGTGTTCGAGATGTATCCGGCCGGCCACAACCGCATGATCGAGAAGCTGCAGCCTTCCAGCCGCTGGGAAGATGCCCAGCAGATGAAGCCGCTGTGGGCCGCGATCCTGAGCGAATGGGGCCTCAACCCGGCCGATTTCGAAGGCCGCGCCCAGGATGGCCGCAAGGCCCTGCAGGCCGCCCGCCGCCAGCTGGGCCCGCAACGCGGCTATACCTACTGGAACCGCTTCACCGATGATGAGCTGACCGACCAGTTCCACCACACCTGCTTCCCCAACCTGACGATGACCGGCACGCCGGAGGGGCTGCACATCTTCCGCACCGAGCCCGATGCCGAAGACCCCAACTGGTCGACCTTCGACTATTGGTATCTGGTGCCCGAGATCGAGGGCGCGCGCGAGGTGGCCACGCTGTATGGCATGCGCCCCTATGCCGAGGCGCCGCATGAGGCGGGCGATTTCACCCAGTATCAGGCCGAGATCGCCCAGGGCGATTTCCTGACGCAGGATCTCGAGCTGGCCGTGACCCAGCAGCAGGGCCTGCGCTCGATGGGCTTCGAGGATTGCTATCTGGCCGATCAGGAAACCCGCGTGCGCCGCTTCCACGAGGTGATCAACGACTATATCGAGGGCCGGCGCTGAGGCGTTGCGCCTGATTTAGGCAAAAGGCGGATGCGGGGGCCAGGCCTTCGCATCCGCTTTTTCGTGGGGCGTTTATTCGGCCGGCAGGCTGGCCGGCGCGCGCGGGGGCCCGGCAGTGAGCGCGGTGCGGGTTTGCCGGCCCCAGCCGCCCCCGCCCGAAAGGAAGGCCACCCAGCCCCAGCAGGCGCCGGCATGGCGCAGCAGCTGGAAGGAGAACGGCTCCAGCAGCGAGGCGACCAGCGCCTGGCCCAGCCCCAGCCCGTCGGCCTGCCCGGTCCAGCGCTTGTAGAGGCCGATCGACCACAGGTGGAAGGTGAGATCCACCGCCACCTTGGCCAGCATGACGAGGATGATGGCACCTGCCAGATGCAGCCGCCCCTGCGCTGCCAGCCACAGCAGGATGAGAAAGGCCACCAGCCCATAAACCGGCTGGAACGTGTCCAGCGCCTTCACCACCAGCATGCGCGTGCCCAGCTTGCCGAAGGCGGGGTTGGCCACCATGTCGCGGTTCCAGTGCTGGGTTTGCAGGAAGCCGCCGAACCAGCGCCGCCGCTGGCGCAGGAAGGCCATCGGGCTGGCCGGCGCATCGGTGCTGGCCAGCGCCTTGCCGATCACCCGCACGCGCCAGTCGAGCCCTGCCTCATGGGCGTGGCGGTGCAGGCGGTGGATCAGCTCATAGTCTTCCACCATGCAATCCGGATCGAAGCCGCCCACGGCCACCACCGCCCGGCGCCGAAAGCCGGCAAAGGCGCCCGAGATCAGCAGCAGGCTGTCCTGCTGCATCCAGGCGAAGCGCGAGAGGAAGTTGCGCACATATTCATAGCTCTGGAACCACTGGAACAGGCGCGCCATGGGCCGGGGCCCGCAGATGGGCGCCAGCACGCCGGTGGCGGCCACCAGCTCAGGCTCTGCCGCAAAGGCATCGCGCATGGCAGCCAGGGCGCCCGGGGCCAGCAGCGTGTCGGCATCCAGCGTCATCACCACTTCGGTGTCGATCAGCGGAATCGCGGCATTCAGCGCGCGCGCCTTGCCGCCATGGGGCAGGCGCAGCCAGCGCAGCGCCGGCAGCACCGGCGAGGGCGCGCTGATCTCGCCCATGGCGGGCCGTTCCAGCCCATAGAGCGTGTGCAGCACATGGGCGCTGTCGTCCGTGCTGCCATCGTCGGCCAGCAGGATCAGCTCGGGCGGGTGGTCCTGGGCGGCCAGCGTATCGATGGTGATGGCCAGCACCGGCGCCTCGTTGCGCGCGGCGATGATCACCCCGAGGCTGGGCCGGGGGCTGCCGGGCGCGGGGCAAGGCGTTGCCATGGCGCGGCGCAGGGGCCACAGCTGGCGCGCGGTGAAGCCCAGCAGGAAGGTGTCGTAGAGGATATAGGCGATGCCCACCGCCCAGCCGAAAAGCCCCGTGCGCACAAAGCTTTGCGCCACCAGAACGAGGAACAGCGCGGGCGCCAGCCAGCCCGCCAGCGTGCCGGCCAGCGGCACCGCGCGCGGCGCCAGCCGCGGCGAAAGGGCGGAAAATCCGGGCGAGAGAATGCTCATTGCTTTAGCCTGGCCGATCTGGAATGAACGCAACATTGCGCGCGGGCCCCCTTAGAACCGCAAGGAGAGGCCCGCCAATGGATTGTATCGAACCCTTGTTGGTGGAGCCTTGCTGACCCATGACCCAAAGCCTCTCTCCTGCCCGCTATACTGCCGTGGCGGTGGTGCTGCACTGGCTGGTGGCCATCGGCATCTTCTACAATCTGTGGGCCGGGCTTGGCTTCGATGATCTGTGGGCGGCGGTGGACAAGGGCGCGCTGCCGGCCGAAACCGCCCGCGCGGCGGTGGAGCTGCACAAGTCCATCGGCATCACCGTGCTGGGGCTGGTAGTGCTGCGGGTGCTGTGGAAGATCGGCCATCCGGCGCCGGCACCGCTGGCGGGGCTGAAGCCGTGGGAAAAGAAGCTGTCCATCGGCATCCATCACCTGCTCTATCTGCTGATCGTGCTGGTGCCCTTCTCGGGCTGGCTGCATGATTCGGCGTGGAAGGCGGCGGCCAGCCATCCGCTGGTGCTGTTCAACACCGTGCCGTGGTTCCGCCTGCCGCTGTTCGGCGGGCTGGATGATGCCGGCAAGGACCATTGGCACGCCATTTTCGGCGGCATCCATGCGATTGGCGCCAAGGTGCTGATCGCGGCGCTGCTGCTGCATGTGGCGGGCGCGCTGAAGCATCAGTTCCTCGACGGGCAGAAGCTGCTGCAGCGGATGTGGTTCGGCCGTTGAGCTTGAGCCGGGCCTAAAGCCCCAGCCGTTCCCAGAATTCGCGCGCGCTGGCGGGCGCTGCGGGCGCCTGCGCCGGCAGCGCGCCGCGCCACGAGGGATGCGGCAGGGGCGGCGCTGTCAGGGCAGGGCGGCGGCGGGCGGGAATGGTCTGGCGGGGCATCATACAAGGCTTTCTGTTCGGCAGGCGAGCCCGGCTGTTGCCCCGGTATCGCGCGCTTTAGCGGTTGGTGACGCGGAGCAAGCTGACACGAGATCAAAAGCCGCGATCAGCACGGCGGGCGGGCCGCCGCTGACGATTTATTCCTACTCAACTGGTGTGGATTTGTCGCGCAAGGCTTGTTTGGGGCCGGGCTAGAAATTTTTGCGCGCTGGGCATTGGCGCCGGGCCGGGGCACCCGCGCGCCTCGCCAGCGCCAATGGCTGCAAAATGGTGGCAGTTGGCGTTGCTGCCGGCCCCTGCATCACCGCATGAATACCTAGGTAATCAGGAGGGGTTCATGCGGCGGGAAGCAGGGTTTTGCAAATGGCTGTATCGGGCCGGCGGGCTGGCCGGGCTGGGCTGGGCAGGCGGTGCGCGGGCGCAGATGGCGGGCTATGATCCGGCCGGATCAGGCCCGATTCTCGGCGCGGTGAACTGGTTGGAAGGCACGCTGCTGGGCACCGCGGCCACGGTGGTGGCGGTGATGGCGGTGGCCTCGGTGGGCTTCCTCATGCTCACCGGGCGGATGAACTGGCGCTATGGCGCCACGGTGATCCTGGGCTGTTTCATCCTGTTTGGCGCGGCCAGCATCGTGGCGGGCATCCGCGCGGCGGCTGGCACCGGCTATTAGGCGCGGCGATGGAACCGCCCCTGGCGAGAGACCGGCTGTTCGTGGCCCTCACCCGGCCGCAGATGTTTGCCGGCGTTACCTATCCGTTTTTCGTCATCAATGCGGTGGTGTGCACCGAAGGATTTCTGCTGCTGCGGGGGGGCTGGGTGGTGGTGCTGGCGGGGCTGGTGCATCTGGCCGGCATGGCCGCCTG
>Ga0207806_1000452_pt1 | contig 10004 bp, 8 predicted proteins | sample LuqExpMetageno72_FD_187829 | JGI IMG/M metagenome (GOLD analysis project Ga0207806, IMG submission 187829) | Tropical forest soil microbial communities from Luquillo Experimental Forest, Puerto Rico - Sample 72 (SPAdes) | ecosystem: Environmental > Terrestrial > Soil > Tropical forest ...
ATGCACCACCAGCGCCGGATCGGTGATCACCGCATCATCCAGTTTCACGGCGCCTTCGGCCACCTTGCGCTTGGCCTCGCCGTTTGATGCGGTGAAGCCGATGGCGGTGAGCGCGGCGATGATGGCAAGGCCTTCTGCCGGCACATCCAGCACCGGCAGATCAGCGCCCAGGCCGCCGCCGGCAAAGGTGGCGGCAGCGGTGGCCTCGGCGGCGCGAGCGGCTTCCTCGCCGCGGCACAGCTTGGTCACCTCATTGGCCAGCACCACCTTGGCGGCGTTGATCTCGCTGCCTTCCAGCGCTTCCAGCCGGGCGATCTCGTCCAGCGGCAGATCGGTGAACAGCTTGAGGAAGCGGCCCACGTCGCGGTCGTCGGTGTTGCGCCAGTACTGCCAGAAATCATAGGCCGGCAGCGCGTCCTCATTCAGCCACACAGCGCCGTTCATCGTCTTGCCCATCTTCGCGCCATCGGCGGTGGTGAGCAGCGGCGTCGTCACGCCATAAACCTCGGTGCCATCCATCCGGCGGGCCAGTTCGATGCCGTTGACGATATTGCCCCACTGGTCCGATCCGCCCATCTGCAGGCGGCAGCCATAGCGCTGCGCCAGCTCGCGGAAATCATAGCCCTGGAGGATCATGTAGTTGAATTCGAGGAAGGACAGCGACTGCTCGCGATCGAGCCGCAGCTTCACCGAATCGAACGACAGCATGCGGTTGACCGAGAAATGCTGGCCCACCTCGCGCAGGAAGGCGATATAGCCCAGCTTGTCCAGCCACTCGGCATTGTCGACCATGATGGCATCGGCAGGGCCATCGCCAAAGGTCAGGAAGCGGTCGAAGATCTTGCGGATCGAGGCGACATTGCCGGCGATGATCTCGTCGGTCATCAGCTTGCGCGCCTCGTCCTTGAAGGAGGGATCGCCGATCTTGCCGGTGCCGCCGCCCATCACCACGATGGGCTTGTGGCCGGCCTGCTGCAGGCGGCGCAGCAGCATGATCTGCACCAGGCTGCCCACATGCAGCGATGGCGCGGTGGGATCAAAGCCGATATAGCCGGGCACCACCTGCGTTTGCGCCAGCTTGTCGAGGCCGTGGGCATCGGTCAGCTGGTGGATGTAGCCGCGCTCGTCGAGCAGGCGGAGCAGGGTGGACTGGTATGCGGACATGGGCTCTCTCTTTTCCTCGAAGGGCGCGCCTAGCCTGATTTGGCGCGGAAGAAAAGCACATGGCCTTGGGGCAAACGGACAAAGATACAGCAGTTGAAGCCCTCGCGGCGCCAGCGGGCCATTTCGCCCTGGTGTGCCATCCGGCACGGCCGGCAAGGGCCGTGCGCGCCGTCAGCGTGGACTGGCGGGCGGATGGCGATCATTTCGTGCTGGGCTGGCAGGTGGCGGGCGCGGCGCATCTGGTGGTGCCGCCGGCGGTGGCGCCCGCCCGCGCAGATGGCCTGTGGCAGACGACCTGCTTTGAACTGTTCCTTGCCGATGCCGGCACGGCCTACTGCGAATTCAACCTCTCGCCCTCCACGCGCTGGGCGGCCTATCGCTTTGCCGCCTATCGCGATGGCATGGCGCCGCAGGAGATGCCGCAGCCGCCGCAGATCACGCCGGGCGCTGCGGGCGGCGCTGTGTTTGCCTGCACGGTGCGGCTGCCGGCGGCCTTGCTGGCGGGGGCCCGGGCCGCGGGCCTGTGCGCGGTGATCGAGGAGGCCGGCGGGCACCTGTCCTACTGGGCGCTGGCGCATGGCCCCGGCCAGCCCGATTTCCACGCAAGCGCTTGCTTTGCGCTGGCGATTGGGGCAGCCGAGGCGCCATGACGCAAGTGCTCTTCGGTATCGACCGCCTGCTGGCAGATCCTTCCCTGCGCGCGCCGCTGGCCGGCAGGCGCGTGGCGCTGGTGGCGCATCCGGCCTCGGTCACGGCCGGCCTCGTCCACAGCCTCGATGCGCTGGCCGGGCTTGGCGATATCCGCCTGGCTTCCGCCTTTGGCCCGCAGCACGGGCTGAAGGGCGACAAGCAGGACAATATGGTGGAAACCGGGGACGAGATCGATGCCGCCCTCGGCATCCCCGTCTTCAGCCTCTATGGCGAGGTGCGCCGGCCCACCGAAGCGATGATGGCCAGCGCCGATGTGTTCCTGTTCGACCTCCAGGATCTGGGCTGCCGCATCTACACTTTCGTGACGACGCTGCTCTATCTGCTGCAGGCGGCCAGCGGCACCGGCAAGGCCGTGTGGGTCCTGGACCGGCCCAACCCCGCCGGCCGCCCGGTGGAGGGCACGCTGCTGCTGCCGGGCGAGGAAAGCTTCGTGGGGGCAGGGCCCATGCCCATGCGCCACGGCCTCACGCTGGGCGAGATGGGGCACTGGTTCATCCGCCATTTCGGACTGGATGTGGATTATCGGGTGATCACCATGGAAGGCTGGCAGCCCCATGCCGCGCCCGGCCATGGCTGGCCGGAAAGCCGCATCTGGGTGAACCCCAGCCCCAATGCCGCCAGCCTCAACATGGCGCGCGCCTATGCCGGCACGGTGATGCTGGAAGGGGCGACGCTGTCGGAAGGGCGGGGCACCACGCGGCCGCTCGAAGTGCTGTTTGGCGCGCCCGATGTGGCGGCAGGGGCAGTGCTGGCCGAAATGCGGGCGCTGGCGCCGCAATGGCTGGCCGGCTGCGCCCTGCGCGAATGCTGGTTCACCCCCACCTTCCACAAGCATGCCGGGCAATTGTGCAGTGCGCTGATGGTGCATGCCGAAGGGGCGTTCTACGATCACGCCGCCTTTCGCCCCTGGCGCCTGCAGGCGCTGGCCTTCAAGGCGATCCGCCGGCTTTATCCGGATTATCCGCTCTGGCGCGATTTTCCCTATGAATATGAGTATGACCGCCTGGCGATCGATGTGATCAACGGCGGCCCGGCCCTGCGCCAGTGGGTGGATGATGCCGCTGCTGTGCCGGCCGATCTCGAAGCGCTGGCCAGCCATGACGAGGCCCGCTGGCAGGAGGAACGGGCGCCTTTCCTCCTCTATTGAGGGCCGCCCGTATTGAGGCTAGCCCGTGCCCCCGCAAGCGCCCTAGCCGCGCTTGCGGGACAGTTCGCGCATCGCCCCATCCAGCCCTTCCAGCGTCAGCGCGAACATGCGCCCGCCGATGATCTCGCGCACCTGCCTGGTGGATTGCATGTAGGCCCAGCGGCTTTCCGGCACCGGGTTCAGCCACACGCTGGCCGGATAGGTGCGCGCCACCCTTTCCAGCCACACGCCGCCGGCCTCCTCGTTCCAGTGCTCCACGCTGCCGCCCGGATGGCTGATCTCATAGGGGCTCATCGCCGCATCGCCGACGAACACCACCTTGTAATCATGCCCATAGGTGTGAAGGATATCCCATGTGGCGGTGCGCTCGGCAAAGCGGCGGCGGTTGTCCTTCCACACGCCCTCATAGAGGCAATTGTGGAAGTAGAAGAATTCCAGGTTCTTGAATTCGGTGGTGGCGGCGGAAAACAGCTCCTCCACCAGGCGGATATAGGGATCCATCGAGCCGCCGACATCGAGGAACAGCAGCACCTTCACCGCATTGTGCCGCTCTGGCCGCAGGCGGATGTCGAGCCAGCCCTGCCGCGCGGTGCCCTGGATGGTGGCATCCAGGTCCAGCTCCTCGGCCGCGCCCTCGCGGGCAAAGCGGCGCAGGCGTTTCAGCGCCACCTTGATGTTGCGCGTGCCCAGCTCGCGCGTGGCGTCGAAATTGGCGAATTCGCGCTTTTCCCACACCTTGATCGCGCGGTTGTGGCGCGATTGGCCGCCAATGCGGATGCCTTCCGGATTATAGCCGCCATTGCCGAAGGGCGAGGTGCCGCCAGTGCCGATCCACTTGTTGCCGCCCTGGTGGCGCCCCTGCTGCTCGGCCAGGCGCTGCTTCAGCGTCTCCATGATCTCCTCCCAGCTGCCGAGGGACTGGATCTTCTCCATCTCCTCGGGGCTGAGGAACTTTTCGGCGACGGCGCGCAGCCATTCCTCGGGGATCTCGGCGGCCAGTTCGCTCTCGCCCAGCGCGCCGCGAAACACCCGGGCGAACACCTGGTCGAAACGGTCGATCAGGCTCTCGTCCTTCACATAGATGGCGCGGGCGAGATAGTAGAAGGCCTCGGGTGTGGGCTCGATCGCCTGCTTCTCCAGCGCTTCCAGCAGCAGCAGATGCTCTTTCAGCCCGGCCTTGATGCCGGCCCCGCGCAGCGCTTCCAGAAAGCCGGTCAGCATGGCGCCATCAGATCTTGTGGGGGGCGGCCGGCGGCGCCTTGGGATAGGCGGGCAGATCGGGATCGAACTTTACCCAGGAGGGCGCGCTGGCGGTCCAGATGATCGCCTGCGGGGCGATGAGGTTGGGGTTGTCGAGCACGCCGGCGCGCAGGCGGATGGGCTGACCCGGATTGTCGAGCGGGCGGCTGAAGATCTGCGCGCCGCATTCCGGGCAGAAGCCGCGTTCCACCACATTGCCGCTGTCGGCGCTGCGGTGGTAGGTGGCGATCTCGCCGGTGAAGGAGAAGGCCTCGGCCGGGAACAGCACGTTCACCGTGGCCGAGCCCGAGGCAATGCGCTGGCAATCGCGGCACCAGCACATGCGCGCGCCCAAGGGCGCTGCATCCACTGAAAACCGCACCTGCCCGCACAGGCAGCCGCCTTCGTGGGGGCCTTGTTGCAGATGGTCTGACATGTTTGCTCTCCTTGCTGTCAGCCGCCGCGCCGGGCCATGAAGGCCAGCCGTTCGAACAGCATGATATCGGCCTCGTTCTTCAGCAGCGCGCCATGCAGCGGCGGGATCGCCTTGGCGCCATCGCGGCTGGCCAGCACGTCGAGCGGCATGTCCTCGGCCAGCAGCAGCTTCAGCCAGTCGATCAGCTCGCTGGTGGAAGGCTTCTTCTTGAGGCCGGGCACTTCGCGCAATTCGTAGAACATGTCGAGCGCGCGGTGCACCAGCACCTTCTGGATGCCGGGGAAATGCACATCGATGATCGACAGCATCGTCTCGCGCTCGGGGAACTTGATGTAGTGGAAGAAGCAGCGGCGCAGGAAGGCGTCGGGCAGCTCCTTCTCGTTGTTGCTGGTGATGACCACCACCGGCCGCTCGCGCGCGGCAATCCGCTCGCCGGTTTCATAGACATCGAAGGCCATGCGATCCAGCTCGTGGAGCAGGTCGTTGGGAAATTCGATGTCCGCCTTGTCGATCTCGTCGATCAGCAGCACCGGCAGCCGTTCGGATGCGAAGGCCTCCCACAGCTTGCCGCGGCGGATGTAGTTGGCGATGTCATGCACCCGCGGATCGCCCAGCTGGCCATCGCGCAGCCGCGCCACCGCATCATATTCATACAGGCCCTGATGGGCGCGGGTGGTGCTTTTCACATGCCATTCGATCAGCGGCGCATCCAGCGCGCGGGCAATCTCCTGGGCCAGCACCGTTTTGCCGGTGCCCGGCTCGCCCTTCACCAGCAAGGGCCGGCGCAGCAGCACGGCGGCATTCACCGCCACTTTCAGATCCTCGGTGGCAACGTAATTCTCGGTGCTGTCAAACCGCGGGGATGCTTCGGCCATTCGTTTGCCCTGCCTTTCGCGCCAGATGGTTAGGAAGCGGGCCGGGCGATGGCAAGCGGCATTTCTGAGAGGGGGCGACAGGCGGTGGCGGGTCGCTGTCGGGCCGTTGGCGGGTGGCTGACGGGGCACCGGCGGCCATTGTCGGCCAGCAGACGTTGCGGCAAAAGGGCGTTTGCCTAGGCACGGGCCCCACGAGACGAGGCGACACATGCTGATCCAGGAAATGCGGTTGAAACGGGGATGGTCGCAACAGCAGCTGGCCGATCTGAGCGGGCTGAGCGTGCGCACCATCCAGCGCATGGAGCAGGGCCAGCCGGCCGCGCTCGAATCGTACAAGGCGTTGGGCGCGGCGTTCAACGTCGATTTTGCCGAGCTTCAGGAGCAAACCGTGCGAGACATGACAAGCGATGCCGACAAGACCGAGCTGGCCCTGGCCTTTGCCCATGTGCGGGCGGTGCGGAAATTCTATTTCGGCCTGTTCACCTATGTGGTGGTGATGGCGCTGCTGGCGGGGATCAACCTTGCCACCTCGCCGCATCACCTGTGGTTCGTCTTCCCGCTGCTGGGCTGGGGCGTGGGGCTGGCCCTGCGGGCAACGCGGGTGTTTGGCCTGCTGCCGTGGTTTGGCCCGGAATGGGAAAAGGCGCAGGTGGAAAAGCGGCTGGGCCGGCCGCTGGCCTGAAGGCAGCGCCGGCGTGACAGGCTGCGCCGGCGGGCTCAGCGCCGCCGGCCACCGCTCTGGCGCAACAGGTTGACCAGGCCGATCAGCACGATCGCCCCGATCACCGAGACGACCAGGCTGGAGATCGTCAGCGGGGCGTTGTTGATCGTGCCGCGGCCAAAGATCAGCCCGCCGATGAAAGCGCCGGCAATGCCGATGACGATATTGCCGATGCAGCCGGCATCATTCTTCATCACAGCGCCGGCCAGCCAGCCGACAAAGCCGCCCACCAGCAGCCAGACGATAAGGGGGATCATGGAGGAAGGACCTTTTCTCTTGTGCGCTCAGGTTCTCTGGGGGCTCAGGCGTCGATCATCTCGGGGTCGATCTCGGCGGCGCGGTTCTGGATGAAATGGAAGCGGTGCTCCGGGTTGCGGCCCATCAGCCGGTCCACCAGATCCTTCACCGCCGCGCGGCCCTCATATTCGGGAGGCAGGGTGATGCGCAGCAGGCCGCGCTTGGCCGGATCCATGGTGGTTTCGCGCAATTGCTGGGGGTTCATTTCGCCCAGGCCCTTGAAGCGGCCCACTTCCACGCGCTTGCCCTTGAACCGGGTCGCTTCCAGCTCGGCCCGATGGGCATCGTCGCGGGCATAGGCGCTCTCCTTGCCGGCGGTGAGGCGGTAGAGCGGCGGCTGGGCCAGATAGAGATGGCCGCGCTTCACCACCTCGGGCATTTCCTGGAAGAAGAAGGTCATCAGCAGGGTGGCGATATGGGCACCATCGACATCGGCGTCGGTCATGATGACGATGCGGTCGTAGCGCAGATGATCGGGGTTGCACTCCTTGCGGATGCCGCAGCCCAGCGCCAGCGTCAGATCGGCGATTTCCTGATTGGCGCGGATCTTGTCGGCGCTGGCGCTGGCCACATTCAGGATCTTGCCGCGGATGGGCAGGATCGCCTGGGTCTTGCGGTTGCGGGCCTGCTTGGCGCTGCCACCGGCCGAATCGCCCTCCACGATGAACAGTTCCGTCTCGCCTTCGCCCTCGCCGCTGCAATCGGTCAGCTTGCCGGGCAGGCGCAGCTTCCTCGCATTGGTGGCGGTCTTGCGCTTCACCTCGCGCTCCGCCTTGCGGCGCAGGCGCTCGTCCATCCTCTCCATCACATAGCCGAGCAGCGCCTTGCCGCGCTCCATATTGTCGGTGAGGAAGTGGTCGAAATGGTCGCGCACGGCGTTTTCCACCAGCCTTGCCGCTTCCGGGCTGGTCAGGCGGTCCTTGGTCTGGCTCTGGAACTGGGGGTCGCGGATGAACACCGAGAGCATCGCCTCGCAGCCGGTGACGATGTCTTCGGGCGCGATATCCTTGGCGCGCTTGTTGCCCACCAGCTCGCCAAAGGCGCGCACCGCCTTGGTGAGGGCGGCGCGCAGGCCCTGTTCGTGGGTGCCGCCATCGGGCGTGGGGATGGTGTTGCAATACCAGCTGTAGGCGCCATCCGACCACAGCGGCCAGGCCACCGCCCATTCCACCCGGCCCATGTTCTCGCCGGGAAAATCCTGCGTGCCCGAGAAGAACTGGCTGGTGGCGCATTCGCGGCTGTCCAGCTGCTCGGCCAGATGATCGGCAAGGCCCCCGGGGAACTGGAAGCTGGCCTCGGCCGGCACGTCGTCCGATACGAGGGAAGCCGCGCATTTCCAGCGGATTTCCACGCCGGCGAAGAGATAGGCCTTGGAGCGCACCAGCCTGAACAGCCGCGCCGGCTTGAAGCGGGCATCGGCACCGAAAATCTCGGGATCGGGCGTGAAGCTGACCGAAGTGCCGCGCCGGTTGGGCGCCGCGCCCACCTTCTGCAGCGGCCCCAGCGTTTGCCCGCGCGAGAATTCCTGGGCGAACAATTCGCGGTTGCGGGCCACTTCCACCCGCGTCAACGTGGACAGCGCATTGACCACGCTGATGCCCACGCCATGCAGGCCGCCCGAGGTGGCATAGGCCTTGCCGGAAAACTTGCCGCCCGAATGGAGCGTGGAGAGGATCACTTCCAGCGCGCTCTTGCCGGGGAACTTGGGGTGTTCGTCCACCGGAATGCCGCGGCCATTGTCGATGATGGTCAGCCGGCCGGGGGTGCCGGGGGCTTCCTCCAAAATCACCTCGATGCGGTTGGCATGGCCGGCCACGGCCTCGTCCATCGCATTGTCGAGCACTTCGGCGGCCAGATGGTGCAGGGCGCGTTCGTCGGTGCCGCCGATATACATGCCCGGGCGCCGGCGCACTGGCTCCAGCCCCTCCAGCACCTCGATCGCCGAGCCGTCGTAGCTGTCCTCGGCCTTCGCGCCGGGCCCGTCGAAGAGATCATCCGCCATGGCGCGCGTTCTAGCTTGGCCGCCCCTGCCAAGGCAAGCGGCGCGGCGCGCTTATCGCCAGATGTTTTGCCTTTGTTCGACAGGAGCAGGCCCGCTTGCCCGCAATTTCAATTGGCAAAGCGGGCCGGCGCCGGGCTGACAACGGCCACGCCCGTGCGGCGCACCTCGCGCACTTCCAGCGCTCGCTGGATCACATCGGCGACATCGAAGCGGAACACGCCATCGAGGCCGAGGAAGCCATCATGATCGAACAGCCGGGCGGTGGGGAAGGGGCCGCCGGCCGGCCAGTCGCGCGCCAGCCGCAAGGTCAGCAGCACGCTGTCGTAGCCCAGCGTGGCGATGCGGTGGGGGGCGGTGCCATAGCGGCTCTTGTAGCTTTCGGCGAAGCGGGCATAGCGCTGGTCCGACAGGGCGGCATAGAGCGCGCCATTGAACAGCGGGCTGCGGGCAATCGCGGCATCGCCGGTCCACAGATCGGTGCCCAAGAGGCGCAGCTGCGGGTTGCCGGCCTTCAGCACGCTGGCCGCATCGATCGCCACGCGCGGCTCGTCGGCCACCAGCACGGCATCGATGGGGCCATGCGCCTTCAGCCGCCGGGCGGCCGCCTGCACCGAGGCGGGCGTGCGCTCATAGCCTTCCATGCCCACCAGCGTGCCGCCATTGGCGCGCACCGCCTCGATCATCGCCGAGGAAGCGCGGGTGCCATAGGCGCCATGGGGGATCAGCGCGGCAAAGCGCTGCACGCCGGCCGCGCGGGCCTGGCGCACCACGCGGGCAATCGGCTGTTCGGGCGGGGTGCCCATGATGAAGAGGTTCTCGCCCGCCAGCCCCGCATCATTGGCAAAGGCGATCACCGGCACACGGGCGGGCCGCGCGGCCATCGCCACGGCCTGGGTCTCCTCGGTGAACAGCGGGCCCAGGATCAGCTTGTTGCCATCGGCGATGGCGCGGGCGGCAGCGGCCGAAACGCCGGCCGAAGTGTCGTAGGTGGTGATGCGGATGGTGTCGGCATTGGTGTCGAGCAGGGCCATGGTGGCGGCATTGGCAATGGCCTGGCCGGCACCGGCCTGCCCGCCCGCGCCCAGCGGCACCAGCAGTGCCACCCGGTGGCGCGCGCCATCGCGCGGCAGGGCAATGGCGCTGCCCTGGGCGGGCGGCGGCGGCGCTTCATGCGGGCCTTGCGGAATGACCTGGCAGGCCGCCAGCAGGCCGGCGAGGGCTCGCAATCGTTCCTGGCCGAGGTGGCCCAACAGTTTCCGATGCGTGTCCTCGACCGGTTTGTCCAACCGGGCCAGGAGTTCGAGTCCTTCCGGTGCGATCCGGGTCAGGACCATGCGCCGATCCTTACTTTCGCGACAGCGGGAGATCAGGCTGCGCTTTTCCAGGCGGTCGAGCAGGCGTGTGATGTCCGG
>Ga0207806_1000453_pt1 | contig 10000 bp, 9 predicted proteins | sample LuqExpMetageno72_FD_187829 | JGI IMG/M metagenome (GOLD analysis project Ga0207806, IMG submission 187829) | Tropical forest soil microbial communities from Luquillo Experimental Forest, Puerto Rico - Sample 72 (SPAdes) | ecosystem: Environmental > Terrestrial > Soil > Tropical forest ...
CGGCCGGTTGTGCACTCTGCGGCGCCGGCGCACTTTGCAGCGGCGGAGCAGACGGCGCGCTTTGCGGCGGCGGTGCGGGCGGTTCGTTTTGCGGAGTTTGGGCCAGGACCGGGGAGTTCAATAGCAGCGGCAAGCCAATGAAGAGCCAACGCATTTTTGTCATCGCGTACTCGCGTTGATCGCGTTTGTCTGATCGCTAACTCAAGTCTACGGAGTGCAACACGCAAAATGCGTTGATCTACATCAACGCCGCCTTTGACTGAGCGACATCCATCAATAGATGAGGGACTCGCGGAGCGGCGACAATTTGATAGAAATGATTGAGCCACTATCGATAGGGGTCATTGATGCGTTCTTGATCCTGGATCAGGCCTACGCTTGCGGCGAGTGTGCTCGCGACACTTGCTCCACGCGCATACGCGAAGACGGTCGGATTTGCGGAAGCGATCGATACTCTCGCCACGACCTTCCGGTAGGACATTTCCAAATATTGCAGCAAGGAGAACCTGGCCAGCGGCCGGAACGCGCGCCCGTTCGGCATCAGTTCGGCGCAGATCAGCGCCGTCGGTGTGGGTGAAGAACAGCTACTTGATCCGGAGAAGCCGGATTCGGCCGAAAACCGGCGCGTTCAGATCATTAATGTCAAGAAATTCGAAGGCAACGACCATTGCTCGGCGCCATGAGCCGAGCAATGGGTCCGTGCCGCGAGCTTATTTTTTGAGGCTCGCGTTGATCGCCTTCGGCAGCGGGTCGGATTTGTGTGTCTTGCAATAAGACGCAACCTTTGCGGCGTTCTTCCGCAGGCGGTTGTAATCAAGCACGCCGTTGTTTGCAGATGCACTGTAGTAACCGCTCATCCAATAGCGGACGAAGTCCTGCTGGTCGTGCGAGTAGCCGAGCCAATCGCCACAGGTCACGTTGTTCAGGTCGACCTTGATCTGCGCTTCCGACGGCACCGGTACCGCCAGCACGACCAGCGCAGCCAATACATATCTCGCTTTCATGATCGCCCCCTCGCGCCCTCTACTCTGGCTTAATCGCATTCTGAAGTCCGGTCATGACCTTGTCGTCCGGATGATATTTGCACCAATCCTTCACGTTGCTGATGTTCTTTTCGTGCACGGCAAGGTCGACGTAAGTCTTCCGCGTCTGATAGCTGAACCAGCCGCTCATCCAGGCCGAAAAGGCGCGTGATGTCTCCGGCTGCATCGCGAGATACTGCGAGCACTTAATCGCGTTCATGTCGACGGTCACTTGCGCATTCGCGGCCGCCGGCAGCAATGATGCCATTATCGACAGGGCGATGAAACGGATCCTCATATCCCACCTTTGGATCAATACACAAAATTTATTAAACCACGGCGATAGTTCCGACGCATTGATACACATCAACGATATCGTGGATCAGAACCTCTCAGCGACGAAGCGCCGCCTCTTCAGCGACGCCTGATCGTTATATTGGCCCGAGTTCGATCGCTTCGGGAGCTTGACCTTGTCTTGCCGGACTTTCTTGTACGGGATCAGCGACAGAATATGCGAGATACAGTTCAGCCTGCCTCGCTTCTTGTCGTCGGTCCGCACGATGTACCACGGGGCATGACCGGAGTCGGTGGCCGCGAGCATTTCGTCGCGCGCACGCGAGTAGTCGTACCAGCGCCGGAACGATTCGACGTCCATCGGACTGAGCTTCCACTGGCGCACGGGGTCTTCAATGCGTGCCCGAAAGCGTTTCTCCTGCTCTTCCTGTCCAACCTCAAGCCAAACCTTGATGAGCTGAATTCCCCCTTCGACGATGTACTGCTCGATCAGCGGGGCGCGCTCCAGAAAGCGCTTGACCACTTTGTCGTCAACAAAATCCATCACGCGTTCGACGCCGGCGCGATTGTACCAGCTGCGATCGAAGATCACGATCTCGCCAGCGGCCGGAAACTGCTCGATGTAGCGCTGCATGAACAATTGCGTCTTCTGGCGGTCGGAGGGCGCCGGAAGCGCAACAACGCGAAACACGCGCGGGCTTACCCGTTCCGTGAGCGCCTTGATCGTTCCGCCCTTACCGGCAGCATCCCGTCCCTCGAAAACGATGATGATGCGCGCGCCGGTCGCCTTGACCCAGGCCTGCAGATGGCAGAGCTCGACCTGCAAGGCGTGTAGTTTCTTTTCATACGCTTTTCGTTTGATCTTGTCGGCTGACTTCGGGGAATCGGGGTCTTTCATTAAGATACACCTCTGCTGATACAGATCGGATTATCCCTTAACCTTCAGCATCGTGGCGGCAGCCCCTTGATTGAGGTTATCCAGACACCGCTCAACAAAAGCGTCGGTTTGTTTGCCGAGCGTCTCCAGATCGAATTGCTGTTGGTAAAAGCAATCGCGACCTCGCGATTGCGACCCGTCTCACGCATGTCCTTACATTTATATTCCTCGACGCTGCGCAGGTTCGAGTCCTGTGCAGATACAGAACATATCGAGAGCGCCGCGCCCCCGACGGCGAGGAGAATGCTCGTCTTGATGCTTGCGCCCCTCAAAAACAAAAACTCGCACTTGCACGCAAAATCCCCCGCAGTCTAAAAATACAGAAGCCGGCGTCCGAAACCCATTGATCCACATCAACGAACGAAAGAAGCGTCTTCGGGCCACGGTCCAACGAAATTGGCTTTTTGCGAACGCGACTGCGCTGGCCATGCTCGGCACCGCGCTCGGTCCCGGGCCCGCAGCATCCCAAGCATGCAACTCGCTGCTCGACAGCACAGATTGCGCAGCGCGAAGCGCGGTTGCCCCTGCCGATGAACGGGGAGCGCGACCTCGACTTTCTCCGGTCCGACCGCTTTGTCGACGCTGGCGCTGGGTCGCGGCCTTTCGGCGGGAACCGCACAGACCGGAATGTTCGGAGTCGTCACATTCGGTGGCGCGGGCACCACATGCTCGGGTCCGTTTCGGGTGCGTCCGATGCTAATCATTTGGAAGCAGGCCTGGAATGCCAGCCAAGTATCGGACACCGTTTCAAATTTTTGATTGGGTCAGGACCTCTTACCGAATTCAACTGTAAAATTCGAACATTCAACATTGCTACGAGGCGCTTAATTCCGCATAGCTGCCGAGCCCAATAATCCGTCACGTTAAAGTTTCCGTCATCTCATTGATTTGGGTCAATCCGTACATTTACGATGTATCCAGCTGACGACCCGTGACAGTGCAATACCTTAGTGGGAGTGCGCGATGATCTACACGGATTCCGCGTCGATAGAATCTGCCCCGACACGCCACGTTCTCAATTTCGATCTGAAACAGCTCGTCGATCCCCTGCAGATCGCACCAAGTTTCCGAAACACTCAAAGTCTCATGCAAGCAGGGCGAGCACTATCCTTCAAACCGAGACGGCATATTTTCGTTCAGGGGACACCGGTTCAGACGATCTATCAAGTCGAGAACGGCGTCGTTTTCATCTATCAGCTGACCAAATCCGGACAGCGGCGGATCCTCGATTTCTATATCGCTGGCGACGTTTTCGGATTGCGTTCGGGCGCGGCGCATCAGTGGTCGTGCCAGGCATCGACGCAAGTGAGCGTTTTGGCGTTCGATGTCGAACAGCTCATGGAAGAGGCGGAGGCCGATGTTCAACTGATCGAGAGCTTGCGCCTTCATTTCATGGCGGAACACCAGCGGCGGCAGCAGCACGTCATTCTGCTCGGTCTGTCCGCGACAGAGCGGGTTGCAGGCTTCATCCTGAACATGGCGCGACGGACGGGCCAGGGAGATGTGGTCGATCTCCCGATGACGCGCCGCGACATCGCGGACTATCTCGCCCTGACCGTCGAAACGGTGTCTCGTGAGGTCACGAGCCTGAGGCAATCCCGCGCGATTGCGCTAGACGACGTCTACCGGGTCCGCATCCTCAATCGACCGCAGCTCGAGGACCGGGCAGGCTGGGTATAAGCCGCCGCACTTGCATTCGAGTGCGCCGCACAAGCGCGTGGCCCCCGTCTATCGACGAGCGACAACGCGAGCGGCGCACGCGGCTCCTGGCATTGACCTGAATCAACGGTCAATCGCCGCCGTCCATGCTAGATTTAAAAGTCGCTGTTCGCCCGTAGCGTGCAGCGGTTGCGTGCGAGTGACCCATGTCTGTCACAGATCATCCGCTCAGACGGCCTGAAGAGATCTTGGCCTTCCGTCCGCTGAAGCAGATTCTCGGCGCCCTGCCGAAGCCCGTCTTTAGCATCGCTCCAGCCGACACGGTCTACGACGCCGTGCGGATTATGAAAGACAAGGACGTTGGTTTCGTCGTCGTGCTCGAAGGCGACGAACTGGTCGGCGTCCTCTCGGAGCGCGATTGCGCACGCAGCGTCACGCTCGCGCGCAGGCTGGCGGATGCCACGCCGGTCGCGGATGTGATGGTGCGAGACGTCATTACGGTCGACACGAACAGCAACTTCGCCGACTGCCTCCGGCTGATGCATCGGCACGGCATCCGCCATCTGCCGGTGGTCGAAAACCGCAAGGTGCTTGCGGTGCTCTCCGTACGCGACCTGATGGGCGAGGCGGTCGCTCATCATACCAAGATCATCGCGCAACTCGAGCGCGAGCGCATGACCATGTTTACCTCGCCGGTTTGAACGGGGGCTCCCATGAGCCTGCTGATCGTCGTCGCATCGCTCGCCTTCCTAATGCTGGTGGCCTACCGCGGTTACAGCGTCATCCTGTTCGCGCCCGTTGCCGCACTTGGGGCCGTGCTGCTGACCGATCCGTCGCTGGTGGCGCCGATGTTCACCAGCGTGTTCATGGAGAAGATGGTCGGTTTCGTGAAGAACTACTTCGCGGTGTTTATGCTTGGCGCCGTGTTCGGAAAGGTTATCGAACTCTCCGGCTTTTCCAAATCGATCGTTGCAGCCGTCATCAAGCTGCTCGGCAAGGATCGCGCGATTCTGTCGATCGTCGTCGTCTGCGCGATCCTGACCTATGGTGGCGTATCGCTGTTTGTGGTCGTGTTTGCCGTCTATCCGTTCGCGGCCGAAATGTTCAAACAGAGCGATATCCCGAAGCGGCTCATTCCATGCACGGTCGCTTTGGGAGCGTTCAGCTTCACCATGGATGCGCTGCCGGGCACGCCGCAAATCCAGAACATCATCCCGACGACGTTTTTCCAGACCACGACCTGGGCCGCTCCGTTGATGGGTCTGATCGGCAGTGCCTTCGTACTCTGCGTCGGGCTCGTCTATATCGAGAGTCGCCGCAAGGCGGCGGAGAAAGCCGGCGAAGGTTACGGAACCGAGCTTTTCAACGAGCCTGAGCCATTCGAAGCAGAAAAACTACCGAACCCGTGGATTGCTCTGTCGCCGCTCGTCGTCGTTGGCGTGGCGAACTTCTTGCTCACCGGCATCATCAACCGCGCCTATGGCGACACGCATCAGATTGTGTTCGGCGACCACCCCATCGTGACGAAGATTTTGCCGGTGTCGGCGATCTGGGCAGTTGAGGGCGCGCTGCTGCTCGGCATTCTCACGGTATTCATATTCGCGTTTCGACCGGTGCTGGCGAAATTCGCGGACGGCAGCAAAGCGGCGATTGCCGGGGCTCTGCTTGCCTCGATGAACACCGCCTCCGAATATGGCTTCGGCGGCGTGATCGCGCTCCTGCCGGGGTTCGGTGCCGTTAAGGCCGCATTACAGTCGATCCCGAATCCGCTCGTCAACGCAGCGGTCAGCGTGACCGTGCTTGCGGGCATAACGGGTTCGGCCTCCGGCGGCATGAGCATCGCGCTGGCGGCCATGTCCGACCAATTCATAGCGGCGGCGCAGGCGGCGCATATTCCGCTCGAGGTCCTGCATCGTGTTTCCGCGATGGCGAGCGGCGGCATGGATACGCTGCCGCACAACGGCGCGGTGATCACGCTGCTCGCCGTCACCGGCCTCACGCATCGTCAGGCCTACAAGGATATTTTCGTGATCACCGTGACGAAGACCGTCGCGGTCTTCTTTGTGATCGGTGTTTACTATCTGACCGGGATCTATTGATGCCGCTTACCGGGAGGCGTGTGGCCTCGCTGTCGGCGGCTGAACCGGAATCAGCAGGCGCGCGGTTGCCAGGGCCATCGCCAATGCGCCGAGAATGAAGCCGCGCGACGCACTGGCCTGCTCAATGCAAGGCAGCCCCAATCCAGCCCCCCGGTGATGGTACTATTTCCGATCTAAGTCTCGTAATGGGCGTGTATTTGGTATTGTGTGCTATTACCGGCAAAAAGCGGCCTCAATGAACCTCTCCGGCCGATGAAATTTTCGTTAGTTTAGTTGACCAGCGTCAATGATGCCCGCGCTCGTAAGTTCATAGTCTTCGGACGGTCCAACAGATTATATGTGGGACTTGCCGATGATCAAGCAACGCAAAATCGCGATCGTTGGCGCAGGTCTTGTTGGCGGCTCGGCTGCTCTGTTTTGCGCCTACAGCATTCCCGGCGTCCAAATTGTTCTGATCGACCTCGCGCCGGTCCGCGCCCAAGGCCAGGTCCTCGATCTCGCGCATGCCGCCGCGATCTGGCGATCCGCGCATTTCTGTGCGGGAGATTATGCTGACGCGCGCGACGCCGATATCGTCGTTATTACAGCCGGCGCCGGCGTGAAGCGCGGGCAGACGCGCCTCGATCTGGCGCATATCAACGCGGGCATCATCCGCGAAATCGTCGACCAGACGTCGCGCTATGCGCCGAATGCGATCTACATCATCGCGACCAATCCGTGCGACGTTCTAGCTTATGTCGTCTACGACCATCTGCGTCTACCGCGCGAACGCGTGATCAGCACCGGCACCGAACTCGACACGGCGCGGCTGCGAACTTTGCTCTCGGAACGGCTCGGTGTCGTCGCGCCCGCAATCTATGCGTACATGATCGGCGAGCACGGGGAGTCGGCGATCATCCACTGGTCCGGCGCGACCGTCTCCGGAATGCCGCTGGAAAGTTTCTTGAGCCGCACCGGCAAAGAATTGAGCGCCGCCAGCCGCGACCTCGTGCTCCGTTCAGTCGTCGAGTCCGCCAAGATGATCAAAGAGGGCAAGGGCGCGACGCACTACGGCATCGCGAGCGCGATCGCGCGGATCTGCCAGGCCATCCTGCACAACAGCGATTTGATCCTGTCGGTCGGCGTCGTGCACGCTGAGATCGAAGGCGTTCCCGACGTTTGCCTATCTCTGCCGAGCCTCGTCGACTCGCAAGGCGCGCGGCTCGTCGCGTATCCACTGCTGACCGCCGACGAGAGCGAGAGTTTGCGGAAAAGCGCTGAAGTCGTGAAGTCTGCGACGGATGCCATTCTCAATATGACGAAGGAGAAAACGGCAGCAGTAGCCTGACGCCGCGCCTCTCCGGGAGGATGTCATGACTGCGACAGTGACCGTTCCCACCAAATCGAAGCCCACGATCGGGTTTGCGGGACTGCAAAAGTTCGTCATTCCGATCGCGATCGGCGCCATCATCTGGTTCATCCCGGTACCCGAAGGCTTGAGCCCCAAAGCCTGGCATATGTTCGCAATATTCGTCGCGACGATTGCCGGCATCATCGCCGCGCCGCTGCCGATGTCTGCGGTCGCCTTGATCGGCGCAACCGTCGCCACGCTTCTTGGGGTCATCCCTTTCACAGCCGTCGTCGCTGCAACCGGCACCGACCTCGTATGGCTCGTGATCCTCGCCTTCTTCATCTCGCGCGGCGTGATCAAGAGCGGATTGGGTCGCCGCGTCGCGTTGATGTTCATGCGCGTGTTGGGTAAGCGCACGCTCGGGCTCGGCTACGGTCTTGCATTGACCGAATTGGTAATCGCTCCGGCGATGCCGAGCATCACGGCGCGGGCAGGCGGCGTCATGCTGCCGATCACGCGCGCCATTTCAGGGGTGCTTGGCAGCGAGCCCGACGAACAAACGCGCTCGAAGATCGGCCGCTATCTCATTCTCTGCGCATTCCATGCCAACATCATCACGGCGGGAATGTTCATCACCGCGATGGCGGGCAATCCGCTGACGGTCAAACTCGCCGCCGATCAGGGAGCAACCATTACGTGGCTCAGCTGGGCGGTCGCCGCGTTCGTTCCCGGAATATTGTGCCTCATCGCCATTCCGCCCGCCCTGATGTGGCTCGCGCCCCCGGAAATCCGTCACACGCCCGATGCTCCGGCGCTTGCCGAGCGCGAGCTTGCCGGAATGGGGCCGATGTCGCGGAATGAAATTCTGATGGCCGCGATATTCATCGGCCTTCTCGTCATCTGGGTGTTCGGCGGTCAGCTGAAGATCGGCGCGACGCTTGCCGCGGCGATCGGCGTTTCGGTCATGTTCGCGACGCGCGTGCTGACGTGGCAGGACGCGCTGGAGGAAAAGGCGGCTTGGGACACGATGATCTGGATAGGCCTGCTGATCATGCTCGCTTCCAAGCTCAATGAATACGGAATGGTTTCCTGGTTCGGAAAAGAGCTCGGGCCGAACCTCCAGGGCTTTCGCCTACTCACCATCTACGTCCTGGTCGCCGGCATATACTTTTACGTGCACTATTTCTTCGCGAGCGCGACAGCGCACATCAGCGCACTATTTCCCTTGTGCCTTGCGCTGATGATCGCCGCTGGCATCCCGCCCTTTGCGGGAGCGATCGCTTTGGGGGCGCTCAGCAATGTGTGCGGCTGCCTGACGCAATATGCGATCGGTTCCGGTCCGGTGATGTTCGGCGCAGGTTATGTGACACAGGCCGAGTGGTGGAAAGTCGGCTTCGTCATGAGCCTCATCTACCTGGCGATCTGGCTCTTCATTGGGCCGCTGTGGTGGATGGCACTGGGCTACGTTTAATTTCTGACTCGGCCCGTAGTTCGATGGCCGGCAACGGAGGTGGGACCCCTGCGGACCTCACCTAAGGGCAGCTAGAGAAATTGAAGCGAATAGCTTTAAAATTTGCTCTTGAACGCTATTTGAACACAGCCACCGGAAAAACAAATGGGGACCAATATGTTCTCGAAATTGGCTATTCCGGCTGCACTGACGACAGTGCTAGTGCTTCCGGTTTCTGCTAATGCGCAATTCTACGGCCCGGGACGCTGGTGTGCTGTGGTCAATAATGGCACCGGGAATATGACGTGGGATTGCAGCTACGCCTCGATCGAACAGTGCCGTCCAAACGTGCTCGGGGGCAGCCGGGGCTTTTGTAATCCAAATCCGTCGTTCGCGAGCGCGGGCTCTGCGTATGCGTCTTCTTGCAGGGTTACCGTCGTTCGCGCGTGGCGACACGGCCAGCCTGTCGCCGTTCGACGGCGCGTATGTGACTAAGTACGCCTGGAAAATTAAACCGAATGCGCTAGAAGGCGAGATAGTGCGTGCGATTGTTAACGGCCACATCTTCGACTAACTTGTCTGACTGCTGGACCGATTAGTTAGAAGATCGTCTGCACATACGCGAGCAGTGTCGAAAAGCATATAGAGGCCACGACAATAACCTATTGTGCTGCAATGACAACTCAGCGAATGCTCCGCAAGCTGTCAGACCTGTCCGTTAAGTGATCATGTAAACCGGTGCTACGTGTGATCCTTGTGGCAAAAAATAAGATAGCGAAGATTGCCCAAATTCTGTTGGCAGTGACCGTTGTGCTGCTCGCCTCATCCCGGCTGGCGGAGGCGGCAACCGGAACCGTCGATGTTAAGCTTGCCAAGGTCGGTGCTTTTGTTGGTCTCGGAAGGGCAACAGGCACGCTGCATTTCGAAGGTCGCAAATATCGCCTGTACATCAGCGGGATCACGGCCGGCACAATCGGAGTTGGGTTCACTCATCTGAGAGGCCATGCCTACAACCTACGACGCGCGTCGGATATTGGAGGAAATTACACGGCCGCTTCGGTGAGTGTGGCTGTTGTCGGGGGGATAAAGGTGGCGCGGCTCCAAAATGTCTACAACATCGTCTACTTGCAACTGGAAGGCCCACAAGCCGGCTTTGAGGTTAGCGTCGCTGCTGGCGGGGTTAGCATTGAAATTGTCTGGGATCGGTCC
>Ga0207806_1000454_pt1 | contig 9996 bp, 10 predicted proteins | sample LuqExpMetageno72_FD_187829 | JGI IMG/M metagenome (GOLD analysis project Ga0207806, IMG submission 187829) | Tropical forest soil microbial communities from Luquillo Experimental Forest, Puerto Rico - Sample 72 (SPAdes) | ecosystem: Environmental > Terrestrial > Soil > Tropical forest ...
GCATCGCGGGCGCAAGACGGGCGTAGCCGGCGCGCTCGTAGGAGAGGACTAGGGCCTCCGCCCGCGCGTCGGGCGCTTTCGTTCCGGTGGTAACGATTGCGTCCATCTTTCCAAGACTCTAAGTGTGGGGCGCCCTTTAGCACGAGAGCCTTAAGGATTCGACGCCGTTTAGCAGCTGCGCTTAACGCGCAGGACTGTCAAACGCTTGATGGTCGTTAACAAATTACGCAACCGGCGAAAAACGGCAGGTTTTGCCAATGCGGCTACGCCGTCACCAACAGCCTGATGAACGCGTATTTCGGCGGCTCGAACGAGCATATGGAGACATCTAGCGGCACCATCACCGTCGATTTGGCTCGACGGGGCGACTTTCACCTCGCATGCGGTGTTACAATGCCTGGCGTCTGCGTGGCCAGCCAAGGGCCGGGCGACGTCATCATGTCGGACGGCATGAGCATGAACATGCTCGAGAAACGATGCGGGCCGCCTAAGCAATGATTCGCTGTTTTAATGGCTAGGACTGCGCCGTAACGGTGACCTCCACCGTCATGCCGAGGAAATCGGAAGCCGCGCCGCTGTAACTGCCGGAGATGGGGATCGCTTGTGATGGATCGCGCGTTACTGCGACGCGGATCAGGGCCTCGCCGCCGATGAGCACGTCTGTCGGATCGTATTCGACCCAGCCGGCCCCCGGTAGATAGACCTCAGCCCAGGCGTGCGTCGCCGCAGTCGCTGGCGTCGCGTCGCCTTTATCGAGTGCGGGATCGTACAGATAGCCGGAAACAAAACGTGCGCCAAAGCCGAGGTAACGCGCGGCCTCGATGAAGACCATTGCGAAGTCGCGGCAAGCGCCGGTCTTCTTCCGCAGCGTTTCGGCCGGCACCTGAGTGCCGAGTTCATGCCGCTCACTGTAGACGATATGCGGCTGCAACGCCGCGTTCATGTTCTTGAGCAGGTCGAGCGTGCGCATCGGCCGCGAGGTGACGAAGCTCTCTGCCCAGCGCGCCAGCGTGCCATCGAGGTCGGGATAATGTTGCTCGAGGAGGCGGCCGAGATCGACGCGATCGCTGCTTGAATAGATGAAGGGATAAAACTCTGCTTCCGGTGCGATTGGGAACACCGGACCTTCCAGGCCGTAGCGCTCGATCTTGAGTGTGCTGCTGATGACGAGCGTTGAGGCCGCGGCTTGGAAATCGACCAGCGAGACTGAATTGCTGAACACGTCGTGCAGCCAGCGCACGTCGCCCGGCGGCGACAGAGTGAGTTCGGCCGACATGAGCCGCAGGTCGTGGCTGTCGCGCGGGCGCAGCATCAGCCGGTGCTGTCCGAACGTGACCGGCCGGGCGTAGCGGTAAGTCGTGGTATGGCGGACGGTCAGCAGACGCATGGGATCAATCGAGCTTGTGCCGTGCGATTAGCCTGCGCACTTCTTCGACTAATTGCCCTTCCTTCACGGTGAACTGCGCCTCAGCCTGCTTCTTGAGATAGTCGTCGCGCTCCTTCGACAGCCTGGCAAGTTCGGCACCTACGATCAGGTCCTTGATCGTGACTTCGCCGCGCGCCTTCTCATCGCCGCCCTGGATAATGGCGCAGGGTGCGCCGCGCTTGCTGGCATATTTAAGCTGCGTGCCGAGGTTGTTCTTCGGGTTGCCGAGGTAAAGCTCGGCACGGATTTTCGCGTCGCGCAGTTGTGCGACCATTTTCTGGTAGTCGGTCATGCGGTCCCGGTCGAACACGGTGACGACCACGGGGCCAAGCGGCGCTTTCTCGCCGATCTTGCCGAGTGCGGTGAGGGCGGCCTGAAACCGCGACACGCCGATAGAGAAGCCGGTCGCCGGTACCAGCTCGCCGCGGAAGCGCGAAATCAGCCCGTCGTAACGCCCGCCGCCGCCGACCGAGCCGAAGCGCATGGGGCGGCCCTTTTCGTCGTTGATTTCGAAGGTCAGATCAACCTCAAAAACCGGGCCGGTGTAATACTCGAGTCCCCGCACAACGGTCTTGTCGATACGAATACGGTCGTCATAGCCCGCGGCCTTCACGAGCGCGGCGATGTCCATGAGCTCTTGCTCGCCAGCACCTGATGGCGCGGTGCGCTGACCCGTGATCGCCGCAACCATAATTTCGATTTGCGGCTTGTTGAGTTCAGCGCCTTTAGTGAAATCTCCGCTTTCGTCCTTGCGCCCTTTGCCGAGCAGCATGCGCACGCCCTCGATGCCGAGCCGGTCGAGCTTGTCAATCGCGCGCATCGTGGTGAGCCGCTTCTCCATCGGGATTTGCGCCGCCTCCATCGCGCTGTCCAAAACCTTTCGGTTGTTCACCTTCACCACGTAGTCGCCGCGCTTGATGCCGAGCGCCTCCATCGTGTCGGCCGCGAGCATGCACAACTCGGAGTCGGCGGCCATTGACGCCGCGCCGACGGTATCGGCATCGAACTGCATGAACTGGCGGAAGCGGCCCGGCCCGGGCTTTTCGTTGCGGAACACCCAGCCGTATCGATAGGAGCGGTAGGGCTTGGCTAGCGTGTCGAAATTCTCCGCCACGTAGCGGGCGAGCGGCGCCGTCAGATCATAGCGCAGCGACAACCACTGTTCGTCGTCGTCCTGAAAGGAGAATACGCCGTCGTTCGGTCGGTCCTCGTCGGGCAGGAATTTGCCGAGCGCGTCGGTGTATTCGATCGCAGGCGTCTCCACAGGCTCGAAGCCATAGCGCTCGAACACGACGCGGATCGCTTCCACCATATGGCGGGTGGCGGCGATCTCGGCGGAGCCGCGATCGGCGAGGCCGCGCGGCAGCCGGGCCTTGAGCTTTTGTGGCTTTTTGCCGGATTTTGGATCAGGCATCGGCGGCTTGCTTCGGGTCGCTCTCGATAACGACGGCGTGGTAGCAGCCAGTTCCGGCTTTGTCATTATCGCTGAAAACGGATAAGCCAGTATGATCCAGCTGCGAGGCGGCTCCATGGCCACAAAAGCGAACGTTGCAACCGCCACGGTTCCAAATGATCTCGAGCCCTTCTGGATACCGTTCACCCCCAACCGGGGCTTCAAGCAGCGGCCGCGCCTGATCGCTCGCGCCAAGGACATGCACTACTTCACCCCGGAGGGCCGCAAGCTCATCGACGGCTCTGCCGGGCTCTGGTGCACGAATGCGGGCCATAACCGCGACCCGATCGTGCGCGCGATCCAGACGCAGGCCGCCGAACTCGACTTCGCGCCGACCTTCCAGTTCGCCCATCCCAAGGCCTTCGAACTGGCAAACCGCATCGCGGCGCTCGCGCCCGGTGATCTGGACCATGTGTTCTTCTGCAATTCGGGCTCGGAGGCAGTCGACACAGCGCTCAAGATCGCGCTCGCCTATCACGGCGTGCGCGGCAACGCCTCGCGCGTACGGCTAATTGGGCGCGAGCGCGGCTATCATGGTGTCGGCTTCGGCGGCATTGCGGTCGGCGGCATCGTCGCCAACCGCCGGCAATTCGGCGCCATGATGGTGGGCGTCGATCATCTGGCGACTACCTATAACCGCGCCGAGCAGGCCTTCACGGTCGGCGAGCCGGAGTGGGGCGCCCACCTCGCCGACGAGCTCGACCGTCTGGTGGCACTGCACGACGCCTCCACCATCGCGGCGGTGATTGTCGAACCGGTGGCATGTTCAACCGGGGTGTTACCGCCGCCGAAAGGCTATCTGCAAAAGCTGCGGATGCTCTGCGACAAACACGGCATCCTGCTGATCTTCGACGAAGTGATCACCGGCTACGGCCGGCTCGGCTACGCCTTTGCCGCCGAACGCTATGGCGTGGTGCCGGACATGATCACGTTTGCCAAGGGCATCACCTCGGGTAGTGTGCCCATGGGTGGCGTGCTGGTGCGCAAACACATCTACGACGCCTTTATGAAAGGCCCCGAGCACGTCATCGAGCTGTTCCACGGCTACACTTATTCGGCCCATCCACTCGCTTGCGCGGCCGGTCTCGCCGCGCTCGATCTCTACCGCGAGGAGGGGCTGTTTGGGCGGGCGCGCAAGCTGGAGAAGCCCTGGGCCGAGGCGGCGATGGGATTGAAGGGCCTTCCCAATGTGCTCGACATCCGCCCGGTCGGCCTCACCGTCGGCATCGATCTCGCCAGCATCCCGGACGCCGTCGGCAAGCGTGCTTACAAGGCGCTCGAGGCGTCCTTTTTTGACTACGATCTGATGCTGCGCGCGGTCGGCGATTGCCTTGCTTTGTCGCCGCCGCTAATCGTCAGCGAGAGCCAGATCGACGAGATTTTCGACAAGATCGCGAAGACCATTAAGGCCGTGGCCTAGCCGTTCCCGACCTCTATAAGCCCGTCGCGCATCAGACCGGCATGACTAACGAGCTGTGCGCGGCTGCGCGACGCGATGATCTCGCGCGAAATTGCCGCGCGTATCGAGCGTATCGAGAATGAGATCGGCTACAAATCGGTGGCCGGGGCAGGAGTCGAAGGAGGATCTGCCTCGGCCTTCATCATCCGCAACATCATCCCGTACACGGTAGAGGGCGCTATTTTTCTTTCGGTGTGAAGCTTCGGAGATCACACACCATGCTGGCAACCCAGATCGGGCCGAACGCTCAGACCCTAACGCCGCTGATCGAGCGGGGCGGCCGGATCAGCTGACCAAGCACCAGCGCCTCGTGGTTGTACTCACGCTCGCCACAAGCCGTGGAAGAGTTGACCGGCTCGCTCGGTTCGGTCGCCAGCGAAGCCGAACTACTGCCCGATCTGACCGAGAATCGCCGCGTCGAACTGCTCGACGAGCGCATTATTGCCGACGAGCGGAATCAGCCCACAGTTACCGCCCCGCAATGGGCGCAGTCGCGAAAGTGGGCTTCGGTTGCAGAATCGCCCAGCCGACGATGCGTTTGCCGTTGCCGCGGCGATCGTGCAGTTCGAACGACGGCTGCACTGCGGCATCAGCGGCGATCATGCGCAGTAGAACAGGAATCGCGTTCGGATCGCTATCGGTCCACACGACGACCGCACCTTTGCTTCTCAGATCCGCGAGATCGATCCAAGGCGCGCGTTCCGGTCTGCCGTCGACCAGCACACGCGGATGGCTCGACGCATAGTGGGCGACATTCCCGCCGTCCCACATGGTGCCGATCACATAGATTGGCGCCTTGCCCGTCGCGGCGCGATAGCGTTGCGTGATTTCGCGGCCGAGATCACCGCCCGGGAAAAACACCGCGCGGTAACGGTGATCGTAGTTCGGCAGCACCGAATAATTGACGATGAAGCCGAGCGCAAATCCTGCAAACATAATCGCCCAGACGATCGATATGCGATTAAGACGAGTCGCATCAAGCGCGCGGTGCGCGTTTAGTACGATCCAGAGGCCGAGGAAGAGCCAGAGCGGATAGCCCCACATCGCCACAGTGCCGCGGCCGCTTAACGCTGAGAGCAAGAGCACCGTCGCGATTGGCCCAAACGCGAGCCAAGTCACGATGCGGTAGTCGAAGGCGTCGCTCGCGGTCGTAGGCACTTCGCGCGTGCGCGGATAAAAAAGCGGCAAGGCGATGAGCAGCGACGGGATCAGGAAGAAAAGTTGGCTAACCGCGAATTGCAAGGGATGCCAGACATGGTCCATCAGCCCGCGTGAGGGCAGGGCGCGATGTTCCGCGTAAGCGAAGGGCAGGAAATCATTATGCACCAGCCAGATGAGATGAGGCGCCATGGTGATGAGCGCGGCGGCCATGGCGATGAAAGGGCCGGGCCCAGCCCAGGCCTTGCGCGCGTCGTCATCGACGATCAGGAATACCGCCATCGGCGCCGCGAGCACGACCATGAAATACTTCGCCCACAGCGAAATGCCGACCGCGAGACCCAGCAACAACCAATCGAAGTTCTGCCGCCCGCGCAGCGCGCGGTGCAGGGCGAAGCCGGCCAGGGCCCAAAACGGCAGCTGGATGACATCGTGGTTGAACTTGGCGGCCGTGTAATTCAGGTAATGCAGGCCGTCTACTATCAGCACCGCCACTAGGGCGCCGGCCGCTCCGATGAGCGGCCGCGCTGCCCCCCAGACAATGGCCAAAGCTGTCACCACCGCGATCTGCGCCAAAAGGTAGTAGGCGAAATCATGACCGATGGTCAGGTTTACGATCTCGACCAGCCACCAGGGCAGCGGCGGCAGTTTGTCGTAGCCAAGCTGCCATTCGCGCCCATACATCAGCGCCTCGATCAGATCGAGCGGCAGGTTGGGGTAAAGCAGCGTCGGCAGCGCCGTCCAGACCACTGCATGCAGTGCTAGGACAGCGCTAAAGGCACGCCCCGGATAGGCGCTGATCCAGGCCGATACCGGCCCGCCGCGGGATGTTTGCAAGGTCTGGGGTTGCAAAGCCACCTAAGTTCCTGCGAATAACGGACGAATTGCCGTTATCATAACAGTTGAACGAAGTTGTGCGGATCCCGGGCTCATGGACATTGGTACGGTCTTACGCGAATCGCGCGGCTTGCGCGGGCCTTGGGCGGAGGACCTAGGATAGCTTCATGCATCATATCGCTACCATTTTCGTCGCGGTTTGCATGGTACTCAGCGCCGCCTCGATCGGTGCCGTCCTCTTCCCCGGCTTCCAGCGCGTTGAGCCGAACGAATTGGCCGAGCGCTCGTTGCGCTTCCTCACGGTGCCAAAGAAGCTTCTATTCAATAAGAACGACGCCGAGCAGAGCGACATCCATCCTGCTTATCTCGAGGACCTACTGGCGCGTTCCAGCATCGATCTGATTGCCGGGCGCATCGAGAACGAGAACACGGTGGTTGATCTGCTCGATTTTGACGCGCGCTTCGGCCAGGGCTTCCTGTTTTCGCCATCACGGCCGGTCTGCGGCGAAGCACCGCAAAATACGTCCGCCATGGCGGAAGCGACCAAACTGGCGGGCGATTCGTTGAATGAAACGATTGTAGCCGACGCCGCCTTCGGCTGATGCGCCTCATCGTTTGCGACCTTCGATGCCCAACGCTCAGTCGCCCTTGATCCCGCATTTTTCGGCGCTGGCGCCGGGCTACGATGTGCTGTTGTGCGACGTCTGGGGCGTTGTACATAACGGCGTTACCGCCTTCCCGCATGCCTGCGACGCGCTGATGCACGCGCGCGCCCGCGGCGCGGCAGTAATTCTCATCACCAATGCGCCGCGCCCGAGCGAGGTGGTGGCACGCCAGCTCGAAAGGCTGCATGTCCCGCGCGAGACCTACGACGGCATTGTATCGTCCGGCGATGTCACCCGCGCGGTGGTGCAGGGGCGGCCGGGGCAAACGCTTTTCCATCTCGGGCCGGAGCGCGACCGCTCGATTTTCACCGGGCTCAACGTTCGCTTTGCGCCGCTGCAAACCGCCGACTATGTGGTCTGCTCGGGCCTCGATAATGACGAAGTGGAGACCCCGAACGATTACCGCGCGCGGCTCGAAGCGATGTTGGCGCGCAAGCTGTTCATGGTCTGCGGCAATCCGGACGTAGTCGTGGAGCGCGGCACCCGGCTCGTCTATTGCGCCGGCTCGATCGCCGACCTCTACGCCACCATGGGTGGCGAAGTGCTCTATGCCGGTAAACCTTATCGGCCGATCTATGAGATGGCCTTGGCCAGAGCGGAGGCCGCGGCCAGCGGCAAGATCCCGCCGAAGCGTGTGCTGGCGATCGGCGACTCGATCCGCACCGACCTCAGAGGCGCGCATACAATCGGTGTCGATTTTCTGTTCGTGACCTCAGGTATCCATGCAGAGGAACTGGGCGGGCGCGAGCGGCCCGACCGGACGGCGCTCAACGCAACGTTCACCGCCGCTGGCGAACGGCCGAAAGCGGTCATGCGCGAATTGATCTGGTGAGACCTTAGGCCGCTGGCCGGGGTGCCGCTTCCTTCGCGCTAAGCACCGCGTCGATCTTGCTCTTCAGTGTCTGCGCGTTGAACGGCTTGACGATATAGTTTGACACGCCGGCGTTCTTGGCCGCGATAATATTTTCAGTCTTTGATTCAGCCGTCACCAAGATAAACGGCGTTGAAGCGAGATTGGGATCTTTACGCACTTCCTGCAATAAGTCGTAGCCGGTCATCGGCTCCAGGTTCCAGTCCGAGATCACGAGGCCGTAGCTGCGGGTATGCATTTTGGCGAGCGCCATCGTGCCGTCGCTGGCTTCGTCGATATGCTCGAAGCCGAGCTGCCGCAACAGATTACGGACGATACGGATCATGGTCTTGTAGTCATCCACGATCAGGATCGGAATCGTCGCCTCGACAGCCATGGCGTTTTGCCCCGGAACGTCTCCACCAGATCGGCGGAAATAACCTGTCGGCATTGAACATCCGGTTAATTTGAAAATTTATTAACCGCACGTTAACCGTATTGAGCTCGGAACTCGCTTGATACAACGACTTGATACAACGAAATGAGCAGCCTTCCCGTCGTAACCACGTCTCTGAATCGGGCCTGATGAGCAACGTGCCGGCGAAAGCGTTTTATGTTCTGCGCAACGGCGAATCGGGCGTCGACATCGGACCGCTGCGGGGGGCCGTGGTGGCGATCGGCAATTTCGACGGCGTGCATCGCGGACATCGCGCCGTCATCGGTGCTGCCCTTAAGCGCGCCCACGCGCTCGGCCGCAAGGCCGCGGCGCTTACCTTTGATCCGCATCCGCGACTGTTCCTACGGCCGCAGGATCCGCTGTTTCAGCTTTCCAGTGTGCGCAACAAGTTACGTCTTCTGGCCGCGAGTGGGCTCGACGGCGCAATGGTGATGACTTTCGACGCCGCGCTCGCCAATACTTCGGCGGCGGATTTCATCAAGCGCATTCTGGTTGGGCGGTTCGGCATCGGTGGCGCGGCGATCGGCTTCGACTTTCACTTTGGCCACAAGCGTGCTGGCTCGCCGGCGTATCTGAAGGAACAGGGTGCCCGGCTTGGCTTCGCCGTCGATATCATGCCGCCGCTGGAGGACGAGGGCCGGCCGATTTCCTCAGGCGCGGTACGAGCGGCGCTCGCGACAGGCAAAGTGGTGGAGGCCACGGAACTTCTGGGCGCGCCTTGGTTCGTCTCCGGCGAAGTGATCCATGGCGCCAAACGCGGACGAGAGCTTGGCTTCCCTACTGCCAATATCCGGCTCGACCCTTCCTGCGGCCTCAAGCACGGCGTCTACGCGGTGCGCGTCGCCGTCGGCGGTCAGCGCTACGATGGCGTGGCCAATTTCGGCGTGCGCCCGATGTTCGACGCCGGCGCGCCACTGCTGGAGGCATTCCTGTTCGATTTCGACGGCGATCTCTATGGCCGGCAGGTCGACATCGCCATCATCGGCTGGATACGCCACGAGCAGAAATTCGGATCTGTCAACGCGCTCAAGCGCCATATGTTCGCCGACAGCGCGCAGGCGCGTGACGCGCTCAAGCGCGCGGGCGACGCGTTTCCACAATTGGGCGATGTACCAGGTTGGAACCCATAGTCTTCGTCCGCGCGGTGTACCTACCATCGCGCGCAATGCCGGCACCGGCCGATCTCCAGGCCGAATCTTAGCGTTTCTGCCTCCAGACGAAGACGGCGATAGTCAGAAAGGTCAGCGTAACGCCAGTGGCGACGGCGGCGACGACCCCCATAGAGTGTAAGGCTCATGCCCAGCGCTTTGCCCGCAAGCTTGATGTGGTGCAGCCAGGCCTCGGTCATCGCACGCCCGCTCAACGACGCCAGCTCGCCCTACCAGGAAGCCGAGGCCCGCGACCAACACCAGCGTCGTGTAAGGGCGCGTGTGCAGCGAGCGTTGATAGCCTCTCCAGGTCACGCGCAGCCTTGCGCGCCTCACGCGCCGTGCGCGGCACGGTAACCGGTTGACGATGAGTATCGCCACGTTGGCGCTTACGTCCCCACAGCAGGAGGACTCGGCTGCGGGTCCGTTAGTGACCAGCCTGAAGGGTGCGGCGGGCGCAAGAAGAAATCCACAGGCGGAGCGCGCGTGAATGGCCTTACATAGCCCACGTGTCAACGCGAGGCAGTGGCCTGGTTCCGGGCG
>Ga0207806_1000455_pt1 | contig 9993 bp, 6 predicted proteins | sample LuqExpMetageno72_FD_187829 | JGI IMG/M metagenome (GOLD analysis project Ga0207806, IMG submission 187829) | Tropical forest soil microbial communities from Luquillo Experimental Forest, Puerto Rico - Sample 72 (SPAdes) | ecosystem: Environmental > Terrestrial > Soil > Tropical forest ...
AGCGGCGGGCGGATCGAGGTGGTGATTGCCGGCATTCCCTCAGCCGCGGTCTTTCCCGATTTTGCCGCGCAAGTGGCCGCCATGCCGGGGCTGCGCTATCTGGGGCCCTACACGAAGGCGGATCTGCCGCGCCTTTATGGGCAGATCCATTTCGTCTGGGCGATCGACTATTTCGAGGAAGGGCTGAATTCCGCCTGGCTGCTGCCCAACCGCCTGTATGAAGGGCTGGCCCATGGCGCGGTGCCGCTGGCGCTGGGCGATGTGGCCACCGGCAGCTGGCTGCATCGCCATGGCGCCGGCCTGCTGCTGGGGGCGCCGGCAGCGGACCTGCCCGCTCGCCTGCAGGCGCTGGATGCCGCAGGGCTGGCCCGCCTGCGCGCCGAGGTGGACGCCATACCCGACGAGGCCATCTGGCAGACGGCGGCAGAACGCGCGGCGATCGCCAGCGCCATTTGCGGTGCGGCCGCCGCTGCCACCACACCCGCCCGGCTGGAGGTGGCGGCATGAGCGTGCTGATCGTTGTGCCCTGCCTGAACGAGGAGCGGCATCTGCCCCAGCTGCTGCCCGCCCTGCTGGCGGAAAACCCGGAGGCGCTGGTGGTGGTGGCCGATGGCGGCAGCACCGATGGCAGCCGCGCCATCGTCGCCGATCTGGCGCGCACCCATCCGCAGCTGGTGTTGATGGACAATCCGCGCCGGCTGCAAGCGGCGGGCGTCAATCTGGCGGCGCGGCGCCATGGCGGCGGCGGCCGCTGGCTGGTGCGGGTGGATGCCCATTGCGCTTATCCGGCGGGCTATGTGGCCGGGTTGGTGGCCGCGGCGGAACAGGTGGGGGCAACCTCGGTCGTCGTGCCGATGGTGACGGCGGGGATCACCTGCTTCCAGTCAGCCGTGGCGGCGGCGCAGAATTCGCGGCTGGGCAATGGCGGATCGCCGCATCGCAACCTGGGGCAGGGCCGCTGGGTGGATCATGGCCACCATGCGCTGTTCGACATGGCGCTGTTCCTCGCCGTGGGCGGGTATGACGAAAGTTTTTCACATAATGAGGATGCCGAGCTGGATGTGCGCCTGGCCCAGGCGGGCGGGCGCCTCTGGCTGGAACCGTCTCTGGCGTTGACCTATTTCCCCCGCCGGGCGCCCGCGCCGCTGCTGGCGCAATATCGCAATTATGGCCGGGGCCGGGCGCGCAATCGCCGGCGCCACCGGCTGCGCCTGGCGCTGCGGCAGATCGTGCCGCTGGCGGTGGCGCCGCTGGTGTGCCTGGCGCTGCTGGGCCTGCTGGCCGCCGGGGTGGACAGGCGGGCGCTGTGGCTGGCCGTGCCGGCGCTGGCCTGGGCGGGCCTGTGCCTGGCTTATGGCGGCGCGCTGGCGTGGCGGCAGCGTTCATCTTGCGTGTTGTGTGCCGGGCTGGCGGCGATGCTGATGCATCTGGGCTGGTCTTTCGGCTTTCTGGAGGAGCAATTGTGGCCCAGGCACCCCTCTTGAACGGGCCGCAGGTGTCGGTGTTGATGGTGGCGCGCAACACGGGGCCCTTCATTGGCGCGGCGATCGCTTCCGCACGGGCGCAAAGCGTGGCCGATATCGAGATTATCGTGGTGGACGATGGCTCTGAGGATGAGACGCGCGCCATTGCCGAAAGCCATGCCGCGGCCGATGCGCGGGTGCGCGTGCTGGCAGGCCCGGGGGCGGGGCTGGCCGCGGTGCGCAATGCCAGCCTTGATGCGGCAAGGGGGCGCCGGGCGCTGATCCTTGACAGTGACGATCTGCTGGCGCCCGATCATGTGGCGGGCCTGCTGGCTCTGGCAGAAAGCAGCGGGGCGCCGATGGTGGCCGCCAATATGGTCAGCTTTCGCGAAGGCGGGAGCGAGGCCGGGGCGTGGCTTTTCGCCAGCGGCCAGGGCTGGCAGGCAGAGCGTGAGATTGATCTGGCCACCTTCCTGCGTGCCAATTGCCTGTTCGGCGCCGGGCCCAATCTGGGCTATCTGAAGCCGCTGTTCGATATGGATTTCCTGCGCCGGCACGCGCTGCGCTATGCCAGCGGCCTGCGCATCGGGGAGGATTTCGACCTGCTGCTGCGGGCAATGCTGGCCGGCGGGCAGCTGTGCTTCACCCCCCGGGCCAGCTATTTCTATCGCCAGCATGCCGGCTCCACCTCCGCGCGCCTGCCGCTGGCGGATATCGAGACGCTGATCGCTGCCGAAGCTGCCTATGCCTTGCCCGAGACGGGAGATATCGCCGCTGCCGCGCGGGCGCGCCGGGCCAGTTTGCATGCGGCGGCCGGCCATGCCCGGGCCGTGGCCGCGCTGAAGCGCCGGGATGGGGCGGCAGCGCTGGCGGCGCTGGGGGGGAACTGGCACGCCTGGCAGTTGCTGGGGCGCAGCTGTGTGGAAGCTGTGGCCAAGCGTTGCGGCCTGGCCGCCGGCCATCGCCCCGCGCCAGAGGCAGACGCGGCCGCGCGCCATCTGTTGCAGGCGCAGGATCAGGCTGCCCGCAACCGGGCGCAGGCGGTGCCGGCATGAACCAGATGCAGGCGATCGCCCCCGCCGCCCCCGCCGATGCCGCGCCCGCTCATGCGGCGCGCGGGCCAAGCGGGCGATCGGGCGTCTTGTGGTCGGCGTTGAACGGGCTGGCCGGGGTGGTCGTGCCGTTTGTCGTCTTTGCCGCTTTCGCCCGGTTGATGACACCGGCCCAATTCGCCCGTTTCGCCGTGGCACTGGCCGCGCTGGAACTGTTGAAGGCGCTGGGCCCGATGGGGCTTTACGACATTCTCGTCACGCGGGAGGAGAGCGATACCACTGCCCATCGCGGCGCCAACAGCTGGCTGCTGGGCGGCGCGGCCTTGCTGGCGCTGGCCTATGCGGGCTGCCTGGCGCTGGCCGATCCGCTGCTGGGCATGGTGATGCCCTGGCCCACCTATCTGCTGTGCGGCAAGCTGCTGCTCGATTATGCGCTGATGCAGCCGCAGGCCATGCTGGTGCGCCGCAAGGAAGTGCGCAGGCTTGGCTCGCGCAGCCTGATTGCCGGGCTGGCGGGCGGCGTGGGCGGCTTTGCCGTGGGGCTGGTGGCCACGCCGGAACTGGGGCTGGCGCTGTTCTATCTGCTGCAGGCGGCGGTGTCTTTCGGGGCCACGGTGTGGCGCACGGATAGCTGGCGCTGGCCCGCCCTGCGTGCCAGCGATGCGCGGCCGATGATGGCGCAGGGCATCAGGGCCTCTGGCGTGCGGTTGGCGGGCGCGGCCAACAGCTATCTCGATCAGCTGGTGGTGGGCCGGGTGTTCGCGCCGGCGCTGGTGGGCGACTATAATCTGGGCAAGCGGCTGGAAGTGGTGTCGATCACGATCGCCGGTTCCTGCGCGCAGATCCTGTGGCAACGCGCCTTCGCCACCGGCGATCTGGCCGACCGGCGGCGCGCGCTGGCGCCCGGCATCGCCAGCGCGGCGCTGCTGTGCGGGGTGCCGGTGGCCGGCTTTACGGTGCTGCATGCCCAGGCGGTGGGGCTGATCTTCGGCCGGCAGTGGCAATCTGCGGCGCTGGTGGCGGCGCTGCTGGCCCTGTCTGGCGGGATGCGGGCGCTGGGCAGTGTGGCCGGCGCGATGTTGACGGTTACCGGGCGCAATGGCCGGATGCTGGCGCTCAGCCTGTTTGCCGCGAGCAGCAATCTGGCGGTGATCCTCGCTTTGGCCCCGTTCGGGCTGGAGGCCACGGCCTATGGCGTTTTGTTGCGCAACATGGGCCAGTGCCTGCTGCAGTTTGCCGCGCTGGGTGAAATGCGCCGGCATGCGATGGGTCTGTTGTGGAGCCATTTCGCCGTGCCAGTGGGGGTGAGTGCGCTGGCTTGCGCGCTGGCGGCATGGGCAGCGCAGGGCGCGCTGCTGGCATGGGCCATGCCGGACACGTTGCGCGGCCTGCTGGTGCTGGCGGCGGGCGGGCTGGCCGGCGGCCTGGTGGGCCTGCGCCTGCTATGGCGCCGCATGGGCTGACGGCGGCCCCGGCAGCAGGCCGCCGCCGCCGCATCAGGCCGGGATCAGGCAGCTGCGCTCCACCTGCGCCAGGCGCTCGGCCATTCTGGCGGTCAATTCGCGGCGCAGGCTGGAGGCACTGAGCATCGGGCCCTGCCGCGCCAGATCGGCCAGCGCGGTGGCCGTGCGGCCCACGCCCAGCCCCAGCGCCGCCTGCAAGGGGGGCGCCGCGCGCAGGGCGGAATGGGCCAGCCATTTGGCCGCGCCTTTCAGCCCGGAGCTGCCGCTGGCGATGGCCGGCGCCACCCGGCCGGCAAATTCCCTCTCCGCATCTTCCAGCCCATAGCTCTGGGCCAGACCGAAGGGTTCCGCCCGCTTGCCAAAGCGCAGCCAGGGTTCGGCCGTGGGCGGGGGCAGGGCGGTCAGCTCCATCGGCAGGCCGACAGAGGCGGTCCAGTCGATCCATTTGGCGAGGCCGAAATTGCGCGAGGTGGCAAAGGCGCGCCAGGGCACGCCATAACTGTCGGCCAGGATCGCCCCGTGAAGGGATTCGGTGAGCACCAGATCGGCCCCGGCCAGCGCCGAGATCACCGCATGCGGGTTCTGCCGCGGATCGACCAGCCGCATGCCGGCGGCCGCGCACGCCTCTGCCCAGCCGCCGCCGGCCAGGGTCTGGAAATGGGGCACCACGGCGATGCCGCCGCCGCCGCTGGCCCCGCCGCCCGCCGCATCCGGCAGGCCGGGCACCAGCGGCGCGAGAATGGCGCCATCTGTCAGCGCCAGCGCCGGATCGAGCCCGCACAGCCGCGCGCTGACCGGCCCGCGCACGCAATGATAGACCACATCGCGCCCCCGCCAGGCCGCCAGCGCATCATAGCCGGCGCCGGAAGAGAACACCTCCAGCCGCATATCCGGCACATCGGGCATGCCGATGATCGTGCCGATGCCGACAAAGCCCCGCCCGTCGCCAGCATCGGCGAACAGGCCGGGCGCCAGGGCGGGCCAGATGTCGCGGTTGAGATCGTCGCCGAAATTGGGCGTGGTGCTGAGATAATGGACAAGCTGCATGGCGACCCCTCTTTGCGCCTCTTTGCCGTCAGTCGTATCGTGAAGCGGGGGTTTGCCGGAACCCATGCTCGCATCGGTTTCGGATTGATCCGGAAACGGGCCGGGGCCCCGTCTGCCCCGGCCCTCCCCATTACATGAACAGGTAATCCGCCGCGACCAGCTTGTGCCCGCCGCTCTGGATGATGAGATCGCCCGAATAGCTGCCGGCCGTGACGTGATAGTTGAAGGAACCATCGGTGTTGGTGGAGGTGTAGCTGAGGCTGGCGCCGGCGCCAAAGCCGGAGAATTTGATCACGTCATGCACGCTGGCCACGCCGCCGCTGATGAAATCGGTGATGCTGTCGATCCCGCCGGCGCTGCCCAGCTTGTGCAGCGTGCCGGCGGCAAACAGGAAGGTGTCGGCCCCGCCGCCGCCGGTCAGCACGTCCACGCCGGTGCCGGCCTGCAGCAGGTCGGCGCTGGCGCCGCCGATCAGCGTGGTGTTGCCGGTGCCCGCGTTCAGCGAATTGCTGCCGGCGCCGCCCAGGATGATGTCGTTGCCCGAGCCCGCGTTGATCATCCAGCCAAAGCTCGACAGGTGCTTGTCGATCGTCTGATTGGCGGTGCCGCCATAGATGTAGAGCGAGGACGGCTTCACTTCGGCGCCCACAGAGAGGTTGACGCTGGCGGTGGCGGTGTCGCCATAGGCATCGGCAACGGTGTAGCTGAAGGAGGCCGCCCCGCTATACCAGCTGGCCGGCGTGAAAGTGATCAGCCCGTTGCTGAAGGACACCGTGCCGCCCACCGCATTGCTCACGCCCGTCACGCTCAGCGGATAGCCGGCGGCATCGCTGGCGCCGGCCAGCAGAGTGGTGGCAGCGATCGTCAGCGGGGCCTCATAGGCGGTGGTATAGCCGGTGTAGCTGGTGGCGCTGGGCAGCACCTGCGCTACATTCAGCGTGACGGTGGCCGCGCTGCTGAGCGCGCCTGTGCTATCCTTGGCCTGATAGGTGAAGCTGTCGGTGCCCGAATAGCCGGCGTTGGGCGTATAGGTGAAGGAGCCATCGGCATTCAGCGCCAGCGCGCCATGCTGGGTGGTGGTGCCCAGCACCGCCGAAAGCGCAAGGCCGCTGGCGCCGGTGTCGTTGGCCAGCACGCCATTGGCGGCCGACACGCTGAGCGCTGTGCCTTCCTTGCCGGCGAAACTGTCGGCATTGGCGGTGGGCGTCACCTGGGTCACGTTCAGGCTCACCGTTGTGGCAGAGCTGAAATTGCCCTTCGAATCCTCGGCCTGATAGGTGAAGCTGTCGGCGCCGACATAGCCGGCCGTCGGCGTATAGCTGAAGGAGCCATCGGCGTTGAGCACCAGCTTGCCATGCAGGGTGGTGGTATCCAGCACCGCGGAAAGGGCCAGGTTGGTGGAAGAGGTGTCGTTGGCCAGCACGCCATTGGCGGCCGACACGGTGAGGGCTGCGCATTCCTTCGTGGCGAAGCTGTCGGCATTGGCCACGGGCGGCGCGCCATTGGTGCCGCTGGTGAGGGTGGTGGCGGTGCTGGTGGCATTGCCGTTGGTGAAATAGGTGGTCACCCCGTTCACCGTTTCCTGCACCGTGCCGGCCGTGGCATAGGCCTTCACGCTCGACACCTGCATCACGCCAGTGCCGGTGCTGGCATTGGCGCCGCCGCCCCAGCTGTTGGTGCCGCCCACGGCCAGGTTCAGCAGCATGTACATCGGCGTGTTCATGTCTGATGGGGTGGCCATCTGCGCCACGGCCACGCCATCGATATAGAAGGTCAGCGTCGTTGCTTCCCAATCCACGCCATAGGTGTGCCACTGGGTGGTATCGACATAGGCCAGGCTTTGCGTCTGGGCGTTGCTGCTGGTGGCGGTGGTGTAGTGGCTGGTCATGTAGACGGTGGTGGGGTCCTTGCCCAGCATCTCGAACACGTCGAGTTCGGGCGGCCAGCTGCCGTTGCTGGGCAGCAGCCAGAAGGCCGGCCAGAAGCCCGCGCCCGAGGGCATCTTCACCGTCGCCTGGAAATAGCCATATTCCATCGAGAAGGAATATTTGGTGGTGAGCAGGCCCGAGGTATAGGTGTGGCCGGCCAGATAGGGCGCCGCTGCCGCGGTGACGGGCGCTGCGGTGATCGACAGGATGCCGTTGTTCACCGAGAAGGGGTTGATGCCCAGCGCCGAGGTGCCGGTGCCGGCAAAGCTGGGATCCATGTAGATTTCGGCCTCGCCGGGCAGGGTGCGGCTGGAGATCGTGCCGGCGCCGCCATAGCCATATTCGTCGCGCCAGATGCCGGTGCCAGTGGCCGCGTTATACAGGCTGAGGCTGTTGAACTCGCCATCGAAGGCTAGCTTCATGCCGCTGGTGCTGAGGCCCAGCTCGAAATTGGCGGCGGTCAACTGGCCCAGCGTAACGCCGGTCAGGTCGAGGATATCGCCATTGGCAAAGCGCAGCACCACATCGCTGCCAACCTGGGTGGCGATGCTTTGCACCTGTGCGAAGCTAGTGATGCCATAGCCATTGAGGCGGATCGTGTCGGTGGACGACCAGTTGTAGATGCGATCGCTGCCCTTGCCGGCATCGATGATGAAGGTGGTGTAGGTGGAGCCGATGAAGACATCATTGCCGCCGCCGCCTTCCATCTGCTGATAGGGGGCCTGCGAGGTGATGATATTGTCGAGCCCGTTGCCCGAACCATACCATTCCGTCGAGGTCATGGTGAGGTTCTCGACATTGGCCGGCAAGATATAGGATGGCGCGCCCGAAACCACCGTATCCGTTCCCCCGTTTGGCTGCTCCACCACCTGATCGAGGGTGGAGTAGATGTAGTAGGTGTCGTCGCCGGCGCCCCCCACCAGCACATCGCCAATGCCATTACCCCGCAGGCCATCTGCCCCCGAGGTGCCGGTCAAAGTCTGGCCAAGCGCAGCGCCCCAGAAGGAATTCACCTTCGTGGCCGAAGTGTAGAGGTTCACGCCCAGGGCATTCAGGTAAGACGTCATCTTCTTCATCCTCGAACTGGATTACGAAGACGATTTCTCATTGCCGCCCTAAAATTATTACCACATTTTAAAGTTAACCACCGTAAGTCATGATTTATAAATGATTTACACAGGATTATGTGATTTTGCATAGATGATGTGAATTTTATTTAACCGAACATCTTCGTAAAATACATTGCGCGCATGTCAATTGAGAGACTTCCCACAGACGATATCTTGTTGCCTGACAACACCTGGAAAGCGGCAGGCCGTTCACACAGGCTCTTGCTGCCCAATCCATTGTGCTGCTTAAGAAACAAAAGCAGGCTGCGGAGAATCACGTGGTCTGGAATGGCCGGGCGCCGACAACACAGGAAATGCGCGATGAACAGCGATGCGATGAGCGAGATTCTCACCGTGGAAAGCGTGATGCAAAACTCGGGCGTGCAGTTCGGCACCAGCGGCGCGCGGGGCGAGGTTGTCGCCATGACCGATTTCGTCTGCTACGCCTACACCTGCGGCTTCCTTGCCTATCTTGCTGAAATCGGAGAGTTCTCTGCGGGCATGCAAGTGGCGCTGGCGGGCGATCTGCGCCCCTCCACGCCGCGCATCCTGGCGGCCTGCGCGCAAGGCGTGCGCGACTCGGGCGGCGAGCCGGTGTTCTGCGGCTTCATCCCCACGCCGGCGCTGGCGCTGTTTGCCTTTGGCCGGGCGATCCCCTCGCTAATGGTCACCGGCAGCCACATCCCCGACGATCGCAACGGCATCAAGTTCTACCGCCCCCATGGCGAAGTGCTGAAAAGCGATGAGGCCGGCATGAAGCGGCAGGAATTGGCCGCCGATGATGCCCTGTTCGATGGCGCAGGCATGCTGGCTAAGCCCTTGCCCCTACCTGCCGTCACCGATGCCACCGAGGCCTATGTGGCCCGTTATACGGGGTTTTTCGGAACCGGGGCGCTGGCCGGCAAGCGAGTGGGGGTGTATCAGCATTCCGCCGTGGGGCGCGATGTGCTGCTGCGCATCCTGACGGAACTGGGCGCCGAAACGGTGGCGCTGGGCCGCTCTGCGCAGTTCATCCCGGTCGATACCGAGGCCATTCGCCCCGAGGATGTGGTGCTGGCACGCGGCTGGTCGGCCGAACACGGGCTGGATGCGATTGCCTCCACCGATGGCGATTCGGACCGGCCGCTGCTGGCCGACGAAACCGGCGAATGGCTGCGCGGCGATGTGCTGGGCGTGCTGTGCGCCCGCGCGCTGGGGGCAGCGGCGGTGGTGACGCCGGTGTCCAGCAACACGGTGCTGGAACGTTCGGGCGCCTTTGCCACCACGCGGCGCACGCGCATCGGCTCGCCCTTCGTGATCGATGTGATGAACGCCCTGCTGGCCGAAGGGCAGGCGGGCGTCTGCGGCTATGAAGCCAATGGCGGTTTCCTGCTGGCCAGCCCTGCAGAGCGCGGCGGCAAGATCCTGCCGGCGCTGCCCACGCGCGATGCGGTGCTGCCGATCGTTGCCGCGCTGGTGGCGGCGGGCGCGGGCAGCCTCAGCGCCGCGCAGGCCGATCTGCCGCCACGCGTCACCCATTCCGACCGCATCCAGAACTTTGCCACCGCCCGCAGCGAGGCCCTGTTCGCCGCCCTGCTGGAAGGCGATGAAGCGGCGCGGCTGGAGCGGCTGAACCGGCATTTTGCTGCCATCGCCGGCGCCATCACCGCGATCGACCTGACCGATGGCATCCGCATGAGCTGTACTGGCGGGGCGATCCTGCACCTGCGCCGCTCGGGCAATGCGCCGGAACTGCGCTGCTATAGCGAGGCAGATGATGCGGCAACCGCAGCGGCCATCAATGCCGCCTGCCTGCAAGCGGTGCTGGCCGATTTCGGCTGAATGAAGCGGGGCAGGGGGGGGGCTCACTTCACCTGCTGCTTCTCCAGCTTGCGGGCCAGCGTGCGCCGGTGCATCCCCAGCCGGCGCGCCGCCTCGGGAATGTTGAAATC
>Ga0207806_1000458_pt1 | contig 9959 bp, 8 predicted proteins | sample LuqExpMetageno72_FD_187829 | JGI IMG/M metagenome (GOLD analysis project Ga0207806, IMG submission 187829) | Tropical forest soil microbial communities from Luquillo Experimental Forest, Puerto Rico - Sample 72 (SPAdes) | ecosystem: Environmental > Terrestrial > Soil > Tropical forest ...
CGCGGCTATGTGGGGCAGGGGCGCAATTTTCCCACCTGGATCCATGCCGCCCGCGCGCTGGCCGAGGAGCAGGCCCATGCCTATCCCGACTACACGCTGGACGACTGGCTGGCGATGGCCAAGCGGCTGATGGTGGTGGGCGGCAATGGCCGCATCGTGTTCGACTATGACATGCGCATCGCCGAGCCTTTCGAGAAGCCGGGCGGCGAGGCGGGGGTGGATATGTGGCCCGGGCTGGAGGCGCTGGCCGGCCGGCCGGTGCTGTGCCTGAGGGGCGCCCTGTCCGATATCCTCTCGGCCGCAACGCTGGCCGAGATGAGCCGCCGCCTGCCAGAGGCGGAATGCCTGACCCTGCCGCAGGTGGGCCATGCCCCCACGCTGGCAGAGCCGGCAGCGGCAGCCGCGATCGACCGGCTGCTGGAACGTATCGCCGGGGCCGGGGCATGAGCGTGGGCGAAGAGGGCCGGCCGCTGCATATCCTCCACCTGCATTCCAGCTTCGATCCGGGCGGCAAGGAATTGCGCTCGGTGCAGCTGATCAACGCCTTTGGCACGGGCGCCAGCCACACCATCGTCTCGGCCCTGCCGGGGGCGATGGCGGCGGCCGCGCGCATTGCCCCCGGCATCGGCTGGGCGCAAGGGCTGGATTTTCCGCCGCTGCAGGGCCGGCCCACGCCCGCCCGGCTGCGCGCGCTGGCCAGCGCCATGCGCGGGCATGATCTGGTGCTCACCTATAATTTCGGGGCGATGGATGCGGTGCTGGCGCACACGCTGTTCGCCCAGATCGACCGGTTGCCGCCGCTGGTGCACCACGAGGATGGCTTCAACCAGGATGAGGCCGAGGGGCTGAAGCCCTTGCGCAACTGGTATCGCCGCATTGCCCTTGGGCGGGCGCGGGCGCTGGTGGTGCCCTCGGCCCGGCTGGAGGCGATTGCGCTGGGCCCCTGGCGCCAGCCGCGCGGCAAGGTGGTGCGCATTGCCAATGGCATTGCCACCGGCGCCTTTGCCGGCAAGCCCCGGCCCGATGCCCTGCCGCGGGTGATCAAGCGGCCGGGCGAATTGTGGCTGGGCACGATCGCCGGCTTGCGGCCGGTGAAGAACCTGCCGGCCATGGTGCGCGCCTTTGCTGCCCTGCCAGAGCCATGGCAGCTGGTGATCCTGGGCGAGGGCGAGGCGCGTGAGGCGATCCGCGCCGAGGCGCTGCGGCTGGATCTGGGGCACCGGGTGCATCTGCCCGGCTTTGTGGCCGAGCCTGCCAAGGTGGCCGGCCTGTTCGACCTGTTCGCGCTGTCGTCGCACAGCGAGCAGTTTCCCATCTCGCTGGTGGAGGCGATGGCGGCCGGCCTGCCGGTGGCGGCCACCGATGTGGGCGATGTGGCCGGGATGGTGGCGCCCGAGAATCGCCCCTTCGTGGTGCCGGCGGGCGATGAGGCGGCGCTGGCGGCCGCTTTTGCGGCGCTGGCGGGCGATGCCGCCTTGCGTGCCCGGCTGGGGGCAGCCAATCGCGCCAGGGCCCGGGCGGAATATGACGAGGCGGCGATGATCGCTGCCTATCGCCTTGTTTATGGTCAGGCTTTGGGCCGCGCTGGGGCGGCGCCGGCCTTTCCCTGAGGGGGCGGCCCACCATAGGCGTTGAAATGCCCGGCCTATCCGCTAAACACCGGCCAGTTTTGCCTTGTCTGGCAGGAGGCCTGCGGGCACCCTTGTCCAGTTGTTAAGAAAGAAGCCCTGTCTTGGTCCTGCGTTCCAGCCGTCCGCAAACCCGTGCCGACCAGCTTGCCGAGAGGCAGGCCGCGCAAAACGACGCTTTCCTGCGCGAGGTGGACGATGCCCTGCGCGAGGATAACGTGCTGGGCGCGCTGCGCCGCCATGGCAAGCTGGCGCTGGCGGTGGTGGTGCTGGGCCTTGGCGGGCTGGGCGGCTGGCTGTGGTGGGATAACCACCAGCAGGATGTGGCCGCGCAGCGCTCGGAAAAGCTGGTGGTGGCGCTGGACCAGATCCAGGCCGGCCGCGCCGACATGGCCGCGCCCACGCTGGCCGAACTGGCCGCCTCGGGCGTGGCGGGCCCGGCGGCGCTGGCCCGGCTGGAACAGGCCGGCATTGCCCTGCAGCAGAACAAGGCCGATCAGGCCGCAACGCTCTATGCCGCGGTGGCCGGCGATGCCGGCGCGCCCCAGCCCTATCGCGATTTTGCCAATATCCGCTATGTGAACCTGAAGTTCGACCAGCTGAAGAGCGAGGAGGTGGTGGCCCGCCTCAAGCCGCTGGCGGTGCCGGGCAAGCCGTGGTTTGGCGCGGCGGGCGAACTGGTGGCGATGGCCTATCTGGCGCAGGGCCACAAGGAACTGGCCGCCCCCCTGCTGGGCGCCATCGCCAAGGATACCACCCAGCCCGAAACGCTGCGCGCCCGCACCCGCCAGATCGCCGGCACGCTGGGCTTCGATGCGATCGACGATATCGCCAAGGCCCCGGCTGTGCCCGCCGCTGCCCAGCCGGCCCCGGCCCCGCAGGCGGCCCCTGCGCCCGCCGCCACCGCCCCCGCCAAGCCCTGAACACACACGCTTTTCCACGGATAGGACCTGAGCGCATGAAGCCCTTCACCTCTTCGCCCCGCAAGGGCCGCAGCCTCTCCCGCTGGCTGGCGCTGCCGCTGCTTGGCGCGCTGGCGGCCTGTTCGCATGGCGGGCCCATCCACACCAAGCCCAACCGCCCGGCCACGCCCACCGTGGGCAACCGCATCCCCATCCTCAGCAATGTGGAAAGCGCCGCGCGCGCCGATACCACCATCGCCGATGTGGCCGTGGTGCTGCCCACCCAGACGCTGAACCCCGATTGGGCCCAGCCCGGCGGCAGCGCCAGCAAGAGCTATGGCAACCTGACCCTGGCCGACAAGCCCCACCACGCGTGGAGCGCCACCATCGCCGGCACCACCCAGCGCCAGCGCCTGGCTGCCGCGCCCGTGGTGGGCGGCGGCCTGCTCTATGCGATGGACACCGATGGCGTGGTGCATGCCTTCGATGCCGTGAAGGGCAGCCATGTGTGGCAGCACAGCTTCGAGATCATGGGCGGCGAGGCATCGGCGCTGTTTGGCGGCGGCGCCAGCTATGATGGCGGCAAGCTGTTCGTCGATACAGGGCTGGGCGATGTCGCCGCGCTGGATGCCAAGACCGGCAAGCTGCTGTGGAAGGTGCACCCGGCCGGCCCGCTGCGCGGCTCGCCGACGGTGGCCTATGGCATGGTCTTCGTGATGACGCAGAACAACGAGATCCATGCGCTGGCCGTGGAAGATGGCAAGGAGCAGTGGCAGGAAACCGCCTCGCTCACCGCCACCGGCGTGTTCGGCGTGGCAGCGCCGGCGGCCGGCCAGGGCACGGTGGTGGCCGGCTACGCCTCGGGCGAGCTGATCGCCTATCGCTACGAGAACGGCCGCACGCTGTGGTCGGACGCGCTGGCGCGCACCTCGCTTTCCACCAGCGTTGGCGTGCTGACCGATATCGACGCCGACCCGATCATCGATCGCGGCCGCATCTATGCGCTGGGCCAGGGCGGGCGCATGGCCGCCTATGAGCTGGTGACCGGCCAGCGCATCTGGGAGCTGAACATCGCCGGCATTTCCACCCCGGCGGTGGCCGGAGACTGGATCTTCACCCTGACCGACGATGGCAAGCTGCTGTGCATCGAGCGCAACCAGGGCAAGGTGCGCTGGGCGCTGCAGCTCGATCGCTTCCACAACATGAAGCACAAGAAGCAGCCGCTCTACTGGACCGGCCCGGTGCTGGCCGGCGACAAGCTGTGGCTGGCCGATACGGCGGGCGATCTCTACACCGTCTCGACGATGGATGGCGTGGCGAAGAAATATCTCTCGCTGAAGCAGCCCGTGTCGCTGGCACCGGTAGTGGCCGGCGGCATCCTCTATGTGCTGGACGATAGCGGGCGGATCACCGCGCTGCGTTAACCGGCCGCAGGCCCAGGGGGCGGCGCGGCGTGGTTTGCGCGCCCTTAACCCTTTGGCATTAGAGGGGCGATCATGGCTGCCGATCGCCCCCTTGCCCGTTGTTCAAGCGCGCCGCCGGCGGGCGATGTGTCGCCCTGGGTGGGGCTGGTGGGCCTGTGCGGGCTGGGCTGCTGGCTGGCCCTGTGCCGCTTCTGGCCGCAGGTGGTGGATGGGCTGGGCCTTGCAGCCCCCCGCGCGGTGATGAACGGGCCGGATGCGGCGCTGCTGGGCCTGCTGTGCGCCGCCCTGCCGATGGCCGCCTGGCAGCTGCTGGTAGACAAGGTGCACCGCCGGCCTTCCACTGGCCTGCAGTGGCAGGCGCCGCGCCGCTGGGGCGAGGGGCGGGGCGACAGCGCGGTCAAGCTGCTGGGCCTGTGGAGCGCCTGGGCGCTGATTGGCGCGGCCTATTGGCTGGGGCGCTGGTATGGCCAGGGCCCCTATCTGTTTGCCATGCGGGTGATCGGCGCGGCGGTGGTGCCGCTGATGCTGCTGTCCATCCCCTATGTGCTGTGGCTGGATCGCCATCTGGTGGAGCGGCGCTGCGGCGCCTGGCATCTGGGCGCGCTGCTGCTGGGCCGGGCCGGGGCCTGCCGGGCAGAAGCGCTGAAGTTCCTGCGCGGCTGGGCGGTGAAGGGGTTTTTCAGCGCCTTCATGCTCTCCATCGTGCCGGGCGGCTTTGCCGAGGTGGTGTCGGTGGATTGGGGACTGGTACGGGCAGAGCCGGCGCGGCTGGCCGGCTGGCTCACGGCTTTCCTGTTCATGGTGGATGTGCAGATCGGCACGGTGGGCTATCTGTTCACCCTGCGCCCGCTGGATGCGCATATCCGCAGCGCCAATCCGCATCTCGATGGCTGGCTGGCCGCGCTCATCTGCTATCCGCCGTTTGTGCTGATGAATGCCGGCGGGCCGCTGGATTATCACGCAGGGGGCGCCGATTGGGGCTTCTGGCTGGCCGGGCGGCCGGCGCTGGCCTGGGGCTGGGGGGCAGCGCTGGTGGGGCTGACGGCGATCTATGCGGCGGCAACGCTGGCCTTTGGTATCCGCTTCTCCAATCTCACCTGGCGCGGCACGATCACTTGCGGGCCCTATCGCTGGTGCCGCCACCCGGCCTATCTGTCGAAGAACCTGTTCTGGTGGGGGGCCAGCCTGCCCTTTCTGGTGCGCCATGGTGATGCGGCCGAGGGCTGGCGCAATGCCGCCCTGCTGGGGCTGACGGGCGCTGTCTACTGGTGGCGGGCGAAAACCGAGGAGCGCCACCTGCTGGCCGAAGACCCCACCTATCGCGCCTATTGGGCGTGGAGCGAGGCCCACGCCCCGGTTACGCGGGCGCTGAAGCAGCTGCGGCGAGTGCTTTTCCCGCGGGGTTAGGCGTCTTCCATCCCGGCGATGTCGAAGATCGTCACCCGGCGCTCGCTCATCCCCATGGCGGCGCGCTGGCGGCCCCATTCGGCCATGTGCGGGGCGGCGGCATGGGCGGCAAGCGCGGCGCGGCTCTCCCAGCGTTCCGACACGCGGAAGAGGCCAGGCGCCAGCACATCCTCGCCCACGTCATAGGCCTGGCAGCCTTCTTCGGTCAGCGTGGTGGCGATCACGGCGGGCAGCAGCGCGCGGGCCTCGGCCACATGGTCTGCCGGAATGCGGAAGCTGGCGAGAACGACGATCATCAGAAGCTCTTTTCCTCGTAGATGCGCGAAAGATCGCCGCCCCAGGGGCCGTTGTAGAGATCGAGCAGGCGCTGCGCCGGCACCTTGCCGCTGCGCACGATATCGTCGAGCGGGGCGAGATAGCCGGTTTCATCATCGCCAATGGCGTTGCGCTGGCCGCGTGCCTTCAGCCCCGCGCGGGCGATGTCGAGCACTTCGGGGGCGATGTCGCGCAGGGTCTTGCCGCCGGGGATGGGGGCATCGAGCGCCAGCTTGGGCGCGGCATTGCGCAGGGCCTCGCGCGCTTCCATGTCCCAGCCCTTCACCAGATCCCAGGCCGCATCCAGCGCCGCCTGATCATAGAGCAGGCCCACCCACAGCGCCGGCAGCGCGCAGATGCGCGCGGTGGGGCCGCCATCGGCGCCGCGCATTTCAAGGAAGCTTTTCAGCCGCACTTCGGGAAAGGCCGTGGAGAGATGGTCGATCCAGTCGCTCTCGCGCGGCAGTTCGCCGGGCAGGGCGGGCAGCTTGCCGGCGAGAAAATCGCGGAAGGACTGGCCCGCCGCATCGATATACCGGCCATCGCGGAAGACGAAATACATCGGCACGTCGAGCATATAATCGACATAGCGTTCGTAGCCGAAGCCCTCCTCGAAGACGAAGGGCAGCATGCCGGTGCGTGCCGGATCCGTGTCGGACCAGATGTGGCTGCGATAGGAAAGGAAGCCGTTGGGCTTGCCTTCAAGGAAGGGCGAATTGGCGAACAGCGCGGTGGCCAGCGGCTGCAGCGCCAGGCTCACGCGGAACTTCTGCACCATATCCGCCTCGCTCGCATAATCGAGGTTGGTCTGGATGGTGCAGGTGCGCAGCATCATGTCGAGGCCCATGCTGCCCACGCGCGGCATGTGGCGCAGCATGATCTCGTAGCGGCCCTTGGGCATCACCGGCAGCTCTTCGCGGGTCTTGTCGGGCCACAGGCCAAGGCCGAGGAAGGCGGTGCCGGTGGCCTCGCTCACCGCTTTCACCTGGGCGATGTGGCGGGCGCTTTCGGCGCAGGTTTCATGCAGGTTTACCAGCGGCGCGCCCGACAGTTCGAGCTGGCCCGCCGGCTCCAGGCTGACCGTGCCATCAGCGCCCTTCATGGCGATGACATTGGCCTGGCCATTGGCGCCGTCTTCAAAGATCTCTTCCCAGCCGAACGCCTTCAGCCCCAGCAGCAGATCGCGGATGCCGCCCGGCTCGGCATAGGAGGGGGCGCGGTGATCGGCGGTGCGATAGACGAATTTCTCGTGCTCGGTGCCGATGCGCCAGCGCGCGCGCGGCTTTTCGCCGGCGGCCATGGGGGCGGCCAGCTGATCGATCGCCGTGATGAACGGCTCTTGCGCGTCGGATACCTGCCTGGTGCTCATGGCCGCTGCGATAGAGGGCGAAATGGCCCCGCGCCAGCGCAAAATGAACGGGGGCTGACAGGCGGATTTCAAGAGGGCGGCGCAAATTTTGGGCGGCTGCACATTTGCGCTTATGGCCCCCTTGCGCTCAGCCCTGCTGCCAATCGCCCATGGTGCCCATCCACAGGGCCATGGCGCCGATCGCGGCCGTCTCGCCGCGCAGGATGCGGGGCCCAAGGGTGATGGCGCGCGCCTGTGGCAGGGCGCGGATGGCGGCGCGCTCCTCGCTGGTGAAGCCGCCTTCGGGGCCGGTGAGCAAGGCCGCCGGGCCGGCATGGGCGGCAAAGGCAGGGGCGGCCGGCGCGCCGCCGGTTTCATCGGCAAAGAACAGGGCGCGCGGCGCCGGCCAGCCTTTCAGCAGGGCCTCCAGCTTCACCGGTTCGGCAAGGGCGGGCAGGGCGGTGCGGGCGCATTGCTCGGCCGCTTCCACCAGCGTGGCGCGGGCGCGCTCCATGTTCAGCCGGTCGGCCACGCAGCGGCGGGTGAGCACCGGCTGGATGCGCGCGGCGCCCAGCTCGCAGGCCTTTTCCAGCACCAGGTCGAAGCGGTCCTTCTTGAGGAGGGCGGCGCACAGGGTGAAATCGGGCACCTCTTCGCGCGGGCGCAGGCGTTCCACGCAGGCCAGCACCACATCGCGCTTGCCAACCGAGACCGCCCGCGCCGCCCATTCGCCGCTGGCATCATCGCACAGGATCACCGCATCGCCCACGCCCAGGCGCATCACCCGGGCGAGATAATGCGCCTGCGGGCCTTCGATGGCCACTTCGGCGCCCGCTGCCAGCGGCGGGGCAACGAACAGGCGCGGGGCAGAGCGCGGCGGCCAGGCGGGGGTGGCGGGCAGGTGGTCGGTCATGCGGGAAGGCCCTAGCCGATGCGTGCGCGCGCCGCTATGCCCCAGCCCCGAGGAGACTGCAGATGGCCGGCCAGATCGTACCTGATAGCGAGCACCGCGGGATCATGGCGATCCTGCCCGCAGCCGCGCGCGATTATGCCTCGCTGGCCCGGCTGGACCGGCCGATCGGCTGGTGGCTGCTCTATTGGCCCTGCGTGTGGGGAGTGGCGCTGGCGGGCGGGCTGGCGGCATCGGGCGGCGCGCGCTGGGGGCTGCTGGCCTGGCTGCTGCTGGGCGCGGTGGTGATGCGCGGGGCCGGCTGCGTGCTGAACGACATTGTCGACGCCGATATCGACATCAAGGTGGAGCGCACCGCCCAGCGGCCGGTGGCCAGCGGGCGGGTGTCGGCCCGGCAGGCCTGGGCGTGGCTGGTGGCGCTGTGCCTGGTGGGGCTGGTGGTGCTTTTGCAATTGCACTGGCGGGCGCAGCTGGTGGCGCTGGGCTCTCTGGCGCTGGTGGCGGCCTATCCCTTCATGAAGCGCATCACCGGCTGGCCGCAGGCGTGGCTGGGGCTGGTGTTCACCTGGGGCGCGCCGGTGGGCTGGGTGGAAGTGCGCGGCTTTGCCGGGCTGGATGTGCTGGCCGCGCTGTATGGCGGGGCGATCCTGTGGTGCATCGGCTATGACACGATCTATGCCTGCCAGGACCGCGAGGATGATGCGCTGATCGGCATCGGTTCCTCGGCGCTGTCGCTGGGGCGGCATGTGCGGGCCGGGGTGCTGGGCTTTTATGCAGGGGCGCTGGGCCTGTGGGGGCTGGCGCTGTGGCATGTGCGGGCCGATCCGCTGGCGCTGCTGGCGCTGGCGCCTGTGGCGCTGCATCTGGGCTGGCAGGCGATCACCCTGCGGCCGGAGGATGGGCCGGGGGCGCTGGCGCGGTTTCGCGCCAATCGCTTTGCTGGCCTGTTGATGGCGCTGGCCTGCGCGGTGGTGGGCAGCGTGGCAGCTGGCTAGGCGCGCAGGGCCCGGCGCAGGGCCTTGCCCACCGGCCGTTCAAACCAGCGGAACGCGGCCAGCGCCACCGCGCTGCTGAGCGCCAGCGCCACCACCGGGCGCAGCAGCGGCTGCCCATGCAGCAGCTTTTCCACAAAGGGCAGCGCCAGCGGGTGCAGCAGATAGAGCGAATAGGACGCATCGCCCATCCGCTCTGCCGCGCGGCCCAGCAGCGCCAGCGGGCGCCAGGCGGTGCCAGCCCCGCCCTGTTCCAGCCCGATCGCCCCGCCCACCAGCAGGGCAGAGGCCAGCCCCAGCGTGGCGATGCGGTGAAATCCGGTGAAATCCGCCTCTCCCCGCGCCGCCCAGAAGGCAAAGGCCGCCAGCCCCAGCACCAGCGCCACCAGCCCTTCCCACCGCCCCCACAGCGGCCGGCTGGCGCACAGCAGCAGGCCGAACAGGAATTCCAGCAGCAGCGGCCCGGTCAACACCTGCGCTGGCGCTGCCGCCGGCTGCAGCAGCGCGCCCGCCGCCACCAGCGCCAGCAGCACCGCCACCAGCACCTGCGGCGCGGCGCGGCGGCAGCCTGCCAGGCACAGGCCCATCAGCGCGTAGAACAGGATCTCGTAATCCAGCGTCCACCCCGGCACGACGATCGGCCAGATCTCCCCTTGCGCGTTGACATAGGGGACAAACAGCAAGGAGCGCAGGAGATCGGCTCCATGCAGCACGAAATGGCGCGCCATGCCCGGCACCGCGGTGATGGCGCAGAAAGCCAGCGTAACCGCCCAGTAAAGCGGCGCGATGCGGATCAGCCGGCGCAGCAGGAAAGCGCGCGCGCCCTCCTGCGTGCCCAGCATGCCCATGATGAAGCCCGACAGCACGAAGAACACATCCACCCCGGCATAGCCCAGCCGGAACAGCCCCAGATGAAACAGCAGCACCGCATAGGCCGCCACCGCCCGCAGCATCTGCAACGAGGCATAGCGTTGAGCGCTGCGCGCCGGGTGCTGGCTGGCGGGCGTTTGGCATGGGGCGCCGGCTGGCGGGG